>Ga0208826_1000537_pt1 | contig 39136 bp, 34 predicted proteins | sample AD_UKC115_MetaG_FD_184451 | JGI IMG/M metagenome (GOLD analysis project Ga0208826, IMG submission 184451) | Active sludge microbial communities of municipal wastewater-treating anaerobic digesters from Hong Kong - AD_UKC115_MetaG (SPAdes)... | ecosystem: Engineered > Bioreactor > Anaerobic >...
CAAGGCGCGCGGCGTGCAGCCGGCTCTGCACATCCTGCTGGTGGGCGACGACCCCGCCAGCCAGGTCTACACGCGCCACAAGGTGGCCGACAGCACCGAGACCGGCCTGGCCGCCACGCTGGAGCGGCACCCGGCCGATCTGCCCGAAGCCGCCCTGCTGGCGCGCATTGCCGCGCTCAACGCCGACCCCGCCGTGCACGGCATCCTGGTGCAGTTGCCGCTGCCCTCGCACATGGACGCGCACAAGGTCATCGAGGCCATCGCACCCGCCAAGGACGTCGACGGCTTTCACGTGCAAAGCGCCGGCGCGCTGATGACTGGCCTGCCCGGCTTCTGGCCCTGCACGCCGCATGGCTGCCTGAAGATGCTCGACGCCATCGGCTGCGACTTGCGGGGCAAGCATGCGGTGGTCATCGGCCGCTCCAACATCGTGGGCAAGCCCATGGCGCTGATGCTGCTGCAGCGCGACGCCACGGTCACCATCTGCCACTCGCGCACCGCCAACCTCAAGGCGCAAACCCTGCAGGCCGACGTGATCGTCGCGGCGGTGGGCAAACGCAACGTGCTCACGGCCGACATGGTCAAGCCCGGCGCGGTGGTGATCGACGTGGGCATGAACCGCAACGAGCAAGGCAAGCTGTGCGGCGACGTGGACTTCGACGGCGTGCGGGAAGTCGCCAGCTGGATCACCCCCGTCCCCGGCGGCGTGGGCCCCATGACGCGCGCCATGCTGCTGGTCAATACCCTCGAGGCCGCTGAACGGACCTGAGTGGGGCGGGGCGCCCCATTTTTGAACGCAGAGGGCGCAAAGGACTCGCAGAGGGCGCAGAAGAAGTCCAAGAAAAATTCTTCTTTGGTGTTTTCTTTGCAAGCTCAGGATTTGGCAACCGCGGATCGACGGATCCCGGAGTTCATGCCGAATCACCCTTCAGCGCCCGCCCATCAAGCGCTACAAGCTATCATTTTCATACTGATGGCCTTGATTCTTCCGGCCCCATCCCCATCTGAGGCGTCATGACCAATCCTCTGCTCGACTTTTCCGATCTGCCCCGGTTCGACCAGATCCGTCCCGAACACGTCGCTCCCGCGGTCGACCAGTTGCTGCAAGAAGCCGACGCCGCGCTCGAGCGCGTCGTGCAGCCCGATCAGCCGCCCGAATGGAGCGCCCTGTCGCGCACGCTGGATGTGGCCACCGAGCGCCTGGGCCGCGCCTGGGGCGCGGTGTCGCACCTGAAGGCCGTCATGGACACGCCCGAGCTGCGTGCCGCCTACAACGCCGCCCTGCCCCGCGTGACCGAGTTTTTCACCCGCCTGGGATCCGACGAGCGCCTGTACGCCAAGTACAAGGCCATCGACGCCGCCACGCTCAACCCCGAGCAGCGGCAGGCACTGAAAAACAGCGTGCGCGACTTCACGCTGGGCGGCGCCGATCTGACGGGCGAACCCAAGGCACGCTTTGCCAGGATCCAGGAGCGCCTGGCGGACTTGACGCAAAAGTTCAGCGAGAACGCGCTGGATGCCACCGACAGCTTTGCCTACTTCGCCGGTGACGACGAACTGGCCGGCGTGCCGGCCGACGTGAAGGCCGCCGCCCGGGCCGCGGCGCAGGCCGAAGGCAAGGACGGCTTCAAGCTCAGCCTGCAACTGCCGTGCTATCTGCCCGTGATGCAGTTTGCCGACAACGCAGCGCTGCGCCAGCGCCTGTACCGAGCCTACGTCACCCGCGCCAGCGACCAGGCCGAAGGCGAGGCCCGGCGCTTTGACAACAGCGCCATCATGCGCGAGATCCTGGCCCTGCGGCGCGAAGAGGCACAACTGCTGGGCTACGCCAGCTATGGCGACGTTTCGCTGGTGCCCAAGATGGCCGAGTCGCCCGCGCAAGTGCTTGCGTTCCTGCGCACGCTTGCCACCAAGGCGCGCCCCTACGCACAGCGCGACCTGGCCGACCTGCGTGCGTTTGCCGCGCATGAACTGGGCCTGCCCGATCCCCAGGCCTGGGACTGGCCCTACGTCGGCGAAAAGCTCAAGGAAGCGCGCTACGCCTTCAGCGAGCAGGAGGTCAAGAACTACTTCACGCTGCCCAAGGTGCTGGGCGGCCTGTTCAAGATTGTCGAGACCTTGTTCGAGGTGCAAATTCGCCGCGACAGCGCCGCGGTGTGGCATTCCAGCGTCGAATTTTTCCGCATCGAGCGCGACGGCCAGTTGCTGGGCCAGTTCTACCTGGACCCGCTGGCGCGCACCGGCAAGCGCGGCGGCGCCTGGATGGACGACGCGCGCGCGCGCTGGCTGCGCCCCGACACCGGCGTGCTGCAAACGCCGGTCGCCTATCTGGTGTGCAACTTCGCCTCGGGCGTCGACGGCAAGCCGCCGCTGCTCACGCACGACGACGTCACCACGCTGTTTCACGAGTTCGGTCACGGCCTGCACCACATGCTGACCCAGGTGAACGAGCACGACGTCTCGGGCATCGGCGGCGTCGAATGGGACGCGGTCGAATTGCCCAGCCAGTTCATGGAAAACTTCTGCTGGGAATGGGCCGTGCTGCGCGACATGACGGCCCACGTCCAGACCGGCGAGGCGCTGCCGCGCGCCTTGTTCGACAAGATGCTGGCGGCCCGCAACTACCAGGCCGGCCTGCAAACGCTGCGCCAGGTCGAGTTTTCGCTGTTCGACATGCTCTTGCACACCAGCCACGACCCCGCGCAAGACGCGCAGGCGCTGCTGCAAACCGTGCGCGACGAAGTCGCCGTCATGCCGCCGCCGGCCTTCAACCGCATGGCCAACACCTTCAGCCACATCTTTGCCGGCGGCTACGCGGCGGGCTACTACAGCTACAAGTGGGCGGAGGTGCTTTCGGCCGACGCCTATGCCGCCTTCGAGGAGGCTGCAGGCGCGGATGGCATGCCCAGCGTGGACACGGGCCGACGCTATCGGCACGCCATCCTCGAGGCCGGCGGCAGCCGCCCGGCGATGGAGTCCTTCAAGGCCTTCCGCGGCCGCGAGCCCAGCATCGACGCGCTGCTGCGTCACCAGGGCATGGCGTGAACAAATTGCACCGACGCGCCATCGCCGGACAGAGCGCCGCCTCCCGAGTGTGATATGAACGCGGGTGCGGCGCGTTCCGCCACCGGTATCGCCCCCGTTTCATCCTGGCCGTCACACCCATCTCATTCATGAACCAAACCGTCACCGCACATCCGCTGCGCCTTGCAGGCCAGGCCTTGGGTCTTGGACTGGCCCTGCTGGCCGCCACGGCGCAAGCCCAGGTGTACCGATCCGTCGGGTCGGACGGCCAGGTCACGTTTTCCGACACGCCACCAGCAGCCCAGGGCGCCAAGCAGCCCAAGGCCGGCAGCCAGACCCCGGCCCAGCCCGGCAACGCCGCCCTGCCCTACGAGCTGAGGCAAACGGCGCAGCGCTACCCCGTCACGCTCTACACCACCTCGTCGTGTGACGGATGCACCGGCGGGCGCCAACTGCTCACGGCGCGTGGCGTGCCCTTCACCGAAAAGACGGTCAACACCAATGCCGACATCGCCGCCCTGCAAAAGCTGACCGGCACCGACAGCCTGCCGGCGCTCACCATCGGTGCGCAGCAGCTCAAGGGCTTTTCGGACGCGCAGTGGAACCAGTACCTGGACGCTGCCGGCTATCCCAGGCAGTCGCAGCTGCCGGCCAACTGGCGCTCGCCCGCGCCCACGCCGTTGACCTCGGATCGGCCTGCGCCCTCGGCAAGCTCGGCCTCCGTACCCAGCGCCGCGGCCAGTGCACCGCCGGAGCCTTCGGTGAGCCCGCCCACGTCGCCCACCAACCCGGCGGGCATCCGGTTCTGAGCGCCGAAGGCGGCGCCGCAGAGCAAAAAAAGAGCCACCTCGCGGTAGCTCTTTTTCATGGCAGGTCGCAGGCGCGACGTCGCTTTGACTTCAGGCGATATCGCGGCGCGCAGCACCCGTGTAGAGCTGGCGCGGACGGCCGATCTTGTATTCCGGATCGCCGATCATCTCGTTGAGCTGCGCGATCCAGCCCACGGTGCGGGCCAGCGCGAAGATGCCGGTGAACAGCTTGACCGGAATGCCGATGGCGCGCTGCACGATGCCGGAGTAGAAATCCACGTTGGGGTAGAGCTTGCGCTGCACGAAGTAGTCGTCCTCCAGCGCGATCTTCTCGAGCGCCTTGGCCAGCGCAAACAGCGGGTCGTTGTGCAGGCCCAGCTCGTCCAGCACCTCGTTGCAGGTCTGCTGCATCAGCTTGGCGCGCGGGTCGTAGTTTTTGTAGACCCGGTGGCCAAAGCCCATCAGCTTGACGGAGCTGTTCTTGTCCTTGACCTTGGCGACGAACTCGCCGATCTTGGCCACACCGCCCTCGCGCTGGATGCCTTCCAGCATGTTCAGCGCCGCCTCGTTGGCGCCGCCGTGGGCCGGGCCCCACAGGCAGGCCACACCGGCCGCAATGGCGGCAAACGGGTTGGTGCCCGAGCTGCCGCACAGGCGCACGGTGGACGTCGAGGCGTTCTGCTCGTGGTCGGCGTGCAGGATGAAGATGCGGTCCATCGCCTTCTCGAGCACCGGGCTGACCTTGTAGTCCTCGCAGGGCGTGCCGAACATCATGCGCAGGAAGTTGCCGCTGTAGGACAAGTCATTGCGCGGGTACATGAAGGGCTGGCCCATGCCGTACTTGTAGGCCATGGCCACCAGGGTGGGCATCTTGGCGATCAGGCGGATGGCGGCGATGTGGCGGTGCTCGGCGTTGTGGATGTCGGTGGAGTCGTGATAGAAGGCGGACAGCGCGCCCACCAGGCCCGTCAGCACGGCCATGGGGTGGGCGTCACGGCGAAAGCCGCGCAGGAAGAACTGCATCTGCTCGTGCACCATGGTGTGGTTGGTCACGAGCTTGTGGAAGTCCTTGCGCTGGTTGGCGTCCGGCAGCTCGCCATTGAGCAGCAGGTAGCACGTGTCCAGGTAATCGCACTGGGTGGCGATCTGCTCGATCGGGTAGCCGCGATACAGCAGCTCCCCCTTGTCGCCGTCGATGTAGGTGATGGCCGACTCGCAGGCCGCGGTGGACATGAAGCCGGGGTCGTAAGTGAACATCCCCGTCTGGCCGTAGAGCTTGCGAATGTCGATGACGTCCGGGCCGATGCTGCCCTTGTAGACGGGCAGGGTCATGTCGGGCGTTCCGTTGGAAAACGATAGCGTCGCTTTGGTATCAGAGGGGTTCATGACGGGTTTCCTGGGGTTTGATGAATGTTCAAGACACGACCGGTCACTGTGGAGGCCGCATCAAATCGAGCAGTTGGGCAATGTCGGGGGTGGCCAGCGCACCGCTGGGCTCGGCGCGCCGCAGCAACAAGTCCAGCAAGTCATTGTCGGACAAGTCCATCATGCGCGCCAGAGCTTGCCCCTGCCTGACCGTCAGCCGCTCGCCATGGCGGTCAAGGAACCGCCCGATGAGCAAATCGTTTTCCAGCAGCCCGCGGCGGCAACGCCACCGGAGCTTGCTGAAGGCGCGCTCGTCAATGCGGTCGTCCAGCATGCGCGAAATGGGCCGCGCTCAGATGGCGCGGCGCACCATCAATTCCTTGATCTTGCTGATCGCGGCCGCGGGCTTGAGGCCCTTGGGGCACACGTCCACACAGTTCATGATGGTGTGGCAGCGGAACAGCCGGTACGGATCGTCCAGGTTGTCCAGACGCTCGCTGGTGGCTTGGTCTCGGCTGTCGGCGATGAAACGGTACGCCTGCAGCAAGCCGGCCGGGCCCACGAACTTGTCGGGGTTCCACCAGAAGCTGGGGCACGAGGTGGAGCAGCAGGCGCACAAAATGCATTCGTACAGACCGTCCAGCTCTTCGCGCTCCTCGGGCGATTGCAGGCGCTCGGTCTCCGGCGGCTGCGTCGGATTGATCAGGTAGGGCTTGATGGAGTGGTACTGCTTGAAGAAATCCGTCATGTCGACGAACAGATCGCGCACCACGGGCAGGCCCGGCAGCGGCTTGAGCACGATCGGGTCCTTCAACGTGCGCAGGTTGGTCAGGCAGGCCAGGCCGTTCTTGCCGTTGATGTTCATCGCGTCGGAGCCGCACACGCCTTCGCGGCACGAGCGGCGAAAGGCGATGGTCGGATCCTGCGCCTTGAGCTTGATCAGGGCGTCCAGCAACATGCGCTCGTGGCCTTCGAGCTCGAGCTCGAAGGTCTGCATGTACGGCTTTGCGTCCTTGTCCGGGTCGTAGCGGTAAATCTGGAAAGTGCGTTTTGGCATGGTGTTTTTATCCTTCGAACCCGTTGCGCTCAGAACGTGCGAACCTTGGGCGGGATCGTCTCGACGGTGAGCGGCTTGAGCCGCACAGGCTTGTAGGTCAGGCTGTTGGTCTCGGCATGCCACAGCGTGTGCTTGAGCCAGTTGACGTCGTCGCGCCCCAGCGGCGCGGTGGGGTGGTCGGCCGGGTGTTCATAGTCTTCCACGGTGTGGGCGCCGCGGCATTCCTTGCGCGCGGCGGCCGACACCATGGTGGCCTGCGCCACCTCGATCAGGTTTTCCACCTCCAGCGCCTCGACGCGCGCGGTGTTGAAAATCTTGGAGTGATCCTTCAGGCCCACCTTGTTGACGCGCTCGCGCAGCTCGGCCACCTTGACGACGCCTTCGTTCATCGTGGCTTGGGTGCGGAACACGCCGGCATGCGTCTGCATGGTGGTGCGGATGTCGTTGGCAATGGTTTGCGCGTATTCGCCCTCGTTGGCCTCTTCCAGGCGGTTCAGCCGCGCCAGCGTCAAATCCAGCGCATTGGCCGGCAGCGGCTTGTGGTGCGGCGTCTGGCGGTTGAATTCGACGATGTGGTCGCCCGCAGCCTTGCCGAACACCAGCAGGTCCAGCAGCGAGTTGGTGCCCAGGCGGTTGGCGCCGTGCACGCTCACGCAGGAGCACTCGCCCACCGCGTACAGGCCATTGACGACGTGGTTGTCGTCGCCCCCCGCCTGCACCACGACCTGGCCGTGGATGTTGGTGGGAATGCCGCCCATCTGATAGTGGATGGTGGGCACCACCGGAATCGGCTCCTTGGTGATGTCCACGTTGGCGAAGTTGTGGCCGATCTCGTACACCGAGGGCAGGCGCTTGTGGATGGTGTCGGCGCCCAGGTGGTCGAGCTTGAGCAGGATGTAGTCCTTGTTGGGACCGCAGCCGCGCCCTTCCTTGATTTCCTGGTCCATCGAGCGTGAAACGAAGTCGCGCGGCGCCAGGTCCTTCAGGGTCGGGGCATAACGCTCCATGAAGCGCTCGCCCTCGCTGTTGATCAGGATGGCGCCCTCGCCCCGGCAGCCTTCGGTCAGCAGCACGCCCGCGCCGGCCACCCCGGTGGGGTGGAACTGCCAGAACTCCATGTCCTGCAGCGGAACGCCGGCGCGCGCGGCCATGCCCAGGCCGTCGCCGGTGTTGATGTAGGCGTTGGTGCTGGCGGCGAAGATGCGACCGGCGCCGCCGGTGGCCAGCAGCACGGCCTTTGCGTGCAGCGCGTACAGGTCGCCGGTTTCCATCTCCAGCGCCGTGACACCGACCACGTCGCCGTCGGCGTCGCGGATCAGATCCAGTGCCATCCACTCGACGAAGAAGGTGGTGTTGGACGCCACGTTCTGCTGGTACAGCGTGTGCAGCATGGCGTGGCCGGTGCGGTCAGCCGCGGCACAGGCGCGCTGCACGGGCTTTTCGCCATAGTTGGCGGTGTGGCCGCCGAAGGGACGTTGGTAGATCGTGCCGTCGGCGTTGCGGTCAAAGGGCATGCCCATGTGCTCGAGGTCGTACACCACGTGCGGCGCCTCGCGGCACATGAACTCGATCACGTCCTGGTCGCCCAGCCAGTCGCCGCCCTTGACGGTGTCGTAGAAGTGAAAGTGCCAGTTGTCCTCGCTCATGTTGCCCAGCGAGGCGCCGATGCCGCCCTGCGCCGCCACGGTGTGCGAGCGGGTGGGAAAGACCTTGGAGAGGACGGCGACGTTGAGGCCGGCACGCGCCAGTTGCAGCGAGGCGCGCATGCCCGAGCCGCCCGCGCCGACGATGACGACGTCGAACTTGCGAACGGCAGTGTTTTCCTTGGTGTAACTCATGGTCGTTTTTTGAATGAATTCGTGGGATTGACCTGGGCCGTGATCGGACGCGCGCGGCGCCCTACAGACGCCAAAGCACCTGCACGGCCCAGCCTCCGCAAGCCACCAGCCAGACGATGGTGGCGGCCTGCAGCAGCAGGCGCAGGCCGGCGGGCTTGCCGTAGTCGTACCAGATGCTGCACATGCCGATCCAGGCGTGCCACAGCAGCGCCACGATGACGGCGAAGGTCAGTGCCTTCATCCACTGCGCAGCAAAGATGCCGGCCCAGACGTCGTAGCCGATGGGCCCCTTGGTGAACAGCACCTGCACCAGCACCAACAGGGTGAACACCGCCATCAAAACGGCGCTGATGCGCTGCACCAGAAAATCGCGCCATCCGTAATGCGCACCCACCACGGTGCGCTTGTAGCCATAGGTTGCAGACATGTCGTTCTTCCTCGTTCTCTTGACTCAGTACAGGCCAAACAGCTTGGCGCCCAGGATCACCGTCAACGCAAGGCTGGCCACCAGCACCGTCGCGGCGGAATGGCGGCCGAACTCCTTGGTGGTGCGGTGCGAGACGTCGAGATACAGGTGGCGCACACCGGCAAACAGGTGATGCAGGTATGACCAGATCAGTGCCAGCACGACAAGCTTGATGAACCAGCCCGGAAAGATCCACAGCCCGGCGCTGAAAGCCGCGCTGAACTGGCCAAAGGAGATCTCGGAGGAGATGGACTTGTCGAACAACCAGATGATGAACGGCAGCAGCACGAACATCAGAAATCCGCTGACGCGATGCAGGATGGACACCAGACCCGCCAAGGGCAGGCGATAGGTCCGCACGTCGGTGAACAGATTGAGGTTGCGGTATTGGGGGCGGGGTTTGGAGACTTCACTCATGGGATACCCTCGTGCGATGGTGTAACTGCGTTGTAATTTCTGACGGTGGGGTGCGCAAATTCTATTGCAATGCAGCAGGCGCTCGTGCTTGCCTTGGGTCTTGACCCTGCATCAACCGATTTCCACCGGCCACCGGCGACGCCCCCTTGAAGGGCGAAGGCGCAGCAGCGCGCAGCGTGTGAAGACTGGGCGCGATCAATTGAGCTGGTTTCGATAGTGGTGCGTGTCGGTCCGGTACAGACCGCGGCGCAACTCCATCGGCACGTCGTTGTAGGTGTAGGCAATGCGTTCCACACTCAGCAGCGGTGTCGAGGCATCGACCGCGAGCAAGCGCGCCTGCGCCGCATCGGGCAACACCGCGCGGATCCGCTCGTCGGCGCGCACCATGCGTACGCCGAATTCGGACTCGAACAGCGCATACATCGGACCGTGATAGTCCATCAGCCGTTCGGCCGTGAGCCCCTTGAAGGGGCCGCCCGGCAGCCACAAGTCCTCGAGGATGGTGGGCACGCCGCCAAAGCGCAGCAGGCGTCGCGACTGCAGCACCGAGTCACCGGTACGCAAGCCCAGCGCACGGGCGACGTCGGCGCTGGCGCGTGCGCGCCGGCAATCGACGAAATCGCGCTGCGCCGGGCCTTCGCCGTCGACGGCGCCCTGGTCCGGATGCAAGCGCAGGAAGCGGTACTGCACCTGCTGCTCGGCATGGGTGGCCACGAAAGTGCCGCGCCCCTGGCGCCGCACCAGCAGATGCTCGGCGGCCAATTCGTCAATGGCCTTGCGCACCGTGCCCTGGCTGACCTTGTAGCGCGCGGCCAGTTCGAACTCGCTGGGAATCACCTCGCCCGGCCGCCACTCGCCGTGCTGCAAGCCTTGCAGGATGAGCTGCTTGATCTGCTGGTAGAGCGGGCTGAACGCGGGGGCCGGCCCCGCCATGGCCGCGCCGCCAGGCTCGTCGCGCGCATCGGCGGCAAGGGCGGTGGACAAATGTGAAGCAGCGGCCATGGTGACGAGGGGACGAAACGCGTCGTCCGTGTGTAAGAACGTGTCAATCATATCTTATATAAGACATAAGATCAATTGACCGTGTCACTCATTCGACGCTACACTTGACAGTTGTTCGCATGGGCGCATCTACGGGTTTACCCCTTGGGCGCGAACGGCCGCGACATTGGCTTTCTTTTATCCATCGTCTGGAGATTTTTTCATGAGCAAAAAACCCGTTCGCGTGGCCGTCACCGGCGCCGCAGGTCAGATTGGCTATGCCTTGCTGTTTCGCATCGCTTCCGGCGAAATGCTGGGCAAGGATCAACCGGTCATCCTGCAACTGCTCGAGATCCCCGACGAGAAGGCCCAGAAGGCGCTCAAGGGCGTGATGATGGAATTGCAGGACTGCGCTTTTCCGCTGCTGGTGGGCATGCAGGCGCACAGCGACCCGATGACCGCCTTCAAGGACATCGACTACGCCCTGCTGGTGGGCGCCCGCCCGCGCGGCCCCGGCATGGAGCGCGCCGACCTGCTGGCCGCCAACGCCCAGATCTTCACCGCCCAAGGCAAGGCGCTCAACGCCGTGGCCTCGCGCAACGTCAAGGTGCTGGTGGTGGGCAACCCGGCCAACACCAACGCCTACATCGCCATGAAGTCGGCGCCCGACCTGCCCGCCAAGAACTTCACCGCCATGCTGCGACTGGATCACAACCGAGCGCTCAGCCAGGTCGCCGAAAAGACCGGCAAGGCCGTGGCCGACATCCGCAAGCTGTGCGTGTGGGGCAACCACTCGCCCACCATGTACGCCGACTACCGCTTTGCCACCATCGATGGCCAGAGCGTCAAGGACATGATCAACGACCAGGACTGGAACGAGAACGTGTTTCTGCCCACCGTGGGCAAGCGCGGCGCCGCCATCATCGATGCGCGCGGCCTGTCGTCTGCCGCCAGCGCCGCCAACGCCGCCATCGACCACATGCACGACTGGGCGCTGGGCACCGCAGGCGAATGGGTGACCATGGGCATCCCCTCGCAGGGCTGGTACGGCATCCCCAAGGACACCATGTTCGGCTTTCCCGTCACCTGCGAGAACGGCGAGTACAAGGTGGTCGAGGGCCTGCCGATCGACGCGTTCAGCCAGAAATGCATCGACAAGACGCTGGCCGAGCTCGAGGGCGAAAAAGACGGCGTCAAGCACCTGCTCTGAGGTATTCAGGCTTGGCGTTGGGCGGATTTCAGAGGCCGCCCCTCGCTCAACTTGCAACGCTGAACGCCCAACGCTCAACCTCCCCATGCATCCCCGCGACATCCTCCAGCAAGCACAGGCCGGCGCCGTGGTGCTACCGGTGTGCGACCACTACAGCGGGGTGGAGGCGCGCATGCGCAAGAGCCTGCAGTTGCAGGCGGAGATGACGGCGGAGTTCGGCACCTGCGTGTTTGACGTCACGCTCGACTGCGAAGACGGCGCCCCGGTCGGTGGCGAAGCCGAGCATGCCGCGCTCGTCACCGAACTGGTCCTGGCCGCACCCGCGGGTGCGCGCGTGGCCGTGCGCGTGCATCCGGTGGATCACCCCGCGTTCGAGGCAGACCTGCGCCAGATCGCCGGCCAGGCCGGGCATCGCCTGACGCACATCATGATTCCCAAGGTGGAATCGGTGGCCGACGTGCAGCAGGCCGAAAAGGTACTGCTGCGATACCACCCTGCCGGCTTGCCCCTGCACGTGCTGATCGAATCGCCGCACGCCGTGCACCGCGCCTTTGACATCGCCGCGCTGGCGCGCGTGCAGTCGCTCAGCTTCGGCCTGATGGACTTCGTGTCCGCGCACGCCGGCGCCATTGCGGCCGACGGCATGGGCGCCCAGGCGCAGTTCACGCAACCGCTGGTGGTGCGTGCCAAGCTCGAGATCGCCTCCGCCGCGCACGCCTTCGGCAAGGTGCCCTCGCACTGCGTGGTGACCGAGTTCAACGACACGGCGGCGCTGCGAGCGGCGGCCCGCCGGGCCGCGCGCGATTTCGGCTTCACCCGCATGTGGAGCATCCATCCCAGCCAGATCCGCCCGATCCTGGAGGCCTTTGCCCCCGACGAGCGGCAGATCGACACCGCGGCCGCCATCCTGCTGGCTGCCGCGCAAGCCGACTGGGCGCCCATCAGTCATGGTGGCGCCTTGCACGACCGCGCCAGCTACCGCCACTTCTGGCAAGTGTTGGTGCGTGCCCACGCCACAGGCCGACCCCTGCCGGCATCCACCCTGGCCTGGTTCTGACCAGGCGCCAGACCCTGCTCTCCCCCTTCCCTTTTCGGATCGACTCCTCAAGGATGCAAATCATGAAGTCCCTATCGATCATTGCCCTCGGCGTACTGTCCCTGTCGATGGGAATGGCCCATGCCCAATCCAGCGCCACCGCCGCAACCAACAAGCCGGCGGCGTCGGCCAAGTCGGCTTCTGCCGCCAAGAAGGTCGTTGCCAAGAAGCATGTGACCAAGAAGGGCGTGCCCGCCAAGACCGCCAAGGCCGTTGAAACGGAGACGCCCGTGCAGTCACTGAGCGATCGCCTGACGGATGACGAATTGGCCATTGCCAAGACCATCCAGACCGGCGAAATTCCCTGCGAACTGGGCGCGCACGTCACCGTCACGGCGGACGAAAAGAACCCAGGCTTCTTCCGCGTGTCCTCCGGCAAGCAGCACTACTACATGCACCCGGTGGAGAGCCGCACGGGTGCCGTTCGCATGGAAGACAACCGCGCCGGCGCCATGTGGCTGCAGTTGGGCAACAAGTCGATGCTGATGAACCAGAAGCTGGGACAGCGCATTGCCGACGACTGCACCACGCCGGAGCAGCGCGAAGTGGCTGCGCAGCTGAAGCTCAGACCCCAACCCACGCTGTTCGACGAACCCAAGCGCTGACCCGAGCGCTGCCGCACGCACCCAAGCCCGGTGTGCGTGCATCGATCCCTTTTCACTCCATCCATTCGGAAGACGCCATGTTGCAAGCCTACCGCGCCCACGCCGCCGAACGCGCCGCCCTGGGTATCCCCCCTCTGGCCTTGGACGCCAAGCAGGTGGCCGACCTGATCGAACTCATCAAGAACCCGCCGGCCGGCGAGGCCGAGTTCCTGCTGGACTTGCTGACCCACCGCGTGCCCCCGGGCGTGGACGATGCGGCCAAGGTCAAGGCATCCTTCCTCGCCGCCGTGGCGCATGGCGACATCCAAGTGGGCCTGATCAGCAGGGCCCGCGCTACCGAGCTCCTGGGCACCATGGTGGGCGGCTACAACGTGCACCCGCTGATCGAGCTGCTGGACGACGCCGAGGTGGCACCGCAAGCCGCCGAGGCGCTCAAGAAAACGCTGCTCATGTTCGACTACTTCAACGACGTGGCGGCCAAGGCCAAGGCGGGCAACGCCCGCGCCAAGGAAGTGATGCAAAGCTGGGCCGACGCCGAATGGTTCACCAGCCGCCCCAAGGTAGCAGAAAAAATCACTGTCACCGTCTTCAAGGTGCCGGGCGAGACCAACACCGACGACCTCTCGCCCGCGCCCGATGCCACCACGCGTCCCGACATCCCCATGCACTACCTGGCGATGCTCAAGAACACGCGCCCCGACGCAGCCTTCAAGCCTGAAAAGGACGGTGTGCGCGGCCCCATGCAGTTCATCGAGGACCTGAAGAAAAAGGGCCACGTCGTCGCCTACGTGGGCGATGTGGTCGGCACGGGTTCTTCGCGCAAGTCGGCCACCAACAGCGTCATCTGGGCTACGGGCCAGGACATTCCCTTCGTGCCCAACAAGCGCTTTGGCGGCGTCACGCTGGGCGGCAAGATCGCCCCCATCTTCTTCAACACGCAAGAGGATTCAGGCTCGCTGCCCATCGAGGTCGATGTGAGCAAGATGGAAATGGGCGACGTCATCGACATCTACCCCTATGCAGGGAAAATTGAGAAGGCCGGCGCGAAGATTGCCGACTTTGCTCTCAAATCGGAAGTGCTGCTGGACGAGGTGCAGGCCGGCGGCCGTATCAACCTCATCATCGGCCGCAGCCTGACCGCCAAGGCGCGTGAGTTCCTGGGCCTGGCCGCCTCCACCGCCTTCCGTCTGCCGCAAGCCCCGGCTCCATCCAAGGCCGGCTTCACCCTGGCGCAAAAAATGGTGGGCCGCGCCTGCGGTCTGCCCGAAGGTCAGGGCATTCGTCCCGGGACTTATTGCGAGCCCAAGATGACCACCGTGGGTTCGCAAGACACCACCGGCCCGATGACGCGCGACGAGCTCAAAGACCTGGCCTGCCTGGGCTTCTCGGCCGACATGGTGATGCAAAGCTTCTGCCACACCGCCGCCTACCCCAAGCCCGTGGACGTGAAGACCCACCGCGAGCTGCCCCAGTTCATCAGCAACCGCGGCGGCGTGGCCCTGCGCCCGGGCGACGGCGTGATCCACAGCTGGCTCAACCGCCTGCTGCTGCCCGACACCGTGGGCACGGGCGGCGACTCGCACACGCGCTTTCCCATCGGCATCAGCTTCCCGGCAGGGTCGGGCCTGGTGGCCTTCGGCGCCGCCACGGGCGTGATGCCGCTGGACATGCCTGAATCCGTGCTGGTGCGTTTCAAGGGCCAGCTGCAGCCCGGCGTGACGCTGCGCGACCTGGTGCACGCGATTCCGCTGTACGCCATCAAGGCCGGTTTGCTGACCGTGGCCAAGGCCGGCAAGAAGAACATCTTCTCGGGCAAGATCCTGGAGATCGAAGGCCTGCCGGACCTGAAGGTGGAACAAGCCTTTGAACTGTCCGACGCGTCCGCCGAGCGTTCCGCCGCTGGCTGCACCATCAAGCTGGGCCCCGAGCCGATCAAGGAGTACCTGACCAGCAACATCGTGCTGATGAAGAACATGATTGCCGAGGGCTACCAAGATGCGAAGACCCTGGCGCGCCGCATCGAGAAGGTCGAGGCCTGGCTGGCCAACCCCCAGCTGCTCGAAGCCGACAAGGACGCCGAGTACGCCGCCGTGATCGAGATCGACATGAACGAGATCAAGGAACCGATCGTCTGCTGCCCCAACGACCCGGACGACGCCAAGTTCCTCTCCGAAGTCGCCGGCACCCAGATCGACGAAGCCTTCATCGGCTCGTGCATGACCAACATCGGCCACTTCCGCGCCGCAGCCAAGCTGCTGGGCGGCCAGCGCGACATCCCGACCAAGCTGTGGATTGCCCCGCCCACCAAGATGGACCAGAACGAGCTGATCAAGGAAGGCCACTACGCAGCCTTCGGCACGGCCGGTGCGCGCACCGAGATGCCCGGCTGCAGCCTGTGCATGGGCAACCAGGCCCAGGTGCATGAGGGCGCGACGGTCATCTCGACATCGACCCGCAACTTCCCCAACCGCCTGGGCAAGAACACCAACGTGTTCCTGGGCTCGGCCGAGCTGACCGCCATCGCGTCCCGCCTGGGCAAGCTGCCCACCAAGGAGGAATACCTGAGGGAAATCGGCGTGGTCGATGCCAACAAGGACAGCGTCTATCGCTACATGAACTTCGACCAGATCGAGGAATACGCCGAAGTCGCCAAGGGCGTTGCCGCCTGAGCACCCGCGCATCGCAACAAGCCGCGCCAAGGGGGTTCCCTTGGCGCGGTTTTTTCATGACCAAGCCGATTCCAGAGCCCGGCATGCGCGCGGCGGCAACTGGGATACATTGACCCGTGAGGCGGCTCGATCGGGCCGGCCAGTCGCCCTGTTTGCGAGGAGGTGAACGACGTGCAAGGTTTGCACCTGACCGCTGATTTGTATGCGTGCCAATGCGCGCCGCTCCTGATGGTCGACCCCGACGCCATCGCCCACCTGTGCCGCGCGCAGACCGAGGCTGCCGGACTGACCCGCGTGGACGACTGCTGGGTCCAGTTTCCCGAATGGCAAGGCCAGCCCGGTGGCGTAACCGGAACCCTGTTGCTGGCCGAATCGCACCTGGCCATCCACACCTGGCCCGAGACCGGCAACGTCACGCTCGACGTCTACGTCTGCAATTTCTCCACCGACAACTCCACCAAGGCCAGCCAATTGCTGGAAGGCATGGTCCAGGCCTATCAACCCCAGCGCGTGGTGCGCAACCGCCTGCTGCGTGGCGACATCAGCGCGTCCGCGCCACAGGCCTCGCCCGCGCCCGAGGAGGAAGGCTGGATCGTCGAGGCCCTCTCGCCCACCGCCGCCTTCAGCTTTCGCGGCACGGTGCTGGAGCGCCAGAGCTCGGAGCACCAGTCGCTGGAGCTGCTGCACACGCCGCGCTTTGGCCGGGTGCTGCGCCTCGACGGCCGCTTCATGACCTCGGAGAAGGACGAATTTTTCTATCACGAGGCCCTGGTGCATCCCGCCGCCATCGCCCACCCCGCGCCCGCGCGCTGCCTGATCATCGGCGGCGGCGACGGCGGCGCGGCCGAGGAGCTGCTCAAGCACCCCAGCGTGCACGAGGTGGTGATCGCCGAGCTGGACGCGCAGGTCGTCGAGCTAGCGCGCCAGCAGTTGCAATCGGTGCACCGCGGCGCGCTGGATGACCCCCGCGTGCGCATCGAAATCGGCGACGGCATGGCCTATGTGGACCACTGCCCCGGCCAGTTCGATTTGATTTTGATGGACCTGACCGACCCGGACACCCCCGCCAGCGCCCTGTACGAGCCCGCCGCGCTGGCGCGCATGCAGCGCGCGCTGGCACCGGGCGGCGCGCTGGTGCTGCACCTGGGCAGCCCCGTGTTCCACCCCGAGCAGGTGCGCACCCTGCTGGCCCGCCTGAGCGCGCGCTTCACCCAGGTCAGCCCCTTCGGCCTGTACATCCCGCTGTACGGCGCCTACTGGGGCCTGGCGGTGGCGTCCGACACCCTGCGCCCCAAGGCGCTGAGCGCCGCCGCCGTGCAAGAGCGCCTGGCGCAGCGCGGCATCACGCGCCTGCAGCTCTACAACGCCGAGCTGCACGGCGCGCTCTTTGCCCTGCCCAACTACTACCGCGCCATGGTGGGCTAAAGCGCCAGCACCTTCAGCGCGAGCGGCGGTGGCGATAGGCCCAGGGCGGCGTGGGGCGCGGCTGAGCCCACAGCCCCACCCGGCGCTGGCGGGCCTGGCGCTCCAGCGCCTGCAGGCCGCCATCACCCCGCACATAGCCGGGCGCCACCCAGGCCATGCCGGCGCGCACCTGGGCCTGGGCCACGTTCACGCCCTGGCATTGCACCCGCGCCACCGAGCGGCCAGAAACGTCCTGCTCTAGCACCTCCACCCGCGCACGCTGGCGCTGGCACAGGGCGGCCAGGGCCCGGCGTGACTGACGGCCAAAAGCCTGGCGCAGCTCGGGCGCATCGATCTGGGCCACGCACAGGGTGAGCGTGCGCGGACCCTGCCCCGGCTCGCAGCGCACCTTGAGCGAATCACCGTCGCTCACCATGGGCACCCAACACAACAAGGCCGATGCCCACATGCAGTTTTCTCCCACGAATCAGGGCGCGAATGGTAAGGCACGCGCTGAACAATTTCCGCACGGCAGGCCCCCGCTGCCGCGCCGCTGAAAATTGAGGCATCGTCCGCCAAGCCAAGCGGGGCGCGGCTTGGCGGACTTGTTCCAGGTCTTTTCCACAAATCCGCCCACAGTGGGCGGGGACAAAAGGCGCGCTCGCCATCACCCCGATCAAAACATCTCCATTTGCGATGTCAAAACGCAAAATATGGGTAATAATTCACCAAGCCAACGCAATACACGATACCTGACACCACCCGCGCCAACCCATGTCCGCCCCGGCCCGTCCCCTGGATCGCCCCATCGATCTGACCTCGCTGCAGCTCTTCGTGGCCGTGGCGGAGACGGGCGCCATCGCGCAGGCGGCGCAGCGCGAGCGCATCGCCGCCTCGGCCGTCAGCAAGCGCGTGGCCGAGCTCGAAAGCACGCTGGGCGCCGCCCTGCTCTATCGCCAGGCGCGCGGCGTCACGCTGACGCCCGCCGGCCAGAGCCTGCTGCACCACGCCCGCAGCGTGCTGTTTGGCCTGGATCAGCTGCACGGCGACCTGCGCGAATACGCCAGCGGCGTGCGCGGCCACGTGCGCATGCACGCCAGCATGTCGGCCATCGTGCAGTTCCTGCCCGAGGACTTGGGCCGCTTCATCCACAGCCATCCCCAGGTCAAGATCGACCTGGAGGAGCACCTGTCCTCGGCGGTCGAGCGCGCCGTGATGGAGGGCGCCGCCGACCTGGGCATCTGCCACGCCGGCAGCGCTCAGGGCGGCTTGCAGCTGCGGCCCTATCGGCAAGACCGCCTGGCCCTGATTGCGCCGCCAGCCCTCGTGCCCAATGCGCCGCCTGCCATTGATTTTGCAGACACGCTGGACTTTGACCACGTCGGCCTGAACGCCGGCAGCTCGATCGCCCTGGCCATGCACCAGGCCGCGGCGCTGGCCGGGCGCAGCGTGCGCCTGCGCATTCGCGTGACGGGGCTGGACGCCATGTGCCGCATGATCGCCAATGGCCTGGGCGTGGGCGTGATGCCCCAGCGCGCCTTCGAGCTCATCCACGGCGCCAGCCCGCTGCGCTGCATCCCCCTGCAAGACGCCTGGGCGCGCCGCCAGATCAGCCTCGTCGCGCGCGACTTCGACAGCCTGCCCGTCACCGCCCGCGCGCTGGTCGAGCACCTGACCGGCGATGCCGCCGCCGCATAAAATTTCAAACCCACCAAGGAAGTTGTTCCCCACCATGTCCGCCCGCACGCTGTACGACAAGATCTGGGACGAGCACGTCGTCCACACCGAAGAAGACGGCACCGCCATCCTCTACATCGACCGCCACCTGGTGCACGAGGTCACCAGCCCGCAGGCCTTCGAGGGCCTGCGCCAAGCCGGCCGCAAGGTCTGGCGCACCAGCAGCGTGGTGGCCACGGCCGACCACAACACCCCGACGACGGGCTGGGAGCGTGGTTACGACGGCATCGAGGACCCCATCAGCAAGGAGCAAGTCACCACGCTGGACGCCAACATCAAGAGCACCGGCGCGGCGGCTTTCTTCCCCTTCCTCAGTCAGCGCCAGGGCATCGTGCACGTGATCGGGCCCGAGAACGGCGCCACCCTGCCCGGCATGACCGTGGTCTGCGGCGACAGCCACACCAGCACCCACGGCGCCTTTGGCGCGCTGGCCCACGGCATCGGCACCAGCGAGGTCGAGCACGTGCTGGCCACGCAGACCCTGCTGGCCAAGAAGGCCAAGAACATGCTGATTCGCGTCAACGGCCACGTGGCGCCCGGCATCACCGCCAAGGACATCGTGCTGGCCATCATCGGCAAGATCGGCACCGCCGGCGGCACCGGCTACACCATCGAGTTTGCCGGCGAGGCGATTCGCGACCTGTCGATGGAAGGCCGCATGACGGTGTGCAACATGGCCATCGAGGCGGGCGCGCGCGCCGGCCTGGTGGCGGTCGATGACAAGACCATCGACTACGTCCGTGGCCGCCCGATGGCGCCCGGCACCGACCTGGTCAGCGGCAAGTTCACCGGCGGGCCCGAGTGGGATCAGGCCGTGGCCTATTGGCGCACGCTGCACACCGATGCGGATGCGAAGTTCGACGCCGTGGTCGAGCTGGACGCGCGCGCCATCGTGCCGCAGGTGAGCTGGGGCACCAGCCCCGAGATGGTCGTGGGCATCGACGCCCGCGTGCCCGACCCCGACAAGGAAAAGGACGCCAGCAAGCGCCACGCCATCGAGCGCGCCCTGACCTACATGGGCCTGCAGCCCAACAAGGCCATCAGCGACATCGTGATCGACAAGGTCTTCATCGGCAGCTGCACCAACAGCCGCATCGAGGACCTCCGCGCCGCCGCCGCCGTGGTCAAGAAGCTAGGCCGTCGGGTGGCGTCCAACGTCAAGCTGGCCATGGTGGTGCCGGGCTCGGGCCTGGTCAAACAGCAGGCCGAGGCGGAGGGCATGGACAAAATTTTCACCGCTGCCGGCTTCGAGTGGCGCGAGCCCGGCTGCAGCATGTGCCTGGCCATGAACGCCGACCGGCTGGAGCCCGGCGAGCGCTGCGCCTCCACCAGCAACCGCAACTTCGAAGGCCGCCAGGGCGCCGGTGGGCGCACCCACCTGGTCAGCCCCGCCATGGCCGCCGCCGCCGCCGTGCACGGTCATTTCGTCGATATCCGCCAATTTGCCTGACACAACCCAAGGAGCCATCATGACCAAGACCGCCACCCTCCTCGCCCTCGCGCTGACCTTTGTGCTGGCCGGCTGCAACACCGTCAAGGGCATGGGCCAGGACGTGCAAAAAGCCGGCGGCGCCATCGAGCGCGCCGCCGACAAGTAAGAGGACCGCTGCCCCGCCATGGAAAAATTCACCGTGCACAAGGGCCTGGTGGCCCCGCTGGACCGCGAGAACGTCGACACCGACGCCATCATCCCCAAGCAGTTCCTCAAGTCGATCAAGAAGACCGGCTTTGGTCCCAACCTGTTCGACGAGTGGCGCTACCTGGACCACGGCGAGCCCGGCATGGACCCGGCCGCGCGCAAGCCCAACCCCGATTTCGTGCTGAACCAGCCGCGCTATGCCGGCGCCTCCATCCTGCTGGCGCGCAAGAATTTCGGCTGCGGCTCCAGCCGCGAGCACGCGCCCTGGGCGCTGCAGCAGTACGGCTTTCGCGCCATCCTGGCGTCCAGCTTTGCCGACATCTTCTTCAACAACTGCTTCAAGAACGGCCTGCTGCCCATCGTGCTGGCCGAGTCCGTCATCGGCAAGCTGTTCGACGAAGTCAACGCGTTTGCCGGCTACCAGCTCACCGTCGATCTGGAGCGCCAGGTCATCGTCAAACCCGACGGCAGCGAAATCGCCTTCGACGTGCAACCGTTTCGCAAGCACTGCCTGCTGGGCGGGCTGGACGACATTGGCCTGACGCTGCGCCACCAGGACGAGATCAAGGCCTTCGAGGCGCGCCGCCTGGCCGCCAAGCCCTGGCTGGCGCATACGCTCGGCACCCTGGGTTGAACCTGCGCAAGGCCGGGCACCCATCCTCCGCGCAGGGCGAGTGGGCACCCCACGATTTCAAGCCAAATAACCCGCCAGCGCGCTTCAATCAATCGTGAGCAGCTACAAATCCAATAGTATACGAGTCATGAAAATCGCAGTTCTCCCCGGTGACGGCATCGGCACGGAAATCGTCGCCGAGGCCGTCAAGGTCTTGAAGGCCCTGGACTTGAAGTTCGAGATGGAAACCGCCCCCGTCGGCGGCGCCGCCTACGAAGCGTCGGGCCACCCGCTGCCCGAGTCCACCCTGAATCTGGCCAAGAGCGCCGACGCCATCCTGTTCGGCGCCGTGGGCGACTGGAAGTACGACAAGCTGGATCGCCCCCTGCGCCCCGAGCAGGCCATCCTGGGTCTGCGCAAGCACCTGGGCCTGTTCGCCAACTTCCGCCCCGCCATCTGCTACGAACAGCTCGTCGGCGCCTCCAGTCTCAAGCCCGAGCTGGTGGCGGGCCTGGACATCCTCATCATCCGCGAGCTGACGGGCGACATCTACTTCGGCCAGCCGCGCGGCAAGCGCACCGCCGTCGACGGCCACTTTCCGGGCAGCGAGGAAGCTTTCGACACCATGCGCTACTCGCGCCCCGAAGTCGAGCGCATCGCCCGCGTCGCCTTCGAGGCGGCCCGCAAGCGTGGCAAAAAGGTCACCAGCGTCGACAAGGCCAACGTGCTGGAAACCTTCCAGTTCTGGAAGGACGTGGTGATCGAGACCCACAAGGACTACCCCGACGTCGAGCTGCAGCACATGTACGTGGACAACGCCGCCATGCAGCTGGTCAAGGCGCCCAAGGCCTTCGACGTCATCGTCACCGGCAACATGTTTGGCGACATCCTGAGCGACGAGGCCTCCATGCTGACCGGCTCCATCGGCATGCTGCCCTCGGCCAGCCTGAACGACAAAAAACAGGGCCTGTACGAGCCCAGCCACGGCAGCGCCCCGGACATCGCCGGCAAGGGCGTGGCCAACCCGCTGGCCACCATCCTGTCGGCGGCGATGATGCTGCGTTTTTCGCTGAATCAGGCCGAGGCCGCCGACCGCATCGACGCCGCCGTGAAAAAGGTGCTGGCCCAAGGCCTGCGCACGCCGGACATCTACAGCGAAGGCACGACCAAGGTCGGCACGGTGCAGATGGGCGACGCGGTGGTGCGCGCCCTGGCCTGAGCGCGCGCTATGCCCGGGCGGCACCGGGCGTTGCGCTGGCACGGCGGTGCAGCACGATGCCGAGCATGGCCAGCATGTTCCACGCCGGCAGCCACCACGCCAGCGCCACGGTCACCAGCGCACACAGCACCACCACCACGGCACGTTGCAGTTGCAGCCGTGCCGCCGGCTCGTCGAACCCGTCGGCACTGCGCAATGCGGGCGTGCGCAACAGCCGCGCGATGCGCAGCCAGGAGAGCACGGCCAACAAGGTCAGGTGCAAGCTGTAGACCAGCGCGGCCGTACCCAGGTCGCCGTGTTCGGCCATCAGGCTGCAGGTGAACGGCAGCAGCGTGATCAGGGCCAGCTGCGTCAGCTCGATCATCATGGCCGGCTTGTCCAGTTCGTCGTATTGGCGCAACGTGCGGCTTTGCGCCAGCCAGAACAGCGCCGTCACCCAGAAGGCCAGCAGCCAGATCAGCGCCTTGGGCAGCAGGTTTTCAAGCTCGGCGCCCAAGCTCGCGTTGCTGGCCTCGGGCAAGGCTGCCAGCTTGAGATCGAGCGCCAGCAGGGTCAAGGCCACGGCATAGATGCCGTCCGAAAGGGCTTCGAGGCGATTCTTGGACATCAGCAGGGATGTGGGCATGTTGGGCTGGCAAGGCAAGCGGCAACTGTAGCCGAGGATGGTGGCCGCGTATCCCAACGCCAGCGGCGAATGGCGGGACTCCGGTACAATGCCAAGGCATGTTTGCCGCCGATACGTTCATCCAGAACATCACCGCCGCCTCGGCTGGCGTGGCGGCATGTGCAATCATCACCAAAAAGACGACCGGCTGATCCAGCCTTGGCTCGTCGCGCGCCCTTCCTGGCCAGACGAGCCGGGCGAGCAGTGTGGCCGTTGACCGGTTTTTCACTTGTTAAAGGGCTAGAAAATGAGCAGTTTGGTTGGTTTGGTCGGCTGGCGCGGCATGGTCGGCTCGGTCCTCATGGATCGCATGCAAGAGGAAAAGGACTTCGACTTGATCGAGCCCCTGTTCTTCTCCACCTCCAATGCCGGCGGCGCAGCGCCGGCCATGGCCAAGAACGAAAAGACGCTGAAGGATGCGCACGACATCGACGCACTGAAAAAGTGCGACATCATCATCACCTGCCAGGGCGGCGACTACACCAACGACGTCTTTCCCAAGCTGCGCGGCGCGGGCTGGAAGGGCCACTGGATCGACGCCGCGTCGGCCCTGCGCATGAAGGACGACGCGGTCATCATCCTCGATCCGGTCAACATGCCGGTCATCAAGAACGCGCTGGCCAGGGGCGGCAACAACTGGATCGGCGGCAACTGCACCGTCAGCTGCATGCTGATGGGCGTGGGCGCGCTGTACAAGGCGGGGTTGGTCGAATGGATGAGCACGCAGACCTACCAGGCGGCCAGCGGCGGCGGCGCGCAGCACATGCGCGAGCTGCTGACGCAATACGGCACGCTGAACGCCGAGGTGCGCAACCTGCTGGATGACCCCAAAAGCGCCATCCTGGAGATCGACCGCAAGGTCATTGCCAAGCAGCGCGCGTTGTCGGCCGGCGAAACCGCCAACTTCGGCGTGCCGCTGGGCGGCAGCCTGATCCCGTGGATCGACAAGGACCTGGGCGACGGCATGTCCAAGGAAGAATGGAAGGGCATGGCCGAGACCAACAAGATCATGGGCCTGGGCCCGGGTTTTGGCAGCCCCGCCATCCCGGTCGACGGTTTTTGCGTGCGCGTGGGCGCCATGCGCTGCCACAGCCAGGCGCTGACCTTCAAGCTCAAGAAGGACGTGCCCGTGGCCGACGTCGAGGCCATGATTGCCGCCGACAACGAATGGGTGAAGGTGGTGCCCAACACCCGGGAGGCCACGATGAAAGAGCTGACGCCCGTGGCCGTGACCGGCACCATGCGCATCCCGGTGGGCCGCATCCGCAAGCTGGCCATGGGCTCCGAATACCTGGGCGCCTTCACCGTCGGCGACCAACTGCTGTGGGGCGCGGCCGAGCCGCTGCGCCGCATGCTGCGCATCCTGCTGGAGCGCTGAGCCCGCGCCGGCGCCCCTGCGCGAAACGGGGGCGGCATCAAGCCAGCGTGCGTTGTCTGCTGACAACATCCAAGCCACGGGCTGAGGCACTTTGAACTTGTGTCCGCGTTTGAGAGGCGTATCAGCTTGTCAGCCCAATACGTTGATGTTAACGTCGATTTTCAAGTCTGTACTGGCGGGAAACTCCCTGCCTCCAACAAGCCATGCACAAGAACACTGTCAATGATCGAGAGGGAATTTCGGCGCCTGCACGCGCGGCGGGCTTCCCCCTCCTGAAAAAGGCCGCTCTGGCCTCGGCCACCGCGCTTGCGCTGCTGTCGATCAGCCTGGATGCGCAAGCCGTCGCACTGGGCGCCATTGCCGTGCGCTCGGCGCTGGGCGAGCCGCTGCGCGCCGAGGTCGAGATTCCACAAATCTCGTCGGAAGAAGCGTCAACCTTCCAGGCCAACATGGCCTCGCCCCAGGCGTTTCGCGCCGCCGGCGTCGAGTACAGCCCCGCGCTGGCTGGGGCACGCGTCACGCTGCAGCGCCGCGCCAACGGACAAGCCTACCTTCGCATCGTCGGCACGCGCCCGATCAACGAGCCCTACGTCGGCGTCGTGATCGAGGCCAACTGGGCCAACGGCCGCATCGTGCGGGACTACACCCTGCTGCTCGACCCGCCCACCCGCGAAGCCGCACCGGCCGTCGTCACCACGCCGGCCCAAGCCGCCGCGGCGCCAGAAAAGCCCGCGGTTGCCGAACAAATCGCACCCAGCCGCGCTGCCACCGCACCCGCACCCGCACCAACGCGCAGCGCACCCAGACCCGCGCCCGCAGCCGCCAGTTCCGGCAGCGGCGAGCAGGTGACCGTGCAGCGCGGTGACACCGCCGGGCGCATTGCCGCTGCGCACGCCATCGACGGCGTCTCGCTCGACCAGATGCTGGTGGCATTGCTGCAGGCCAATCCGCATGCCTTCATTCGCGGCAACGTCAACCTGATGAAGTCGGGCGCCGTGCTGCAACTGCCCACGGCCGAGCAGGCCCAGGCGACTTCCAGGCCAGCGGCCCGCCGCGCCGTCGTGGCCCAAAGCCGCGACTTCCACAATTACCGCAGCGCGGTTGCCCAAAACGCCACGGCCACCCCGGCGGCAGGCGGCAGCGGCCAAAGCACCAGTGGGACCGTGCAAGCCCAGGTGCAGGACAGCAAGGCGCCAGCGCCCGCGCCCGACCGCCTCACCCTGTCCAAGGCGGGTGCCGCCAGCGGCGCCGAAACCCAGACCGCGCAGACGCGCCAGGCCAAGGAAGAAGCCGACCGGGTCGCCGAGCTGAAGAAAAACCTGAACGAGCTCGCCGGCTTGAAGAACGCCGCCAGCGCCCCCGCGGCCGCCGCGCCAGCTGCCAGCAGCGCCGTGCCGGCATTGAACGTGCCGATCGCAGCCGGCGCACCCAGCGTGCCCGCCGCCCCTTCCGCCTCGGCAACGCCCGTCGCCGCAGCGCCGACCGCCAGCGCAGCCACGGCCGATGCAGCGCCCGCTGCAATGGCCGCGGCGTCCGAACCCGCCACCGAGGCCAGTGCGGCCCCCGCAGCCGACAGCGCGTCCGCGCCCGAAGCCAGCGCATCGGAGGCGCCGGCGGTGGCCGCCAACGCCCCGGCTCAACCCAAACCGCCGGTGGCAGCCCCCGCGCCCGCGGCCGAGCCGTCCTTCCTCGACACGCTGACCGAGAACCCGCTGCTGCCCATCGCGGGTGCCGGCCTGATCGCCCTGTTGGCGGGGTACGGTGTCTACCGCTCGCGCCAGCGCAAGAGCAAGGACGCCGCGCGCGACAGCGAATTCATCGAAAGCCGCTTGCAGCCCGACTCTTTCTTCGGCGCCAGCGGCGGCCAGCAGGTCAACACCAAGGAACGTGCCAGTGGCTCCTCGTCCATGGCGTACTCGCCCAGTCAGCTCGATGCGGCCGGCGACGTCGACCCAGTGGCCGAAGCCGATGTGTACCTGGCCTACGGCCGTGACATGCAGGCCGAGGAAATCCTGAAGGAAGCCCTGCTCACCCACCCCGGCCGCGTGTCCATCCACCGCAAGCTGGCCGAGATCTACGCCAAGCGACGCGACGCCCGCGCCCTGGAAGCCATCGCCTCCGAAGCCCATCCCCTGACCGACGGCAGCGGCCCCGACTGGCAGGCCATCGCCAGCCTGGGCGCCGAGCTGGACCCCAACAACCCCCTGTACAAGCCGGGCGGCAAGCCCATCTCCAAGGTTGCGCCCACAACCGGGCGGCGCCAGTTCGGCGCCGACACCGAACCGCAGACCGCCCAGGTCATCCTGAGCAAGGACCGCACCGACACCGCGCGCTCGCCGCTGGACCTGAACCTGGACCTGGGCGACTCGGTCCGCCAGGCGGCCGGCAGCGTGGCAAAGGCTGCGGCGCCGGCGGCTGCGGCAGTCACGGCGACCGTCGCGGGCGGTTTGGCTGCCGCGGCTGCGACCACGCCCTCGGCCCGCCAGGCGCTCGAGCGCACGCCCGAACCCGTCAAGGCCGACAGCGAGTTCGTCGATCTGGACCTGGGCATGGATTTCGCGCCCCCGTCCCAGCTGCAAGGCACATCGGCGCCCGCGCCGGTGTCTGCCAAGTCGGCGCCCGCGCCAACCCCCGCCCCAACTCCAGCCCCCGCCCCCGCATCCAACTCGGGCATGATCGACTTTGACATGAGCGCCCTGTCGGTCGATCCCGATTCGCGCTCGGGCGCCGAGGTGAAGACCGAGCAGTTTGAAGACGCCGACGACAATCCCTTGTCCACCAAGCTGGCGCTGGCGCAGGAGTTCCGCGCCATCGGCGACATCGACGGTGCACGCTCCCTGGCCGGCGAGGTGGTTGCCGAGGCCACGGGCGCGCTCAAGGTTCGCGCGGAGCGTTTCCTGGGAGAACTCTGACCCAGGCGCGGATTCTCGTTTGACCTTCCGCGGCGCCTTGGTGGCGCCGTTTTTTTGGCCCGTGCAGGCGGCCACAATACCCCCATGGCCAGACTCGCCCTCGGACTCAGCTACGCCGGCACCCACTATCACGGCTGGCAGAGCCAGCCCTCCGGCCAGACCGTGCAGGACCGGCTTGAAAGCGCCCTGCAGCAGTTTTCCACCCAAGCCCTGCATACCCTGTGCGCCGGCCGCACCGACGCCGGCGTACATGGCCTGATGCAGGTGGTGCATTTCGACACCGACGTGCAGCGCGAGCCCTTCTCCTGGGTGCGCGGCACCAATCGCTACCTGCCGCCGGACATCGCCGTGCAGTGGGCGCGGCCGGTCCCCGCCGACTTCCATGCCCGCGCCAGCGCACTGGCGCGCCGCTACACCTACATCGTGCTGCAATCGCCCGTGCGGCCCAGCCTGGACGCGGCCCGCGTGGGCTGGAGCTTTCGCCCGCTGGACGGCAACGCCATGCGCGCCGCCGCCGCGCACCTGCAAGGCGAGCACGACTTCACGTCCTTTCGCGCCAGCATCTGCCAAGCCCCCTCGCCCATCAAGCAACTGGCTCCCATCACCATCGAGCAGCGCGGCGCGTACTGGCGCTTCGATTTCGAGGCCAACGCCTTCCTGCACCACATGATCCGCAACATCATGGGCTGCCTGATCGCCGTCGGCCAGGGTCTGCAGCCGCCGGGTTGGATGCGCGAGGTGCTGCAGGCGCGCGACCGCGACGCCGCAGCCCCCACCTTCGCGCCGGACGGCCTGTACTTTCGCGGGCCCGTCTATGCCCCCCACTGGGGCCTGCCGGAGCGCACCGCGGCCTATGATTGGCTTCCATGAATGAAGCAATTGCACCGCGCACCCGCATCAAGATCTGCGGCCTGACACGCGAGCAGGACGTGGACGCAGCCGTGGCGGCCGGGGTGGATGCCGTCGGTTTCGTGCTCTACCCCAAGAGTCCGCGCCACGTGACGGCCGCGCGCGCGGCCGAGCTGGCACGACGCCTGCCGCCGCTGGTCACGCCGGTGCTGTTGTTCGTCAACGCCAACGCTACAGAAATAGAAGCTGCTTGCGCAGGCGTGGCGCCGGCTATCGTGCAGTTTCATGGTGATGAATCGCCGGCCGACTGCCTGGCCGCCGCGCAGCGCGCCCGCTGCCCCTTCTGGCGTGCAGCGCGCCTGCCGCTCGATCCCGCCCAGGGCTCGGGCTTGCTAGAATTTGCCTCACGCTACCGCGCCGCCCAAGCCTTGCTGCTGGACGCACAGGTCGATGGCTACGGCGGCGGCGGAAAGACATTCGATTGGTCACTGCTACCACCAAACGTTCCCGCTCACCTCGTCTTGTCTGGTGGGCTTACACCTGCAAACGTGAGCGCTGGCTTGGCCGCGCTGCGCGGCCGCGGGCACTCGCTCGCGGTTGACGTCTCCTCCGGCGTCGAAGCCGATGGTCCCGATGGCAAGCCCATCAAGGGCATCAAGGACGCCGACAAGATCATGCGCTTTGTCGCCGCCGTGCATGCGGCCGATGCGCTCTTTGCAGGAATCAAACCATCATGACCGACTATCACCAGCCCGACGCCAGCGGGCACTTCGGCCGCTACGGCGGCAGCTTTGTCAGCGAGACGCTCACCTTCGCCATCAACGAGCTGAGAGACGCCTACGCCAAATACCAGCACGACCCGGACTTCCTGGCCGAATTCCAGTACGAGCTGGCGCACTACGTGGGCCGCCCCTCGCCCATCTACCACGCCGCACGCACCAGCCGCGAGTTGGGGGGCGCGCAGATTTACCTCAAGCGCGAAGACCTCAACCACACCGGCGCGCACAAGATCAACAACGTGATCGGCCAGGCCATGCTGGCGCGCCGCATGGGCAAGCCGCGCATCATCGCTGAGACCGGCGCCGGCCAGCACGGCGTGGCCACCGCCACCATCTGCGCGCGCTACGGGCTGGAATGCGTGGTCTACATGGGCAGCGAAGACGTCAAGCGCCAAAGCCCCAACGTCTACCGCATGAAGCTGCTGGGCGCCACCGTGGTGCCGGTTGAATCGGGCAGCAAGACGCTGAAGGACGCGCTGAACGAAGCCATGCGCGACTGGGTGGCGAACGTGGACAACACCTTCTACATCATCGGCACGGTGGCCGGGCCGCACCCCTACCCGATGATGGTGCGCGACTTCCAGAGCGTGATCGGCACCGAATGCCTGGCGCAGATGCCCGAGATGACCCACGGCCGGCAACCCGACGCGGTGCTGGCCTGCGTGGGCGGCGGCAGCAACGCCATGGGCATCTTCTACCCCTACATCCCGCATGAGCAGGTGCGCCTGATCGGGGTGGAAGCCGCCGGCGAAGGCCTGGACTCTGGCCGCCACTCGGCCAGTCTGGAGCGCGGCAGCCCCGGCGTGCTGCACGGCAACCGCACCTACATCCTGCAGGACGACAACGGCCAGATCACCGAGACGCACAGCATCAGTGCCGGCCTGGACTACCCCGGCGTGGGCCCCGAGCACGCGTGGCTGAAAGACACCGGCCGCGCCGAGTACGTGGGCGCGACCGATGCCGAGGCACTGGCGGCCTTTCATCACCTGTGCCGCATCGAGGGCATCATCCCCGCGCTTGAATCCAGCCATGCCTTTGCCCATGCGCTCAAGCTGGCGCCCACCATGCGCTCCGACCAGTCCATTCTGGTGTGCCTGTCGGGCCGCGGCGACAAGGACATCGGCACCGTGGCCGACCTCGATGGCGCCGACTTCTACGACCGCCCTTCGATGCGCGGTCACGTCGTCAAGGGAGCCAAGGCATGAGCCCGCGCACGGCCGTTCCGAAGCGGGCTCGCACCGCAGTGCAAAGCACGGAGGTTATCCAATGAGCCGCATCGCCACCACCTTCGCCACCCTCAAGTCGCAAGGCCGCAAGGCCCTGATCCCCTACGTCACGGCCGGCTTCCCTTACGCCGACATCACCCCCGCGCTGATGCACGGCATGGTGGCCGCCGGCGCCGACGTGATCGAGCTGGGCGTGCCCTTCTCCGACCCCAGCGCCGACGGCCCGGTGATCCAGAAAGCCGGCGATCGCGCCCTCGCCCTGGGCATTGGCCTCACGCAGGTGCTGGCCATGGTCAAGACCTTTCGCGCCAAAGACAAGACCACCCCCGTGGTGCTGATGGGCTACGCCAACCCGATCGAGCGCTACGACCTCGCCCATGGCGCCGGCGCCTTCGTGCGCGATGCGGCGGCGTGCGGCGTGGACGGCGTGCTGGTGGTGGACTACCCGCCCGAGGAATGCGCCGAGTTTTCCGCCGCGCTCAAGGCCGCCGGCATGGACCTGATTTTTCTGCTGGCCCCCACCTCCACCGACGCGCGCATGCAGCAAGTGGCGCAGGTGGCCAGCGGCTACGTGTACTACGTCTCGCTCAAGGGCGTCACCGGATCGGGCGCGCTCAACACCGCCGAGGTGGAGGCCATGCTGCCGCGCATCCGCCAGCACGTGCAAATCCCCGTCGGCGTGGGCTTCGGCATCCGCGACGCCGAGACCGCCCGCGCCATCGGCCGGGTGGCCGACGCGGTGGTCATCGGCACCCGCCTGATCCAGGCAATCGAAAATCAACCGCACGAGCGCGTGGCCGCCGCCGCGGCCGATTTCCTGCGCCCGATCCGCGCCGCACTCGACGCATAATCCGCGCCGACCTTCAAGGAACCCGTCATGAGCTGGCTCGAAAAACTGCTGCCCCCCAAGATCCAACCCAGCGACGCGTCCGAGCGCCGCCAGATGCCCGAGGGCCTGTGGATCAAGTGCCCCGAGTGCGACACCGTGCTGTACAAGACCGACCTGGAGCAAAACCAGAACGTTTGCCCGCACTGTGGCCACCACCACCGCATCGGTGCGCGCGAGCGGCTCAACGTGTTCCTCGACGGCGAAGGCCGCTACGAGATCGGACAAGAGGTGGTGCCCGTCGATGCGCTCAAGTTCAAGGACAGCCGCAAGTACCCCGAGCGCATCAAGGAGGCCATGGAAAACACCGGCGAGACCGACGCGCTCGTCGTCATGGGCGGCGCCGTCAAGAGCATCAGCGTGGTGGCCGCCGCCTTCGAGTTCGACTTCATGGGCGGCAGCATGGGCAGCGTGGTGGGCGAGCGCTTTGCGCGCGGCGTGCACACCGCCATCGAGCAGAAAGTGCCCTTCATCTGCTTTACCGCCACCGGCGGCGCGCGCATGCAGGAGGGCCTGATGAGCCTGATGCAAATGGCCAAGACCAACGCCGCCCTCACCCGCCTGGCCAAGAAGGGCCTGCCCTACATCAGCGTGCTGACCGACCCCACCATGGGCGGCGTGTCGGCCGGCTTTGCCTTCGTCGGCGACGTGGTGATCGCCGAGCCCAAGGCCCTGATCGGCTTTGCCGGCCCGCGCGTGATCGAAAACACCGTGCGCGTGACCCTGCCCGAGGGCTTTCAGCGCGCCGAGTTCTTGCAGACCAAGGGCGCGGTCGATTTCATCTGCGACCGGCGCGAGCTGCGCGAGAAGATTGCCAACATCCTGGCCATGCTGCAGCGGCAGCCGGCGGATGCGGTGGAGTAAACGTGCAGTTGACTTTCTCATGCGTGTCGTGCTCGCATGGAAATGTTGATCTGACACCAATTCCACCAATTCCACAAATCCACCGTGGTTGAGCGCAAACAGGGGAGGCTATGAAGCGCGTCAGATGGGCATCGTGGATGAGGACGTTTGAGTGGAGAGGATGGCTCAAGCGTTTGGACTGGACCTCCTTTGTGCTTGTTGCAATCGGCGCGAGTACCCTAGGGTTGGTGGCCACCTATGGGGGGAGCTTCTCGGAGCGCACCACATTGATGACCGCGATTTTCAGCGCTACGGCTGCAGCATTTTCTGCCTTGGCAGCCCACCGTTCAGTCAGCATTGCTCAAGCGTTGGATGTGGCCAATGTGCACGTGGCATCGAAGGTTTGCACCGATGTGCCTCCTGGCTTCCATACCACTTCAATCGAAGCCACGCGAGCCTGGATCGAGGTCGTGATAACGAACAACTCTCGCCGCCCGGTCACGATTTCATCGATCGGCGTTCGAGAGACTGGACACCTCCTAGGTGGCATCATCACTGAGTACGATCGATTTTCGGCAGAAGGTTCGCTCCCGAGACTTCTGAGTGTTGCCGAGCCCTTGGTAGCGACAATACCTTTGAGCCTAGCCGAAGCGAAAGATGCGGCTCGAAAGTCCGTTCGTGTAATTCTGGTCACGGGCGAACAGTTTTACTCCAAGCCGATGGAGTCTGGGGTCGGCTTGATCTAACTGAGATAAATGGATAAATGGGGTCAGATGAACATTTCCCCCGGCGCACCGGCCGCACCGTGCCGCGCATGACGAAATTGACTTCGACCTTGACCTGAATCGAGCCACGCCGCACCAGCAGCTTGGTCTCCCCTGCCGCTGCCGCTGGCGCGTGTGTCTGGAATCCTCGCTTCTTCAACCGCTCGGCAGCCTGGCGAATGGCCTCGTTGATGCGCGCCAGTGCCTCGTCGCGCGGCAAGGTGTGATCGGGAAAGACCAGATCGAGATCGACCGACAAGCGCGGCATGTCGCGCACGAACAGATTGATCGCCGTACCGCCCTTCAGGGCAAAGGTATCGTCCACGAACACCAGTGGCGCCACCTGCGTCAGCAGGCGCGCGGTATCGAGATACGTCTGGTTCATGGCTTGAGCACCAGCAGGCCATGGGCCGATCGAGACACCCAGGGCCGGTCGCTGCCCGTCGGCAGCGCGGCCGGGTCGAGCTTGGCCGCCCAAGGCAGCGACGCCTCGCGGCCGAGTTGCAGGCACAGCCGCACGGTCTTGACGCTCGTGCAATGCTGCAACAACTCGCGCAGCACGTCGGCACGCAGGTTGTACGCACTTTCGACGAGTTCGCGGGCTTCCTGCAAGGGCTGGCGCACGCCGACTTCGGAGAGCAGCTCAAGCAGGGCGCGCTCTGGCGCCGACACCTGCGGCGCCCCGCTGCGCTGCTCGAACGGGCCGACGTGAAGCAAGGCCTCCGGCTGCTCATCGAACAGCCGTTTGCGGTGGTACTCGGCCGGGAAGCGTTCGGTGAACCATTGCGGCAAGCGCGCTGCCTTCCAGCCATACAGGTGCAGCACCGGCTGCTGAGAGACGTACTGCCGCACACCGTACCAGTCCAATGCCGACTTGCCGCCGACGTGCAGCCCCTCGAATTGGCGCTGCAACAGCAGCAGGCTGGGATGGAGCACTGGGGGATCGTTGGGGCGGCAGAACACCCCCCGCGCCAGGCGCGTGAGCCACCCTGCCCGGACATAGTGAACGGCCAGGTCGGCAGAGATGCCCAACGCCGCCAAGTCCTCGGAGGTCAGCGGCGTTCCCGGTGCCAGCCGGGTGTAGAGCGTGTTTAACTTGCTTGAATTAGTCGTAGCCACGCCACGATTTGTACAACTTTTTCAATGGCAAGTCAATTTGATCCGGCGCATCCAGTCGTAGCGTGCATACGACCAGCACAACACGTTCAAATATCGCACCCAGGCCTATCGCCGCCCATTACCTGGCTATGGCATGCGCAATCTGCTGGTCGATGTCGCGACCTGCTGTGCCCCTGTCACTCGGCATCAGGTAGAGCCCGTTCGGGTACTTGCGCGCCCACAACTCGCCGACGGCGCGCTTGGCGACGTTCTTCGGGTGGTCGTAGCGATCCTCGCCCTTGTACTCGATGACGAAAATCCGCCCGTCCCGCAGCTTGGCGACGAAGTCGGGGTAGGTGAAGCCTGTCGCGGTCGGAAAGCGGAACTGCGTCGGGTGCGCCAGGTTGCGCACCCACATGTCCACCTCGGGGTTGCGCTCGATGGCCAGCGCGCAACGGTATTCCTCGGCCAGCGCGCCGTCCTTGCGGCGAAACGGCAGGTCGCCCGGCACCGCGTAATAGTGCTTGGGCCAGTCGTGCGGCGCTGGGCAAGGCGAGCGCATGGGATAGGCCATGTCGGCAAAGCGGAACACCACGGCAGGGTCCACCACCACCTCTTCCAACTCGAACAGGCGCTGGTGCGCCTGGTTGCCACGTTGGGCTTTGGCCTCGTCCAGCAGCGCCAGCAGGCGGCGCGCGATGATGAAACGCCCGCGCACCAGTTGCCCCAGGCTGTAGCCCTTGTGCCTGAGCGGCGCGATGGCCTGGGCTATCCAGGCCATCATCACCTCTTGGCGCACGTTGTTCTGCACCACCCGGCCTTCCAGCCACACCAGCAGGTCGGCTTCCTCCCAGTCGCCAGACAGACCAGACAGGTATTCGGTCTGCGGCTCCTGCACCATGTGCATCTGTACCGCCTTTTCGCCGATGTCGATTTCCCAGGTCTGCGTGCGCGTGTCGAAACTCAAGGTATCCAGCGTGCCCGCGCTATCGGCCGGATTCCAGAAACCGTCCTCCACCAGCAGGTCGTTTTCGACCGGCACCACGCGCTCGCCAAACTGAATCGCCAGCTGCGGCACCTCGAACTTCACGCCCTTTTGCGCCGGCGTCTGGCGCAGGTTGGCGCGCGTGTTGTGCTGCTCCAGCGCGGTGCGCACCTGCTCCCTGACCTTGCCGGTAAACACCTTGGCGATGGCCTCCACGCTCTCGGGCTGCACCGCGCCTCTGACTTCCACCGTGAACTTGCCCGCCTCCTCGGCCGGTTGAATACTGATGTGGCGCAGGTCCGCCGCCGGCACATTGGCCAGGTCCGGCCTCTTGGCCGCCGTGAAGCGCAGCGATTCGACTCGCAAGGCCGGGTGCTCACCGACATCGGCAAGCAGCGAAGGCTGCACGGGCACGCTTTGCGCCGCTTCCAACCTTGAAAACCCCATGCTTTCCAGATGGTCAGTGAACTCCACCGCCTTGGCGCCGAAGTACGGCGAGACCACATGCGCATAGGCCTTGTTCAGCGCCGCCTGCGTGCGCGTGCGTGCATACGGCATGCGCAGCACGCGGCCCAGCAGCTGCTCGATGGCCGTGGCCGATTTGGTGCCCGACACCGAGCACAGCACGTAGGCGAACGAGCAGTCCCAGCCCTCCTTGAGCGCCTCCATGGTGATGATGACGCGCACCGGGCAATCGGCGGAAAACAGGTCGATGCCATCCAGCTCGCGCTGCTCACCGGTGGCGATCTTCACCCAGCTTTTGTCGATGCGCTCGCCGTCCTCGCCGGTCAGGTGGTCATAGATAACGTCCACCGTGGCCTCGCCGCCCTTGTGCTCGGCCTGCACCAGCAGAATCGGGCGGATGTAGTCCGGCTCCTTCTTCGCCGCCTCTTCCAGCTCCTGCCGCCGCAGCAACGCGTGGCGCAGGGCCACGTCCCAGCCGTCCAGGTGCTCTTCCAGCAGCACCGGCAGCTTGATCATTTGCTCGGCATACAGCTGCGATGCCGACACCCGCACCAGCACATTGCTGGTGGCCATGTCCGGCGTGGCCGTGAGCTCGATGATGGCGCTGGGCGCCAGGCGCTCGTACACCGTGGCAGACAGCTCGCTGCTGGCGTTGTGCGCCTCGTCGGTAATCACCAGCGGGCGGTGCAGGCGCAACAGGTTGGCAAAGGAAAAACGCGGCCCCTTGCCGTCCTCGGTCGGCTCCAGCTCGGGCAAGCGCGCGTCTTTCGGCAAGGCGATGAAGTGCGGCTCCAGCGCCTCCTTGTGCGCGTAGAAGTCGCGGATGTCGATGTCGTGCACGCGCGCCGCCGCCATGGTGGCAACGACGATGCAGGTGCGCGTGGCCAGCTCCTGCGGCGTCAGTTGCTCGATCTCGTCGCTGTCGAGCACCGCTACCTGGCCGCCAAAGGCCGCGTCCAGCTCCAGGCGGTAGGGGTGGCGGCGGTTCTTGAAGGCGTCCAGCGTCTGCCGCTTGATGGTGCGGCTGGGCACCAGCCACACCACCAGCGGGCGCTCACGCTCCAGCCAATGGTCGGCCGCGCAGCGGATAAAGTGCGCGCCCATCAGCGTCTTGCCGCCGCCGGTGGGGATGCGAATGGCCACATAGGGCACGCCGCGCAGGCTGGGCAGCTCCGCACCCTCCTTGTCGCGCAGGGCGCGGTACTCGGGCGCCAGCATGGTCTTGGTGTCCGGGTGGGCGTGTGCGGCAAAGGCCTGGGCAATGCCATCGGCGCGCGCGGCGCGCAGAAAGTCGCCCAGCTTTGTGAGCGACTTGTCCTGGTAGTCCTTCAAGTCCATGCCGTCACCTCGCCCGGATGTCGTTGGGCGTCTTCTTGAACGTGATGCCCAGCGAGCGCAGGCGCTCGTCGCTCAGGTTCGTGCCCTCGCCGTAGATCACCATCGGCCCGTCGTGCGCGGGCAGGCTGGCCAGCAGCTTCAGGGTCAGCATGTTGCCGCCCGCAAGTGTTAGGTCGCCCAGAATGCCGTTGTAGAGCAGGTAATAAGCCGTGCCGCCGTGCACGCCCAGCAGCGGCGACTTCATCGCGCGCGTGCTGCGCGCGGTGCCGGTTTCGGCAAACCAGATGTGCGCGGCCAGGTGCTCGAACTTGATCTCGGGGTTGATACGCCCCCGGTCGTCGAACACCTTGGGGCCGAGTTGGTAGAAGCGAAAACCGCCGCCGCCCTGCCAACCCACCGCAGCGGAAATGCCACCCTGCTCGCCATCGACGACCTTGGCCAGACGCGGCTGGCAATGGGTGCGCGCGTGCTCGCCCATTTCGATACCGATCCAGCGCCGACCCATCTTGTGCGCCACGGCGGCGGTGGTGCCGGAGCCGAGGAAGCTGTCGAGGATGAGGTCGCCGGGATTGGTAGCGAGGCGAATTATTCGTTGTAGAAGTCTTTCGGGTTTCGGGGTCGAAAATGGATTCTCCGGCGATATTTCCCGAATTTCTCGGCTTGACTCTTGGTTGTGCCCTACCTCATCGTGAAGCCAAACGGATTGTGGAAGAACACCCTGCGAAATCTCGGATAGGAATTTTTTTACGGATGGGCGCCCAGTTCCATCGCGGCCGAAGACGATTCTCCCGTCTGCCAGCAAATTTTTGAACTTCGCTGGGCCGAATACCCAGCATCGCCCCTTGGGAGGCAGGTGTTTGGTGCCATCCGGGCCAATGATCTCGAAGATGTTTTCGCTATGTCCCGTCTGGGCAAACTGGCGACCACGTTGCCCGGACAACAGGCTGATAGACGAGTTCTCTGGCTTCCACAGACCACGTGGGTCGTTATCGGGGTTCTGATACTTGGCTGTTTGTTCGTCTGAGCGGTCAAGTAAGCCGAACTTTGCCAAGTCTTTTTGCTTGGCATAGACGAAGACATGATCATGTGAGTCTGAAATCAAATGCGCATTGCTACGCGGGCCGTAAGCTTTTTGCCATATCACGTTTGCAACGAAATTCTTCCGCCCAAAAACCTCATCACACATCACCTTGAAGTAATGCGCCTCGTTGTCGTCCAGGGTGATCCAGATCGAGCCGTCCTCGCTCAGCAACTCGCGCAGCAGCACCATGCGCGGGTACATCATCGACAGCCACTGGGCGTGCTCCAGGTTGTCGTCGTAATGCTCGAACGCGCTTTTCGTGTTGTACGGCGGGTCGATGAAGATGCATTTGACCTGCCCCGCGTAGTAGGGCAGCAGCGCCTTCAGGGCTTGCAGGTTGTCGCCCTGGATCAGCATGTTGGGCGCGTCTTCATCGCCATACGCCAGCGACTGCACCGGTTGCAGCAGGCGGTACGGCGTCTGGGCCGTGGCCTTCAAATCTTCATCGCGCTGGTGCCATTGCAGCCACGGCATGCGTATTCCCTCTCACTTTTTTTGATCCGCCCTGAGTCAGATGCCAGGGCCCATCGCCCAATCTTGTTCATGCGGCCAGCTTGGCAGCAACGCAAAAACCAAGCTACTTCGGCAATTCGTCACCCGCCAGCGGCGTGCGGGGTTTGACTTTGAGCAAGAACTTGGCCAAGTCGCCTTTCTTTGACTTGCCTGCACGCTGGGCAAAAAATTCTGCCGTTTGCAAGGCAGACACCTTCTCGGCGACAGCCACCGTGATGAACTGATTGAGCGACGCCTGATCCTGTTCGGCCAACAGCTTGGCATGGGCATACAGCGACTCGGGCAGGCGCAAGGCAAAGGTGCTCATGGCTGGATCTCTATCGTGAAAAGGAGTGGTGGAGCGAGCTGCGCACCATGCTCACTCCCACTCAATCGTCGCCGGCGGCTTGCTGCTGATGTCGTAGGTCACGCGGTTGATGCCGCGTACTTCGTTGATGATGCGGCTCGACACCTTCTTGAGCAGCGCATAGGGCAGCTCGGCCCAGTCGGCGGTCATGAAGTCGGTGGTCTGCACGGCGCGCAAGGCCACCACGTAGTCGTAGGTGCGGCCGTCGCCCATCACGCCCACGCTCTTGACCGGCAGAAAGACCGCGAAAGCCTGGCTGGTCAGCTCGTACCAGGTCTTGCCGCTGGCTTCGTCGCGGGTGGTGCGCAGTTCGTCGATGAAGATGGCGTCGGCGCGGCGCAGCAGGTCGGCGTATTCTTTCTTCACTTCGCCCAGAATGCGCACGCCCAGGCCCGGGCCCGGGAAGGGGTGGCGATACACCATCTCGGGCGGCAGGCCCAGGGCCACGCCCAGCTCGCGCACCTCGTCCTTGAACAGATCGCGCAGCGGCTCCAGCAATTTGAGGCCCAGTTGCTCGGGCAGGCCGCCGACGTTGTGGTGGCTCTTGATGGTGACGGCCTTCTTGCTCTTGGCGCCGCCGGATTCGATCACGTCGGGATAGATGGTGCCCTGGGCCAGAAAGGTGGCGCCCTTGACGGCCGGTCGGCCGTCAATTCCAGTCTTTCCGCCGCCGCCGGCCTTGAGTTTGGCGGCCTCGGCCTTGAAAACCTCGACAAACTCGCGCCCGATGATCTTGCGCTTTTGCTCGGGCTCGCTCACACCCTTCAGGTGGCCCAGAAACTGCTCGGCGGCATCCACGCGGATGACCTTGGCGTGCAGCTTGCCGACGAACATGTCCATCACCATGTCGCCTTCATTCA
>Ga0208826_1000538_pt1 | contig 39122 bp, 35 predicted proteins | sample AD_UKC115_MetaG_FD_184451 | JGI IMG/M metagenome (GOLD analysis project Ga0208826, IMG submission 184451) | Active sludge microbial communities of municipal wastewater-treating anaerobic digesters from Hong Kong - AD_UKC115_MetaG (SPAdes)... | ecosystem: Engineered > Bioreactor > Anaerobic >...
TTGTCGGCCTCGCGGAGGATCTTGACCATCTGGTCTTCGGTGAATCGGGACTTGCGCATGGGCTCCTCGCTCTGTCGGGAGCCATCCTCTCAAGATTCAGCTGGTCCGAAAATCGCCCGGCAGGTCAATGACCCAGTTGCAAGCGCACGACGAACTCGTGGGGTTCTGGAATGACCTCGGCCGATTCCAGAAATCCCTCGCGGTGTACGAAGCTGAAAACCTGGCGTGCGCCGTCGGATCGCTCCGTCACGATCTTGACCGATGATGCGGACCAGGCGAGTTTCCGGGAGCCATCAGCACGCAGGCGGAAACGGGGTGGCACTCCATCCTCGACGATGTCCAGCAACACGATGCCATGGCCGGTATCGATTCGCTTCGCTTCGTCGTGATGATGGTCGTGGTCGTGACTGTGCCCCTCAATGTGAGCATGATTCGCGGCGTCCTGTTGCTGCCGCCAGCTGCGCCACAGCATCCATAGCGCCACGAGGATGATGAGCAGCGCCGACGCCAACTGGAAATACGGCTCGCTGGTTTCGGCATTCCACTTGCCACCGAAATACAAGCCGGCCATGGCCACCAGCCACACCACCGCCGTGTGCGACAGCGTCGCGCAGACACCCAGGAGTGCCGCTTGGGCAACGGTGCCGCGGATCGCCACGATGAAGGCGGCCATCATGGTTTTCGAATGCCCGGGCTCAAGGCCATGGAGTGCGCCCAGCAGGATCGCGCTGGGAATGAACACCCAGGCATTGCCTTGCTGCAGCAAAGAGGCGAAGTCGGTCATGGTGCGGGGCCAAAAACAGAACGAAGGAATCGCAGCGCGTTACACCCTGCGTGTGGGACAGGTCGCGGAATGCCGCAGCGGTACTACAGGTAATTAGAAATGGCCTTGAACGCGCGCAACGATTTCGGCGACGTGGCCGTGCCTTCCAGGCAGTGATCGATGTGGTCGTGGATGAAGGTCTTCTTCGCCTGGGTGATGGCTTTTTCCAGGGCCTGCATCTGCATGGCCACGTCCTCGCACGGACGTCCGTCCTCGATCATCGCGACGATGGAATTGAGTTGCCCCGCCGCACGCCTGAGGCGTTTGACGATGTCGATGTGAGTGCCGTGAGTCGTATGCATAGCAGGCATGCTATACCCCCGATGGGTATCTCGCAATGGCGCGGGAAGCAAAAGTAATTGTGTAACTCCGGGAGGCGGAGATACAGTCCGCCTCATGTCACGCTCTGCCGCCCCTCTTATCGCTCGCCTGCGCCGTCGTCTTTCGACGTGCGTGTGGCTGTTTGCGTTGGTGGTGCTCGGCAAAACGGTGTTGGCGGCCAGCTGCGTGGCCGACGGTCTTCGGGCCGTGTCCGTGACCAGTGCGGCCGTGAGCATTCACGCTGACGATGGCACCCAGACCGTCGCCGACGACGGGGACGATGATGCTGCGGCGTGCTGGCACAGCGGCGCCGGCGGTTGCCATTGCTCCTGCGCGCATGGCGTGGCGTTGCCGGTGGCAGAAATCGCCGTTCGGACGGCGCTGGCCCCGGCACAGCCGCCCCGGGTCAGTCACGCCGATTTCGTCAGTTCGCCTCAACCTTCGGTTCTTCGCCCTCCTATCGCCTGATTGGCTGTTCCCACGCGCCTGGCGCGTGACGTTCGACGCACGTTGGTGCGTCGCGGACTGACCTATCAGGAAAACCCCTCATGAATTGTTCGAAGCGGGCGCTCGGCGTCCGTCTGTTGCTGTGCCTGCCGGGCGCGGCAGTGTGTGGTGCTGCGTCGGCGCAAGGCACTGGCGCCGCGCTGGCCCTGGCTCCACCGACCGTGTCGGCGCCATCACCGGCTACCGATGCTGGCCTTGCCTCACCGGCGCTCGCCTCCGCCATCCGAGAGGTCTGGGACCGCAATCCCGCGGTGCAGGCCGCGGAAGCCCGTGTCGCCGCGTCCCAGTCGATGGCCCAGGCCGCAGCGCGGCCGCTCTACAACCCCGAGCTGGAACTCTCGAGCTCCAATGCCGACGTCAACACGCGCAGCATCGGCCTCGCCCAGCAGATCGACTGGTCCGGCAAGCGCCGTGCCCGCGCCGCGGCAGCCGATGCGGAAACCCGGGCGGTCGAGGCCGAGCGCGATGGCGTTCGGCTGCAGGTCGCGCTGGACTGGCTGCGCGGCGCCGCCGCCCTGCAAGTCGCTCAGGACCAGGTAGCGTTGGGGGCGCAGCGCGTAGATCTGCTGTCCCAGTTTTCGACGCTGGCGCAAAAGCGCTTTCGCGAAGGCGACATTCCGTCACTCGAACGCGATTTGGCGGACCTTGCCGCGCAAGAAGCGCGTGCCCAGCAGGCCGAACTCGTTGCGGACGAGGCGAAAGCCCGGCAGACCCTCACCGCCGTCGGCGGCGCGGTTTCCCAAGTGCCAGCGTTGCCCGTGGCCCCACCGGCGGCCAGTGACGCGCCGTTCGTGGCGTCGTTCGTGGAAACGCTGCCCGAGGTGCGTCGCGCCCAGGCCGAGAGCGAGGTAGCCCAGGCACGCATCACCGTGGCCGAGCGTGACCGCCGTGCCGACCCGACGGTGTCGCTCACCACCGGTCGCGTTACCGATGGCCCCCTCAACGATCGACTGGTCGGCGTGACCGTGCGGATCCCGCTCTTTGTGCGCAACAGCTATCGCGCGGAAACCACCGCGGCACGTGCCAATGCCGATGCCGCAGACGCCACCTGGCGCGACAGCCGTCTTCGCGCCACCGCGCAATGGGAACAAGCGCGCACGAGCTATCGCGCGTTGCGCGATGCGTGGCTGGCCTGGCAAGGCAGCCATGCCGCCCGCGCCGGCGATCGTGCGGCGCTGCTGCAGAAGCTTTGGGAAGCGGGCGAACTGAGTACCGCGGACTACTTGGTCCAGCTCAAGCAAAGCCTCGATACCGAACTCACCGCCACCGGCGTTCGCGCTCGCGTGTGGCAGGCCTGGGCCGATTGGCTCGCCGCGTCCGGCGGTCTTGCCCAGTGGCTCGATCTCGCCGACCGCCCCGCCGACGCCCCTTAAGGAATTCTCCCCATGAAACAGTTTGCTTTCGTATTTCTCGCGGCCGCCGGTGTGGCTGCCAACGGTTGGGCCGCCGAAAAAGCCCCGGCGGCAGCGCCTGCAGAAGAAAGTCCGCTCGTGCTGGACGCGGCCACCCAGAAACAGTTGGGTGTCACCACCGCGGAGGCGAAATCCCAGATCGAGTCGGAAGAGATCAAGGCGCCGGGCGAGGTGAAAGCCAATGCCTATGCCACGGTGCTCGTGTCACCGCGGGTAGCCGCGCAGGTCGTGCGACGCGAGGCCAAGCTCGGCGATGCGATCAAGGCGGGTCAGCCCTTGGTGACGCTGTCGAGTGTCGAGGTCGCCGAAGCCCAGGGCGCGCTCATCGTGGCCGAGCGGGAGTGGCAGCGCGTGAAGGCGCTCGGTGCCGACGCGGTCTCCGCCAAGCGTTTCACCGAATCCCAGGTAGCGCGTGATCAGGCGAACGCGAAGTTGCGCGCTTACGGGTTGGCGGACGGCGAGATTGCAGCGCTCTTGCGCGGCGGCTCTTCACGGGCGACCGGGGAGTTCTCGCTGCTCGCCCCGCAGGCCGGCCGCGTCACGACGGACGACTTCGTCATCGGCGAACGCGTGGAACCGGGCAAGCCCCTTTTCACCCTCGTCGACGAATCCAGCGTGTGGGTCGAAGCCCAATTGCCGCCCAGTGCCATCGAAGGCGTGGCCGCCGATGCCGTGGCGCGTGTCGTGGCCCATGGGCAGAGCCTTGAGGGGAAGGTCGTGCAACGTGCGCACCGCAGCCAGGAAGCCACGCGAACGTCGCCGGTTCGTATCCAGGTGCCGAACGACAAGGACCTGCTGCATCCCGGCGAGTTCGTCGAAGCCTTCGTCGCCACCTCGGGCACCGAGCCAGTCCTGATGGTACCGACGGAAGCGATCGTGCAGTTGCAGGGCCAGACGGTGGTGTTCAAGGCGGTCGCGGGCGATCGCTTTGAAGCGGCCCCCGTCGAGGCGAGTGCAGCGCGCGGCACGTCAGCGCGCATCACGCGAGGCCTCGCCGAAGGCGATCGCGTGGTCGTGAAAGGCGCGTACGTGCTCAAAGCGCGCCTCCTGAAGTCGCAGTTGGGAGAAGAGTGATGACGACCTTCTCCACGCTTGAGACGGGAGTGCGCCCATGCTGAACGCTCTCGTCGAACTCTCGCTGCGCTACAAGGTACTGGTGATCATCGCGTTCATCGTGATCGGCTTCCTCGGCTACCAGGCCGTCCGCAATGTGCCGATCGATGCCTTCCCGGACGTCACTCCGGTACAGGTCAACGTCTACACCGAATCGCCCGGTCTCGCCGCCGAGGACGTCGAGCAGCTGCTGACCTTTCCGGTGGAATCGGCCATGGCCGGCCTGCCCAAGGTGCAGGAAATCCGCTCGGTCAGCCTGTTCGGCCTGTCCTACGTGTCGGTGTATTTCGCCGATGACATGGACATCTACTTCGCCCGCCAGCTCGTCAACGAGCGACTGCAGGAAGTGGGCGACCGCTTGCCCGCCGGCTACGGCAAACCGGGCATGGGGCCGAACACCTCGGGCCTCGGCCAGGTGCTCTGGTACACCGTCGAACGCAGTGACGAGAAGCTGAAAGACCGCTTGAGCGACACCGAGCTGAGGAGCCTGCAGGACTGGACCGTGCGCCTGATCCTGCGCACCGCGCCGGGTGTGGACGACGTGACGTCGTGGGGCGGCCAGGAACGCCAGTACCAGGTGCGCATCGATCCCTTGAAGCTCATCAAGCACCAGCTCGGCTTCAAGGAAGTGATCGCCGCACTGGAAGCCAACAACGGCCAGGTCGGTGGCAACTTCATCGACGTCGGCCGCGAGCAGTTCCTGGTGCGCGGCCTCGGCCTCGTCAAGAACGCCGAGGACATCGGCCGCATTGTGCTCAAGACCGAAGACGGCACACCCGTGTACGTGCGCGATGTCGCCGAGATCGCCGAAGGCGGCGCGCCACGGTTTGGTGCGGTCACCCGTGATGGCAAGGAGGTCGTCATGGGCATGGCGCTCTCGCGCATCGGCGAGAACGCGAAGAACGTCGTCGATGCGGTGAAAGCCAAGCTCGAGACGGCCAAGGCCGCGCTACCGGAAGGCGTTGTCGTGAAGCCGGTCTACGAACGCACGGACCTCGTGAACAAGGCGGTCGGCACCGCCGTGCGGGCACTGATCGAAGGCTCGTTACTGGTCGGCCTGATCCTGTTCCTGTTCCTGGGCGAACTGCGCTCGGCCGTGGTCGTGATCGTGGCCTTGCCGCTGGCGATGCTGATCGCCTTCATCGGCATGCAGTACGCAGGACTATCGGCCAACCTGATGTCGCTCGCCGGCCTCGCGATCGGTATCGGCATGATGGTGGACGGCGCCGTGGTGGTCGTGGAGAACGCCTTCCGCATCATGGTCGAGCGCCATGCGCACGGCGAACGCGTCGACCGCACGGCGGCTGTGCTCGCGGCTGCACGCGAAGTGGCCAATCCGGTCGCCTTCGCGATCGGCATCATCATCGTCGTGTTCTTGCCGCTCTTCAGCCTGGAAGGCCTGGAAGGCAAGTTGTTCAAGCCCATGGCGCTCAACATCAGTTTCGCCATGGGCGGCTCGCTGTTGCTCGCACTGACGTTGATACCGGTGCTGGCGGCGCTGATCTTGAAGCCCAAGGAAGAGAAGGACACGCGTCTCGTGGCGTGGTTGAAACGTCGCTACGCGCCGATGCTGGCGTGGGCCTTGGCGCGCAAGAAGCGCACGCTGGGCATCGCCGGCGGCGCCTTGCTGGCGAGCCTCGCGCTGTTTCCGTTCCTCGGCAAAGAGTTCATGCCGCAGCTGCAGGAAGGCTCGATCATGTGGCGCGTGACGGGGATTCCATCCAGCTCACTGGATGAGTCCATCGACGTTTCCAAGCGCATTGCGGATGCCTTCAAGCAGTTTCCGGAAGTGGAAACCACACTCGCCATGATCGGCCGCGCCGAAAAAGGTGAGACTGCCGACGTCAACTACATGGAGATCTACACGGCGCTGAAGCCGGAGAAAGAGTGGAAGACCGGCCGCTCGATCCAACAGCTGGACGCGGCAATGCTCGAGACGTTGGAGAAGGTCGTGCCGACCACCGTGCCGAGCTTCACCCAGCCGATCCAGATGCGCGTGGAAGAGCTCATCTCCGGTGTGCGCGCCACGTTGGCGCTCAAGCTCTACGGGCCGGATCTGCAAGAGCTCGATCGCCAGAGCCAAGCCATCAAGGCCGCCCTGGCCAAAGTGCCCGGGGTTGCGGATCTGGCGCTGGAGGCCAACCTCGGCAAGCCGCAGATCAAGATCGCGGTGAACCGCGAGGCCCTGGCGCGCTACGGTCTCAACGCGGACGACGTGCTGACGGTCGTGCGCAACGGCGTGGGCGGTGAACCGGTGAGCACACTGCTTGATGGCGTGAAGCGCTTCGACATCGCCGTGGTGCTCAACAAAGAGTCGAAGGCGTCAGTGCCGGCGATCGAGAGCCTTCCTTTGCGAGCGCCCAACGGCGCATTGGTCACGTTGCGCGATGTGGCGGACGTCAGCGTCGCCGAAGGCTATTCCTTCGTGCGTCGCGAAGCGCTTCAGCGCTATGCGGTGCTGCAGATGGACGTGCGGGGCCGCGACATCGATGGCTTCGTGAAGGATGCGAACGCGGCGATCGCCCAGCAGGTCAAGCTGCCGGCCGGCTACTGGACCGAATGGGGCGGCGCGTTCGAGAACCAGCAGCGTGCCATGGCGAAGCTGGGGCTCATCGTACCGATCACGATCTTTTTCATCTTCGTGCTGCTCTACACCGCCTTCAACTCGGTGCGGCACGCGGGATTGATCCTCGCCAACGTGCCGTTCGCCACCATCGGCGGCATCCTCGCGCTCGCGATCACCCGCCAGTATCTGTCCGTGCCTTCGGCCATCGGCTTCATCGCCGTGTTCGGTGTCGCGATGTTGAACGGTATCGTGCTAGTGAGCTTCTTGAACGAGCTGCGAGAGAAGGGCTTGTCCATCCGCGAGGCCGTGGTGCAAGGCACCGCCCTGCGTCTGCGTCCGGTGCTGATGACCGCCAGTGTCGCTGTGTTGGGCCTCGTACCCATGCTGCTGTCCCAAGGCGTCGGCGCCGAAACTCAGCGTCCGCTCGCGGCCGTGGTGGTCGGCGGCCTCATCACGTCCACGCTGCTCACCCTGTTGCTGCTCCCTGTTCTCTACGAATGGATCGAAGAGCGCGCCGAACGCCGTGCTCGCGAGGAGGAACTGTCATGAAAGAAGTGAAAGCCTTCGTGCACCGTGGCCGCGTGGCTGACATCGTGCACGCCCTAAATGCCGCCGGGTACCGGCACCTGACGGTCATCGACGTGCAGGGACTCTTGCGGGCGCTCAGCGCCCGCGAAGAGAACTACTCGCTGGAAATCGGCGAGCGCGTCACCCGCGAGGTCCGCCTGGAACTGGTCTGCAGCGACGATACCGTGCACCGCGCGGTCCAGCTAATCCAGCAATTCGGTCGCACCGGACAGCCCGTGGCGGGATGGATCTACGTCAGTCCCGTAGAGCAGGCCTTGCCGATCGATGGCACCGTCCTTCCCTCATTGACCGGAGGCGCGCCGTGAGCGGCGCGCCAGGGCACCACCACGACCACGCTGCTAAGGGCGGCGCGGATCACAGCCACGACCACGGCATCGGTCAAGCACCCGAGAAGGCGCTGCGTCGCGCCTTGGTCCTCACCGGCGGCTTCATGCTGGCGGAGGCCATCGGCGGTTATTTCACTAACAGCCTGGCGCTCATCTCCGATGCGGCGCACATGCTTACCGATACCGCAGCCTTGGCGATTGCCTTGATCGCCATTCGCATTGGTCGGCGCGCACCAGACAACCTGCGCACCTTCGGCTACGCCCGTTTCGAGATCCTTGCGGCCATGTTCAACGCGGTGGTGCTGTTCCTGGTGGCGATGTACATCCTGTACGAAGCCATCGAGCGCTTCCGCAATCCCCCTGCCATCGCCTCGGGCGCCATGATGGGCATCGCCGCCTTGGGGCTCATTGTGAATATGCTCTCGATGCGCCTGTTGCGCGGCGGTAGGGATAGCAGCCTCAACGTCAAAGGGGCGTACCTGGAAGTGTGGAGCGACATGCTGGGGTCGGTCGGCGTGCTCGCGGCCGGCGCGATCATCGCCCTGACCGGTTGGAAGCCCATCGATCCGATCATCGCCGTCCTGATCGGACTGTGGGTGTTGCCGCGGACGTGGACGCTGCTCAAGGACAGCCTCAACGTATTGTTGGAAGGCGTGCCCGGCGGCATCGCGGTCGCGGATATCGAAGCGGCAGTCCGTGCGGTGCCGGGCGTGAAGAACCTGCACCACCTGCACGTCTGGGCGGTCAGCAGCGGTAAGAGTCTCCTCACCGCGCATGTGGATCGCGATCCGACAGGAGGCAGCGATACGGCCCTCTTGTCGGCGATCAACGCTGTGCTGCGCGAGCGCTTTCAGATCAGCCACAGCACGTTGCAGTTGGAAGACACCGGCTGTACCGACCCGTCCTGTGATCTCGTGTCGGAATCCACCCACACGTCAGGGAGTGAGGTCCATGCCCACAGCCACTGAGTCTCGGCGCTACGCGATCGCGTCCCTGGATTGCCCGGTGGAGGAGATGTCCATCCGCCACGCCCTGGAACCGATTGCCGGCATCGAGGGCCTGCGTTTTGAGCTCGCAGCGCGAACGGTCACCATCACGGCGGCCGCCATATCGCTGCCCGCTGTCGTGGCAGCGATTCGGGCAGCCGGGTTCGAGCCCGTCGATGTCACTCCTTCCACGGTCTCGACCGCGTCCCCCGTCCCGGTCACCCGTTTTCGCATCCCCGCCCTGTGCTGTGCCGCGGAAGAAGCGGCCATACGGCGCGCCCTGCAATTCGTGGACGGGGTCGAGTCCTTACGCTTCGATCTCGGGGCGCGGACAGCGATCGTTGCGGCGGCGCCTCCCGTCGTGCCGGCGATACTGGCTGCCCTACAGCAGGCCGGGTTCGCACCGGAGGCTCAGGCATCGACGGTGGACGAGGCGCCGACGGCGGCCGCTCCGTCCTTCATTCGCAGCGAGATCGCTCGCCTCGTCCTGGCCCTGGTTCTGGCCTGCGCCGCCGAAGGAGTCGGCTACCTCGCGGCCAAGGGCCTCGGCACGACGCTCGTCGAGCTGTCGCTTGCCGCCGCCGCGATTGGGTTGGCGGGCCTCGCTACCTATAAGAAAGGGCTCAACGCGCTGCTTCGCGGACGGCTGGACATCACGGCGCTGATGAGCGTCGCTGTGACCGGTGCCTTTGTGATTGGCCAATGGCCGGAAGCGGCGATGGTCATGGCGTTATATGCGATCGCCGAACTCATCGAGTCCCGCTCATTGGACAGGGCGCGCAATGCGATACAAGGCCTTTTGGCCTTGGCGCCGGACACCGCTGAACTCGAAGGTCTGGACGGCAGCTGGACCACGGTGGCTGCGGAGTCCGTGACAGTAGGCAGCATCGTACGCGTGCGCCCGGGTGGACGCATTCCGCTGGACGGCGTGGTCGTGGCAGGCACGAGTGCGGTGGATCAATCGCCGGTGACGGGAGAGAGCATCCCGGCCGACAAAGGCATCGGTGACACAGTGTTCGCCGGTACCATCAATGAGACCGGCGAGCTGCAGGTCAAGGTTTCCGCGGCCGCAAGCAACACGACCTTGGCGCGGATCATCCGCGTGGTCGAGACAGCCCAAGGGGCCCGGGCGCCCACCCAGCGATTCGTCGATCGGTTTGCAGAAATCTACACGCCTGCCGTCTTCGTGATCGCGCTGCTCGTCGCGTTGGGAACCCCGTTCCTGTTGGGCTGGACTTGGTCCGTCGCTGTCTACAAGGCGCTCGTCCTGCTGGTCATTGCGTGCCCCTGCGCCCTGGTCATTTCTACGCCGGTGACGGTGGTCAGTGCGTTGGCCAGCGCCGCTCGCCACGGCGTTCTCATCAAAGGGGGCACGTACCTTGAGGAAGCGCGACGTCTTCGCGCCATTGCCCTCGACAAGACGGGCACGATTACCGAAGGCAAGCCGCAGCTTGTCGACGTCGATCCGCTGCAATCGGATGCCGAATCCGCCAAGGCACTGGCTTTCGCGCTCGCTTCCCGATCCGATCATCCGGTATCGCGGGCGATCGCCGCAGGTTTGGTGTCGAGTTCACCACGAACCGTCAGTGACTTTCGCGCACTCGCGGGTCGCGGCGTTGAAGGAAAGATCGACGGCGTGGCGTATGCGCTGGGCAATCATCGCCTCATCGAAGAACGCCGGCAGAGCCAACCCGCGCTGGAGGAGCGCATCAAGGAACACGAGCGCAAAGGCCGCACGGTCACGCTGCTGGCCAACGGCACGGAGGTGATCGCCCTGTTTGCCGTGGCGGATGCGATCAAGGACAGTTCGCGCTCGGCCATCGAAGACCTCATCGGCTTGGGCGTCACGCCGGTCATGCTGACCGGTGACAACGCGGCCACGGCCGCCAGCATCGGCCTTCAGGCCGGCATCGGCGAAGTGCGCGGCAACTTGCTGCCCGAGGACAAGCTGGCGGCGATCGACGACCTGCGCACGCGGCACGGCCCCGTTGCCATGGTGGGCGATGGCATCAACGATGCGCCGGCGCTGGCGAAAGCGGACATCGGGATTGCCATGGGCGGGGCAGGCACCGATACGGCGATCGAGGCCGCCGATATCGTGATCATGAACGACGACTTGCGGCGCGTGGGCTTCGCCATCCGGCTATCCCGCAAGACCGCTGCGGTGCTGCGGCAGAACATCGCCTTGGCCCTGGGCATCAAGGGGACCTTCCTGGTGCTGGCGCTCGTGGGCAGCGCCACGATGTGGATGGCCGTGTTCGCCGACATGGGCGCGAGCTTGCTCGTCGTCGCCAACGGGCTTCGCCTGCTTCGGCCGCCCCGCGTTGACGGGGCATCGCGATGAAACCCCGGGAGGTGTCGATCACGACGAGGTCAGGCTAACGCGTCTGGCGCCATCCACAACACGTCCCAAGGCGATGCCCCGTTCGGTGAGGTTGATCGCGACACTATGCGTCACAGGCAACGCATCCATGCTGATTCCGCTCCGCGGCCCACCAGCGATTTCGGTCGCCGGTTGTGCGAAGAGCGAGCACGGCTCGGCTTTTCTCAGCATGACTTCGCCGAGATCGGTGGGGTCAAGCGCACCGCGCAATACCTCTACGAAAAGGGCGTGCGCAGTCCCGACGCCAACTACCTGGCGAAGATCTTCGATGCCGGCGCCGATGTCGGTTACCTGATTTCGGGGCAGCCGACTCCCACAAAGCCGATCGGCGCCGTGGTGGCTATTGCCGAGGCGCTGGCGGCCTATCGGGCCGTGGATGCGTTCGTGGACACCCTGGGTGAATCTGCATCCCCATTGCAGCGCGAGCGACTGTTCGTCGCGTTCTGCGGCAACCGGTTGGGCAGGGCTTTAGAGACCGATACAGGTGATCCGCTCCCCTGACACAGCCTGCCACCGGTTGTTCCCGCGCGCTCATTCAAATCCATTGGCGAACAGCGCATCGCTTTCCGCGGCACCCAGATCGCACGCTGCCGTGCCATCCGCATTGCCATCGAGCGGACGGGTTACACCGCGCACGTCGTGAGTTTGCGGGTCGGCGAACGGGTCATTGCAATCGATCGCCGCGTCGATCAGCGGGCTGCCCCAGAGCGGCAGGGCGACGGTCGCGCCGCCATCGTTTACGCCTTGCAGTTTTGCATCGCCGTGCAGCGTGAAGTGCTGACAGGACCCATCCGCGTCGAAGTTGGCGCCTTGAGCGACGATCGTTCCGGCCGAGCACGCCGTGGCGCCCGAGGTGCTGATGAACACATTGCTTCGGCTGAGCAGCGTGGCCCGGGTGTAGATATCGGCCCCGACGGCGACGCCCGAGGCACCATTGGGATCACCCGAGCCACCAAAGCCCGCGCCGATCGTGTTGCCGAGCGAGGTGACAAAGGACACGTAAGCAAATCCCGAAAACGCCATGGCACCGCCCCGCGCCGAGCCACCATCGCCGCCCGCATCGCCGGCGCCGGACCCATTGCCCCCGAAGTACGCCTGCAGCGCATTGCTCAGAAACTGGCTGTTCGTGATCTGCGTGAACCCTGTCGCTTCGATCGCACCGCCAGCAGCGCTGCCGCCGTTGCCTTGAACACCACTGTTGCCACCCAACAGTACGTCGCCGGGCGCACCACCCCACGCGTAGTTGCTGTTGAGAAGGGTGTCGTTGAGCATGAGGCTGCCCTCGCTGTAGATAGCGCCACCGTGGCCAGAGCCGCCACTGCCTTGGGTGCCAAAGGATTGGCTCGTGCGACCGCCAAATCCGCCCGTAGCGCGGTTGCCGATCAACCAGCATGCGCTCAGTTGCAGCGAGGCGCCGGCGTTGACGAACACCGCACCGCCGTAAGCGTCACCGCCATCGCGTGCCCGTGGTTCGCTGGTGAACCCTCCATCCACACCGGCCACCTGTCCGTTGGTGAGCGCCAAGCCGCTCACGATGGCCGACGCATTCGGCGCGATCTCGAGGAGGCGACTCTGGCTGTTGCCGTCGATCGCCAACTGACGCGCGCCAGGACCCACGAGGAGGAGGTCCTTGTAGATCAGCAACTCCTGACCGTTGAGCGTGATGGTGGCGGGGTAGCTCAAGGTGCTGGCGAACGCAATGGTATCGCCGGGTGCGGCGCTCGCGATGGCATCGCGCAGCGTGCAGGTGGCCTGGCAAGCGCCCGTTCCGGCGTCGCCCAGATCCGTGACCGTCAGCGTGCCGGCGCTCGCCGGACTGGTGAGTGCGGCGAGCAAGCCAGCATGGAACAACGTCGTGAATCGCATGACCGATAGCCCCTCTGGTTGGCCGATCATCGCGCAGCGTGATGGGTCGGTCGAGGGCGAGCTGAGACGGGCGAGGACGGGGTCAATACGGACCTGTTTTGCATGGATGGAAGCGCCGACCGAGGCGATAGGGATTCAGCAATCCGGAGCCCGTCAGGATCGAGGATTGCGACGTCGGTGGTTCGCCAGGAGCGTGATTCGCCGCTGCGCGAGGCCGCGCTGGCGATCGTGATGGTGCCGGTGCCGGTGCCGGTGCAGCAGGGAAAAGACTGACGGTCGCCCAAAAGCAACCGTCAGCGAAAATGCCCTGACGGGGAGGAGAACACCCCGCCAACGTATCCTGTGCCGATGACGGTCCGACGACATGCGATGAGACAATGAACCCACTCCCGTTCCCAGCGATGCGGTCACATCGGCCAATGACTCCCAACGTGATATTGGAAAGCACTTTGACATGCCCCCAATGCGGGCATCCGGCGATCGAGTCCATGCCGACGGATGCCTGCGTGTTCTTCTACGACTGCACGAAGTGCGGTGCGCTATTGCGGCCGAAGCCTGGTGACTGCTGCGTGTTCTGTTCGTATGGTTCCGTTCCCTGCCCACCCATTCAGCAGCAGAAAACCTGTTGCGGCTGACCTAAGGAACAGGCTTGGGTGCAGTGCCGGCAGCCCGATCACAGGCGGCTTCGCGGGTTGCCGGACACACGGATGTGGAGTGCGCGGACGCTCGCCGTCGCAGCATTCGGACGCTGACCACCCGAATGTGCGGTAGCCAGCTCAAGGGCTGGAGTGGTGGCGATCGTCAGTCCCAGATTTCGTGCAAGGCGGGCACCCCGTCCCATGGCCGGAAAAGTTGACGCTGCCCCCAGTAGGAAATGCCCTGAGCGTTCGTGGTTCGGCGCGCTCTGAACACCGGGTCACCTCGAAAGGGCGATTCTGTTCGACCATCGAGCACAGGTGCCACCATGCCTCGCTGCCAGTCACCGGACGTCAGCCGCGCTGGAACATGCACCAGCAGGGCCGAGTGAGCTGCTTCTTTCAGAACGAGCGCAAAATGGGGGCGACTATGCCCCCCGATGACTATGCCGTGATGGGGGCGGACGTCGCCGAGCCCTTTCGCGAAGTCCGACAGCATCGTCGGCGTGAAGGCCCTAGCCTTGGCGATACGTGCCTGTGCCGCGTTGTCCTCGCACCATCGTGCCACGTCGTTCGCATCCGCCAACGCCAAGCGATGCCGGTTGAGATTGGCGAACTGCCGTACGCCGGGTAGAAAACGCGAGGACGTCACGAACAGTCCTCGGCTGGCACGCTGGCGCTCCACATGCCCTTCGAGGGCAGCCACCGCTTCGAGCGAAATCGGACGATCGACGGCGTAGCGTTTGACCTGCACCAGCGTGAGTATTTCCCCGAGGGGGTCTGCTTGCCATAACCGCACGTCCACGCCGCCATCGCCCGTGCCAGGCCCGAGCTCGGCGCGCCAGCCACGGGCGGCGAAAATGCTCGCCACCAAACGCTCGAAGTCACGCGACGGCAACCGCTGCATGTCCTGCGGGTGGTCGACGAAGTGCTGGTACAAATCCCCGCTGACATCGTGGGTGTCGGCCTGGAGCAACCGGCACATCCATCGCCAGCGCGATCGGCGCTCGAACGCTGCACTGCGCGGATCGTCGGGATCGGTGAATTGATACGTGACCGTGACGGCGTCTTCGTTCTCCGTATACACGCCGGCCTTGGCCAGGGTGTTGCGCAACTCGGACTCGGCATCGTCCCAGTCCACGATGGCACGTACCGCCGGTCCGTCACCGCAAAGGAGCAAAAAGCCATCGCCGGCACGAGGCTCATCGTTGTAGTGATCCAGCGGGTCCTTGAGGGAACAGTCCTGCCACAGCGCGTGTTTCCGGGCCCAGCGCTCCGTCACGCCGCGAATACGAACCAGAAACTGGTCGAGATCAGCATCGCTGGGCTGTGGCGCAGGCATGATTCCTCAACGCTACCGGCAACAGCCCACTATTTTTCCAGCGCCTCGCGCAGGGCCTTCCGGCGCGTGCGCTTGACCGGCGCGGGAGGCGGATCCGGAAATCCGAGAAACACGTGCGCGATGCGGATCGTCTGGTGAGAGGGCGCTTTTTCTGGCTCGCGCACATGGTCGGTGTCAAACCGCGCGTGGTCCGGGAACAGCGTCGACGGATCGTGGAAGGGCTTGCCCAGCGCCGCATCGCACAGGGCCAGCGGCGCCCGAACGTGCGGCATTTGCAGTGATCGCCGCAGCGCGGCGATCGTCGGGGCCTCCTCGTCCATCAAGATGCCGACCATCAAGGCGACCGGATGGCCCACGCTGTACGTGCCCGCCACGAAGCGCAACATGCCCCGCTCACCGTAGTAACTGCGGCGCACGGTTTCGCTGTCGCTGAGTTTCTTGAACTCGAACACCAGTTGGAGCGCCGGATCGTAGCGGTCAGTGGAATAGTCAATGTCCGTCCGGAATCGCTTGACGATGCGAAAGGTTCGCGGGTCGATATCACCCCCCTGCGATTCCTGTCCCCAACGGCCTGTCAGCTTCGCCTTGGGTCGCGCCCACACTTTCAAGTACTCAGCGAGCACGAAGGTGAGGTCAGGCTCATCCACGCTCGCAACGAAACCTTCCTTGCGGGCGGCCGCAAGAGTGATCCAGGTTTCGCAGAGGAACCGGACAGCGGCGGCGGCTTCGGGCTTGGGAAACGCCTGCAGCCACGCCGACCGATCGTTCACGCGACCGGCTCCTTGATGGGCTCCTCAACGGCGCGAACGGCATCGATCAGGCGATCGGCATCCCGCCACGCAGAGCGTTCCAACCACACCCTTCGAATTCTCGGCTTCACCAAATACACCGATGTCTCCCCGCGGATGATGGTGTCCGCGGCGAAGTACAGATTACTGCCAAGTCGCATTGGCAACAATTCTTCATGGCGCAAATGCGCCAGCAGCGCCTGGACAGCCCCCTCAAATTCCTCCACCTCGGTCTTGGGCTCCTCGACGTCGTCGGGCATGACACGCACCCGCACGATGCCGAGCGGGCCAGCCTGGCCCTTGGGGTCCGTGGCCACCGATACCTCAAACTGCCCCTTGCCGCCCAAGGCGTCACGCCATTCCACGAGTTCGGATTGGAGGCGTCGGGCATAACGGGCCAGCTGCGCGGTATCGGCGCGATGTTGCAGTGGGGTGTACAGGCTTGCGAATCCGCGCGGCTGCACCGATGGCAACAGGTCCGCCACGGCTTCGCGCACGAGGTCCGCCTCGCGGTCCGTCAGCCCAAAATACTGGTAGATCCAGCTCTGCAGCTGCGGACGCTTGCGCTGGAACAGGTGCTCCTGGTCGAGCACGTCCGCCGCCTCAAGTTCCCGCGTGAAGGCCGCGACTTTCGCGACAATGCCACGGGCGACCGCGGGGCGCGGATGCTGATCGGGCACCACGAAGGGAAACCCTGCCACATCGCGCAACGTGACGCGGTGGCGCTCACTCAACACTTGGTAGGCCTGGGTCAGCAGGAAATAGCTGACCAGATCGGAGCGCAAGTAGATCGTGGTGAAGCGAAGCAGGTCTTCATCCTTGGGCGGACCCACGATGGCACCGATGCTGTTCTTGAAGCTGCAGCGCGTCTTGGTAAAGACCGCGCGGATTTCGAGGTCAGGAGATGGCCCGTCCGGAAACAGAATGCGCGGCCCCTCGAACACGCGGAACAGTTCGCGCTTCATTTGGGTGGCGACCGTGGGCATCGCCCTGGCGGGGAATGCACCGACCAGGGAATCATCCAGCACCGGCAACGGGCCGTGCAGGGCCTCCACGGAGAGGAACCCGTACTTGTGCAGGGGGCGCGAGGAGACGGACTCCGCGTGGCGATCGATGTGGTGGAAGCCCTTGCGCTTGCGCCAGCGGGGCTTCGCCCCCGCAAACAGTTCTCCGAACGTGCCCAGGAGTCGAAGGCGGGCGTGGAGCGCCAAGTCGAAGGCGTTGCCCCACATCAGCGTGACGAGTTGCTGCGGACTGTCGAGCAGCGCTTGCGTTTGCACTTCGTGCCGATCGCCGCTGTTGAGCGTGAGGCGACCAAAAAGCAGTGAAACATCGGCTTTGGGGCACCAATATTCCACCGTCTCGTTGATCGGGATGCCTCGGGTCGTCAGATCGCGGCGTGGCGTGCCCAGCACGACGATGCAGGCGTGGCTGGCACTCTTGAACACCAGCTCGCGCTGGTCGCTGAAATTGATGATCCGCGACAAGCGTGCCCGCAGCAGCCAGCTTTGCACGAAATCGGTACTCGTCGCCGCGAGCAGCAAGCTCGCGGGCAAGATCAGGCAGAAATGACCGCCATCGGCCAAGGCGTCAATCGCGCGCTGCGCGAAATCGCCCGCGAGCTGGCGGCGAGTGCGGGGATAGCCCTCCGCTTCCGCCCAGGTGTCGGACGTCAATGCTTCGTCACCATCCGGCTCCACCCAAGGCGGGTTGCACAGAAAAATCGTGGCGATCCGATCTTTCACGAACTTGTTGGCGGGGGAGAAGAAGTCGCCGTCCGTGCCGCCGCGCAGGTTGGTCTTGAGCAGCGGCGGCAGCTTCACGTTTTCATCGGTCTGGAGAAGGACGATGTCGGCCGGCTCCAGGCGTTCCAGCAGCGACAGGTACAGACTGAATGCCGAAACACGGCAAGCGGCCTTGCTGAGGTCGCTGCCGAAAATGCGCGAGGTGAGGAGCGCGATGCGTTCGGCGAGCGTCAGCGCACGACGCTGGCGCTTTTCGGCCAGGTGCAGCAGGCGCCGGAAAGCCGTCGTCAGGAGAATGCCCGAGCCGCACGCGCCGTCGTAGATGACCTCCGCCAAGGGATCGGAGGAAGCGGAGAACGCCTGGTCGATCACCAGATTGGCCAAGTGTCGCGGCGTATAGAAGGCGCCGATGCGCCGCTGGCTGTCGGCGAGGAACGTTTCGTAGATGCCCGAGATCAGCTCGACAGGGATGTAGCTGAAATCGTAGGTCCACAGCGACGTCTGGCCACTGGACAGATCGACGCGGTCGAGGAACGCGGCGAGGCAGTCGAAGATCGGTGTCTCAATGGCCGACCAGGGCTGAACCTCGTCGTCGTCGGGCTTGAGAAAATCGCCGTTGAAGTCGCTGCGCAGCTGCGCCAGCAGGCGGTGCAACCCTGCGCGGTCCTGTTCCCGGATCAGAGCCGGCAATCGGCGTACGCGGCGCGCCTTTCGGTACGTGTCGCTGACGATGCCGCGGTGCTCGAGGTAGGACACGAAGAGGACTTGGCCCAAGACGATCTGGGCCGTGGTCTGGTCCAGTCCTTCGTCCTCCATCGCGCGTACCGCGTCCCCGAGGTTGCGCAGGAGATGGTGGTCGACCCGGCTCTCCGGCTTGAACCAATCCACATGGCGGGCGCGCACGTCACCGGATTGGATGTCAGCGGCCGAGAACGGGCCCGATGCGCTGGCCTGCGACAACACCAGGGGCCGGCTCGGCTCGCCTTTGAGGCCGACCGGCATGGGGTGCAAGCGATTCTGCTGCACCACGAGCACGATGGAAATGAGGTTCTGGTTCCAGATTCGGCGCCGGATGGCGTCGAGTCTCAGGCTCTGAGCGAGGAGGTCACCATCCTCGTCGCCCAGGAAGCAGACGGTAGGTACGCCTTCCACGTCGAACACGGCTTGGGCCTGGATTTCGCCGTGGGGGGACAGGAGCGCATCGATCTCGACGGCATAGGGATGCTCTTCCGGGACACGCTGCCCAATGCGGTGCAGCGACGCCCCAGCCGAGGCGTACCCCAGCGAGTCGAGCCACCGCGACAGCGTGTCTTGCGTCATGCCTTACGTCTCCGTGGCGAGGGAAGCATGGCCCGAAGGAGGGCCGAACTCAATATACCTATTTTGCGTACCATCATCAATTTATTTGTGGTATTACTTATGCGCATCACAACCAGAATACGCAGGGTATGGCGACGACTGAGCCACTCAAATTCCCGCAGCAACAGCGCCTGCTTTTCGTGGAGTCCATGGTGCTGTGGGAAGGCGGCGTCCAGCGCCAGCGCGTGTGCGATCTGTTCGGGGTATCCAAGGGCCAGGTAACGCGCGACCTGGAGGACTACAACCGCCTGAGCCCTCGAAACATCGAATACGACCTGTCGGCCAAGACCTACCGGGCGGGGATCAACTTCAAGCCGGAGTTTGCGAGTGGCCGCGCCGACGAGTACCTGGCGCTCTTGGCGGCGTACGCGCAGAGCGGTTCTACCGTGGTGATCCCGGCTCTAGGTGCCGGCCCGTCAGCAGTCCTTGTTCCACCTGCCCCGGCAGCAATCGAACGCGCAGTCCTGCAGCGCGTTCGCGGCGCCATTCGCGATGGCCATGGGCTGCAGGCGAACTATTTGGATTGGGCGGAGGAAAAGGGCGGCAAGCGACGCCTCTGGCCCCACGCCCTGGTGTTCACGGGGGCGCGCTGGCACGCCAGGGCCTATGACGAACACCGGGGCCGATTCGGCGATCTGGCGCTGTCACGATTGAGTGCGGCCGAACCTTTGGAGGTACCTGGGCCGGTGCCGGCGAAAGAGGACAGCACCTGGCATTCCCTGGAGACGGTGGAAATCGTCCCGGCCTCGACGCTCTCGGTCTACCAGCAGCAGATCGTCGCCAAGGACCATGGCATGAAGCGACAAGGTCAGACCTGGGTGTGGTCGGCGAAGCTCAGGCGCTGTCTCGTGCCGTACTTTTTGGCGCGCTACCGCCTGGAGCCTGGCGACGACGCCCGCCGTCATGCCCGGCTGGCACTGCTTCATCCCGAGCGATTCCGCGCTGGCAAACTCGCGATCGAATGCGACCCCGATTAGAGCGCGCTCGCCTCAACGCGGGGCGAAGTTCACCATGTGCTCCAACGTCCAGGCGCGGTCACTGAGCCCCAGCCGCTGTGCCGGCGTCTTCTTGTCCTGACCGGCCAAGTGGTAGTTGTAGTAGGTCCGAAAGAGCGAAAGGAGCTTCATTCCCACTTCGGGGTTGTAGGCGCTGTAGCCGTGCCACACCCGTCGACTGTTGCTTGAGGTCGCAATGCCACGTTCCAGCGGCGAGACCCGGCGGCGTACCTGCATGAAAAATCGATCGATGGCGTTGAGGCTTGCCCGTACGTAGCCCCGCCCGAGGCGATCCAAGTCGAGACCGGGCGCGGCCGTGAGACACAACACGCCCTTCTTTGGCTCATTCATCGATGGCAAAGGGTGGGAAATCCATCGATCGCGCCCCGGCACGCCGGCAGCAAGAAGCCTTTCGTGCTCTACCCGAAAGTGGCTCGCAGCGAACAAGAAGTCGTCGCCGTCCGGCGCGGCCTGGCGAGCCCGTTCGAACGCGAGCGCTGCTCGCGAGAGTTCTGCCTTGCGCTCTTCGACCGTCAAATCCTTGTCGATCCTCACGAGGTACGCCAACACCTGGCCTGCACGGACGCGGTCGGCGAAGGACAACAAGCACGCCATGCGGATCAGCGGCTCTTGGTCGAGCGAGAACTGAAGCTTCTCGACGCCTCGCAGCAGGCGTTCCAAAAACAGGAAGTGCGCCACCATCGAGTAGCTCTCGTGCACCTGCACGCCGCGTGCGGGTGCCGCTGTCGACGGATCAATGCGGGAGAGCTCGTCGGCGTTACGGGCATACTGGCTCGGTAGCCGAACGCGCGCCCATTTGTGGAAAGCCAGTTGCGGCTGATCTCGATCTCCCGATGCCCGAGCGTCGATTTCGGCTTCCCAGGGGTCAACATCGGGGTCGTAGTTGAGGTGTTGAGCAAGCACGTAGCCCGTCCTAGCCTCCGCGGAAGCAATCGCTCGCAGTGCCACCGTGCGGCGATCCAGATGACTGCCCCAATTGAACACATGGTCCTGGCGGTCCACTGCCAGATGCATGCGAGGGAATGTTTTTCCGTCGAGCAGTAGTCGCTCATGCTGGGCCGCCAAGCGCCCCAACTGATCGTGCAACAGGTCGATCCGCTGATATAAAGTGCGCGGCGAGATGTCGGCGACTTCACAGATTCGCCGCATCGGCGACTTGTTCATCAGCAAGCGAAGGACCAGAACAGTATTTTCCGGCTGGCGCAAGCGACGCGTCGAACTGGTGGAGGTGGAGAAGGTTCGACCGCAGCCACCACACCGAAAGCGGGCCGATCCTGCGGAAGTTGTGCCAAATCGCTGGTATTGCTCTGGATGCTCGGCGACGCTCTGACCGAACCCGCTGCAGGATGCGTTGCGACAGGCAACCGTTCCCGCTGGCGCGAACGCCTTGAGATAGCGATCCCGCTCCTCAACGATCGCCGCGTTGCTGACCACCTGAAGCGTGACCTTGCAGGCCATACAAATGAGCAGCAGGGCATCTTGGGCCGTAAGCCGACGATAGCCGTCGCTGGTCGACCCACGGCCCACGGATGTCGTCGATGCGGGCCTACCGAAGTTGACGCACTCAGGGTTCCGGCATGCGTTGAGTTGGAGCCCATCTGCTGGCAGCGGGACGCGCGGAAAGGTGGATTTGCTTGAGTAGCCCAAGAAAAACCCCCGGATCCAAGATCACGGGGGTTGTATCACGCCCTACGTTGACGTCAACAGCTTAAGTGAACGCCTAGGGCTCGCGCCGGGCTTTTTTGTTGCATCGGAGCGCCGGACTCAGCCGCCGCCGAAGCGCGCGTCGAAGATGCGATCGCGCGCGCCCTCGTCGCTGCTGAAGATGCGGTCGGACGCAGCCTGGCGGTGCGAGGCCACCTGCGGGGTGGCCCAGGTAAAGATGCGGTCGCCGCGCAGCGGCGACTGCGCCAGCGCCGATTCGGTGGCAAGCGGCGAGACGTGGCCGCGCGCCGCCCACAGGGCGATGCCGGCGATCAGGCACGCCGCCAGCGCGCCCCACTGCCAGCCCGCCTCGCGGCGACGCGCGCCGGCGGCGGTGCGGGCCGCGTGCGCCGCTGCGCGGCCGGGATGGGCCGGGGCGTGCAGCACGGCGAGATCGCGCGCCAGCCGGGCGGAGGCCGGCTCCAGGTCGCGCAACAGGGCTGCCACGGCGCCGGTGGCGTCGGCGGGCAGGCCGTGGCGGAAGGTCTGGCTCAGGCTGGGCTTAGTCATCGAAGTCTCCACATCCGCGTTCGCGCAACAGCTCTTTCAGTTCGGCCAGGCCGCGCGAAATCAATTTTCGGGCCGCCTCTTCCGAGGTGCCGACCAGATCGGCGATCTCCTTCTGGGCAAAGCCCTGCAGGTGCATCGCGATCGGCAGGCGCCGGCGCTCCGGAATCTGCGCCAGGCAGGCCTGGAGGGCTTCCAGGTGCTGTCCCGCGCTGGCCCGCTGCTCCGGCCCAACCGCTTCATCGGGAAGGAAATTCTCGCCTTCCTCGGCATCATCCGGCAGGGCCTCGGCGGCGCGTACCTTGGCCCGACGCAGAGCGTCGATCACGGTGCTCGCCACCACTTGCTGGATGTAAGACGCATGAAAGGCCGCGGACCGGTCACGTTCCACCGCGCGCCACAGGCGGATGCGCACTTCCTGCTCCACGTCGTCCGGGTCGATGCCGTGTCTTGCTAGGCCGTGGCCGGCCACGAGGGCCCGCACCTTGGCGCCGTAGTCGGCCAGCAGGCGTTCGATGCGCTGGTGCGGGGGAAGCGATTCGCTCACTGCGGGCACTCGTGCGGGGAGCGCGCATGCTCGGGCAAGCCAGGCCACAGCCGCAAGCCGTCACGGCTGCTCCGCGGCCATCGTGCAGGCGCGCTAGTGCCCGGCTAGCATCGCCATGCCGACTCGCACCACACCTGCCCCCGGGGACAGCCCCATGAAGCGTTCGAACATCGCCCTGGTCTGGGTCCGCCTCGCCGTGGTCTACCTGCTGTGCGGCATGGGCCTGGGCGTCTGCATGGGCGCCAGCGGCAACCACGCCCTGTTTCCGGTGCACGCCCACATGAATCTGCTGGGCTGGGTATCGATGGCCCTCTTCGCCTGGGTCTACGACCGCTGGCCGGCGCTGGCGGCGAACCGCCTGGGTGCGGCGCACTTCTGGCTCTACAACCTCGCCCTGCCCGTGCTGCTGCTGGGCCTGATGGCCCTGCTCCGTGGCGCGGCCTGGCTGGAGCCGCTGGTGGGCGCTCTTTCGGTCGTTCTGCTGCTGGCGGCGGGACTGTTTGCGCTCAATCTGTTCCGCAACGCCCGCGCCGGCGACTGAGCGGCCGACTCAGCCGGCGATGTAGCGCTGCAGCTGCTGCAGTTGCTCGGCCTGCTCGTCGATCACCGCCTTCACCAGGTCGCCGATGGACAGCACGCCGACCACCGTGCGGGCGTCCAGCACCGGCAGGTGGCGGATGCGGCGATCGGTGCACAGGCGCATGCAGTCTTCCACCGTCTGATGCGGGGAGACGGTCAGCACCGGGCTGGACATGATCTGCCACACCGGCGTTTCGGCCGAAGAACGCCCCAGCAGGATGACCTTGCGGGCATAGTCACGCTCGGACACGATGCCGACGAGCTCATCGCCGCGCATCACCAGCAGGGCGCCGACGTGGCAGTCGGCCATCTTCTGGATGGCCGCCAGCACCGGATCGTCGGGGCCAATGGCGTGGACCTGCCGCCCCTTGCCTTCCAGCAGATGTCGGACCTGGCGCATACGTCCTCCGCGGTGGGCCTGCGTCACGCGAGTGTACTGCGCGCCGGGCCGCGTGGCAGCCGGCGCGCGGAGCAGGCGAACCTCAGTGCGACTGGAAGTCGTCGGCGAAGATGCGGTCGGTTGCCGACGGCAGCGGCCACGCCCAGGCGCCGCGCGAGCGCGTGAAGGCCGCCAGCGTGGTGAAGCCGCGGTCCACCACCAGATCCCAGATCATCACGTGCGGCAGCCCCTCGAAGCGGAACCACACCGGGGTGGCCGCGTCGATGTTGTCGGTGAAATACAGGCCCCAGTCCGTGCCCGCGAACACCTGGCCCGGCACCTTGGGGTTGGCCATGATGGCGTTGACCGGGATGTTGGGCAGGTTGCCGCTCTTGTCGGCCCACTCGAAGCTGGCGCAGGCGGCCGTGCAGCTGACGCGGAACACATGCCCCGGCGTGGCCGGCGTGTTCTGGTCGAATCCGCCCAGCGCGGCGTAGGCCAGTCTGGCGTCACGCGGATCCACCACCACGTCCTGCACCGGCCGGTTGGGCAGCACGGCATTGCCGCCCGTCACGTTCACGGCGGTCGCGCAGTTCGGATCGCTGCCCGGCGTGGTGCAGTTGGCCGTGGCCGCCGTCCCCAGCCCGAAGACGAACTGCACGTTGCCGTCGTTGGTGCCGACCACGGCGACGCCGGGATCGGTGAAGGCGTAGGCCACGGAGTTGATGTAGGAGCGATTGTCCGAGCCCAGCACCAGGCTGTTCTTGGTCAGGTTGGTGGTACGCGCCTTCCACGAGGCGCGGGTGGTCGCCGCACTGCTGTTGAGCGCGTCCACCGTCTCCCACAGGCGCGTCGTGCCGGCGATCATGTGGTTGCAGCCGCTGGCACTGCAGCCGCTGCCCGGCACCGCGGTATCGCCCCATTTGTAGATGTCGTAGGACATCATGAAGCTGAGCGTGTCGCCGCCCCAGGTACCGCCGGTATTGGCCGAGACGCTGGAATAGGCGCCGGCCGGCCCGTTCAGATTGCGTGCCAGCGCACCGTTCTGGCTGGAATTGAACCAGGCGAGGTTGTTGATCGGCTCGATGCGCGTGGTGGTGCCGTCGCCGCCGCAGGTCGAAGTCCACATGACCGCTCCGGTCGGGCTGCCGGAAAAGCTCGCGTAGGAGCAGCCGTTGTCCTGCGCGCCGGCGCCGATCTTGGGATTGGCCGACGCGGCGAAGTTCGAGGTGATGTCGCCGAAGTAGAACTCGATCGTGTTGAGGCTGCCGCTGCCGCCCGCGGCCGTGGTGCCGTTGAGGCTGGTGAAGCTCAGCTGCGGGTTGGCCTGGGTGGCATTGGCCGAGTAGTAGACGCCGCCGTCCGAACCGATGAGCAGTCTGTCGGGATCGCTGCCGACGAAGGCGCGCGCGTGATGGTCCACGTGCACGTGGTCGACCGAGCCGGCCGGCTTGGTGGTCCAGCCGCAGGTCAGGTTGACGAAGTTCGCGCCACCGTTGGTCGAGCGGTAGAGGTCAAACCCGCTCAAGTACACGCGATTCGCATCGACCGGATCCACCGCCAGGCCGGCGTCGTACCACATCTGCGTGCCGCCGCCGGCCGAACTGCTGTCGCTGCCGCACTGGGCCACGGCGCTCGAGGAAGCGGCCACGCGCGTCCAACTGGTGCCGCCGTCCGCGCTGCGCCACACGCCCAGCACGTTGCGGCTGGCCGAGGAGGCCGCCATGGCGTAGAGCACGTTGCTGTCGCTGGGCGCGACCGCCAGTTCGATGCGGCCAATGTCGGTGCCGTTGTTGGTCACGCCGTTGCCGGTGTTGGCAGGCCAGCCGCCATTGAGCAGGGCCCAGGACGCCGGGCAGCCGCTGGCCGGCATGGCGGCGCGGTACACCGCGTTGGCGCCGGTGCGATCAAGGTCGGGCTGGACCGGCGTGGGGGTACCGCGTGTGCCAATGGCGGCATACAGCACGGTATTGCCACCGCGATTGACCGCCAACAGGCCGGTGGTGTCCTGGCGCTGGTAGTCGGGGCCGCCGTGGAAGGGATTGGTGAAGCACGGCCCCGACCAGTGTTCGCCCGCGTCGTAGGAGAACCACAGGCCGGTCTTGGTGCCAACGATTACGTTGGCGGAGTTGTTCGGATCCACCACCACCTTGCCGATGGCCTGGTACTGGGGGAAGCCGTTGGCCGAGGGTTCGTAGAAAGGGGTGAACACGTCGGCGCCGAGCAGCGTCCAGGTCTCGCCCTGGTCGGTGCTCTTGAGCACACCCGCCGCGCCGAAGGAAAAGGAACCGTAGTTGAGGTCGCCGGTGCCGGCATAGACCACGTTGTGATTGTTCGGATCGATCGTGATGTCGCCGATGGAACTGCTGGCGATCTCCGGGATGTCGGTCTTGACCGCCCAGGTCGTGCCCCCGGGAGTGGCCGAGCAGCAGTTCGCGGTCTTCCACACGCCGCCGCCGTCGGAGCCGACGTAGGCCACGCTGGGATCGACCGGATCCACCGCAATGGTGTTGATGCGGCCCGACACCGCGCCATACTGCATCTGCGTGTTGTTGAGCGGCTGCGGCCCCAGCGGCGTGAACGCCGCCGGATCGAGGGCCAGCGGCGAGGTCGCGCTGCGGCTGTAGCTCTTGCCGCCGGCCGGAACCGCCGCGCGGATCCGCGCGTTCTGCCGCGCCGAGGCGACCAGCCAGGCGGGGTCGTAGCGCATGGACGGATAGCCGGCACGGATGGCCCAATAGTCGCCGTCCGGGGGACCCTCGCTCTCCTCCGCCAGCTCTGCAGCGTGGCGCGGCCAGGTCCAGTACGCACAGCACGCAACCATCACCAGGGCGCCGGCCACGGCCAGCGCGCGCTTGTCACCGATACGCATGATTCCCCCGAGCAATGGCGGCCGCAGCCGGCGAGAACTTCCCGCTGGGAGCGCAACGCCTTTCCCACGCCGGCTCCCTTGGACGGCGGATTCTTGATTGTCTTCGGCGCGGATGCAAGGCACGCCAGGACGGGGCTTCGGCCGCGACCGCAGTGCACGGACGAACCGCTGCATCGCTGCTGCAGCCGCTAGGGCCGCCCCTCGAAGCCGTCGGCGAAGATCGCCTCGGGCACCGCGGGCAACGGCCACACCCAGGCGCCGCGCGAGCGCGTGAACAGCGCCAGGGCGGTGGCACCGCGGTCCACCGCCATGTCCCACACCATGACCCTTGGCGCACCGGCGAAACGCTGCCAGTGCGGTGGCGTGGCCGTGACATCGTCGGTGAAGTACAGACCCCAGTCGGTCCCGGCAAACAGCTGGCGCGGATCATTCGGATTGGGCTGCAGCGCGTTGACCGGAATGTCGGGCAGATCGCCGCTGACGTCATCCCAGGCGAAGCTGGCGCACTGGGCGGAGCAGCGCACGCGCCAGACGTGACCGCCCTGCCCCGGCGAATTCGCCGCGAAGCCGCCCAGGGCCGCGTAGGCGGTCAGCGCATCGCGCGGATCCACGGCCACGTCGAGCACCGGGCGCAGGGGCAACTGTGCGTTCCCGCCGCTGACATCCACGGCCAGGGCGCAGGCCTGCGGCGTATCGGGGCAATTGCCGTTGTACTGCACGCCCAGCCCGAACACGTACTGCACATTGCCGTCGTTGGTGCCGACCACGGCGACGTGAGGATCACCCGGTGCGTAGCTCAGCGCATTGATGTAGGAGCGGTTCTCGCCGCCGAGGATGAGAGTGTTCTTGGTCAGGTCGCCGGTGCGCGCAAACCACTCGCTGCCGGGCAGGCCGCCGACCACGGTTTCCCACAGCCGGTAGGTGCCGGCGATGAGGTGGGTGCAGCCGGCGCTGGACGTGCAGCCGCTGCCCGGCTGATCGAGCGCACCGAACTTGTACAGCTGGAACGGCATGAGCAGGCTCTTGCGCTCGACATTGGGCGAACCTCCGCCCCAGTTCGGCGCAATCGGCGCCACGCCACCGCCCAGGCCGCCGCTGCCGTAGGTGACATGGATGCCACCGTAGGCGATGGAGAAATACCAGCGCTTGCCCAGGATGGGTTCGATCTGCGTGTACGTACCGTCACCACCCGGGGCGTACCCGTCCCAATCCTGCGGTGCCGTGGGCGTGCCGGCGAAAATCTTGCCGGTGGAGCCGTTGTCCTGCGCGCCAGCGCTGATCTGCGGCGCAGCGCTCGTGGCGAAATCGGGGCCGATGTCGCCGGAGTACAGCTCCAGGGTGTTGAGGGTGGTATTGACCGGCGCGAACGCGGGCGTGTCGGCGCGCGCATTGGCGCTGTAGTAGACGCCGCCGTCGGTGCCGAGCAGGAGTCGGTTCGGGTCACCCGCAACGAACGCCCGCGCGTGGTGGTCCACGTGCACGATGGCGTCGAAGTCGGCGTAGCCGCAGGTGAGGTTGCGGAAGCTCGCGCCGGCATCGGTGGAGCGCATCAGGTCCTGCGCGCTGGCGAAGAGCACATCCGCATCGAGGGGATCCACGCTCAATCCCAGGTCGTACCACAGCTGCTGGCCGAAGCCATCGCAGCCGGCCGGGGCGCAGGCGGCCCCGGCACAGGCCTGGGTCCAGCTCGCGCCGAAATCCTCGCTGCGAAACACCCCCAGGGGCGGGTTGGTCAGCACCGTATCCGCCACCAGGGCGTATACGCGCTGCGGGCGCGACGGCGCGAGCGCCAGCTCGATGCGTCCGACGCGACCGCCGGGCAGGCCGTTGCCCGTGCCGGCGGGCCAGCCTGCAGCGCGCAAGGTCCATGCGGGACAGCCCAGCGACGGCCAGTCGGCCGCGTACACGCCGTTGGCGCCGGTGGCGCCCAGATCGGGCTGGTTCGGCGTGGGCGTGCCGCGGGTTCCAACGGCAGCGAGCAGGCGCGAAGGAGCGCCGGCAGCGCCGCCGGCGACCACGAGGGCGGTGATGTCCTGACGCTGGGCGGCGGGCCCGGTGGCGTAGGCATTGGTGTAGCAGGGGCCGGTCCACGTCGCACCGGCGTCGGCGGAAAAGAACAGTCCAGTCTTGCTGCCCACGGCGAGGTGCCGCCTGTCAGCCGGGTCCACCACCACCTTGGACAGGGCCTGGTACTGGGGAAAGCCGCCGGCGGACGGCGGATACATCGGCCCGAACACCTCCGCCCCGAGCACCTGCCAGCTGGCCCCTGCGTCGCTGCTCCTGAGCAGACCGGCGCTGCCGAAGCTCCAATTGGAGAAGCGCAGGTCCCCGGTGGCGGCGTAGATCGTGGCGTGGTCGTGCGGGTCGATGGCGAGGTCACCGATGGCACTGGCCGCCACCTCGGGCTGGTCGCTGACCGGCTGCCACACGGTCGCGGCGGAGCAGCAGTTCACGGTCTTCCAGACGCCGCTGCCGTCTCCCCCCAGGTAGACCACGGCCGGATCGCGCGGATCAACCGCCAGGGTGTTCACGCGCCCACCGACCAGATATTGCGGTGCGGCCAGCGGGTCACCGAGCGGTCGCGGCCCCAGGGGCGTGAAAGACAGCGGATCCAGCCCCGCGGCCGCATCGGCGGGCCGTGCGCGCGCGGCGCCCCGCGGCAGACTCGCGGCGAGGGCCCGGTCCTGGCGGCGCGCGGCGGCGATCCAGGCGGCGTCGACGCGTTGCCCGGGCCAGGCGTAGCGCAGCGCCAGCTCGCTGTCGTCGTGCGGCGCCTCGGCCGACTGCGCGGCGCGTCGGGCCGCATGCGGCGCGTGCACCGCACAGGCGGTGAGCGCCGCGAGGGCACACGGCGGAATCATGCGCATCGGGAATCGCCACCAGGGCATGCGCCTCTCCGCCAGCGTCTGGGCCTCTACTGTAGCCGCCGCCGCGGCACACAGCACACACCGCGCGCTTCAGCCTGGCGTGCTGTCACGCGACGGCTCGTAGCGGTCGACCAGATAGAGGGGACGCTGTTTGGCTTCGACGTAGGTGCGGCCGAGGTACTCGCCGATCACGCCCAGGGCCATGAGCTGGGCGCCGCCGAGGAACAGCACGACCACCATGAGCGAGGGGTAACCGCGTACCGGATCGCCGTAGAGGAGCGCCTTGGCGAACACCCACAGGCCGAACACGAAGGCCAGGGCGGCGGCGGCGAAGCCGAGGTAGGTGGCCAGCTTGAGAGGCGCGGACGAGAAGGAGGTAATGCCCTCCAGCGCAAAATTCCACAGTTTCCAGTAGTTCCACTTGGTCTGCCCGGCGTGGCGCGGATCACGTTCGTACACCACGCTGGCCTGGCGATAGCCCACCCAGGCGAACAGGCCCTTCATGAAGCGCTGGCGCTCGCGCAGGCGCTTCAACGCATCGACCACGCGCCGGCTCATCAGGCGGAAATCTCCCGTGTCGCGCGGAATGGGCTTGTCGGTGAGGCGCTCCATGACGCGATAGAAGGCGGCGGAAGTGAGCTTCTTCACCGCGGTCTCGCCGGCACGCGAGGCGCGCGTGCCGTAGACGACATCGTAGCCTTCGCGCCAGAGCGCGACGAACTGTGCGATCAGTTCGGGCGGGTCCTGCAGGTCCGCGTCGATGACCACCACCGCGTCGGCATCGCAGTGGTCCAGGCCCGCGGTCATGGCCAGCTCCTTGCCGAAGTTGCGGCTGAGCCTGAGGGTGGCCACGCGCGCATCGGCGGCGCGCAGCGACTCCATGACGGCGAAGGTGTCGTCGCGGCTGCCGTCGTCCACGTACAGCACGCGGCAGTCGAGGTCGAGGGCGTCGAACACCGCAGCGAGGCGGCGCTGGAATTCACGCAGGCCCGTGGATTCGTTGTAGGCGGGAACGACGACGCTGAGGCTGGGCATGGCGGGCCGGGCGCTGGGGCAATCGCGGGATGCTAGCCGAGGCCATGTGACAGCTGGAATCGAGCAGCACTTGACATCCCGTCACTTATTTCGATAATTCCGGAACTATGAAAACGCAGCCCGCCCTGCTGGCGCTCAAGGCGCTGGCCCAGGAAAGTCGTCTCGCCCTGTTCCGCCTGCTGGTGCAGGCCGGCCCGGAAGGACTGGTCGTGGGCGAACTGGCCGAACGCACTGGCCTGCCGGGTGCCACTCTGACCAACCATCTGCACGTGCTGCGCCGCGCCGGGCTGGTTCGCGACGAGCGCGACGGCCGCCGCATCCTGTGCCGCGCCGACTACGCGCGCATGAATGCCCTGCTCGCCTTCCTCACCGAAAACTGCTGCGCCGGCCGCGACGCTCCCGGCTGCAGCGACATCGCTGCCTGTCCACCCTCGCCCACCAAGAGGTCCGCGCCATGAAACGCTTCCACGTCCACGTCAACGTTGCCGATCTCGAGCAGAGCATCCGCTTCTACAGCACCCTGTTCGGCAGCGCGCCCAGCGTCCGCAAGGCCGACTACGCCAAGTGGATGCTCGACGACCCGCACCTGAACTTCGCCATTTCCAACACCGGCCGCGCGCCGGGCCTGGACCACTTGGGGCTGCAGGCGGAGGACGCCGCCGAACTCGGCGACATTGGCGCCCGCCTGGCCGCCGCTGACGCCGTGGCGCTCGCCGAGAGCGGCACGACCTGCTGTTACGCGCGATCGGACAAGCTGTGGGCCGAAGACCCGCAGGGCCTGCGCTGGGAAAGCTTCCTCACCCACGGCGAGGCCACCACCTACTACGCCAGCGAGTCGGCATGCGCCACGAGCCCAGTCTGCGCCGCCGCGGAGGCAGCGGTCGCGACACCCTGCTGCGGCCCTGCGGCCAAGGCCTCGGGCTGCTGCGCATGAAGCCGCGCCCGCGCCTGCTGTTCGTGTGCGTGGAGAACGCCAACCGCAGCCAGATGGCCGAGGCCTTTGCGCGCTTCCACGGCGGCGACCGCGTGGAGGCGCACTCGGCCGGGTCGCGCCCGTCCGGCACGGTGAACCCGCGCGCCATCGCCTTCCTGCGCGAGCGCGGCATCGAACTGTCCGGCCAGTCCTCCAAGTCGCTGGTCGCCTATGCGGACACACCCTTCGATGCGGTGATCACCATGGGCTGCGGCGACAACTGTCCATGGATTGCCGCGCCGCGGCGCGAGGACTGGGCCCTGCCTGACCCCAAGCACCTGTCCGACGAGGCGTTCCGTGCCGTGCGCGACGACATCGAGCGGCGCGTGCTGGCGCTGCTGCACGACCTCGGGGTCCCGGCGTGACGGCGCCGGCGCAGCGCCTGCTGGCCGAGGCGCTGGGTACGGCGCTGCTGCTCGCCATCGTGGTCGGATCCGGCCACATGGGCGAGACCCTGGCGCAGGGCAATGCCGCTGTGGCGCTGCTGGCGAATTCCACCGCCACCGGTCTGGGGCTGTGGTGGCTGATCGTGCTGTGCGGCCCGGTGTCGGGTGCGCACTTCAACCCCGTGGTGAGCCTCGCCATGGCCCTGCGCAGAGAGCTGGCATGGCGCACGGCCGGCGCCTACGTGGCGGCGCAGTTCGCGGGAGCCCTCGCGGGCGTAGTGCTGGCCCATGCCATGTTTGGCCTCGACCCCATCGCCCTCTCCCAGCACACCCGCAGCGGTGTGGGACAGTGGCTGAGCGAGGCCGTCGCCACGGCGGGCCTGCTGCTCACCATCCTGCTCGGCCGGCGCAGCGCACCGGGCGCCGTGCCGGCGCTGGTCGCCGCCTACATCGCCGCGGCCTACTGGTTCACCGCATCGACTGCGTTCGCCAATCCCGCCGTGACCCTGGCGCGCGCCTTCACGCCGACCTTTGCCGGCATTCGCCTCACCGATGTGCCGGGCTTCGTGCTGGCCCAGGGGCTGGGTGCCGGCCTGGCGCTCGTCCTGGCGCGAGGGCTGGCCACCGCGCATCCCGCCGACGCCACCGTCAGTGCATCGCGCCCGTCCGGGTAGAATCCGCGGTCCTGGACTGCGCACAGCGACCGTGACCTCGAACGAATTCCGCATCGCCGTGCTGATCTCCGGGCGCGGCTCCAACATGCGCGCCCTGCTCGACGCCCGCCGCGAGGGCCGCCTCGCCGGCAACATCGTCCTGGTGGGCAGCAATCGCCGCGGCGCGGCGGGTCTGGCCGTGGCCGAGGCCGAGGGCATTCCCACCGCCAGCCTCGACGCGGCCGCCTACACGGACCGCGCCGCCTACGACCGCGCGCTGTTCGAGCGCGTGGCTGCCGCCCGACCCGACCTGGTGGTGCTGGCCGGATTCATGCGCATTCTCGATCCGGCCGTGGTCGCGGCCTGGGAAGGGCGCATGATCAACATCCACCCCTCGCTGTTGCCGAAGTATCCGGGGCTGCACACGCACGAACGCGCGCTGGCCGCGGGTGATGCCCTGCACGGCGCCAGCGTGCACTACGTCACGGCCGAACTCGACGGCGGCCCGGTGATCGCCCAGGCGGAGCTGGCCGTGCGCGCAGGCGACACGCCCGCGTCCCTGGCCGAACGCCTGCTGCCGCGCGAGCACCGCCTGCTGGTCGCCTGCGTGGACGCAATCGCGCGCGGCCACGTACGCCTGCGCGACGGCCGCGTCGAGCACGACGCCAAGCCGCTGGCTGCGCCCCTGCAGTTGGCCAGCGACAGCCGCTTGCACGAGCGCTGAGGACCACAGACGTCGCTCCGGCCTGGCGTTCAGGCCTGCGCCGGCACACTGTCCCATCTCGCCCGCCCCAGGAGTTGCGCATGCGCCGTTTCCTTCCGCTCGGACTGGGTCTGCTCGCCGCCACGGCCTGCGCCGCCCCGGCTCCGTTCGATCTTCACTACGTGGTCAGCCGCGACGGCAAGGCCATCGGCACCTCGCAGGTGCGCCTGGCGCCAGCGCCCGGCGGCGACTGGAGCCTGGTGACCGAGACCCGCGGCACCAACGGCATGGCGCGCCTGCTGGGCCTGGAGGTACGCGAGCAGTCGCGCCTGCGCTGGCGCGAGGGGCGCCCCGAGGGGTTGAGCTACGACTACCGCCAGGACGCGGCCATCAAGCACAAGCAGCGCCACGCCGAGTTCGACTGGGGAGCCGGTGAGGTGCAGGTCAGCGAAGGCAGCCGGGAGTACCGCTATGCGGTGGACGCCGGCACCGTCGACCGCCATGCCGTGGCCCTTGCCCTGGGCGAGGCCCTGGCTGCCGGCCGACGCGAGGCGCAGCTCGCCGTGGCGGTGAAGGACCACGTGGAGCAGCAGCAGTACCGCGTGGCGGGGGAAGAGGAGCTGCGGCTGCCCGCCGGTAACTACCGTACGCTCAAGGTCGAGCGCACCGACGCGCCGGGCAAGATCGTGTCCTGGTACGCGCCGCAGGTCGCGCCCATGCCCGTGCGCCTGGAGCAGACCCAGGGCGACGGCTCGGTCATCGTGATGGAGCTGCAGCGCGTGGGCGGCGGCTGAGTCCGCCGGCGCAGGTACCCATGCGGTGCGGCAGCCGCCGCGCCGCGGCCAGCCTCAGGACGGCAGGCGCCGGATGCGCGCGCCCAGGCCGCCGAGTTTTTCCTCGATGTTCTCGTAGCCGCGATCGATGTGGTACACGCGGTCGACCACGGTATCCCCCTCGGCCACGAGGCCGGCCAGCACGAGGCAGGCCGAGGCACGCAGATCGGTGGCCATGAGCGGCGCGCCGGTCATCTTGGGCACGCCCTTGATGATGGCCGTATTGCCTTCCAGGCGGATGTCCGCGCCCAGCCGCTGCAGCTCGTGCGCGTGCATGAAGCGGTTCTCGAACACCGTCTCGGTGATCACGCCCACGCCCTCGGCCACGCAGTTGAGCGCGGCGAACTGCGCCTGCATGTCGGTGGGGAAGGCCGGATAGGGCGCCGTGGTGATGTTGACCGCGCGCGGACGGTTGCCGCGCATGTCCAGCTCGATCACGTCTTCGCTGACGTTGAGATGGGCGCCGGCGTCCTCCAGCTTGGCCAGCACCGCATCCAGCGTCTTCGGCCGTGTGCGCTTGGCCACGATGCGCCCGCCGGTGATGGCGCCGGCGACGAGGAAGGTGCCGGTCTCGATGCGGTCGGGCAGCACGTCGTAGTGGGTGCCGTGCAGGCGCTCGACGCCTTCGATCGTCAGCGTGGCCGTACCCGCACCCCCGATCCTTGCGCCCATGGCGTTCAGGCAATTTGCCAGGTCCACCACTTCGGGCTCCTGCGCCGCGTTCTCGATCACCGTGGTGCCGCTGGCCAGGGCCGCGGCCATCATGATGTTCTCGGTGCCGGTGACGGTCACCAGGTCGAGATTGATGCGCGCGCCCTTCAGGCGCCTGGCGCGGGCCTTGATGTAGCCGTTCTCCACCGTGACCTCGGCGCCCAGCGCCTGCAGGCCCTTGATGTGCAGGTCCACGGGCCGCGAACCGATGGCGCAGCCGCCGGGCAGGGACACCGTGGCCTCGCCGAAACGCGCCACCAGCGGCCCCAGCACGAGGATGGACGCACGCATGGTCTTCACCAGGTCGTAGGGCGCGAAGTAGTGGTTGGCCGCGCGCGGATCGACATGGATCTTCATGCGCTCGTCCACCACCAGCTGCACGCCCATCTGGCCGAGCAATTCCATCGTGGTGGTGACGTCGTGCAGGTGCGGCACATTGCCGATGCTCATCGGCTCATCGGCCAGCAGCGTCGCCGCCAGGATCGGCAGCACCGCGTTCTTCGCCCCGGAAATCCACACGTCGCCCTGCAGGGGGGCGCCACCGGAGATAACGATCTTGGCCATGGGAGTGCGCAGAATCTCGAATCGATAATCGGGAACCGCAGGCGCCGGTCATGCGCGGATGCGGAGCCTGGCGGGAATCGCTCGCACGACGCCCGATGCCCCGCGCCCTACTGACCGGCTTCCTCCGGGGTGAGGGTCTTCAGCGACAGCGCATGGATGGCGCCGCCCATGAGTTCGCCCAGGGTGGCGTAGACCATGCGGTGGCGCGCCAGCGGCGGCTTGCCGGCGAAGGCAGCACACACCACGCGCGCCTCGAAGTGCACGCCGTCGGCACCGCTCACCTCGGCACGCGCACCGGGCAGGCCGCTTTCGATCAGATGCTGAATGGTCTGGGTGTCCATGGGGAGCGCTGAAGGTGGCAGGTCGCGGGCAGGCTGCGACGGCGGCCGGTTCGACCGCGTCCGGGGCAGCGGACCGGGGCAACCGGCTACAATGGGGGGCGCGAATGGTAGCGGAATTCCGCCGCCTCGCCCAACGCCGAGACCATGAAACCCATTTCCCTGCTGCATCCGGCACTCCTCATGAACGCCCACCTCCAGCCCCGTGCCGTCGCCTCCGCCGGCCATCCGCTGCTCAACCTGGAGCGGCTCAAGGCCAGCGCCGTCGCGGTGATCGCCACCGAGGCGCGCGCGATCGAGGTGCTTGCCACGCGCATCGACGAATCCTTCCAGCGCGCCTGCCAGCTCATGCTCGAGTGCCCGGGGCGCGTGGTGGTGTCGGGCATGGGGAAGTCGGGCCACATCGGCCGCAAGATCGCCGCGACCCTCGCCTCCACCGGCACGCCGGCCTTCTTCGTGCATCCGGGCGAGGCCAGCCACGGCGACCTCGGCATGATCACGCACAAGGACGTGGTGCTGGCGCTGTCCAATTCCGGCGAGACCGACGAACTCCTCACCATTCTGCCGCTGATCCGCCGCCAGGGCATTCCGCTGATCGCCATGACCGGCAACGATTCGTCCTCGCTGGCCGGCATGGCCGACGTGCATCTGGACGTGTCCGTGCCGGCCGAAGCCTGCCCGCTCGGCCTGGCGCCCACCGCCAGCACGACGGCGGCCCTGGCGATGGGCGACGCCCTGGCCATCGCCCTGCTGGAAGCGCGCGGCTTCACGGCCGACGATTTCGCCCGCTCGCATCCCGCCGGTTCCCTCGGCCGCCGCCTGCTGCTGCACATCGGCGACGTGATGCACACCGGCGAGATGGTGCCGCGCGTGCACCGCGATGCCTCCCTGTCCGAAGCCCTGGTGGAGATGACGCGCAAGGGCCTGGGCATGACGGCCGTGGTCGACGCCGAGAACCGCCTGCTGGGCGTGTTCACCGACGGCGACCTGCGTCGCGCCCTGGACGATGCCGCCATCGACCTGCGCCGCACGCCGCTGGCCTCGCTCATGACGCCCAACCCCAAGACCATCGGCGCGGACAAGCTGGCGGTGGAAGCCGCGCGTCTGATGGAAGACCACAAGATTCACGCCCTGTTGGTGGTCGATGCCGACAATCGCGTGGTCGGGGCCCTGAACATCCACGACCTCCTGCGCGCGCGGGTCGTGTGACCCGCCGCGGGCCTGCCGACCGCGGCGGCCCACCCCTGCACCGCGGGGCATGGCGCGGTCCGCGCCCCCCGACCACCGCCAGCCTCCACGCCCGGAAACCTCCGCGATGACCACAGCCGAACACCTGCCCGTCCCGGCCGCGATCCTGCAGCGCGCCATGCGCGTGAAGCTGGCCGTGTTCGACGTCGACGGCGTGCTGACCGACGGCAGGCTCTGGTACGCGGCCGACGGGCACGAGCTGAAGGCCTTCCACGTGCATGACGGACTGGGCCTCAAGCGCCTGCTGGCCAACGGTATCGAGGTGGCCATCATCACCGCCCGCATGTCGCCGCTGGTGACCGAGCGCATGGCCGAACTGGGCGTGGCCCACGTCTACCAGGGCCAGGGCGACAAGCTGGCCTGCTTCGAGCAGCTGCGCGGCGCGCTCGGCCTGGCCGCCGACGAGGTCGCGTACACGGGCGACGACCTGCCGGATCTCAAGGTGATGCTGCGCGTCGGTCTGGCCATCGCGCCGGCCGACGCCCACCCGTGGATCGCGGCGCGCGCGCACTGGCGCACGCAGCGTGCGGGCGGTCGCGGCGCCGCACGCGAGGTGGCCGACCTGCTCCTGGCCGCGCAGGGCCGCGCCGACGGCGAACTCGCCCACTGGTCGTGATGGAACGCCGCAGCGTCCTAACCATTGCCCTGCTCGCCCTGGCCGCCCTGGCGACTCAGGCGTTGCTTTGGTTCATCCGTGCACCCGAAGGGCCGCCCGCCTTCGTCGGTCCGCCGCGCTCCACCTACACGCTGGGCGAGTTCGAGATGCACGCCCTGGACGAAGCCGGCCAGCTCAGCTTCACCGTCACGGCCCCGCGCCTGGCACGGCGCAACGACGACGGTTCGATGTGGGTGGAGGCGCCGCACTTCGTCGTGGCCGGCAGGGACAGCGCCGACTGGAAGGGCGAATCGGACAACGCCTGGATCAGCAAGGACGGCGCAAGAATGCTCTTGGCGGGCGCGGTGGAGATGCACCGCGACGCGCAGGGTAAGATCAAGCCCGCCCGGGTGGAGACGCGCGACGTCACCGCCTGGCCCAAGGACAAGAAACTCGAAACGGCGGCCGACACCGTGATGACCCAGCCCGGCGTGATGCAACGCGGCACGGGCATGAAGGCCGACCTCGGTACCCACCAACTGGAACTGCTCGCCAATGTCCACGCCACGTTCGCGCCCAAGTCGCAACGCTGAAGTCCTCACCGCCCTCGTTCTGCTGGCGCTCGCCCCCGCCGCCTGGGCGCTGAAGAGCGACCGCGAGCAGCCGCTGGACATCCACGCAGACAGCTCCAGGACCGACCAGAAAGCCAACGTGACCGTGCTCAGCGGCAACGTGCGCTTCGTGCAGGGCACGGTGAAGGGCGATGGCGCCCGGGCCACCCTGCGCCAGGGCGACGACAACCAGGTCCGCCGCGTGCTGCTGGAGGGCAAGCCCGCGCACCTCTCGCAGCAGCTCGACGGTGGCGGCCAGATGCGTGCGCAGGCGGCGAACATCGACTACGACGCCGAGAGCAACACCGCCGTGCTCACCGGCGAAGCCGTGGTCGTACAGGAAGGCCGCGGCGAGTTCCGCAGCGAGCGCATCGTCTACAACACCGACAGCGGCGAGATCACCGGCGGCACGCAGGCACCCGGCGGCGGCGTGCACATGATCGTGCAGCCCAAGGCCAAGCCGGCGACCGCAGCGGAAAAGAAGAACTGATGCTCAGCGCCAGCGGGCTCAAGAAGCGCTACAAGCAGCGCGAGGTGGTGCGCGACTTCGCCTGCACGGTGAACCAGGGCGAGGTGGTGGGCCTGCTCGGCCCCAACGGCGCCGGCAAGACCACCTGCTTCTACATGATCGTCGGCCTCATCGGCGCCGACGCCGGCACCATCCGCCTGGACGACACCGACATCACCGGCCTGCCCATGCACGCCCGCGCCCGCCTCGGCGTCGGCTATCTGCCGCAGGAAGCCTCGGTATTCCGCCGCCTGACGGTGGCGGAGAACATCCTCGCCATCCTGGAGTTGCGCGACGATCTCGACGGCAAGGGGCGCCGCGCCGAACTGGAGCAGTTGCTGGACGAACTCCAGGTCGGCCACGTCGCCACACAGAAGGGCGCCAGCCTGTCGGGCGGCGAGCGGCGGCGTGTGGAGATCGCGCGCGCCCTGGCGGCGCGGCCGCGCTACATGCTGCTGGACGAGCCCTTTGCCGGGGTGGATCCGATCTCCGTAGGCGAGATCCAGCGCATCGTGCGCCATCTCAAGGAGCGCGGCATCGGCGTGCTCATCACCGACCACAACGTGCGCGAGACCCTGGGCATCTGCGACCGCGCCTATATCCTGGCCGAGGGCGCGGTGCTGGCCAAGGGCGCGCCGGCGGCGATCCTGGCCAACCAGCGCGTACGCGACGTCTACCTCGGCAAGGAATTCCGCATGTAGGCCGCCGTCAGCGCGCACGCGAGGGCATGTGC
>Ga0208826_1000541_pt1 | contig 38877 bp, 40 predicted proteins | sample AD_UKC115_MetaG_FD_184451 | JGI IMG/M metagenome (GOLD analysis project Ga0208826, IMG submission 184451) | Active sludge microbial communities of municipal wastewater-treating anaerobic digesters from Hong Kong - AD_UKC115_MetaG (SPAdes)... | ecosystem: Engineered > Bioreactor > Anaerobic >...
TGCCGTTTGTAACTGCATTTGTTAGAAATTGCCGATGCGTTGCTACATGTCCGCTGAAAGCGGAATTTATGATTGTTGTTGCAGTAGCCAGTCCAGAGCCAGAAGCACGGATACCGCTTCCGTAATAACCACCGGCGGTAGTATTCGAGTCATTCATTTTCGAAGTAGCTAAAGACGTATCTGGAACTATTGTGATGTGATTTGAAGTGAAAGCGGTATCTCCGCAATTATAGAAATAATTGAACGCTGCAATTCTATAAACAGAGCCGCTGATTGTCCAGTAGTCTCCGATATACATATCTTCAAAAGTACCTGCGGAAATGGAAGCATACTGCGCCGCCGAAACTGAAGTGCCTAATGAAATGCCTCGATATATTGAGTTGTGTGATCCATCACTATTAATCATAGGTGATCCCATGTGCACATGATTAGCCTGTGCGTATGTTCCTGAATTTCCAGAAGATCCGCTTGATCCCACAGGCATTATTACAGAAGACGCACTATTTGTATATGAACTAATATCATATTGCACATTTCTTAATTTAGTTTGACCCATTCATCCCCCTTTCTTATACATAAAAGTAAAATTTTATTGTTCATACTTCCTTCCTATATTTCACTAAAAAATAAAAGCAATATTTTATGTCTATTATTTCTTTTTAATTTCTTTATTAATTTTCTTCCACCCTTGTAATCCAGGCTCTTTTTTGTTTTTTGCATTGACGCATTTCCAAAGTTCTCCATTATGCAATGCAACGTCTCCTTCATCATAAGCATCCGTTTCATCTAATGGTTCGATCCAAACCATATTGCCAGAATCGTCTACACCTATTTTCTTATATAATTCTGTTGTAATATCAGGTAATTTATCTTCTGAAGAAGTATGCTCTTTTATAACTTTATAAAGTTGAGTTTCATTATAAACATTTTTGCCATAAGAAAATATATCACCAACTTTATATTTTTTATTATCAGAGTCAAACTTAGGATACACATCTGCTATTCCCATCATTTTACTATCATCAGTTAACGATTGAGAAAACATCTCCAATGCCCGTTTCAATTGTTTCGCTTTATAAACTTTATTCATTCTTATTCTCCTAATAAAGCGTTGATTACTTCTGTAGTTTCTGAAGTTGCACCAGATGCAATTGCTTCTAGTGCGGTTGCTTGCCGATCCTCGGCAGATTCAACATATTCAGGTTCCGTATTGATGATGATCTGAATCGCTGCGATTGCATCTTCTTCAGAAAGTGATCGATCAATATTATAGATAGATTTCAATGCAGATAAATTCTGCATAGCGAACATTACTTCTCCGCCTTCATCTGTTTCAACTACATGCGGAAATGTCAAACAAGCTGGAAAGCTATGCAAAATCTTTTCTGGCGTTGCGATATCCCCATTAGGGAACATGTATGTTTTTGTTCCATTATATTTTTCTAAATGTTTCATTTATTCTCCATTCGTTTATTTATATTGATAAACATCTACTACTTTAGAATACGTTGACGAGTATCCACCACCAAATAAAGCGTAGTCACCTATTGATGTAGCTGCTAATAAATATCTTGCAACTGATAATGCTGTTGGAGTTGATCGTGTAAGGCTTGCGTTGTAAGCATCTACTACGGAACTAAGACTACCTGAATTTCCTCCACCAAATAAAGCGTAGTCACCTATTGATGTAGCTGCTAAATAACCTCTTGCAACTGATAAAGCTGTTGGAGTTGATCGTGTAAGGCTTGCGTTATAAGCGTCTACTACAGCAGAAACCGTTGACGTGAGTCCTCCACCAAATAAAGCGTAGTCACCTATTGTTGTAGCTGCTAAATAACGCCTTTCAACTGATAAAGTTGTTGGAGTTGATCGTGTAAGACTTGCGTTGTAAGCGTCTACTACCGCAGAATACGTTGACGAGTATCCACCACCAAATAAAGCGTAGTCACCTATTGTTGTAGCTGCTAAACGGAATCTTCCAACAGATAAAGCTGTTGGAGTTGATCGTGTAAGGCTTGCGTTATAAGCGTCTACTACAGCAGAAACCGTTGACGATACTGATACTCCACCACCAAATAAAGCGTAGTTACCTATTGATGTAACTGCTAACTCATATCTTGCAACTGATAAAGCTGTTGGAGTTGATCGTGTAAGACTTGCGTTATAAGCATCTACTACAGAACTTGAACTTCCGGTATACCCACCACCAAATAAAGCGTAGTCACCTATTGATGTAGCTGCTAAATAACCTCTTGCAACTGATAATGCTGTTGGATTTGATCGTGTAAGACTTGCGTTGTAAGCATCTACTACAGCAGAATTCGTTGACGTGAGTCCGCCGCCGAATAAAGCGTAGTCACCTATTGTTGTAGCTGCTAAATAATATCTTGCAACTGATAAGCCCGTAATAGTTCCATAATAAGATAATTCACCGCCTGTAGGTTTTTTTCTCCTCATTGTTTCAATAATCATATCTTTTAATCCTTTTAAACACATATTATTCTTTTTAATTTAATCATAAAATCCTATTTTTATTCTTTTGGAACAATACGATAAGTTGATGAAAGATAGACAGAGTCATATGGCTCAAAAACATAAATATTCTCTTGCTCATCTTTTGAAGCATAAGCATACCCATAATACGGAAGATTTATAATAGATCCAGATAGTACCGAGGCAGACGCATTATATGTTTCAAAATTCATACGATTTAATGTCATTTGATAACAAATAGCGAATCCGTCTCTTATTCCAACCATTCTGTGCCACGTAAGTACAAGATTACAACTCCTTAAAGTTTGTTGAGAATTTGTTGCTGGATTATATTTATATATATAACTGCCAGATCTACAAATTAAACAATCACTAGTAGATATTATTTCTGTAGACGCTGAGTATTGATATACCTGTGCTGAAAAATTTAAATCCGAGGACAGTGTAGAAGAAGACGTGTCATATCTTATTAAATGCCATGTATAAGTATTGCTTACATTTGAATATTCATAGAGAATATACAAGTAATTTCCATAAGCACAAACTCGCATATCTTCATTATAATTATGGTAAGTCGTTTGTGTTGTACCCCAACTATCTGTAGTGGGTGTATATGGTGTTACTCTAATTGCCATTGAAGATCCTGAGGCAAAAGATGTTACAGCGTATATTTTATCACCTATATTTTCTAACCCGTACAATGTGCCTGTCAAATGGCTATCTGTAGGCAAATACCATTTTCCTTCAAGAATGTCTAAATATTGAAAATATGTATAAGCAGCACTATTAACCTTTTGATATATTTTGTTATTATAATAGCAACAATCTCCTGCTACATAAGAGCTGCTAATAGCCATATCTCCCATTCGCGATATGGCTATTCCGCCCATAAATTCATTTTCAATTCTCATTCCACTACCAAGTATCATATTATTACCTCATCATACAATAAACATTACATTTACTGCAATATCAGTAGTAGGAGATGCAGATGCAGTATAATTAAAAGTAAGACTTCCGGTTGATTGGGCACTACAATATACATCAGCATTGAAAAAAGCATCTCTATTTGTTGAAGTAGAAGGCTCAGCGCCATATTGCACAATAGCATCTGAAGTCATATTTGTTACTGATACAGATTGCTCTTTTGCAACCCAACTTCCTGAATATAATGTAACTTGTTGAGTATACATATTTTTAGTAGACATATTGCCAGATCCACCCGTAGAATTAATAGTTATTGTAGAGGACGAAGTATTTTGATCTATTACTATATTACTACCGGCAGTTATTACAAGCCCATTAGCTAAATCTGGATTCAAAGAAGAAACAACATAAGGTGCACTAGTAAACGAACTAAATAACTTTTTTAGTTTACCAAATAATATTGATAAGTTTTCTCCGCTAATCAAATTCAACAACGTACCAGCTTCAACAAAAGCTACAGATCCGCTACTAATATCTTCGCCTTTTAGCATAAAGGCACTTGCATGAAAATTATCTAATGTATCAGCATTAGCTGTAGTTACAACTGTAACCATATATTTAGCAGTAATCAAATCTCCTGCTACTGGTGCTGTTACAAAAGTAAAAGTGCCACTTTCAGGAGATGTTTCATTCCAATCCTCTACTGTACCTTGTGTTTGTAATTGCCCGTTTAAGTAAACTTCTAAGCTACCGCTTGCATATTTTCCTTGCGATACTGTAAATGTTTTATTGGTTCCGTTTATAGAACCAGAAATTACTCCATACGTATCGCCTGTTCCACCAGTCTGATCTATAAAAAAGCTATTAGATGATGGATTGGCGTTTACTTTAACCGTACCAGCCAAGGTGTCGGTTGTAATTGTTACATTGCTACCACCAGTAAGTACAAGTCCTTTTTGTAAAGTCGGATCTATTCCCAATAGTACATAACTTGCCGTAGAGGGCGCCATAGAAGAAGCAGTAATTACTGTATCAATCGTTACAGTAGACGCGCTTGCATTTTGAGTTATTTTTATATTATCTCCAGCAGTTAATAGCCATTCTCCTGTAATGTTAGGATGTAGCGACAACATCACATAACTTCCATTAGTGGCTACAGAAGAAGCGGATAACGTGGTGTCTATAATAATCGTAGAAGCACTTGCATTTTGAGTTAAAGTTACATTACTTCCTGCTGTTAACAACCACTCATTCGATAGATTAGGATTTAAACTTAAAACGATATAGCTCGCATTTGAAGGTGCTATCGTTGAAGATGAAACAAACGAAGATACCGTTATAGTAGAAGCATTAGAATCTTGCGTTAAAGAAATTCCCGATCCGGCAGTTAATAACCACTCATTTGTAAGATTAGGATTTAAACTTAAAACTACATAACTTCCATTAGCTAATGCAAGAGACGAAGAACTTATTCCACTTGTAGTCAAAATTCCACATCCGCTTATCATTGTTAAATTATTTGTGCTTCCAGATACAGTAATTTGCTCAGCAGACGCAGATCCCATCCATACCCATGATGTTCCATCATAGACAAATGATTGTGGTTTGTTTTTAACTAATTCTTTCCCAGTAAAATTTATCTTATTGCCATTTATATCAATTTTATTGAGAGTCTTAGTACCAAGGGAATTAATATTTAATGTAACTGCTCCATCATTTGTTGTATCTAATATTAGGCTAATTTGCATATCTTTACGATAAGCAGATATAGCGGAAGAAGAGGAAGCATAAAAGTTTTCGCTAACATACGATGCAGAAATAACATTAATTCCAGTAATTCCAGAAATAGATGATATTGATCCACTAACTGATCCTGCCCAAGCATCTATAATTCTCATATTAGAAGTAACACTATTCCCTGCTAAATCTTCTCTGAATGTTTGAAATAAAGCGCTGGCATCTGTAGTTGCATCATATGTCTTTAGACTTAAGTTTGCGGTTGGAGTTGTCATAAAACATCCTTTTTATTGTTCATTATCATTTTGACCTCCTCCCTATTTATCCCTTGCTCATATAATGGCATATTATTTTATCGCCAGCTAACGGCGCTCTTACAAATGAAAAAACTCCTAAAGATGCAGAGGTTTCTACCCAATCATCATCTGATCCTTGTGTTTGAAGTTGCCCATTTAAATATACTAATAATGTACCACTATCAAACTTTTGATTAGAAACTGTAAAATCACAATTGCTTCCAGTAATAGACCCGCTTAATAATCCATAAGTTTTTACTGAGCTTCCAGATTGATCTACAAAGAAATTGTTTTTTATTGCTATAGTAGACGCATTATTATCTTTTATTATAGAAATGCCACTACCAGCAGTTAATAGCCAGTCATTACTTAAGTCAGGATTTAATTCTAAGACTACATAACTAGCATTTGTAACACCACTTGAAGATCCTGAGGCAGCCGTTACTATTAAAGTTGAAGCTGAGGAGTCTTTTGTCAATGTAATATTATTCCCTGCGGTTAATGTTAATCCGTTAGACAGTTCGGAATTACTATTGAATAAAACATAACTTCCTGTTGATGGAGCAATACTCAAATTAATTCTCGCATCCAAATCATTATTAGCATTAGTTCCGCCAAGTGTTATCGGTACAGCTTCCGATAAATTAGACCCAGATATTATAGATGAAGAAATAGCAGTAGAGCTTATAATCACCGTAGAAGTAGAAGAATCTTGGTTTATTGTTATATTGCTTCCTGCTGTTAAAAGCCATTCGTTATTTAAAGTTTGATCTAGAGATAATACAATATAACTTGCTGTTGAAGAAGCTATTGAAGAAGCAGATATATTTGAAGATATTGTAATAGTAGAAGAAGATGTATCTTTCTCTATATTTATTTCATTTCCAGCAACAATATTAACTTCTATTAATACTGTAGAAGCATTAGTATTTTCTTCTAATATTATCCCACTGCCTGCTATTATTTTTTTGCCATTTGGTAAATTTGTATCTAACTCAGATAATAAATAATTAGCATTTACAGGTGCAATAGAAGAAGCGGAAACGCTTGAATTTATAATTATTGCAGAAGCACTATTGTCTTGTGTCAAAGTTATATTGTTACCGTTAGTCAATAGCCATTCATTTTTTAACTCAGAATTCAATGCTAATACAACATAGCTTCCAGAAGACGGCGCAACTTGTAAATTGGCTCTTGCATCAGAATTTGTAGTAGCATTAGTGCCACCTAAAATTATTGGAACAACCGCAGATAAATTAGATCCAGATATTATAGATGTAGATGTTGCTGTGGAATTTATATAGACCTTAGATGTAGATGAATCCTGATCTATCGATATATTACTACCTGCTGTTAAAAGCCAATCATTTGATAATTCTGCATTTAGAGATAAGACTACATAACTTGCATTAGTTACTCCTGTCGAAGATCCAGATGAGCCTGACGCTGCATTTATAGTTATTGTAGAAGCAGAAGCATCTTGAACTAAAGTTATATTATTACCAGCAGTTAATAACCATTCATTCGTGAGATCTGGATGTAATGCCAATACAACATAGCTTGCACTTGTTGGTGCATAAGATCCTGTAACTGTTCCAACAGACGAAGCAGATATACCACTATCTATTAATACTCCACAAGGAGATATCATAATAAGATGCTGATTAATTCCGCTCGCACTAATCTGATCCGCCAAGTTAGAAGAAACTAATACCCAATATGTTCCGTCATATCTGAAAGTATACCCTCTGTTCTTCTTTAATTCGCCAACTTCAAAACCGATAAGATTACCATCAATGTCATATCTTTTTAAATATTTTGTTCCTAAACTATTTATATTTAATCCTACTGCACCATCGCTATCAGTGCTTAATGATAAAGATATAAACATATTTGTAGTATAAGCGCTTATATCCGTAGTTGTGGCTTCATAATAATTTGCACTAATATAAGAGCCCCTGACATAATGCAAACCTAATTGTGCTAAAGATAATAAAGACGCATTGGCACTTCCTACCCAACTATCTATTAAATTCATGTTAGAAGTAGGAGAAACTCCTGCCTGATCTCCACGATATGTTGCAAATGTAGCACTTGCATCCGTTGTACTATTATAAATTTTTAAAGCTAAATTTGGAGTATTTAAAGGCATAAATTCCTCCTTTCTAAGAAATTGTGTAATCTAAATCTTGCAATGTTTGAGTATCCATAGTTGCTAAAGTCTTACCATCATGTTCCCATAATTGATAAAATTTAGCTAAAAGCGGATTTGTAGTAAAAGATATTTTAGGAATTTTTATAGATATAGGATCTAATTTGTATATAAGTTTTAGCGTAGCCACTAAAAGCGTTTTAGGTATTACAATAGTATTTGTAATTTTTAATAGTTGTTTCATTGTAAATGTAAAAACAGTTTTCTTTAGTTTTAAAGCTAAAGTAGGTTTTAAAAGAAATTTTATCAATGAATTACTAATTGTTAATTTAACCTTAGGTATTTTATTTAAAACTGATAAAGCTATAGTAAACGTAGGATATAATACTACCATTCTAAAATATTGTTTAAAATTTATTGTCCAACTTGCCGTCACACTTAAACCAAATATAGTCAATTCAAAACTGTGCTTATTTCTTATATATGAAATAAACGAATGTTGTTGAGTCATAATAACTCCTTAAGCATTAGTCATGCTTACAGTAACTGCTCCTATAGCAAACTGTACTGTTGTTGCCGTTTGTACCGTTTTAGGCACCGATAATGCTTCAAAATACCATATATCAGCCGTACCAACAGTTGCGCTTGCAGCTAAAAACACATAAGTTATCGTACCCCATGAGGCAGTGCTTTCTGTAAATGTTATTGCTGCAGCATTAGTAAGAGATGCCGCTGAAGCAGTAGCCCAGTTTGTTTTGTTATTAACAATTGCAACACGAGCATATGCTGTGCCTGAAGTTGAAGGTTCTGTTGCGCCTGTACCGTCATTAGCAATAGTTGTCGTAGATAATCCCATATACATTGTTGATAAATTTGAAAAGGCAGTTGCACCGAATAAATAATCTAATACTTTGTTTGCTGCTGCTGTAGTAATTGCCATATAATTCTCCTTTCAATTACACTGTGGCGTTTCGCCCTAATATAATAAGAACGCCTTGTGCGGGTCTATATTCTTCCCCGTCATAATCCAAAACAACTGGTTGATGCGTAAATTTCCCTTGTAAATTTTCTGTGCTGCTTCCACTTATAGTTACCTTAAATTGGTTGATAACAGACCCAGTCAACGTTCCGTTAATTGTTAAAGCTGCATACTGAGGATTCCCGTAAGGGCTCATTACCCAATAGCAGGTCGCATTAGATAAATCCAACGGGGCACTTGCACTATCATATATATCAAATGTCAATTCTTGAAGCGTACCACCTATAAATTGAAAAGGTTCTAAAGTATACGCCGATAAACACTCAAAAGGATTTGCCAATTTATCCTCCTTCTTTTGTATCTTTATTTAAATCAATTGACTGATTTTCCTTATTTTTTTGATCTTGTAAATCTTTTATAATTTGCTCTAATCTTGCAAAAGCGTTTGCTAAAGCGTAAGCATTGCTTGATCCATGCACTGTTATTTGATTTAAAAAATTAAAAGTTTCTTCTAATAATTGTATATTGTTTTCACTTATATAATACATAATAAAATTTCCTTTTTATTATACTTGATAACTATTTATCAAAATGCCCTTACTAAATACGAAAGCTCTTGTTGAAGCGCCAGTCGTAACTTGATATGTAGCAGTAAGTCCAGCACTAGTCCCAGCATATAAATTGCTATATACATAAAAATTTTGGGCAGAAGAAGTTCCGCTACTTGTAAAATTAGAATAAACTCTATCTGTAACCTGAAGAGTGCCATCTATATAAGCACTATCATTAATTCTTGTATAACCACCTATGGTAGTTGTTCCAACAACCTCTAAATTATTATTTAGTTTAGTATTTCCAGTTAGATTAATACCATTGCCACCATACATAGTTATTATTGCAGAGTCTGCTCGAATTTGAGCACCACCCCCATTAATATTAACCCCCGTATTTGCCGTAAGATATATCATATTGGTCACATCTAATTTAATGTTGGCGCCAGTACCGCTTCCATATATAACCCCGCCCATAATTCTATCTCCGCTCATCGTGCCATAAGTTAACTTACCAGCATTTAACCCTGAACCAATTTGAGAATCAGCAAGAGTACCTGATATTTTACTCGCAATTAAAGAACTTATTTGATCACTTGTCAAATATCCATCTATTTTATTAGCATAAATTGTCCCACCAAAAGTTGCACTTGTAGGCGTAATTGTTAATAGCCCAAGCTTAATATAGCCATCACTACGGATATAATTACCATGAGTATCTTGCAATCTATCTGAAAGAATAGCCCAACCACCAATTGAGCCAGAAGAGGCAATAATTTGTCCTGTCATAGTTACATTACCAGAAGGATCTAAATAAAATTGATCAGTCCAAGTACCACCTATATTCTTTTGTATTTTTATACCGTTATTAGGATCTAATAGTATCTTGTTATTGCCAGAAGATGTTGCTAATGATAATGTGGCATTAGTCAATGTCGCCCCACTACTATCAAATAAGAATGAGTTGTTTTGGTTAGTCATATAAAGATTATTACCAATCAACATTTTACCAACTAAAGCATCACCAACTACTCCATAATATTTAGTGCCATTTACATCTACTTCGCCTAATGCTAAACTGGACGTTTGCCATCCATCTTTGGTAAAACAAATAATACCATTATTCATCCACAATTGTTTGGGATCATATATAGCAGAAGAACTTATCGTGCTTGCACTTATAAGGTTTCTTACTCTAATACCTGTTTGATCTATAAGAACATTTTGTGTACTACCGCTTACAACATTATTGCGAGCTGTATCTAAACTTGATATTATAAAACTGCTTACATCATCTTGATAGTTTTTAGTCCAGCTTGACCATTGCTCAGAATTAAAACTTGTTGAAATAGATGAAGTATTATTACTATTTAAAAGATCACTGAGTTGGAAATTGCTATTATCTATTCTTAACCTGTTTGAAAATGTAAGCGAGAAATCTGACGGGTTATCATAATTCATGGATATTTCTAATAATGCAGGATATACCATAGTATGACTGCCAGACGATGATACATAATCGGATTCATAAATATTAGACTCTCCGCCAATGTCAAGCGTAACTATTGTTCCTAATTCCAACTGATTAGTAAATGGGAGATATTCTTTTAATGAAGTAAAGTTTACAGCATTTAATGAAAATTCATAGCGTGGTTGTGCTATTTTTTTAAGCACTTTTACTGCTTGATCATATAATCCTTGTGCCTGATCTTGAATTTCAGAATTTGTCATAATAGATGTTTGTATAAAGTTTTCATTTGTATATGTACTTCCAAACATAAAATTAGATAATTCTTCTTGAGCTTCCGTTGAAAAATTAGTATCAAAACTTAATGCTGTATTTATATCAGTAAGATCGGAAGTTGTTGTAGTTATTTGAGATTGAGTCAGTAGTATTGCCGTGTTTTTAGCATCTATTTCTAATTGTTTTGAAGCAAGTTGGCTATTTATATCAGTCAAGTCTAATCCTTGAGATATTCTTGCTAATTTGACATTTTCTAATGATTTATACTCGCTTTGAAGATCCGTCAATTCAGATTGCTGAGTCAACAATATTTCATTATAATTTTGTAAAGTCGTAAGTAAAGAAGCATAATTACTTTGATTAGATTCTATTAGGGCTTCCCAATTATTCAAAGATGTTATTAATGACGCCGACATCCAGTTTGTATTTTCAAAATATGAGAAGTCATATATATTATCTGTACCTAACGGATTAACTGAATTTATTGAAAGATTCCCACCACCAGTTACAGTCAAACAAGTAACTAATTCATCTGTAATTTCTTTTACTTCTGTTTCTTTTACTAAATTATCATAAGATATAAATATATCTGAATCAGTTGTTGCATTTTCTATTGTATAAGCTGATATAGTTTTATTCAATGTATCAAACTTAAATATGCATTGATATGTTTCAGAAATATCATTTGTTAAGAAAGAATATAACGTAGTATCATCAATATCAAATGTTCGATATAATATAGCTAATTCTGTATCAACTGTTCCAATTGTCCATCCAGGAATATATCCTATTAATGTATTTAATAACGCTGGAGAGGCAGATGTACCTAATGCATCATAAAACTGATATGTACCTTCAAAAGATGTTACTTTTTTATAATTCATTATTGATTCTAAAGATTGGCATTTTACTTCTTTATACTTTTTAATGCCATCCCCATACTCATTTATTTCTGTTATAAGAAAGCACATAATCCCATCTATTAGCACTAAACGTTTTGATTGTATCAATGAATAATAAGGAGTTTCAACACCATTAATCATATAAGGCGCAATAAATTCAAGAGAAGATAATGCATTAAATCTATAAGTAACTTTTCTATCATATACTGTTCCAAGCACCATAAGTTGATCACCTGATGGATTGCATAGAATCAAAGTTACATCATCTGCCTGATCATAATAATTAAAATTGACTAACAATATCTACCTCCTTTCAAGCAAAATTGAATACATAGTTACGCTCCAATTTTTCTTGCAAATTGTGTCGTAATCTTTAATGTGCCTATTCCGCTTATTACATGAAGCTGATTCTTCCCGTTAATAAGTCTTAACCAAGATTTATTGAAATTATTTAGTCGAAGCAAACTCGTGCTTGAAACAATTGTCTTTAAAGAATTATCAACAACTATATTTTCGTTTGGTGATATTCCTGTAAAAGTAAATGCAGTATCTCCAGTTGTAACATTTGCAATACTAATTCCGTCACCAATAGAGTTTAATGTAAAATCAACTATAGGATATAAATATTCATCGGAATCGGAATCATTATAAAAATCAAATGTATAATTTTTAATCTGATCACCAGCAAATGTATGAGTAATTGTTTTTGGATACTCCCATCCCCAAGGCGAATCACATCTAAAATGTAATTTCAAACCTCTGTTTACATTACCAACATAAATACTTTTTGCGCTTGTACATATTGCATTAAAATATACATTGGATATATCGTCTTCGCAAATTTGTAATTTTTTGAAATTTCCACGACCTAATAGCCATTTTTCTATTTTACCTCTATCAAATCCAGGTATCGGATCAAAACTTGCAACTGAAAGATCAAATTCTAAAGGCGTATTCATTATGTTCCCATAATGATAGCTTTTAGATCGTCTATATATCCATTCTTCAATCGGCTCCGTAGTGCTTCCAGCATCTGTTTCCGCTTTATCGGATGTTTCAAAGTCTAATATATATAAGCCATATGTTTCGCTCGGAATTTGGTCGTATAAAAATGTTTTACCGTAGAAACTCATAAGCCTCCTTTACTTAAAGGGCTGGTTTTATCCAGCCCTACTTTATACGCTAAAGGAGCTTGCATTTCGCATTATTCCTTTATTTTTAATAATATTCATTAATGTATTAGATACTACATCTTTTATCTCAGGTAATACTGATTTGTCTAAACTTCCTGCAACATTAAAACTTAAATTTATATCTCCTATACTTGTTGATCCAGCAAGAGTATTCGTAAGATTAGGTAGAGTATTATTTATAAAGTTTTTCATTTGAGATTCTGTAGTTACAACTTCGCCTTTAAGAAGTTTTGCATATTCTTCCGATTCTTTTATCTTTGGAAGATTATCCCCTACAACACCGCCATCATGATAAATTCTTATCATACTTGTAGTGCCAGCAGCTTGCCCTGCTTTTAATTTTAATGCTGCAATTTGCTTGTCTAATTCAGCCTTTTCACCATAGCTTTTAGTTGCCGTTACAAAGTCATATGTATTATAAGCCGACAATGCTGATTGTATTTTAGCAGCAGCAGAATCCGCAGCTCTACCAACCCCAGCTAATGCTGTTCCCGCAGTATTAGCATATTCATTCACACTATTACTTGCTATAGCCCACTTATCAATTATATCAGAGTCAATACCACTCCCATATAAACGATTCCACGCTATAAGCGATTGATAAAAACTATCTGTTTTAGCTTGCATCAAATCTATAGCTTCGCTTCGTATAGATCCTTCTTGCTCAAGATATTCTTTTAAAGTATCAATTCTTTCTTGCATTGATTCTTCATAAGCATCATATTCATCATCAAGTGCTTGCTTTTGAATATCATAACTTCTATCTGCCTGAGTTTCGTTTATATCTTCAGTTGCTTTAGCACGCTCTTCTTCTAATTCTAAGCGTCTTTTCTTAGCTTTTTCGCTATTATCAAATTGAAGTTGTAAAAGTTCGTTATCAATGTCAGATAAAATCTTGTTTTTATCAGCAAGATCTTTTTGATAATCTGCTTCTTCTTTTTCTCTATCTAACTTTTCTTTTTGAGCATCTATGATCTTTTTGTAATTATCTAATTCTTCTTCTAATGCATCTATTTCATCTTGCTTTCTTTGTTTAAGCATTTTGATAGTCATATCAAGAAGATCATTATATGCTTCTAAAGCCTTATTAGTTTCGTTTTGAGCACTACCTACATCACCGATAGATTCAGCTAAAGCATTGTTCCAATATGTTTGAGATTGTACTTGAGCAAGCAATGCTTCCGCTATAGATAAATCTGTATTAGCTTGAGTTAATGCAATTCCTTTTGCTTTTAAAACTGCTTCTTCAGAAGCAATTTTTAGTTTTGCGGCTCTTAACGTAGTATATGCTTCAGCACTAACTGCTTCTCCTAAAGCTTTAGCTATATATATCTCTTGAGACTTAGCATTTATAATCGCCTTAGTAGCTCCTAAAGCGGCAGAAGCTTTAGCATATTCTGCTTGTGCTGTTGTAGCCGCTTCTTTAGCAGAAGCTACTGCGGATTCCATTTTAGCAACAAGCAATTCTTTTAAACCATTAACATTTAATTTTATCTGACCATTTTGTATGCTTATTGCTTTTGTATAATTATTAACTCCGTTTATAGCATCAGCAGGAAATAAATCTTTCAATGAAGATATTTGATCTATACCTAAAACATCACCATCTTTTAAAGAAGATAATAAACTTTCTACTCCGTTTACTGCCTTTTGCGCAGCATCATAAGTTGCATCCGCAGACTCTTTTAACTTCTCATAAGAAATTTGTGGGACAATTGGCTTTTCTTCTATTTCTTTTTTTGTATCAGTCCAATATTTCCCTAAAGCTATATTAAAATCGTCAAACGACTGTAACTGTTCTTTAAGTTTACTCTTTTGTTCTTCTGTCAAAATACTCATAGAGTCTATGGTATTTTGAAGATATTCAAGATTAGTATCTTTATATTCGTTTATTTGAGATTGATAACTTTCTATTTCTTCTGGAGATAATATGAAAGTTAATGCTTTCTCTACATCAAAATAATTTTGAGACTCAGATAGTTTATTTTGCCAATAATATGAATCTTCTATTGCTTTATTTAGATCATTTATATTCTTTAGATTATCTTCATATGCTTTAGCATCAGCCTTAATTGATTTTGCCGCAGATAACTGAGATTCTTCTCGCTTAAGATTTATTCTCTCTTGTAATAGTTTATTATAAGCAACATTGCTATCTAAAGAAGATTGATCTATTTGATAATTGCCTAATTCGTCTACTTTCCCTTTTAAATCAGGCAGTAACGTCTTAAGTTCATTTTGTATCTCGTTTAATCTTTTTTGGCTTTCAGCAGATTTATCTGTACTTTTTGTTAGTTCATCGAACTCTTCTTTTAATGATTTTATTCTATTTTTCTTGCTTTCGAGTTCTTCTAACTCAGACGAAACCTTAGTCAAATCTTCTGTCGCTTTATCTGCTTTTTTATTTAAATCATAAACATCTTTTATTGCCGTATATAAAGATCCAATAACTCCTACAAGAGTTAAAACTCCAGCAATAACCATCGGAATTGCTGAAAGTGCACTTGTAAATATATTGGCAAGACTTGTTTTTAGTTGTCCTGCGTCTATAGCTGTTTTTAATGTTGTAAAACTTTTACTTATCCCATCAATAGCGGTAGCTATACTTTCTCTTTTTAAGGATATAAAAAGGGAAAGGGTAGTTAGTATAATAGGAGTAAGTCCTCCCATTTTACTTGTTAAATTTCCAACAGCAGATCCAATATCATAAAACGCTTTGATTGCGCCAGAGTTTATGGTTGCTTGCCATACGGCTTCCCATGATGCTTTAAATTTGTTCATAGAAGCGTTTACACTATCAAGGAATATTTCGTATCTACTTTTAGCAATACCTGCACTACTCGATGCTGTTTCTTGAGCTTTTACTACATCATCCCACCCATCTAAAAGTGAAGCAACAATGTTTATCTGCCTCTGCCCAGCAATTGCCGTTAAAATTTGTCCTTGTGCTACTGTATTTCCTGCTTCACCTAATTCTTTATATTTTACTGCTACTTCTGATAATACAGTGTCCATATCTCTGAATGTATTTAGCCCATCGCGTAATTGTATTCCATTAGCAATAAGAACTTTTTCAACATCATTGATCGCTTCACCTTCGTTATCTATAGCAGCACCCGCTTTCACAGATTCCATTCTGGCAAAAATCGTTTTTAAAGCTTGTCCTATAGTATCCCCTGACTGCTGTGTTCTACTTATTAAAACACCTACGTAAGCAGCCAAATTCTGATAGCTAACTCCTGCTTGTTTAGCCATGCTTGACGCCTTTTGCATACCATTCGCAATGCCCTCAGTGCTGGCAGCTAAACTATTATCCAAACTTACCAATGTATCTACGATCCCAATAGAATCTTTAGCTGAAACATTATAAGCGTTTATAGTAGCAGTTAATTTACTTGTTGCATCAGCCGAATCAATATTACCAAGTTTAGCGAGCATCGTACTATTCTTTAATAGTAGCATTGTATCAGACATTGAACGACCCTGGCGTATCCACTCGGTTGCTCCCTTGGCAACTTCAACCGTGCTACTGCCTAATTCTTGAGCCATATCATTGAACTCATTAGCCATCCCAGCTAATTCAGATGTCGATTGTCCTGTTACAAGACCAATATTTGTTAATTCAGTATTTAAATCTTTTACATACTGAACACCCTCTTTAAAATCTCTTAATATGCCATAAATTGCTCCAGTAGCCAAAGCCCACTGGACAACTTTGCCTATATTTTTTACAAGAGCCGTTGTAAAATTGTCAGTTTTTTCCCTCGCAGTATTAAAACCTTGCTCTACTTTTACCGTTTCTGTTTTAAGAGAAGTGAAAGCGTTTCTTATATCTTCTGTACTTGCTTTACCTTGTCTGAAAGCATCTATGAGATTTAGCAGTTTATTTTCTGCAGTAGTCATCTCGTTGCTACCTATAGAAAAAGCGTCTTTATGTTTTACCTTTACATCGTCTAATGTAAGTTTATATCCATCAGCTAAATCATTTAACCTTTTTTGCTTTAGAGACGCATCACCTATAGATTTTTCGACACTTTTAGCATTGGTGATTACTTGCTCACCATTTTCACCAATTTCCACAGTGTATTTATCAATTGTTTTTATACCCTCTGCAACTTTATCTACAGATACGGAATATTTTTGGATCTTTGTATCATCAAAAATTTTGCTTACACTTACATTTTCGCCTAATCCAGCGAAACTTGCTCGTATTTTATCAACTTCTGCTGACATTGTAGACATTTTATTAGCAGCATCTGTAAAATCAACTCCAGCAGCGATTCTGCCAGACGCTTTCTTTTTAATTTGATCTATTTTATCTATTATTTGACCAGCACCTACTAAATTCATATCAAGATTAATTTTCAAACCTTTAGTTTGCCGGTTTATTTCTTCCTGCGTCATTTTTTGTATTACTGCTTTTAGCAATACGCTATAATTATTGCCCCCCGTAGCCATAAATATTACCTCCTATTCTTGAGATATATTATCCTTTTACTAGTTGTATTCCTAATTTCCCAAATTCTGATTTTGTATATTTATCAAATAATTTCTCTATACCACCTTTGTCAAACATATCAGTAATAAATATATCCCAGTAAGGTTTTCTTGGTTTATCTAAATCAGAATCAGTATTTAATATGTCTGCAAGTTCTTGTCTTAAGTCACCTGATTCTGGATCACCATGCAAAAGAGTATTTGGATCGTAATCCATAGATTGCCAGTCATAATAAAGTTTAGATATAAATTTATTTAATTTCTGATTTATATTACTAAATGTAAAAGCATCTAAAAATTGATAAGTTGGGTATCCTGTTTTATTATAGTAATCGTGGTTAGGAAGCTCTCCATAAGTATATTCAACAATATAATCTTCTAATACATATAGCATATCTAGTACAACTCTTCTAACAATTTCTCGAATTGTTCCTGAAAAAACTTTCAATAATTCTTCATCATTTTTTATCACTAATGTACAGCCTCCTTTCAATATATAAACTCAATAAATAAATGTTATTTCTGTTCTTGGATCTTCTTTGGAATAATTACCTTTTATTGTAAGCGATTCCACATGATTAAAATCATCATCAACCAGAAGTCCAGATACAGTAAACGAATCAAATAAGTTTTTTGGCGTAAAGTTATCAGCATCATGCCGGTGCTTCGTTCCAAAAAAATATTCAATTATGATCTTGCATTTATCTAATTTTCTATTTTCTAAGTTGTAATATTTGACAACCCACGATCCAAATTCTTTCCATGCTTGCTTTTGTGCATTCATTTTGAATCTTGGCATAATCATCCACTCATTCAAACTTGGTGGAATAGGACTATCAATAATTATTTTCTTTCTTTTAGGATATTTATCAAAATAATATTCATAATATTTCGATAATAATTCTTTATTTATTACAATTTTTATTTCATTTTTCATTAATTTCCTCGTAAATTTTAGTTAAAAAACATCATAAAACTATCTTTTTATGTAAAAAAAATAAGCACACGATGTCATATCGTATGCTTATTATTTACCCAAAATATTATCATAAGTTTTAATTTTAAATTATCTCTTTCCTATAAATCCAGAGACGCATAAAAGTATGCTTAAAATTACAAATCCTATCATTACAATTATTATATATTCCATATATAATCTTTTACTTATACGTCTTCTATTAAAGGTTCATTCCCATCGTGCTGAGCTATCCAAAAAGGCTTATATACTTTTTGCCAAATATATCCGTTAGCTTCTTTAGTTTCATCACCTTTTAAGAATACTTCTCCTTTTGTAGCATAATATAGAAGATCGCCCGCTGGAGTATATCTTACACCGGCAGTATCAGCACATACTCGAATATTATGTGTTAATTTATTTTCTTCTGTCGGAACAACTATAGTATCACTTGTATCGGCAACTTCTTCTATAGGATTTTGGATATTTATAGTATTTTCATTTCCATAATCAAGTATATACGATGTTGGATCAAAAAATTTGTTATTCGTATCTCTTACTTCAAAATGGAGATGAGTACCTGTAGAAAACCCAGTTGTTCCCATTATTCCAATAATCATACCTCTTGTAATTTCAAATCCTATAGGGAAATTAACTTCTGTAGAAAGATGAGCATATAAAGAATATCCCCAACTATGTTTTATTTTAATATAATTGCCATATCCTTTTGCATCAAATCCTACCTTTTCTACAGTGCCATCGTCACAAGAACGTATGTTTCTATCATCAGAATAATAATCTATACCGCCATTATAAGTAATCTCAGGGTGTTCTGAAGCATATTGCAGATGGTCGTTATAAGTATAAGTTACTTGATAATTACCTCTAACAGGTCTTTCTATATTTTCCATTATACCTCCAGTCTTAGCTTACTTTATTGTGCCAAACCTAATAAATAAAAAAGCTAATGCAACCGTTTGAGTAACTATTGCTCCTATTATACATAATAGAATTGCCCATAATTTGCTATTAACTTGAGTTTTTCTTTCCTTTTCTTTCTTTTCATCTTTAAGATGCTCATCAAGTTTTGTACCTAATGTATAGCAACTGTCTGTAATCCTATTTTCTAAAACATGATAGTTATCTGCAAATTTATTCTCTAAACTATGATAATTTTCTAAAATTCCAGGTTTACCATTACCAAAGAACGCTTTATCTAAACGATCAACTACATTTTCAATTACCGATAATCTTGAATCGATTTTGCTAATAATAAAAGCCATATCAATAGTTTCAGCATTTTGTGGATCTGACATAGTTTCTCCTTTTATATGCTGAATTTTATTCGATGTTTTTTTCTATGGGCGCAGCAGAAGCCTTGCTTGCATAAACAGCAGCCTCAATACTTCCGTCTATAATGCTCTTAAGTTTTTCATCTTCAGTATTGATACCTGCTAATTTTAATGCATCATATACGTATTTAGTAGCAGCATCTTTTTTAGCCTGTCCTTTTTCTATTTTGCCTATTGCATTCAACTGCTCTGCATATTGATAACCCCTTTGGCAATATTCAATAATCTTATCAATAAGAGGCAAATATGATGTATTAGGTACAAATGTTTGTAAACTATCCACAACTTTATCCGCAGCATCTAAACCACTGGAAACAAGTTCCATCGTTTTATCAACATCAAACCCTTTTTTCTTTAAATAAGGAAGCAATAAAACTAATACTGCAAACACAGCCAGCACAACACTAATAATAATCAATAAATCTTTAATTTCCATTTATTTCTCCTTAATCAATAACATTAAAGTTATAATTCGGATTCATATTTTGCTGGGCGATTATGCTTATTTATAATCAATTTTTTATAGCCACATTCAATACATTTTTCATAATCTTCAGAATAACTTATCCCATCCTTGTCTTTACTAACTTCAGTGACTAATTCCAGCGTTCCAAAACATTCTGGACATTTCCTTTTTAAAGTCTTTCTAATTTTTCCCATATAATACTTATTCTTCTTTAGCTTTACCTTGCTTTTTTGTTAGCTTTTTTTCTTTTAATTCTATAGGAGCATTTTTTAACTCATCAGTTTTGTCTTGAATAGATTTTAGTAATTTACTAATTCCTTCTTCAGATAAATCTAATGTACCAATATAATTTATAAGATCTATAGTCTTATTAGCAAGTTTATTTATTGAATTACCAATACTACGCTTTTGATATTCATAATTAACAATATTTTTCAAATCTAAAATAAAATCATTATAATTATCTATATTATTTTTGATTAAATCCCATAAGCCACCATTTACAATATTATCAAAATTTTCCACATCATAATCAACATTCGTATTCGATGATAAAATTCCAATAATCATTGACCATTGTGCCTGATAGTAATTTTCACATATATTAAATTCTTCATTAAATAATGTTTCAATATAATTTTTAGATAAATCTAACTTGACTTCTTCTTTTAAATATGGTAATATGATTATATCATTTTTCTGAAATTCAATAATTTTTTCTTTTTTGCCTTCAAAGGGAAATTTTACTTTATTTTCGACTTTTTTACCTTCTAAGGGAAACTTTTCTTTCATGTTTAAATTTTCATCCTCTTTATTTGGGGAGGGGATTAAATCCCCTCCTTCTATTTTTTTACCTCAAAAAGTTTGCATACTTTACCAGTACTATCCGTACCAGCCTCAAAGCAATTAAGTTTTTTACACCATTTTGCAAACTGGCAAGCATTTCCTTTGTTACTTTCATGAAAGCATATAAAGAAAATACCCGTTTCACCTTTCGGCGTTATCTGCTCGCCGTATTTGCATATCATAGCAATTACGCAACATTAATCATTACATAATCAACAAGCGATCCACTCGGATAATTCACATCGATTCGGATTGTTTCATCAATTGTAGTAGAGCTTGCTGAAGTACTAATTAAACCTGTAGTAGCTCCTACTGTAATTCCAGATCCTGAACTACCAGATCGCGTAAATGTACAATCAGAAGTAATATTTGTATTTGCATACACGCCACCTCTAATGCCTAAAACGCTAATCTGTGTAGATTCGGCTGTGCCCTTAGCCCAAGAAATTGTGCTTGGAACAGCGGCAATACTGGAATAAGTAGTTGTTGAAGAAACAGGAATATATGTAACTTTAGCATAATAATCGCCAGATGTACAATCATTAGCTGTAGAAACAAGTGCTTTACCTTCTAATGTTTCATTGCTAACACCATCGGCAGCAAAGTCTAAAGTGTAATTACCAGCAACTTGGAATCGCGGAACATTGATTTGCAAGTATTTCTTAACAGTTGTCTGATCACTTGCTCGAATTTCAGCGATTAATGTAAGGTCAACAATTGAAGGAGGCTTTACGGATTCAATAGTAATCTGATCAGCACTCTTGCTTGTCACATAGACAGCAGTAACAATCTGACTATTTGCTCCACTAACTGTAATATTTTTGACAGTAGGTGTTACAGTTTGAATAGAACCATCAGCTAAGAACACTTCGACATTACCAACTGGAGTAAGCGTAATCACGCCAGATCCTGAGGATGATAATGACACACAATCGGTTTGAAGAACATTAACTGCCCCTGTAGAAACTGTTGCTCCAGCATTTAACGCTAAAATTGTTTCTGTAAAAATTGCTTGATTGACTGTAATTCCAAGCTCACGAGTATGATAGTAGCTATAGATTAGAGGGTTGTTAATACCAGCTCTAACATCTGCACTACTCATACTAAGATTAAAAGCAGAACTAATATTAGCCTTTCCGTAAGCAATCCCCGCCTTAGTTTGCGGATCTCTTAATATTACATCTGCAACTGAAACTAAAAATTCATTTGTCATAATTTTATTTTCTCCTTTTAAGTAGATATTATTCCATCGCTGTTGGCATCAAAACCAGAGTCTTTCATAAAGCTCTTCGCATCAACCAAAATTGAAGCATAGCGTGATTTCGCGTTTTCGGTATGAGTAAGATAATGAGCGATTAATTCTTTCTTATTTTTTGATTGTATTTGTCCACTAATTTCCAAAGGTTTTAGCAATTTATAAGTAAGAAGCATCGTTTCTCTCTCAAACCGATTCTTATATTGATATAGCGATAATTCGCCAACCTCATTTTCCGATAATCCGGTCATAGCACAAAAAGTATATATTTCATCTTTTAAATCAAGAGAAATATTGTTGTTCATAAATTCTAATCTTTTTTCTAACTCTGGATTATAAGATTCTATATAATCTAAGCTCGATCCATTTTGCTCCAATATGATTTCACGTATATCATCAAATTCTTGTTCATTAAAATCAGAATTTTCTATAAATATACGAAAACTAAGTTTCTCAAAAGGATCTTCAATTTCTTTTATTTCTTTGTATCTAATTTCAACATTTTCAGATTTTGTAACTTCTTGTAAAAGTGTTGCTAAATCTTCAATTAGATTTATATCTTCATATGCTTGTTGGATCACATAAAACAGAAATTTTAAGTAACTCATTCTCAAAACGGTTCTGTCTGGAATATAGTTTTTTGGATGCCACATTAATCGTTGATATTTTTCTTTCAATTCAATTTGATTTAATTTTATTGGATAAAATTTTATACCCTTATATATTTGTGGCAAACCAAAAATATCATTTTCTGGTTTATATATTTTTTTTACTTTATTATTCATTATCCAATCCAATTCGTCATAACAACCATATTTCCTCTATAAGGAATATTACCTCCCATAGAAGTTACCATTTTACATCGGGCACTTGCTCTCGAATCAAAATGCAATCTTCCTAAATATCCTACTTCTGCTCCATTAAAAACTTCTATAATTTGCTGAGAAAGTACTTGTAATCTCGATTGATAATTGCTTAAAGTTGATATAGAAAAATGCGTATATATTTCAAATCCCATAAAGATTCTCCCATATATATGATTCGTAGGAGTTAATTCAATAGGTGTTATTCTTAAAATAGATATTTTCTCATTTATTGATTGATCCATTCCAAAATCGAAGAATATTCTAAATCTTGAATAATCGGGATCTAAATCTCCATTATTTACCATTTCACCTTTTTCTTTTACCGTAAGATTAGGGTGTGCGCTATCATTTTTATAAGCATCTTTATCATTATATTTTAGCAATTTCCATATTAGCTCATTATTATCCATCATATATTTTACGCAATTGTACGATATTAAAGGATAATCTTCATATTTATTGTATACATCTGCTCGCATATCTGTCATATTTACCACCTTCCAAGTAATGAAATTTCAAATATTCTGCTTCCAGAACTACCAGAGCATAATATATTTAAGGGATAGTCTAAATACATTTCTGTATTATCTACTTTGAAAGTGTTATCACTTAAGACAGAAAAGTCATAATATTGTTGAGGGACATTATTATCTGCTATGGAAAATACAAAACTCCCTGATATAATGCTACTACCACTATAATAACGAACGTCAAACGTTTGTGATTCTCCCTCTAAAATTTCTCCATTATTAGGATTAACTACAATCGCGCTTACTGCTGAAGAACTTCCAGATGTAATATAAAGATATCTGTCTGCTATGCCATTTACTAAGTCATCTAAACTTTCATTCACATAATCAATTTCCATTTTCAATTCAAGCAATTTAGAGCTATTATTATCATAGGTACTTGTATTTAGAAAATTGCGTATACCTCCCCCTGCAACTCTAAAGGCTACCCATTTATTCTGATTCCCGATAATAAATCTTCTGTTTTCTGTAATCGTGCTCGTTTTGCTATTCTGTTGCAAATAAACCTTTATTGCACCATTTGGTGTAACTAAATTATCAGAAGACATATTATTATCAGTGCCTGCTATTTCATATTCTATAGCACAGGGTTCGGAATATACTGAAGATCCAGAAATAGACATCCATCGCAAAACATTATTACATCTCCTGACTGTTAAAGAAGAAGTTAGTGTTTTTATATTTTCAAGATTCCATCCAATCCATGTATTATCTGAAAAAACATATTTTTTGCCAACAAATACTTCGTGAGTAATATCTGGAAATAAAATCCTTTTAAAATCATCGCCTAATCTTGTCTGTGTAAGCACATCCAAAGCAGAGGTTATTCTTACTTTGCTTGTTACAAATGATCCTGATCCTATTATATTTTCTTCTTCTATATAATAAATATCTGAACTAACATCAAATAGATCAACTACAGACGCCTGAAAATGATCTATTAATACTGCAGAGGCGCTCATGTTCTCGTTAGGCATAGGGTAATATTTAAGTCCCATCCATTGCACCTCCTTAGTAAACTGTGGTATCAAACATCTGATTATACCAATTGCCAAAATTGGTTCTTTTATATGAATAATTTATCAATGCTTGACTTATTTCTTCTTGTAATGCGGAGTAATAATCTTGTTTGGACTTCAAATTCTGTGCCGCAGAGAATGTTTTAAAATCTCTATCACTAATAACATTGGAAATTTGCACAAGATCCTTAATTGTCTTTTCAAGCCAATATTTAGTCATTAATAATGATAGCATAACTTTATTTGGAATATTCAAATCTTCTGTAAAATATCCAATATTGCTCCCTGAACTTGTAACATAAGTTAATGTTTGATCTGCAAAATCAGAAAATTCATTAATTGCAAAAATCAACCAAGGCTCAACATAGATTGTTAAAGTAGAAGATCCAGAAGAAGAATATACAACGTCAAGTTTATGATCTCTTATTCGTGATAAAAATAAATCAACTATATCAGAACTTTGTGTAGACAAATTTTCCTCCTTTCTATCGTTGTAATAGAAGAGAGTACCACTTTGACGCGATACTCTCTGTTGTAGTTTAAAATTTATAAGGTTTATCTATTAGTTTTTGATATAAATCAATTCTCTCTTTCACATGCAAATCTATATCTTGTGTTAAGGCAAATTGATAGCCAATATCTTCAGCTCTTTCTTTGTAAATGGAAAGATTATCTATAGCATTAGAAATTGCATTTTCCCAATTTTCTTTTCCATTCTCTGTAAAAGAGCCATACTCACGTAAATGGTTATAATTGGGATAGTCAGATGCAACAAAAGGAACTTTCAAAGCTAAGCATTCCAAAGGTTTAATTTGGCTTCTTCGTTTATCATATTCACCAGCTAAAGGAATTGTACAAATATCAATACTTTTAATTAATGCGGGATATTGTTGATCTGGGACAAAAGCACAAAACATTTTTTTATTATCTGCAATATCCAGTTCGTCATAAACTTTCTTATCACCTGTAATAAGCACTTTTACATTAGGATATTTCTTGCATATTTTTCTATATGCCATCATAATCCCCGAACCTGCAAATGAATATCTATGTGATAAACTTCCTGACCATCCAATCCAGATTTCTTTTTCAGAATGAGGGAATAAAGGTTTTACATCTTTATATCTATCTATTACTATATTATTATGAATGAAATACGTATCATTCCAGTCAGCCCAATCATCGCATAATGCTTGTGATACCGTCTGTAAGCCTTTACTCATATGCACACCCCATTCCAATTGTATTTTCGGAATAGGGTTTATATAATTTATAAATTCTTCGCCTTTTTCATTCTTTCCTTTTATCTCTCCAAATTCCCAAAAATTATAAGCAGGATTGTCTTTATGCAATTTTCTATAAGCATCATCAAATATTACACCAATACTTTTCCCACGAACTTTCCAAAACATCATCATTGTTAATGTATCTTGAAATAAATTTCTTTCAACCATAATAATATCTGCTTTAGAGCAAAGTTCTTGTGTTTCAGGGGAATTTCTTATAAATTCATTTATATGTATATACCGTGCAGTATGAACTCCTGTCTTATTAATAGCATTCGTTGGATTTATACAATTGTGCAAGCTGCAATTAAATTCATGCGGTAAGTCCGCATATATATAGAGTACAAAAATAATATACCTCCTATGTTATATTATTTGAGAGTTAATTATTCTGACTCTTTCATCATATTGTCTTTTATTTCTACACTTGCTTTTGCTTTTTCGACAATATTAACTCCACTAACTCGTGATAATTTATCAATCAAATTATAATCAACAGGCTCATTGTTTATTATTTTCTTGATAATAAATTTTACAATCACTTCTTGCTGTTTCGGGTTAGCTTTCTGAAATAAGGATATAGCCGCTTCATCATTATTTAAAATCTTTTCAATTTGTTCTTTTGTCAAGATTTTCTTATAAGCGTCCTTTTTGCTTGCCATTGCAACTACCCTGTCATCTAATATGTAATAATAACCAGCTTCCAAAAAGTTTCTATGATGATTATTTATCTCCATAAGATCACTATATAGAATATCCTGCGTTTCGCCAAATTCCTCAAAACTAAAAGTTTTCCCTAAACCGTGATCTCGTGTTGATAAATTTAATTTATTATCTATTAAACTCATAACCTTAATATATTCATTAGGCTGAACTGTATTGACAATATTAGGATTAGGTTGATACTGTTGCGGAATTGTATCATGAGCATTGTTCATCATTGTTTGACTTTTAATAACTTCCAATTCCTTTTTTAACGATTCAATTGTTTCAGACAAGTTTTTAACTAATAAACTATCAGCAGTTAATTGATTTACTTCCTCATTATTTGTTTGTGCTTTTGTAGTTTTACGTTTAGAAACGACCTTGTCTAAAGACTCGGATTTTGTTTTCATTTTTTCTCCTTACGCTATAGCGTAGTTTATAATATAAAGGGTGGATAAATATCTAATCTATCCACTCTTTATTGTTCTTGATAAATTAAGATAGTAGATATTTAATATCTACTATCTTGTCATAATAGTACACAAATTACAGAGTAATGAGTCCGCCTACACTCGAAGTATGCACACCCGTTTTCCAGAACTTAGTTAATGTATTGGTCTGAGTGAGATTAGCATTAGCATATACATCGGATGTATTTGACATCATAGTTCCACCTATAACGCATTTAACAATTTTATCGGTACTAGGAGCAACAATCCATAAAGAAGTATCACTGAGCAGAGTACTAAACGGAGTTTCCCAATTTGCTACCTGAGGAAGTTCTAATGTTGACATTGAACCTATTTGCCTTACATAACCTAATTTTACAAATGGGCTTTCAATATCATAACGATAGTTACCATCATCAGGAAAAACCTTGGACAAGGCAACTTTTGTACCGATCATAATAGGCTGAGCACCACCACTGAAAGCCTGAACTTTAGCAGCAAGTTTCATCATATCTTCCATTGTGTAGCCTGTTACCTGCAATCCGGTTGTAGCATCTGTGCTTAAGGCTGACATTGCGGCAGCAAACGCATTATAAATATCTTTATACATTTCGGTTTCGATTGAGCGCAGACATTTCGTGACAAATATGCCAAGAGATTCCTGTCCAGTTAAAACACGGAACAAAGATACATATGTTGAAACCATATGAGCTTCAGGATTCAAAGTAACCTGACGTTCAAAGCCCTTATGAAGTTCAGCTTCGCGCATACCCATACGACCAGTTTTGGTTACTGGGAACAGATCACGAGAACGAATATCAAAGATGGCAGTTTCGCCCCAACCAACAGTACGAACTTCGCAGAAAGCAGAAGTTCCATCAATAATTGTTTGAGGAAGAACCGCATCAATTAATTGAGTTTCAATATTGCCAATAGCCCAGTTAATCATAGGATGGTTAGCCATTTGAGAAGGAGGCATAGATGTTACATCAATTCCTGAAAGTTTTGATACTTCTTTCAGAATAAGTTTCCCGAGGGCTTCCTCTTTTTGAGAAAAGCTAATCGGGTTGCCATCCTTGCCTGTTTTAGCATACGGATACTGTTTAGTGCCATTCTCTGAACGATAGTGGTTCCAGAAATCAGCAAAATTTTCAAACAATGCTACAGATTCGTCATCTCTGCAAAAAGAGATAACGCTTTTTGGTAATTTAGTCATATTTTATTCTCTCCTTTTTTATTATTAAAATATTAATTAGTCAGGTAAAAACATGACTGTAATTATGCTTTATAAGCTTCTAGTTGGAATGCCACTATTCTTCCGTCACCAATTGCACTAGCTGACGCACAAGGAATATAAGTGGTTTTTAAATATTTCAAGCATTCGCCAGTAGACGGCGCAGCAGCCCATGCCCATTTAAAGTTACCAGTATCGTCAGGAACAGCATAAGCCTGAGGAGTTGCAGAGTCAAATGCTTCCGCAGTCAAAGTAATAATATCAACATTTGGCTCAAGTCTGAAAGCTGTAAAGACTTTACAAGCTGAAGTATAGAAATCCTGAATATTTCCAAGACCGTTATAAATATTATCCCCAGCAGTAGCAAAAGATAACTCAGGTTCACATGCGATCCAGAGTCGAGTCTGGCTTGCACTTGACGGAGCTGTGGCTAAAAAGACTTCTCCTTCACCGGAAACACCTGTTTTTTGATTCAGGACAAAAATGTTTCCATTATCGATCGGTGAAGCACAAATTACAGGACGAAGCCGAGCATCAACATTTTTGGCTTCAACTTTACTCACTATTAAAACTGCATGATTTGCCATATTTTAAATTCTCCTTTTATATATATAATTAATAGGCTTTTAGTTAAAGCCAACCGTTTTCGAAATTACTTTCTGATTTAGGGCTGTTAAGCCAAGGCATAGCAACTCTATTAATACCATCAGAAGGTTTCTTGTCTTTAGTATAAGAAAATGCGACTGCTTTAACTTTATTTTTCCAAGCATCAATATTTTCTAAACTAAAATTCTTACTATCTTCTCTGTACTCTGCAATCTTATCTTTTGGCATAGTATCACTAACTTCAGAAAGTGTAGCTTCTATTTCGAAAGCAAATTGTTTTGCTTCAATATCAGCTTTAAACCCTTTCAGAACTTCGTTTTCAGCTAAATAAGCTTCTTTATCTTTTTCAGCCTTTTCTGACATTTCGCATAACTTCGCATATAGCATTGTAGAAAGTTTCTGAAAATCCATATTGCCAGAATCATTTCTTTCAACAAGATATTTATAATCTTCAGTTTCAGCTTCTAAGATTTTAAGCATCGCTGCGACATCAAGGTTCCCGTCTAAAGACATTTTTTCTTCTTTGTCTTCTTCTTTATCTTCCTGCTCTTCTGTTTCTTCTTCTTCATCTTTTTCTTCTATTTCTGGCACTTCTTCTTTTGGTTCTTCTTCGAAGTCTTCTGTTTCTTGAGCTTTATTTTCAGTGGAACATACTAAATCTTTGTTTAAAACTTCATCTTCTTTATCCACAAATATTTCCTCCTTATCAGAGTCATCAGTTTCGCTTTCTGACATATCCTCTTTATTTTTTACCCATCTATTATTTTCAATATGATGAGATTTTTTGAACTGCGATTTAGCAATAGCATAGCCATTCTTTTCTTTACTAACTCCTATACTATCAGCAACTTTTGCTATCTGATTGACTTGGTCTAAAGTTAAAGGAACTCCGTCTATCTCTTTCATGTTTTTCGGAGCATCTTTTAAAGATGTATAAGGAAAAGTTATAATTTCACCTTCCGAAAAATAAGGAGATTTCCGATTGTCAATCTCATCTATAGATTCTTTAATTTTTTTCATCCAAACACGTCCTTCTTCTCCACCATAAAATTCAGAAGTAGCATCATCAGGAGTAGTCTTTTTATTAAAGAATTTAGCCATTAATCTGATTTTTTCTGGATTAATCTTTTCATTATTTATTAGAAATCTCGCTATTGAAAGGGAAGCGCTATTTGCATTAGTTCCATGTGATTTATAGGATTCCAGCGCTTTTTTCGCTTTATTCTTTACGCTTTTAGGAATAGTAAAATCAATATCACTATATTTATCTGAAAATTCTTTAGCGTATTCTTCTTCATACTCTTTCGCAAATTGTAAAACCGTTGCTCTCGCCATTGGAATAGCTGCTTTTACACGGCTACCAAGTATAGTAACTGCTTCAAATTTATAGTCAGTTAATTCTTCTGATCCGTCATCATTCTCTTTTGAATCCAGCACAGTTAATTCTACAGATACTGGCTTATCACCATCTCTTTTGAAAAAGTCTAGAAGCTTTCCAGAATATTTCTTCCACACGATTGAGAGCACAGATAGCATCGTTCGCCCATCCTCTAATTTTTTACTTATTATTTCTGAACTTTCAGGAATAACACCACAAGGAACTTCTTCTGGATCGTGAGTCCCTATATCGTCAGAAAAGCAATCATATTTCCAAACTACAGGACAATTCTTTATAGTATTAGAGGTTTTTTTAAGAGTTTCTTCGGATACATATAAATGATGCAAATTATCTCCAGAAGCAAAAAAATCTAACAATATGGTGCTAAATGAAGAATCAGGATCTTCTTTTATAAGTTTCGCATCTTCTACAGTAAAACTTAATTTTTCATTCACGCAATATTACCCCCTTTCTAAAAGATATAACAAGATATCTTTTAAAGTTTTCTATTTAATTCTATCAAATTTAATAGCCAATTTTACCCAAAAAGGGGATAAATTTAGAATTTCTTTAAATAGATCAGTGTCTGCAAAATAATAAGAATTCCCTTTCCTCGAAAGTAAAGGGAGATTTCTTTCTAAAAAATATTTTGCAACTAATTTATTACATTCTATTTTATTGCTTATTTTTTCAGGATTTACTATATACATATTAACTCCAATTAGAAACAATATCTGGGAGAATTATCATATCAGCAATATCATGATCAAATCTCATCCAGTCGTTGTTATACGCTTTCCCCTTATCAACCAATAAAATACATTGATTTGTAATATGTGATAGCATCTTAATAAATTTCAATAGAAAAGAAGCAGTAGTAATATCTTCATCCTCAATAGCTAAATTATAGGACTCATAGCATAATGATTCTAAATCCGTCATAAATTCCAATATCTTCTCAAAGAACTCTTGCGGACTTCTATAGTCTGTATCGTCTAAAGGCGTAAATCCATAAACTGTAAGGCAATTTCTTTCAGACTGATATTCTGAAACAAAATCAGCTATTTGTGGAAATAGATGCGCTAATTTTTCATGTAGAATACCGCTCGTTTGATTCATTACGAATTTAACATCAAGTACGCTCATCGCTCTATCGCAAACCCTGTTTCCAATAAAGCATTTTGTCACAATATCATTCAGTTTTGAATTAATTCTATCTGTAATCAAAGGCATAATCTTCCTCCTTCCTCAGGAAGTAATTCAAGCTCATTAGAACGCAATGTAGGTTACAACATCGCCTGAAGCTAAAGGTAAAGGAGAACCACTTACACCACTTTCAACAATAATAGTTCCAGCCACAGATCCAGAAGTCCATTTTGCATTAATAATTGGGCTGCCACTACGTAAATCTTGGCCAATAAAGCCCGTTACTTTTGCTAAACCAGTAACTAAAATAACTTTACTTGCAGAAGCTTCGCCAGATGTTACAACATGACTTGCAGAAACAGTAGCATTAGACTGTAATGTTGCAATACTGGTAGCAAGTGTACCTGTAGAAGAAGAAGCACTTGTAATCAGGTCGGAAACTATAGTACCAAGTAAAACATCTTTCGATGCTCTATTCATTTTATTTAAATTCTTTTTTTGTGATGCACTAATACTCGTCATTATTTATTCCTCCATTTAATATGAAAAATCCTAATACTCGGAGCCAAGAATTATTTATTCCCGTTAAGTATTAGGCTTATACTACAATATATTATTGTAGCTATTTATTTGCTTTTATTTTTGATACGTTAGAGCCTAAAGATCGTGTGCTTTCTCCGCTTTCAGACAATTCATCATCTGATTCTTCAGGTCTTCCCCTATTATCTTCAGAATTAGCACTTTGTTGAAAAGCTGAAACAATAGGCGTCAAATTATTTGTCCATCCATTAACGCGCGCTTCATCGAGTTGCCTCTGGAATGTAATCGGACTTTTCCCAATAGCAGTAGCTATAGATTGAGGTAAAACTATACCCATTTGCGCCAGCTTCATTACATTATCAAGTCTACGCTGACGGTCTAAGTATATATTAGATCCTTCCAGTTTTATAGAAAACTTATAATTCTTTGTTCTCTTATTGATTTGATATTCAAGGAACTCCTCAAAGTAAGGATAGATTTCCTGTGCCGATAATACATCTGAATCAGACGAAAGCATAGTTTCAATCGTATTCATACGATGATCGCCACCAGAGTACAATAAATTTGTGTTGACACCAGATGTACCTAATGTATTTCTTGTCCAACTGGATTGTATATCATTGCTACCATTAAACTCTACTCCGCGAATAGAATTTAAAGGTGCTACCGCTACATTAACCGCTTCATCTATTGCCGATTTTAATAATTGCAAGAAATGGCTTAATAGCTCTGGCGATATAGCTACAGAATCTTTTACGCTTGCTTTTGTATCCTTATTTAAATAAGGAACTTCTCCTGTCAATAATTTAACTGCTTGGCTTGCATAAGAATTCCTTTGCAATGCCCTAATGAAATTTTGATTAACTAAATCAGGAAATAGCCCAGCAAAATAAGGAACACGTGTCGCAATTGTCGGATTTAACTTCCAAGACCAGAATCCATCAGCAGGACTACAATCTGCATAATACACCCAAGTATTGCTACTTCTGTAATCAATATCTATTGATGGATTATAATCTGTAGAACTTTTAGTGATTATCTTATTATATGTTTCTTTAAATATCTTTGGATATAAATCTAAATCTATACCCTGTCTTAGAAAGAAGGAATAATCAAAGCTAAATAATAAACCATAATCCCATCGACCAGTAATAAGACAATAATCAGGAGGAAGTTGTTGTAATATATATTTCTCCCCTTCATCTCGCAATACACAAAAGTAAGAATCAGTTCTATAAAGCTCTTTAGTTACTCTAGCAAATTCACTTTTATGATCAAAGGAATCCATAAATTTAGACATTATATCTAAATCTTTTTTATATTTAGTTGATTTATAATTAGACTCATCTCCGATATTCATACAAGAATAAGTCCAATCCCAAGATAATAAATCTGACATATAGCCAAGTAATCGTCTATAAGGCGTACTACTAATTTCAAAAGATTCAGACATTGCAAGCAAAGTCTTTTCTGATTCTTTCGGATTTTCTAATGCTTTGGAAATACTATCCGAATTAACTTTTGTACCAGTAGATGATAAACTTATATCTTTTAAACGACTATTTAGCAAAACAGGGTTAAAAACGTTTGGATATAATCCTGTGCGTTCAGAAAGCCTTTTTGCATAATTCAAAGCAAATAATATTTCTTCTTCAGTCGATAGGACTCCTTCTTCTTGTATTTTAGTTGTTTTATTCTTTGCCAATTATTTATACCTCCTTTCGCTGAAGGTCTACATAAAATTTACCTTTTATACACATTTAATTATCCTAATCTTTTACCATACTTTTGTTATACTAGATAAAAATTCAAGATCACTCATACTATTATCTTCTGTTTCTTTCAGTAATTCTTGATCAAAGAAAGATAATACCCAGTTGCAATAAGAAATTGTAGAATATCTATCTTTATAGCATCCTGATTTTTCAGTCAATTTAACTCTACCATTAATCAAGCTCATATCAAGATTAATACATTCGCCAATCATAAGCCCAGTGTTTATATATGGATTAAGAAAGAAAGCTGTCAGTTCAGAATCATTAACGTTGTTTGTAAATTCTTTTACATTCTTAATTAAAAATTCTTCTGCTTCGCCATCTGAAATTAGAAAACTCCATAATTTCTTTTGTAATGAAATCCTAAAAGCACTTGCCATTTGACTATTTAATTCCAAAGTTGCCGATATAGGAAAAATAACTTCCATAGGGTTCAAACTTCGGGTATGGTCTTTCCTTAATTCATACTTTTTGTCCTGATTAATAAATGTAAATTCATCTCCAACTACGCCCAATGCCGGATGTGTAATTCCTCTGTCTTCACACAAAGTAGGTTCTGTTAATGAATCAAAAACGCCTCAATTTTGTTGTCTATATAGTTTTTTATCTATATATTCTAATAATTTTATTCTTATTAGTTCGGCGTAAATCTTTATCTTTTTTGTAAAAATTGGTAGTTATATATTTATTTTTTAACATATCAACTCCTTTAAAAAAGATATCGCGGCCTCTTGCTATCATTATATTCTCTGTTAGAGTTTCAGATAGTACGCTCTGCCCCTGAATAAACAATTTAGATTATTCTTCGGTTCGGATTGGCATCTCAGCTTTCCCGTTTAATTCCGCAATTTATTACCTCAAAGTCACCAATGAGGAGGACAATTTAATTTATCCCAGCGTTTTGTACATCAAGTACAATATAATCAGCATTAAAATCAAAGAATATATCCTTTATCCTTCTTGCTTGCACTCCAACATCCCTACCTTTAAATGATTCGATGTAAACAAGATGACGCTCATATCCCTTGTTTAAAAGAGGGATAGCGCGAATGCATAAGATAATACTGTTATCATTTGCTTTATTTGTTCTTGTAGCAATATCTGCCGCAACAAATCGAATTTCACCATCAACCTTTTTTAAATCATATGGATTTTTCTTTAAATCATAATTATCATCTTTTTGAGGATAAAACGCTCTTTTCAACTTTCTTGGAAATAAACTTGGTTTGAAATAACTTTTACCGCTTGATCCACTTGGAATATTCAAATATTCCATTTGTATAGAAACTTCATCCATGTCTCCCATTTCGTTTCTGATCATAGATTCTGTCTTTATATTGTGGTATAATGTTATCAAATAGTCAAACGCTAAAAAGTTAGCTGTTTCATCTCCCATCACCATTCTTTTTATACAAGATTTTACATATGTATACCAATATTCTGCACTATACCATGCTGAAGTTATATAAGAAATTCGGCCTTCTTCTTTTAATTCAGGAATATTTTCATATATTGGATTTAATCTATAAGGAGGCGTTCTAACTTCCAAAAAAGGCTTTATAACTTGTTCCAATATTTGCTTTGGCACTAATCGAGATTCCTCTATTAATATATAATTAGCGCGAGCACCTCTTGCACTATCAGAACTCGGCAATGTTCTTATTGTGCTGCCATTATGGAATGTCGCAACATTCTCATTTGTATTAGTTACAATATCCTCTATCTCTCGTGCAACATTAGGATATGTAGTTCTTAATGCAGACAATTTATCACTAAGAATTAAAGCACCTTGTTTTATTGTTTTCGAACAAGCTATAACCTTAATTCCAGGATATAAAACTGCTAATGTAAGAGTCCATACCGCTATGATCCAAGTTTTAGCAGCTGCCCGACTTGCTACAATATAAGCTAAATTACTTTTTTGTAATGCGTATATTATTAATATTTGATAAGGATGTAATTTTATGCCAAAATAAAATTCAATAAAACGATGTGGATTCCTTCTAAAAAAAGTAATCCATCTTTTATATCGTTCTCGCCTTTCATCTTCTATAGTCTTACTTCTAACCATAGAAATAGGCTGAACGAATAAGTTTTTTGAATTCATATTCTTGCGTTCTTGATTTTTATAAGGTCTGGGTGAAGTTGCCATAATTAAACCTCTTCGTTTTCCGTTCCTATTTGACCAAAATCAGGAATTCCTTCGCTTTCATTATCCTCATCTTCTATACTTAAGTCATCATCTCCAACATCAGTTTCTACATTAAAATCTCTACTTTGTGTTACAAAATTCTTTAAAGGTCTGGTTACATACTTTTTGAAATAGCTCCCTATATTATCAAAATCTTTAAATAGTTCTTTATCTTTAAAGTAATCAGCAGGTTCTGTTTCTTCTATAATTTTTATTATATTAGAAAAAGTTTCTTGCGCTTTACCAGAATTAGCAACAGATGTTTTAGCAGGATCTAAACTAGCCGTTTTCATTAGTTCTTGGAGTTCCTTTATAACTGATGCAGAAGCTCTGCCATCGTTTGCTTTTCTTTGCTTTCTAATCTCAAGCATCTTGTGGCATATTTCCTTTAATAAAGTTTCTTCTGCTTTCGTATCACATTTATGAGTTTTTTTCCAATCAGCTATTTCTCTTTCCAAAAACAAATAGTCCTCATAAGCGAGATTTTCTCCCCAATATTGCTTTAAATCACGGGCATCTTCAATATTATTTACGTCTACTTGACTTTCTACATAGATTGATGGCTCTTTGAATGTAAAAGCACCATTTTTTAAATTGGTTTCAAAATCTCCACCACCTATAGTTGCAAGTTTAGCTTTATAAATGCTAAAGATATTCTCTGATCCTTTACCTTTTTCGTATATCTTCTTAAGTCTATCTAAAGTTTGCTCTACTAAAACTTCACTATAGCACACATTTAATTTTCTGCATGTTCTAAGTATAGCCCTTGCTACATCGCTTTCTTCCTTATAATAATTATCATATATCTCTTGGCAACAATCTTTACAAATAGAAAAATATCCATTTGCATCTAATTCTAAGTCTGTTGCTGTAAAGAAATCAGAATATTTTTTTGTAGTCATGCACCTTCGACAATAAATAGTATTGACCTCAATGCCTGTCTTGCTAATATTCTTTTTAACTTTTTTTTTACTTATCATCTACGCTCCAAAACGGATATAACCGTTCATTTAATTACCTTGAATTTTAGATATTAATATAAATACGTAAATATTTTACTAATCTCCGATCTTACATTGTCTTCTTCACTGTCAAATACGACAATACCCACATTTTCATTTCCTGCTAAATTATTTATAGCTCTTTTTAAACCACTATATTTTTTATATTTATCTTGAGTAATTTGATCGTAATCTCCGACAAAACATATTGTACTATTAGCCGAAGTTCTTTGCCCTATCATAGCGAATTGTTCTTCTGTGAGATCCTCACATTCATCCACAAGTATCCAAGCATTTTTTATATCTCTGCCTTTTAAATATTCTGGAGAATCAACTTCGACCATATTTCTAAATATTAACTCATCAATAGTATATTGAGTATCGTTATTGTCTTCAAAAAAACCAAGCCATCCCCTGATTTTGCTCATCTTATCGCCAGGAAGGTATCCATTCTTTTCTCCAACACTGACATTATGCCTTATTACAAAAAATTTTTCATATATGCCTTTGTTTAAAAAATACATACCAAACATCATAGACATGCGACTTTTACCGCTGCCTGCCTTGCCCGCTATTAATTTGATGCCCACATTAGGATTAGCTAATAAATCAAATGCAAATTCTTGCTTTATTGTTTTTGGCTTGAAGTCTTTAAATTTAGTATATATGAGTTTAACGAACTTATGCCCATCCCATCGACCTTTATCTATTACATCATCATCTTTATTTTTTATAATTAAATATTGATTAGTTAATAAATTAAAAACATTATTACCTTCATAGAAAGAAGCTAAAGTTTCGTCATCAGGTTGAACTTCCATATAGCCATTATACAATTATAAACCTCCGTTTAAAAAGTTCCTAAATATAACTTAATAAAACTACGATTTTATATAAATAAAAAGAGACCCTTCATCACAGAGTCTCTTTTATCACGGCATTCACACATATTCTATTTTTTTATCAGATTTCTCAAATACCCAGAAATAACTATGATATTTTCTTGCATTTTTCTGATTCTCTTTTTGCCAATCTGCAACAATTCTATTTTTCGCAAGCAAAATAAATAAATCTTTAGGATAAAATCCTAATTTGCAAGCCTCATTCATAATAAACACGTGGCTCATATATTGTTTTCCACTACTTACTTTATCTTGGCATTTGAATATAAGAATTCCTTTTGGCTTTAATATTCTATACGATTCTTTTAAACTATCAATATAAAATTGATGTAATTCCTTTTCATTTTTATAAACCCCAAATCTTTTATTTATAATATTACTATTATCATTTTTATATAAAGATTTTCCAGTAGTTGCTAAAAATGGGGGATCAAACATTTCACAATTTATAGATTCGTTATCTAATGGCAAGTTTCTGCTGTCACCATATTCTACATCCTCAATAGGATTTATATCAAAAATATATTTAGGAATATTTATTCCTGTATTTTTATAAAAATTACCATAGCTAAAAGTAGGATCGCAATCTATTGTTGTATTTACAACATGCAATTCTAAAATATTTTTAATTATTTCAGATTGGTCGTATGAGATAGATTTTATCACAGCCTTATCCAACTACTATATTTAATATATTTTCAATACCATTTTCTTTATCTACAATAAAGCATTGCGTCTTTTTTTCTGTTTGCACATATCCAGTATCATTAGTCCATCTTGACCAACCGCTTATTGTAGGCAATCGGTAAATTTCAACATATCCCTGCTTCTCATATACCATTCCAGTATGCAAATGTCCTAATAACCAATAAAAATGATTGCATCTTGTCCAGCACTCTTTTGC
>Ga0208826_1000542_pt1 | contig 38709 bp, 21 predicted proteins | sample AD_UKC115_MetaG_FD_184451 | JGI IMG/M metagenome (GOLD analysis project Ga0208826, IMG submission 184451) | Active sludge microbial communities of municipal wastewater-treating anaerobic digesters from Hong Kong - AD_UKC115_MetaG (SPAdes)... | ecosystem: Engineered > Bioreactor > Anaerobic >...
CTCTTTGAAGATAGGATTTGCTATATGATAAAATTTATATAGTTGAAAGAAAACAACTTTTGAATCGCAACTAATTAAAACATTTAAGTTTTTTGCTAACATTGGATATACTTTTCTCGCTGATTTGCGCTGTATTTTTTTCTGTGTTCATCTTCGTTTTTTATCTGCGGTTATCTGCGTGAAATATTCTTTATTTTCTATTTTTGAAGCGAAGTTCTGCAGTTTCCCTAAATTCAGTATTTTAATCAGATAATTTCTAATAATAGGTAGTTTTGCGGAGAATCAAATAAGATAATAAGGTTTATTTTTGTTGTTGATTAACGTTACTAAGGTTTTATTAAAATAACGGAGTTCATTTTCCGAATATAATGACCTTATTTTAAACAACTAACCTTCGTAACAGGTGAATACTTCCTTTTCATCAACCTTATTAGCTTATTTATAATTGCTTGTATAATATTCATCTTCATCTATCGAACTCACGTTAACTTACTCATTATAAATAATTTGGCTGAATTCTGAACTTTATAGACTGACTTACAATTAGTTTTAACCGTGTTTTTTCTAATGGAGAATTCGGGTTGAAATTAAGTTTGTTTTCGTATATTTGAAGCCTATCAGGCGGAATAATTATTCCGTTGTGGAAAAATTTTCTTATCGTTGACAACAAATAAAAACTCTTTACAATCGACATCTATGACAAATTTTGCTACCTTTTCTGATGCTTGTTATGGTTTTGCTTTTACACCTTTTGGCAAATGTGGCATGGCTAAAAGCGAACATGGAATTTTTTCGCTTACCTTCCCTTCGGATGAGGAATCAGCAAGGGTTGAGTTGCAGCGGAAATTTCCGGATGTGAAATTTTATCGTAACGACGATGAAATAGAAAAAATGGTGTATTTTATTTTTCAAAAAAATGAATATCCAGCTTTAGCTCTTTATGGAACGAATTTTCAGTTGTCTGTCTGGGAAGCTCTACAAAAAATTCCTTTTGGCAGTACGGTTTCTTACGAAGATGTTGCCAAAAGCATGGGTTTTCCAAAAGCAGTTCGTGCAGTTGCACACGCTGTAGCTTGTAATCCGGTTGCTTTTCTTGTCCCGTGTCATAGAGTTGTTCGAAAAAATGGAGGTTTAGGTGGCTTTCGCTGGGGAATGGAAAGAAAGATCAGCATGTTGAAGTGGGAGAAAGAAAATTTGCATTTGTAACGTGCATTCAGTTAGCAATTTTTTTGGCATTTTGTGAAAATCACCGTGAAATTCGTCGCATTCGATTGCTCCAATAAATTTTTTGGCATTTTTGACAAATTCTCCCTACAATCAAGCCTTGTTTCCGAACCATCGACCAATAAAAAACAGGGAAAATACCCAAAAAAGCTTTGAATAAGGTATCAGATTGCAGAAGCTGCCTGTTCAGTCTATTTTCGGGTTGCAAAGTACTTGAAACCGCCATAGATAAATCCCAAGCCCAATAGGAAATACAATCCATCTCCCACCGGCAATCCCGGTTCTCCGGGGTCGGTATCGCCGCCAACCCTCTGAGGTCGTGAGGTTGATACTTTAGTGTTCTGAGCCAAATCTTTTCTTTCCTCGCTGAAAGGTACTCGGAGGGAAGTACTTGACAAATCTTGCCAATGCGTCCTTTGTGATTTTTGAGGATAATAAGTATTGGTGGACTCTTTCCTATTTGCTCGATGCGAAGAAGAAAACCCGTACAAAACATCTTCTACAGTTCCTATAGAATGAGATACAGTATGGCCGTTTTCTTCGTTGAAAGAGCTTCCGGTTACTTGATTTCCTTCACTGAAAATATCAAATGACCTTGACGTGCTTCTGTTTGACGAATACGAAGGTTTGTATACGGGTAGAGGAGAATATCCGGGTTCTGACGACGTTATATTCCAAACTTTTTTAGAACTTGCTGCTGAGACAGCATCTTCGGGCCTATGGCTAAATAAATAGCCATAAGCGAAAATGAGCAACAAAACTACGCCTAAAGTCAACAGTGCCGAAGAGACAAAAGATTTCATATATTCTGCTTGTGTTCAATAATTGTTCATGACAAAACTATCAAAAAAATAAAAAACAAAATGACATTTAAATAATGTTTAATTTTTTTGAGGCTTAGATGAATGTGAGTTCGATATGATGGTGACATGTTTTAATTATATAAAAAGTTGATTATTAATAAAGGAATAAGGTTTATTTTTGTTGAGGATTTTCGTTACCAAGGTTTTATTAAAAAACAAGGTTTGTTTTTTTGATTTAAAGACCTTATTTGATACAACTAACTTTTTCATCAACCTTATTAGCTTATTTATAATTGCTTATAAAATATTCTTATATCGAACCCACGATAAATTAAAATAAAAAGTATTTCCTATCCTCACTCTTCTTTTTTAAGGGGAAAATTCATTCTTCTCAGCGAGAAGGATGATGAATTACCTTGACAACCTTGATTGGTTGGTTGGGACTTTCAACTACAACCTGATAAACGCCAGCTACCGCCATCGGAATTTCTATTTTGTCTGACTGCGTAGAAGGATTGAAGGCAACCAATCTTCCCATAGTATCGTAAAGCCGAACAGTAGTATTTTCCGGCAAACCATTCAACACAATTTTTCCGTAAGCGCTGAATGCAATAATTCCATTTTCTTTTTCTTCGGGAAGCGTTGAAGAAATTACTTTCTTTGCCGAAATCAGAAAACGGGAAGTGTTGGTACCTGCCGTAGCAGAATAGGTGTAGTCGGAGGTCAACAAATCTACCGTTTTGCCTGCCGTTTTATCGGTAAGTGTAAGTTGGGATAAACCTGCAGCTTGCAACGCATCCGCATGGAACGTATGGTTGCCTGAAGTTTTGGTGTAAACGGCCAGTGGCAAATTTTGAGCTTCAGCGTATGACAAAGCATTGAAAGCATAATTAATGCCGCCATTTACCGTGTAAACCTGTGGTTTGGGAGTGCCCGTTCCTACCCATTTCTCCAGATCTTCTCCAATTTCGTAAGCAGCTGTTTGCTCATCATCCAGAATCAAAGTAGTCTCGTCCGCTCCAGTTGGTGATTGATAAACAATTTTTACCCTGTCAGTTGTTTCGTTACGTACGGAAGCCGGAAGCAATAACCGACCATCAATGAGATCAAAAGAAACGCCCGATATCTCCAAATCGTTTCCTGCCTGTACAAAAAAAGAAGTAAACGGATTCAGTCCATTCTCTCCGTCCAGGAATGAGGAATACTTATCGACCTGCGTATAGGTTTTGGAACTTCCGCCATCGGAGAAAGTAAAATAATTGAAGTTGGCTGCTAAGCCTCTAATCTTGGTGAAAAAAGGAAGGCCGATCAGATTCCATCCTTTATGGTTTTCTGTTACATTGGCAGCATCTTTACCAAAATAAGTAACAGGAATATTGATAGATGGCTCAGACGATAAAGTTAAATTGTGTCCCAGCGGAAATATAACTTCTTCGGTGCCGGAAGCCAAACCAATAATGTAGCCTTTGCCGGCTTCAAGTGTTTCACCGGTATACATTTTCCAGTTACTAATGGTTCCCAGATTCTGAATACGGGAAGCTCCATCGTAATATTTCAGGAACCAGTCCGTTCCCAATGTTCCCAATGAACCATCCGCAGCCGTTATGCTGCTTACAAGCACATTATATGGAAAAGCAATAAAATACCATTGTACATCGTCCAGCGTGCGGACATAACGGAAATTTTCACTAATGGTTAGTTGACCGGTGCTTAAGTTGATTCTCATCATCGAAGTGGGAAAATTATTAAATAAATTGCTGCCCAAGCCGGCTTTCAGGGTTAAATTTCTCATTGTAACGGACTGATTGATGTCCAATTTGCCATTGGGAAATACGGTTACGTTCCGAATGGATTTATTGGCTTCATTTACTGTTAATTTTCCTTCGGATTTTATTCCCATATCGCAAGTGGGGCACAAAGTGGTATAATTGTCGATATTCTTTGCATCTGAAACAATGATGGGAACATTTATGTAAGAAGATGCCGTTACGGTTTCTCCGTTTTTCACCTCCACCTTCAGTTCTTCGCAGGGACGCGCAGCAGCATTGGGTATGGTAACTTTCTTGTTGCTTACGGCATTTGTAATTTCCTGCCATGCCGTATAAATTCCACCATAATCATAATACCCCAGCTCAATGAGGGCATTGCAGGCTATGGGCTGACCCGGACTGTAATCCATGGGATAAAGATGCCATTCCGTACCCAACGTGGCAAATGAGGTCGTATTGTTGCTGACGGCATTGACTCCGCTCACTACCGACGTGTTTCTAATCAATAGCCTTCGTTCCGTAGTCAATACCGTGCTGTCGGCAGTCATGGCAGTCCACTCCTTTATTGGCGTTTTTCCACTCAATTGACCAATCACATCTACAATATTGTTGTTGTTGTCCAACAACCGAATGGGATCATTGCCATTGAACTGCAATTGATTGGGGGATACAAATTCATGCCAGTCGGAGCCGAAAGAACCGGAACAAACAGCTCCCTCGTCTTTAGTGTACAACACGTAGGAAGCGTTTTGTGCCAAACTACCAGTCAAAGCATAAGTTTTTACGTTGGTACTGTCCCAGTTGATGGTTACTTCCCTTTCTCCGATTTGAAATACCTGCACTTTCCAATTCGTCAGGTCTACAGCAGAAGTCGTTCCGTTAAAAATCTCCAGCAACTTGTTGTTGCCGTCCGCTTCGAAATATTTGCTGAAAAACAACCCTTGAGCCACATGTTGTTCTCCTTCGGTTACTTTTTGATAAACATGAAGATCTCCTGTGGTATTCCAGTCCATATTGAAAGTACCGTCTTCGTTTAACGAAACAATATCGACCTTTGGTAAAGCCATAGCCGTTCCGGATAGTGGAATAACAAGAGATGTGGCACCAGTGGAACTGATGGTCAAATTATCGGAATGTGTTCCTGCTGTTGTGGGATGGTAGGTAATGGTTACCTCTGTGGGTGAAACCGTACGATTGGTAGGCGTCAGAGAAGCAGGTGAAACGGAAAACAGACTCTCCTCTCCAACCGATAACGTCAAAGGAGCGTTTAGATAAATACCGCTCACAGTAATGGTGGTGGTAACCGGCATTTCCACATTGGTGGTGAAGGAAGGAATTGTTTCAGGATCTGCATAAATCAAGGGATGCTCTGCCAACGTTACCGTAATTTCGTTGGAAGCCGCCGAAAGTACATCTGACTTCTTGGCTTTGACGCTGTAGTAATAGGTAGTGTTGGTAGTTAATCCTGTAAGGGTATAGGAGGTACCTGCAATATTTTGAAACGGTGAACCTGTTACCTGATTGGGCAGGGCATTGTCGATGGCATGTGTGCCCAAACCGCCAGCTTCATTTTGATCAAAAACTTCCCATTCTTCACTCAGCGTGGGGAAGCCGGAATCGGGATTGGTAGTTACCCCTGCACTAACGGAGGATTTTCTTCGCAATGTTTTATTTTCGGTTTCTATTCCTCCATCAGCTGTCCATTTGGTGCCGGGGTCTTCTCCTATTCTCCCAAAAATATCCACATACGTGTCTGTAGAATTTTTGTAAAGGGCTATGGCATCATCACCATTAAAGTTGATGGCTGCATTGTCGAAAGCTGTTACACCTACGGGAAGGGTAAGCGCAGCAAGCGAATTTTTGTAAACAATGGTTTTGCCTGCTGCCAGTGTACCGGATAGGGTTACAGTGTAAGTTGCATTTGTTGCTCCATTGGCAAACAACAGCAACTTGTAATTGGATAAATCGATGGAAGCACTGGTACCATTGTAAATTTCGAGATATTTGTTGTTGTTGTCGCCTTCCACATATTCCGAAATGATCAGGTCGGTAGCGTTGCCTGTTTTGGTGTAAACGCTCAGGTCGTACGCATCGGCGCCGATGACGGCATTCCAATGTGCCGTAAATCCGCTTGCCGTGATATCTGTGGCATCGGTAGCAACAGGCGCCGAAGGCGTGCACGAACCCGTGAGACTGCGAGTAACGGTGGTGGCTCCTGAACTGGATAACGTCAGGGTAGCCGTATGGGTTCCCACATCGGTGGGAGTATAGGTAATAGTTATCGAAGTAGCGGAAACCGTCCCGCCGGTTGGAGTCAGGCTGGCAGGCGAAACGGAAAATTTAGCCGCATCTGTACCCGAAAGCGAGAGCGAAATGGCTTCGGTGAGATGCACGCCGCTGACCGTTATGGTGGTGACAGCTGAATTACCTAACGTAGTGGAGAGACTGGGAATGGTTGCTTCCTGAACGGATATTTCAGGCCCCGACAAGGCTACCGATATTTCGTTGGAAGCTGTGGAAGTATAGCTGCCAGAAGTTGCCTCTACAGTGTAGTAATAAGTGGTATTGGTACTCAGCCCGCTTAAGGTATAGGAAGTGGTGCTGCCACTCGAAATGATAAAGGGAGAACCGGAAACGGGAGTTTTTGAACCGCTTTTCGTGACAACGACATCGTCTAAAAAGAACCTGCCTCTCGATGCTTGCTTTCCTTCAAATTTAATTTTTGAAGCTGTTGTTCCACCTGTCAAAGTGGTGGAATAAGATTTTAATGTATAATCGGTATTATTCAAACCAGTAGCAGTATAAACAAGAACATTATCAAGATAAATTTTTAGTTCTGTAGAATCGTTTAACCAAGCCATTGCTTTAAAAGATAAAGTTACTTCTCCCGTTAAATCTAAAGCAGGTGTAACAAGAGAACCTAAAGCATCGCTGGAACCAACCTTGACTGTTCCTCCAGCCTGAAATACTTTACTACCAGTCCAGCCGGAAACTAAAGTGTAAGTATTCAAATTGTCAGAAATATCTGTTGTATGGGCATTACCATTCGGTTGTCCTGCAGTAAATTTACTAAAATCTTCACTCAAGATGTTAGTTGTTCCAGTTTTGGTGTACACGTTCAATTTATATCCCGTTGCGCCGGTGACGGCATTCCAGTTGGCTGTAAAGCCGGTAGCAGAAACATTGGTAGCAGCAGTAGCTGTGGGAGCAGCCAGAATGCCACTGCCCTGAGCGGCTACATTGATGGAAGTAGCTCCCTGACTACTGATAGTGATATTTCCATTATAGGATTGTACAGCTGTCGGTGTAAATTTTACATAAATTGTCTGGTTGATGGACCCGCTTGAAGGAGTCAGGGTAAGCGAATTAGCATAAGTACCGGTTTCGGTAGTGGAATAAGTAAATCCGGTTAATGCTCCTACCGTAACATTGCCGGTCAGATTGCTGCCCGTCAGGGTAAAAGACTTTGGTCCGGCTGTAGTCCCTACGGCTACGTTTCCAAAAGATTCAAGGGTAGTAGCGGAAAGGGCGGGATTGGAAGTTCCATTAGCTTTTATGGAGACATTATCAATTCCCAATGCTTGTGCATTAGAAGTAGTTGAGCCTGAAGTGACAGAATAGTTCCATGCCAGATACAGCGATGCTCCGGCAGCCAAAGATTGGGACAAAGTTTTACCGGTAACGGAAGTTGTAGAACCCGGTGCAGAGGAAAATCCACTATTGTCAGGGTCAGCTGGGAATGAAACTTTGAAGGCATCCCCAGCAGTAGTCCATGTCGAACCATTTGTTGAGTAATACATTTGAATGGTAAAACCGGCAGCATTTGTCCCATTTCTATATTTCTCCACATCAAAACTAATGGTAAAATTATTGATAGAAGTACTGCCGTTGTTGGTAAGCTGAACATATACATTTACACTCTTAGAATCGCTACCAGAAGAAATACCACCCACTGCCCTGTCAGCAGCAGTAGGCGGATCACCAGCGCCATAATTATATATTCCATTCTGTGCACTTGAGGACATGCTGTTACCAGCTCTTTGTTCTGTTTTAGAAACAGCAGCGGAATAAGAACCAACCAAACGAACTGTGGAGTTTTTATCGGCTTTCCAACCAGTGGGCAAAGTTGCGGTTGTAGTAGTTCCTATCTCATCAAAATTTTGTGTAATGGTACTCCCTGCAGAAATATTGACTTGAGAAAAAAGGGAGGTGGCGGTAAATAACATACCTCCCAGCAGCAACGATTTTACAAGAGTAAGTTTTTTCATAGAAAAAAGTTATAAAAGATTCGAAAATATGAAACGTGCCATATGTTTTTAAAAAACAAAAATACATCAATTTTTTGAAAAAAAATTTATTTCATTGTTAAATCGATTTTTTATTTGAAATTTATTCGTTTTGTAACAAATTTGAATCCGATTCATTTCAACAAATTTGGGTATTTGCCTGAGACGTAGCATGCTACGTCTCACTTAATATATTGAATTACAAATGATTAATTGAACAATGAATGTAATGAGATTCTTCCAACCTTATCGTGCAAAAAACCTTAATAACCTGAATAAACCCCAAAATCGAAACCTTATTACCTTATTTTACCGTGAAAACTATTTAGGTTCTCGCACGAAACGTAGCATGCTACGTATCTACCATGATAAATTTCAATTCCATTGGAAAAAATTCCGAGCAATTTCAAATTATTCTACGTTTTGAATCAAAATTATTACCACCAATTTGGGTATTTGCATGAGACGTAGCATGCTACGTCTCTACTTAATTAATTGAATTACAAATAATTAATTGAACAATGAATGTATTGAAATTCTTCCAACCTTATCGTGCAAAAAACCTTAATAACCTGAATAAACTCCAAAATCGAAACCTTATTACCTTATTTTACCGTGAAAACAATTGACGTTCTCGCATGAGACGTAGCATGCTACGTATCTACCATGATAAATTTCAATTCCATTGGAAAAAATTCCGAGCAATTTCAAATTATTCTACGTTTTGAATCAAAATTATTACCACCAATTTGGGTATTTGCATGAGACGTAGCATGCTACGTCTCTACTTAATTAATTGAATTACAAATAATTAATTGAACAATGAATGTATTGAAATTCTTCCAACCTTATCGTGCAAAAAACCTTAATAACCTGAATAAACTCCAAAATCGAAACCTTATTACCTTATTTTACCGTGAAAACAATTGACGTTCTCGCATGAGACGTAGCATGCTACGTATCTACCATGATAAATTTCAATTCCATTGGAAAAAATTCCGAGCAATTTCAAATTATTCTACGTTTTGAATCAAAATTATTACCACCAATTTGGGTATTTGCGTGAGACGTAGCATGCTACGTCTCTACTTAATATATTGAATTACAAATGATTAATTGAACAATGAATGTAATGAGATTCTTCCAACCTTATCGTGCAAAAAACCTTAATAACCTGAATAAACTCCAAAATCGAAACCTTATTACCTTATTTTACCGTGAAAACAATTGACGTTCTCGCACGAAACGTAGCATGCTACGGCTCTATCCATAGCAAATGCAACATTTCCATATTCCCGTTGAGACAAATTGAAAAAGCTATCATCCTCCGATAAAAAAATTAAACGTTATATTATGTTAAACAGAAATAAAAATACAAATTAAATTATTTTTTACATTGCCCATATTTGAAATTATTATAACTTTGCAACCCAAAATTATTTAGAATTAAAACCAGCCCGTTCACAAAAAGTCTTAATTTTAATTATATTTTGAGTTAATTTAATTTATTTCACATTATTCGTTTCATTCGATCGTTAATTTATGTATTTCAATATTTTTATCTTTGTATCTTGTTTCCTTCTTGTTCTGATTTAATCAGTATTTTTCATAGATTGTATTGAAATATCGGATTTCTTAAGCTATAAATGCACAAACAACTTGTTAAATATATATAAAAATAGAAAAATCGGTTAACTTTTTCCCGTTTTTTCTTTTTTTATTCATGAAATGAATGTAACATTGTACCGAATATTTCTATGGAAAACATTCCCAATTTTTTTAATTGCAGCGTTAAAGCGGTGTTTGAGCTCTAAAACGGTGAGTGGGGGATTTAAAATGAATAAAATTTTTACAGAGTACCTGAAAGTCTGTTTGTTTACACTCTTTCTTGTTTTAGGAGGAATGTCTTCACTATATGCCGCAAATCGTTATGCGGTAGCGAATGGCAATTGGAATTCTACTTCAACGTGGTCTAAATCTTCAGGAGGAACTTCGGGTGCAAGTGTCCCGGTTGCCGGAGATAATGTGTATATCGAACGGGGTTACACGGTTACTGTAACAGCAAATGCAGCCTGTACTAATTTGTATTTTAGTACTGCCACTACCGGAAATTTGGGAACATTGACGATTAATAATGGCGTTACGCTTACTGTCAGTGGTGAAGTTACTTTGAATAATGCACCTTCTGATGATGTTTCAGCTATTATTTCTGGAGCAGGTACGTTAAGTTGCGCTAATTTAAACATTGGAAATAATACGGATCCTTCCTCGTCGTTTGGCAAGACCGTTGTACATAGTCTTACTTCTACTATTACCCAGTTAAATATCTCCCAGAATTTAACAGTCAAAAGTAGATACACACTTTTCTTCTTTTTCTTTTATAATTATTGCAATGGAATATTTATTCAAAATAGTGGAACTGTAACTGTGAATGGGTCAGTGGTAACCAATAATGAAAATTCAGGCAATTCATCAACGTTAACTTTGGGCAATTTTTCTCCAACTCTAAATATTGCCGGAAGTACTCCTTTCAATCTTTCGGGTACGGGAACAAATACCATCACCTTAAATGGTACGAGTGCGACGGTGAATTACAATGGGGCAGCTCAACAAATTCTTGCTACTACTTATACCAATTTAACCTTATCCGGAACAGGAGCTAAAACATTTCCTTCCGGAACGACAACCGTCAATAATGTGTTGTCTATTGAAAATGGCACTAACACAAATACCTTTACGGGAACTTTAGCTTATGGTACATCTGCCACCTTGCAATACAATGCCGGTACTTCCAATAGAACGGTATCGACCGAATGGCCTGCCACATTTAGCAGTACAGGAGGAGTTATTGTTAAGGGAACCGGAACGATTACATTGAATGAAGCAAAAACATTGGGTTTGAGTGTTCCTTTAAACATTACCGCTGGTGCTACATTGGCAACGAGTAACTATGCCATGACTTTTGGAGGAGATTTTATCAACAATGGAACATTTACGGCAGGAAGTTCGAATATAACCATTGCCAATACGGCAACCACCCAATCCATTGCTGGCTTTACGACTACCGGAAATGTATCCATGACCAAAACAAGCGGAACGGCAACTTTTACCGGAAACGTATCGGCAGCAGGATTCTCGCTGAATGGTACGGGAGGAACATTGAACTGCGGGTCCGGTTTAACGCATACTTTTACTGGAACATTCGATATAACTGCTGGAACATTGCAGGGAGGATCGAGTACAATTAAAATCAACGGAACACCGGGAACATTAACTGGCAGTTGGGAAGAAGGAACAAGTACGGTAGATTATGGAGGAGCAAGTCAAATCATTTTTGCCACGACATATTACAATTTGGTTTTTTCAAGCGGTACAAAATCGTTGAGTGCTTCTGCTAATATATCTATTAAAGGCAATTTTACAAATAATGCTACTTTTACTTACGGGACTTCCACCGTTACCTTTAATGGCACTTCTCCGCAAACCATTGGCGGAAGCAAAGCGACTACCTTTTATAATTTAACCATTAACAATACCGGCACTTCAGGAAACAATACCGTTACTCTTCAGCAGCCAACCACCGTAACCAATGTGCTTACTTTGACTTCCGGCATTGTCAATACGACATCCACAAATCTCCTTTATGTTATCAATACGATGGCAGGAGCCATTTCGGGAGGAAGTTCCACAGCCTTTGTCAATGGCCCGTTGAAAAGGAATTTGCCAATCAATCTTTCCACCGGTACCAACTATTTCTTCCCGGTTGGAGCAGAAACCAATTATTATCCTTTTACGCTGGTGAATCCAATAACAGGAGCCGATGGAGGTCTTTCGTCTCCTGTTCAAATTGAGGCAAAAGCAGCAAACTGTGATGGAACATTCGATCGAACACTGTTTGGATTAAGTACGACGGAATACTGGACCATGACCACCACAGGAAGTTTCACGAACAGTTCCATTTCTATTTCCCGCCCGACGGCTATTACTCCTTATAACGTGATTGCAGGATCAACGGCTGTGAACGGTGCTTACACTTCATTGGGTGGAACAGCCGGAACATATGAAGTAACAAATTCAAGTAGTGTAGGCTCAAACCGTTATTTTGTTTTGGGAGAAGAAAGTAACTATTGGTTGGGGAGTACCGATACCGATTGGGGAGAGGCTTCCAACTGGACAGCAGGTTATGTGCCGTTGGCAGACAGAAAAATAGTATATGCCACGGTAGACAATTACGGTACAGCAGCAGTGAACGATTTGCAACTGGATGCCGACCGAACGATTAGCAGTTTAATCAATGCAACGAACAAAAAGTTAATCATCCCCGCAGCAAAAGCACTTACGGTAAACAATACGATTACCATTAGCGACAGCCAAAATGCCGATTTGATACTGATAAAATCAGGTGGTTCTTCCACTCCGCAAGGCACGCTGATTTTCCACAATGATGCGGATCATCCCGTTTATGCCACGGTAGAAATGTATTCGAAAGCATGGATCGATCCCAATGGAGCGACCAATAACAAATATTTCTGGCAATATTTCGGGTTACCTTTCCGTTCCTTGCAAGCCAATCCTTCGTTTTATGGTGCATACGTCAGGAAATGGGACGAAACGGGAACTACGATTTCCAATCATTGGGTGCAATTGGGAAACAACGATGTTATTCAGTCTTTTCTGGGCTATGAAATTTGTCAGCCGTCAGCAAAAACGTATACATGGCAGGGAATTTTGGAAAATCGAGATTTCAGTTCGGGAGAATTGGCCTACACCAGTTCGGCATTGTATCCAGGCCAGCATATTTTTGGCAATTCCTATACGGCTGCCATCGATATCACCCAAATCAACTTTGGCAATAACATGGAAGCTACGGTGTATCTGTACAATACCGGTTCGTTCAATAATTGGGGAACCAATAATGGCGAAACAAGTAATTCTCCTACTAATACCAATCCCGGAACGTATGCGGCAATTCCACAAAATCAAGCGGGACAAGGAGGAGTTCAGGGGCAAATTCCTTCCATGCAGGGATTTTTGGTAAAAGCCATGAGCAATACAACAGGAAATACGCTTTCGATACCTTATTCGTCGGTAGCCGTGAAAAATACAACCCTGCAACGGGCAAAAGCCGCCAATGAAAATGATTCGGACGAAAAGCAATATTTACGGATAGATTTAAAAACAGATACGGTAATTGTAGACCGGATGTGGATATTCAACGAAGAAAGCTGTACACGGTCTTTCGACAATGGTTGGGACGGGCCCAAAATGCTTACCGAAAATGGGACACCGGCATTGTGTGCTATAGAAAAAGACGGTTTGTATCAGGTAAATTCGGTGAACAATATGGACGAAACCAAACTCGGATTCCGGAAAGGAACGGCAACGGAATACACGTTAACATTTTATCCTAAAAACCTGCAGCAACGCTATCCGGCCGTTTATCTGCTGGACGAAGCCACAAACAAAGCGATAAAAATAGAAAACGAAGAAACAGCTTACACCTTTACGGCTACGGGAGCGGGAAATTTGCAGCAGCGCTTTCGCATTGTAGCACGCTATTACGATAAAGGGGAGACGGAAGGGGAAACGCAAATCAAGGTATTTTCTTCCAAAAGCCATATTGTAATCGACAACCTGAGTACGGAAAATGGAGAAGCATTGATTTACGATATTTCGGGACGGAAAATAGCTCAGGAGAAATTTTCTGGAGAAAGCATTACCGTTTATGGCAATTATCCTACGGGAGCTTATGTGGTGAAAGCTTTTACGAACAAGGGAACGGTAACGGAACGCATCATTGTTCGGTAAAAAACGGAGAGAAATGAAAAAGGAAGAAATTAAATTGTCGTTGGTATTGTTGCTTGGAGGGCTGGGAATTATTTTTTGCCTTTTCTTTTTCGATATACCCTTTTTACCCAATCTGAAATACAAATCTGATGTGCTGGACATACGGCAATACAACAGGCCTTACGATTATCCGTCCTATCAACATCCTCTCCCCAAAGCAAGCTATAAAGGTTCGCAAACTTTTTCTTCTGATGGATTAATGACTGACCCAATCAATACCGACAATCCGGGCAAAGGCTTTCAGAACGAAGGAAACGGATACAATTTCGACAATGGATCCACAATGACGGGTTCGCCTTTATCTTCTCAAAAAAACCGAATTGTTGGTTCAACACAAGGAACAGGCAGCAGTGGAGGATTTTATGCCTACGGAAAAAGAAATTCTTCTGAAAACCGAGCTTCAGGACAAGCTGCAAGAGGGAGCATGCTTGCTGCGAGCGAACTGAGAGAACCTTTTTCAAACAGTACTTCTGCCCCACAAAGAGCACCTTATGAACCTAATATGGGTGGAACTGACCCCGGAGGTGCTCCGTTAGGTGGTCCAATACCTGCAGGAAACGGATTGGGAGTGTTGTTGCTGCTGGCTGCCGGTTATGCGTCTTTTATAAAGTTAAGGGCAAAAAGATAACTTTAAATCCCTATTTAATTTCTTTTTCTTTTTCGAATCTTTCGTAATGAAAGAGATCAGATTTGCAGAAAATTCAAGAAAAACAACTTATACGGTACTGAAATTATTGTTTTCTCCTTAATAAATACCCGCATTGAGACTCTCTTTGCAAGTTGTTTCATAGAACATAAAAATTGGAGTTTTCCCTTCTAAATTAAGCCGGCTTTTATTTCATTGCGAACGACGGCCATCATGCCTTCCACCTGTGCCAACGCAAACATCCGCCCCAAAAAGGAATAGCCCGGATTGTAATTTTTTGCGACATCGTCGAGCATGAGTTTTCCGTGATCGACACGCATGGCGACATTCGGATTTTCCTTTTCAAAAATGCGGATCAGTTCAATCAGGTTTGCTCTGCCACTCAGATGAGAAGCTTCCACGAAATCGCCGTTTTCCTTGATTTCCGTACTTCGCAAATGGACGAAAAAAGATTTTTTTGCAAATTTTTTGGCCAAATCGACTACGTCGTTCTGAATTCCGGCACTCAGCGAACCGGCACAGAACGTAAAGCCGTTGGCCGGACTCTCTACCGATTCCAAAATCCATCGGATATCGTCTTCGTTGCTCACAATGCGCGGCAAACCAAATACGGGAAATGGCGGATCGTCGGGATGAATGCACATCCGAATGCCCTGTTTTTCGGCAGTGGGAATGATTTGTTGCAAAAAATACCGAAGATTTTCCCGGAGTTTTTCCCTGTCCACGTTTTCATACAAAGTCAGCAACTTTCGGAAAGCTTCCACCGGATCTTCATTACCGTTAACAATATTTCGACTGATAAAGCTTTGTGTCTTGACTATAATCGTATCAATCAATTCGGCTTTTTCGGCTTCGGTGATAATGCTTTCCAACTCATTCACTTTCTGCATTTCTTCCTGTGAATAATCCTTTTCGGCCTCTCTTCTCTTCAAAATTTTACAGTCGAAATACGCAAACTTGACTTTGTCGAAATAGAGGGTTTGCGTGCCATCAGGCAATGTTTTATGCAAATCGGTTCGTACCCAGTCTATCACCGGCATGAAATTATAACAAACGGTATGAATGCCGGCTTGACCCAAATTTTTGAGCGTTTGTTTGTAATTTTCAATCAATAAATCCCTGTCTTCCCCGCCATATTTTATCGATTCCGAAACCGGCACACTTTCCACCACAGACCAATGCAACCCGGCATCTTCAATAAATTTTTTTAAATCAAGGATATCTTCCGTTTGCCAAATTTCGTCGGTTGGAACATCATAAAGCGACGTTACAATTCCTTCCACTCCAATTTGTCGCAGCATGTCGAGTGTGATAGGATCTTTTTTCCCAAACCATCTCCACGTTTTTTCCATATCGAATCAACCAAAATTATTCGTTTACATAAAATTTATCGCCGGTTACCTCAACACTTTTTTGAACGACTTTCGCTGCAGCAATCGATTTTTCATCGGGTTGCTTTCCGCCGACAGAAATCAACACCTTGCCGGCCTCTACGAGTGGGATGTTTTCTTCGTTGCGTGCAGCGAACTGATTGGGTTTGAGCAGGAAATCAACCGTTTTGGTCTCGCCGGCTTTCAAATAGATTCGTCGAAATCCCTGCAAAGCCCGAATCGGTTTCCGGAGTTTGCTGTCGGGCAAAGAAACATACAGTTGAACCACTTCCTCGCCGTCTCTTTTCCCCGAATTGGTAACTTCCACCGAAACGGGAATATTTTCTCCCGATTTAACCGACGTCGGAATGCTCTTTAAACGGTAATTAAATGTTGTAAAACTCAATCCGTACCCAAATTCGTACAACGAATCGCCTCCGAAATAACGATAGGTTTTTCCCTGCATGTCGTAGTTTTCGAAAGCCGGAATTTGATGAATGTTTTTATAGAAAGTAACCGGTAACCGTCCCGCGGGATTGTAGTCGCCAAAAATCACGTCGGCAATCGCTGTTCCACCCGCTTGACCCGGATACCAGGCTTCGAGTATGGCCGGAATGTTTTCGTTTTCCCAATTAACAGCCAATGCACTTCCGTTGAGCAGAACCAGCACCGTCGGTTTCCCGAGTTTTACAATTTCCTGCATCAATTCGGTTTGAACTTGCGGTAATTTGATGTCGGTACGGTCGCCTTTGTAAAAACCATCAATATTGATATTTAACTCTTCTCCTTCCAACGAAGGACTTAATCCCATGCAAAGAACTACCACATCAGATTTTTTTGCCAAATCCAATGCTTCCTTTTTCAAATCTCTTCCCGGAACATCCCATAAAAGTCGAACATAAGGATATTCACTGTCTTTTTGAACGTATTCCAATTCAATTTCGTACGGTTTTCCTTTTTCAAGTAACACCTTTTCAAATCCTTTTTTGGCATGATGCACACTTTGACCGAAATTTAACACTTTTCCGTCCAATGTCAACTTAAAACCACTGAATGCTTCACCTCCGATAGCATAAGTTCCACTAACCGGAGGAACAATCACACCTCGCCACCGAACTGAAAATTGATCGTAATTCATATCAGAAAATGGAGCCGTTGTTCCCCACGTAAAATCTATTTTTTTATCGACGCGAATATGTTTTGGCTTTCCTTGCCATTGGGAATTATCGAAATATTCGGCTCGTAATCCTTTTTTTTTCAAACTTTTATCAGAATAAAAACATTCGTCGGGAATTGGTATCAAATAGGGAAATTCATCCGTCCATCGGCAACCCAACGCATATTTTACTGCTGCTTTTGGCAATTTTTCTCTGATTCCTTTCAAAGGCGTTATTTTCATGGAAGGATAACCATTGTAATTTCCCAATAATATCTCTTCGTTATCAGCATTGGGTCCAATAACTGCCACTTTTCGAATATTTTTTGAGAAAGGAAGCAAATTTTTATCGTTCTTGAGCAATACCATTGATTTACGTGCAGATTCCAAAGCCAGTAACCGATGTTTTTCACAATCAACTACACTGATTGGAATTTGAGCATACTTCACTTCTTTGTCGGGATCAAACATTCCGAGTTGCATCCTTGCCAACAACAATCTTTTGACTGATACATCAATTTCCGATTCGGTAATCAAATTCTTCTTTACGGCTTCCACTAAATGTTTGTAAGTATCCCCACAATTCAAATCCGTACCGGCTTTCACTGCTTTGGCAGCAGCTTCTTCAGGCGTTTCAACTATATGGTGGGCATTTTTCCAATAAAAATCGCCAACGGCATCGCAATCGGAAACAATATATCCCTTCAAACCCCATTTGTTTCTCAAAATATCTTCCACATACTTGCTGCCACAGCAAGGTTCACCGTTCAAACGCTGATAGGCGCACATCACCGAGTAAACGTCGGCTTCCTGAACAGCCCGTTTGAAATGAGGCAGATAAGTTTCTGCCATATCGTATTCGTTGGGATGCACATCAAAAGAATGACGAACCGCTTCCGGTCCGCTGTGAACCACAAAATGTTTTGCCGTAGCCACCAATTTCAAATATTTTGGATCGTCGCCCTGCAAACCTTTGATAAACGGAATAGCCATTTCGGCAGTCAGGAAAGGATCTTCGCCGTAGGTTTCCATGCCTCTTCCCCAACGCGGATCGCGAAAGATATTGATATTGGGACTCCAGAAAGTCAATCCCTGATAAATTCCACGCTTTCCTTTCGAAACATAATCGTGATGTTTGGCACGAGCTTCGTCGGAAATGGCTGTAGCAATATCGAACATTTCGTCGGTATCCCACATGGCAGCCATCCCGATTGCTTGCGGAAAGACGGTTGCCAATCCCGAACGTGCTACGCCATGCAGGCATTCGTTCCACCAATTGTAAGCCGGTATCCCCAATCGCTCGATAGCTGGCGAATTGTTTTGCATCAAACTGACTTTTTCTTCCAATGTCAACCGCGAAAGCAAATCGGTTGCTCGTTCTTCAAACTTTAAAGTTGTATTCAGATAAGGTTCAACAGCCTGTAAATGAAACGAAAAAACAAGAGAAAATGTAAAAAAAAGAAAAATTAGATTTGATTTTTTCACAATAAAAACGGAATTAAAAATTTCAGATTAGGAAAATTTTTTCTATTCAGCCATTCCATCAATGGTTTTGATGGTTCCATCCGGATTATATTCCAATTCGGTTACTTTCATGCTGCGTAACCAGGTTTTACCGCCGGAAGGCACGCTATCATGGTGGAAAAGATACCATTTTCCCTGAAATTCGACAATGGAATGGTGTGTAGTCCAACCAATTACCGGCGTTAAAATGACTCCTTTGTAAGTAAATGGTCCGTAAGGATTATCGCCAATGGCATAACACAACAAATGAGTATCTCCGGTTGAATAAGAAAAATAATATTTCCCGTTGTATTTGTGCATCCAGGATGCCTCAAAAAAACGTCGGTTGTGATCGCCGGCTTTTAACGGTTCTCCATTCTCATCCAAAATAACCACATCACGAGGTTCTTCTGCAAAGTTAAGCATATCTTCGCTTAATTTCACAACTCTTGCACAAAGAGCCGGTTCATCATCTTTAGGTTCATGACCGCATTCAATGGCTTTGTTGTTGCGATAACGCTGCAATTGTCCACCCCAAAGTCCGCCAAAATACATGTAATAATTTCCATCATCATCCTGAAGCACACACGGATCGATGGAATAACTTCCGTTGATGGGATGATCTTCCGGAATAAATGGTCCTTCAGGCTTATCACTTACGGCTACGCCAATGTGAAAAACGTCATTTTTATCTTTCAGCGAAAAATAAAGGTAATATTTCCCGTTTTTGTAAGCAACGTCCGAATCCCAAAGTTGACGACCTGCCCAAGGAATACTTTTCACATCGAGAATGACTCCGTGATCTGTTACTTCACCATCAATGGAATCCATTGAAAAAACGTGATAATCGCGCATATCAAAATGATCGCCGTTATCATTTTCCGGAATGCCCGCATCAATATCGTGCGAAGGATAAATATAAATTTTTCCGTTAAATACATGTGCAGAAGGATCTGCCATATAGACGTCTGGTTCGTTAATTAAATATCTTGCCTTTTTCATTGTTTTGATTTTTAATTAGTTATTACTTTTTGTATTTTCAATTCATTTTGATAAACTTACAATTTGATTATTTTCTGAGCAAATTCTTGACCGTCATTTACAATTTTCAACAAATAAAGTCCAGCTTGAAAATTTCTCATATCGATTTGAATTTCAGAATTTCCTGTTTCTAATGCGAACAATTGCATTCCATCCATTGAAAATAAATTTATTTCACTTTGTGAATTTTCTTGAGGTAATGAAATTAAAAGATTTTCCTTTACCGGATTGGGACAGATTTGGAGATTGATTGCCTTATTCGTATGAACTTGAGAAGTTGAATTCGCTTCACTAACGGTAATATTTGAACTTCCACTGCTTTGATATCCTTCGGTTTCCATTATTTGATAATCCCAAGTTGTTCCCAACTTCATGCCATAACTTTCCCACGCTTTGATATGATTGCTGAAAGTAATGATTCCACTTGTGCGTTTCGTTGTACGAACACTCCAATACTGATAAAAAGTTGCCGTTCCAACAATGGAAGGTTGATTAACCCGTCGCGTTTTGTAGATATTGTAAGTTCCGCCATCCGAAGTAAACGAGCCCAACGGCGATCCGCCAGGAGGCGTCCATGCTCCATAATTTTCGACCACATAATATTCAATCAATTCATTTTTGGTCCATCCGTAAAGTGCCAAATATCCATTGCTTCCTCCATCGAAAGTGCCGGAAAAGTTGACCGATCTGTTTGATCCGGTTCTCCAGCCTTTACCACACGTGAAATTGTTGCAATTATTCCATGTTACACTATAATTGCCCCCGCTGCCCAAAGTCATCACAACCGAACCACCTCCTGCATTCCAAAAGGAATAGAAATATCCGTTGTTCGTTCCTTGCTGATTGGTAGTAACTGTTTGTGCCTCCAGAAATTGCATTTCAAATAAAAGCAAGGACAAAGGAACAATGAAAAATCTCGAAATATACCTGTTTTTGAATAAATTCATGGAATCTTTTTTTAAAATTATTTAATGGATTTGGCTTCTTTTATAATGGTTTCTACAATTGGTTTTGGTTGATAATTGCGGTCGAATAACAACGGATAATCCGTTCGTCCGGGAACCGGCCAGTTGTTTCTCCAGCTTTGACCGTCAGTAAGCCCCCAAATGGTTACTCTCTTTATTTTGTCGGCGTGTTTCAAAAATAGTTTGAAAAAGGCAGCATAACGGTCGTGAGCCGCTTGTGCAACAGAATCCGGTAAACCGTCGGGATAAGGATTCAATTGTTTCTGATATTCATAACTTAAGGCCACATCTGCAGAAACTTTAGAGCCAGGTGAAGGCAGCACAGTTAAATCCAATTCGGTAATCATTACTTTGACTCCTGTACCGGAAAATGCGACAATACTTTTTTCTTCTTCATCCAGCGTAGGAAAATCCATCGTCATATGTCCCTGCATGCCAATTCCATCAATTTTTACTCCTTGCGATTGGAGGTTTTTTACCATTTTGACAACAGCGTCCCGTTTTTCCTTTTTAGACATGGAATAGTCGTTATAGTAAAGTTCTGCTTTCGGATCAGCTTCGTGGGCAAACTTAAATGCCAGACGTATGTAATCTTCACCAATAATCTGATAAAATTTACTTTTGCGGAAAGATCCATCATCTTCAATGGCTTCGTTTACTACATCCCAACCATTTACACGCCCTTTGTAACGTTCAACGACGGTGTAAATGTGATTTTTCATTCGTTCGATCAGCACATCGCGTGAAACGTCTTTCCCGTCTTTATCCACAAAAAACCATTTCGGTGCCTGCGAATGCCAGATAAGTGTGTGTCCGACGATAAACATATTGTTTTTTTGTCCAAAATCAACGTATTGGTCTGCCAAGGTAAAATCAAATTTCCCCTCCTCGGGTTGCAAAATTTCACTTTTCATACAATTCTCAGGAGTAATCGAATTGAAATGTTGCTTGATTAATCTCACTCCGGCCGTATCTTTTCCGGTAATTTGATTCGCATTCATGGCGACTCCAATTAAAAATTTCCCTTTTAAAGCGTCTTTGAGCGAATTTTCCGATTTGCGTTCTCCTGCCATGCAATCAGCCAATAAAATTGTAATAAGAAGAGATATTACAAAGTAATGCGATTTCAGTTTCATAAAAAAGATATTTAGTATGTTTATTAATTATTTTTTCTTCTTTCTTCCAATTCTACCTGAATACGTTCGTTTAATTTTTTGGAAATAGGATAGAAAAACAACCCTACCACTCCAATCATAAAGGTTATTGCCGGAATAAGTCCTGCAGATAATTTTATACCAAATACAGCTGACGTTGTTTGTATTTGATTGGGAACAAATCCGAAAGCATCGATAATGGAGCCGCAAATAGCGCCCCCGATACCTAATCCGGCTTTCAGAGCAAAAACAATTCCGGCAAAAACCAATCCTGTGGCTCGCCGATAATTGATCCATTCGGAATAATCGGCAACATCCGCAATCATAGCCCAAAGCAACGGAATAGTAGGAGCGTAGGCAAGACTTTTCAGAATATTTATCAAGAAAATGGTTTCAATGTTTTTTGGCGATACAAAAAAGAAAAGAGAGGTGAAGACGGCTGTCAGGGTCAAACAAACCAAAAATATATTTCTTTTGCCGAAAATATTTGATAGAAATTGTGACAGCAAAATAACGCCTAATAGAGTTACGACTTGACCTACCATATTGAACAGACTGAAACCAACTGCGAAAACATGATCCGGATCGTTGGCTATCAACCCGAAAGCATTCAAAAATTGGTGCCAGGCACCATAATTTTGTCCCGATTCATTGATTAAACCAACATTTCGGAGAAATGAGAACAAAGAATTTTTATCGACTACATAATTGAAATAATACGACATACTGCTTCCCCACATAGCAAGTGTAATGAATAAAAAGAGTGTCAACACAAACATGGCTTTCCAGGGTTTGTTGCTGAAAATGTCTTTGAAATCCTGCTTGACTGAAGTTTTTTGATTGGCAGGAGGAGAAATTCTTTCTTTTGCACTTAAGAAAGTAATGATTAAAAATACGACCATCACAACTGCAAAAATGGAAATGGTAGTCAACCAACCTTTTTGAGGATTCCCCTGTCCAAATTTTCCTACCAATGGCAATGTCAATCCCTGTACGACAAAAGTTGCGATTGTTGCCATGATAAACCGGTAAGTCGAAATGCTGGTGCGTTCCTTGATATCGCCCGTCATTACGCCACTCAACGAAGAGTAGGGCGTATTGTTAAATGAATAGAGCGTCATTAACAACAGATAGGTAATGCCGGCATACCAAACTTTTCCTCCTTGAGAAATATTGGGCGTAAAATAAACCAATACAAAAAACAGAGCAAAAGGCACTGCCGTCCAAATAATCCAGGGACGATATTTTCCCCAACGGGTGTTGGTTCGATCCGACAAAATGCCGACTACCGGATCGATAAATGCATCCACTATACTGGCAATCAATAAAATTAATCCTGCAGTTGTTGCTTTCAAACCGAATGTATCGGTATAGAAAAACAACTGAAACATCATGGTCATTTGAAAGACCAAATTGGCAGCGCCATCGCCTAAACTGTAACCTATTTTTTCTCCAAGAGAAACTTTTTGTGAAGTTGATTTCATATCCTAAATTTTTATTTTATTAATTTCAATTACCAATTATCTGTTCTGAAAGGTGAAGCAGGTAAATTTTCCTTGTTGTAAAGATTAGCATTTTCGGGATTGTCTGCCCAAGCATATCTCACTGCTACAGGTTTTTTGATTTGATCACTCCAAACTTTCACGCTGTTCCCCACAATTTCGGCATTTGCCCAAACGAATTTTTTGTTGGCTCCGGCAATGGCAAACTCTTTGAGTGGTAAATTTCCTTTAGCTGTTAGTCCGCTGCCGACTTCCGTGAAATCAATCCAAATCACATTGTCTTTCACTTTCATCGATTTGTATAGAGGGCCTGAACTTACTAAGTTTTTTTCGCCGTAAGCAATTTTTTGAGCCAGAATGGCTAATCTGTCGCCAACGTCCTTCTTTTTCAATGGGTGAATGTCGTTCCACTCGCCTAAATCAATTGCGACAGCCATCCCTGTTTTTGGCACTTTTTTCAACGTCATCAGCTGCGATTCGCGCAAAACAGCCCAGTTGCTTTCGCTTGGTTTCGTCCTCGATTTTCCAAAATTGGGCAATTGTACAAACAGGAAAGGAAGCTGCCCCTGATTCCATTCACTTCTCCAACTTTCAATCAGTTTAGGAAGCAACAGACGATATTCGTAAGGTTTGTCGGCATTCGCTTCTCCTTGATACCACAGAAAGCCTTTGATTCGATACGGCGTAACGGGAGAAACCATTGCATTGTGCAAACCTACCGGCTCCCAACGCACGAAAGTTTGTCCGCCGAGCGGCTGCATCTTGGCTCCCTGCTTCATTTTCCATTCTCCGCTCAAATCAATCGTATCTTTGTCGATAATTAAGGCATACAGCTTATCAGGAACGAATCCCCCTTTCCCCATGTTGCTGATAACCCTTACCACGATTTCGTTTTCGCCTTCTCTCAGTAAATTTCCCGGAACATCGTATCGACGTGGCGGATATTGATAACTCGTTGTGCCAACAAATTTTCCATTCATATAAACCGAATCGGCATCAACAATTCTTCCTAAAATCAATTTTGCGGGTTTACCGGCCAAACGAGAAGGAATTTCCACTTTTTTGCGAAACCAAACCGAACCATTTTGAATTTCGGGATATTTATTCGACCAATAACCCGGGATATTCATTGTCAACCAATCGGAAGTGTCGATATTGGATAAAAACCAAGGCAAATCTTTTTGAAAACCTTCGTCTTTTTGTCGAAGATTGCGATACCATTCTGCTATTCGTTCGTTGTCTTTTTGTTCGATTTCACGAATGAGATCGTCGTTTTTGAATTGTTGGGCTTCCTGATAATAGGAAGGAAATTCCTTTAAAGCCTCTTCGCTCATCCACGATTGAATGGGAGAACCACCCAAACTTGCATTAATAATACCTACCGGAATCTTATATTTCTCGTAAATATTTCTGGCGAAAAAATAAGCTACCGCAGAGAAATCGAGGACAGTTTCAGGATCAGCCGACACCCATTGACCATGAGGTAAATCTTTTTCCGGTTGCTTGAAATTATATCGTTGCGGCACAAAAAATTGGCGTATAAAAGTACATTCCGACGTTTTGATTTCATTTTCATAAATCGGAGCTACGCGTCGCATCGGCAGTTCCATGTTCGATTGTCCTGACGCAAACCAAATGTCACCAATCAAAATATCGTGAAGCGTAATTTTTTCCTTTCCGCTTTTCACCTGCATTTCAAAAGGTCCACCGGCTTTTTGCTCCGGCAATATGATTTTCCATTCACCTGCAGTATTGGCTGCCGCGTGATAAGTTTTCCCGTTAAAATCAATCGTAATCGCTTCGTTACTTTTTGCCCATCCCCAAATGTTGAGCTTTACATCCCGCTGCAAAATCATTCCGTCACTTACCAGTTTAGGTAAGCGAAGTTGGGCAAAATTCGGTAGCGTAAACAATAAAATTACAATGCTCAACAAAAATTTCTTAGCTGTAAAAAGTTTTATTTTCATGCTCTTTCTATTTTATTTTCTGCTTTCCTCATCCTTTTTTATTACATCTTCCAAATTATTCACCGGGCGTTCCATATCGTTTGGGAAAGGTATTTTGCTAAATTGCTGGAAATAGAGCAAACAGGCATCTTTCCAAACTTGAGCATTCATACTTTGTCGGCGAAGTTTAGTTTGAACTTGCGAAAATCTTTCTGCATCCACATAAGGCTGCACTTGATCCCACTTTTTTTGAAAATCACGAACCTGCCGGACACCTTTATCGTAATGATAGCATAATTCGTCCCAAAGCGTTTGTCCATCTTTCATTATAAAATTCCAGGGCAAATGGTGATACCACAGTAAATAAATATCGGGACAGGTTTGTGAATTGGAAAACATCGACTGAAGTGGCTCGTGGTACTGACTCACGGCATTACTTCCGCTTACCGTTCTGTCAAACCCAATTCCAATCGAATCGGCTTTATGATAATAGGGTGGCGTCCAATCTTTTCTGACACCTTTGGGTGCCCACCACGGTCCGGGACCGTAATGGTGATCAGCCGCAAAAATGTGGTGCAAACCCAATGGCATCATATAATTTACTGCCGCTTCCCGACTATTCAACATCATTTGCTTGATAGGTTGTAAAAAATTCACTTGCCAATCCGCAGAAAAGATAGAATTTTTAGCATCCATTTTAGCGGAATTATCGGCAAAAGTCAACTTAATCCATTCGTCAGCAATTTGATTGCTCGAAAGAGAATTGTTCCATGCCAACCGTCCAAAAACATACCAGTTGGCCTGAGCAAAAGTATGTCCGCACCAATTGACGTCTGAACCGATATTGGAAACGCCGGCGATTGCTGTATGCTTTTGCGGAAAAAGACTTCCATCGGTACAACGAGCCACTGTACTGCCTTTACCTTCCTGATAGGTGTCACTTTTTAGAAATTCTTCCCACATTGTTGCCAGAAAAACCAAATGAATAGAATGTCCCAGATATTCCTGTGTGATTTGAAGTTCGGGCATAACGGAAGTTTTTTTCATCGCTCCGAAAAGCGGGCTGAAAGGTTCTCGCGGTTGAAAATCGATTGGTCCGTTTTTTACCTGAACAATCACATTATCACGAAATTTTCCATCCAATGGCATAAATTCCGAATAAGCCTGTTTCGCTCTGTCTTCATCGGAAGGATTATACACAAATGCGCGCCACATTACAATTCCACCAAATGGGGAAAGTGCATCTGCAAGCATGTTCGCTCCATCGGCATGCGTGCGGCTAAAATCCTGCGGACCGGGTTGTCCTTCACTGTTGGCTTTTACCAAGAAACCACCAAAATCTGGAATCAGGGCGTAAATTTCTTTTACTTTATTTTTCCACCATTGCGCAACTTCCGGATTCAGCGGATCAGAAGTTTTTAAACCTCCTATCACTTGGGGTGAAGCAAAATTGACCGACAAATAGGTTCTAATGCCGTACGGTCGTAGAACATCGGCAATTTCTTTTGTTTTTTTCAAATAATTGGCTGTCAATATCGAAGGCGAAGCATTTACATTGTTGAGCACTGCTCCATTGATTCCAACAGAAGCATTGGCTCTCGAATATTCTTGCCACAATTTTCTATCCGCATCCGTAACTAATAATGAATCTTTCCCTTTTCTCCAAAATATCGAACTACCGGCATAACCACGTTCAATCGTTCCGGTGAGGTTATTGTCCCAATGATTCAAAATCCGTCGCTCATAAGAAGGATTGCAAACTTCTTCGTGAATATTCTCTCCTGTTTGCTGCCTACGCAACAAATCATAAACTCCGTAAAGAATTCCAATATCCGAATTGGCTTGAATACTATTTTTGCCAATCCTAAAGCCATCGCCCTTAATTGCCTTATCGGATTTAACGACAAGTTCTATTTTTTCATTTGCATTTCCTTGCCAACCTTGCTGCAATTCCTTGATTGCAATGCTGATCGTTGGTGATTTTTTGGCGCAAATCACATTCACGGGATTCGTTCCTTTTCCCCGCAACCACAAATCGTGTCCGTCTTCTGCCTGAATGGCAAAGACTGAAAGTATGATAAATGAAAAAATGAATATGTTTTTTCTGCTCATTTGTTTTGACTTAAAATTTACCTTGAAAATACTTCAATCCACAATTCGTTTGCTTTCCGGAGCCCCAAGATAACTCTTTTTCAAGTTACCCGTATCAATGATTATTTTTTGCAATACAATTCCCAGTTCCAATACTCTAAATCGAATAGTATGTTTTCCGGCTGATTGGAACAAGTGCGTAGTAATGGTTTCATTGATACGTTGCGCTTGCCATTTTTCCAGCAATTTGGTATCGTATTTTTCGTTTATGTTGACAATTTTTTCTTCCTGATCGTCAACAGAAATTCCATATCTCAGTCCTTTGTTGTTGTTAAAATTCAGCGTTGGTGAAACCAATATGTGTATCGGGAAATTACCGGTCGATTGGGTAATAACATCATATTCCAGATAAATGCTGTCTTGCGGTTTTGGATATTCGTTTTGCGGAAAAGTAGTTACTCCCGAAAGTGTTTTTCCTAAATTTGGAATCACTTTCCATTCGATTCTTTCGTTTCCTGTTGCTCGATTGAAATGTTCGGCTTCAATGGAAATATAACCGTCCTTTTCTACAAATTTTTTGTTTTTTTCTCCGGCCGAAACAATATATTTTACATTAGGCATTATTCGGTGATTTGGCTCCTGCCAAGAGGTGTATCCAATTCGAATTTGATCCATCATGTGGATCCACTTTCCACCGGCAATTTCATTATTGTAGTGTTTCGTAAGCAGCGAATCACGTTCGAAACATTTTCTTGCTTCATCAGCCCAAATATTTGCTTCAGGATTATTTTCTTTAGCCAATTGTTTGTTTTTGGCAACGGCAAAATACATTTCGTATAAATTACTGCAAGCATTAATGGGAAACAAAACCAATTCGTCAAAAGCATCCTTTGTTTCGGCAGGAATTTGTTGGTAAAGCCTGAATGCGTCCAAAGCCAATTTTTCGTAATCCGAAGTTACCTGCTGAAATTCATTGTAATTTTCCAGACTATAAACCGTATCGTTCAACAACTCCGGTGTAATGCGGTGATTGTATTTTGTGTAAGCATCAATCAGCCGGGCCGATTCTTTGGCATATTTTTCTCCAAACTGCTCGGCACACCATTTTTCGGTATGTTCAAGCAAATTATTGGCCGTAAATTGATTGGGATTCCATGCCATATCGAGGAAAAACGAAATCGGATATTCCATCGGTTTCAAATCGCCCACGTTTACGATCCAAAGTTTATCGACTCCGTGACTGTAAGTGAGATTCATTTGTTCCCAAATGCGTTGTATTTGACTGACATTGATCCATTTGTAATTTCTCGGCCCGCCGACATAATCGAAATGATAATACATGCCGTAACCGCCTTTTCGTTTCGGAGCAGCCGGTAACGGCAACTTCCTGACATTTCCCCAATTGTCGTCGCAAAGCAGCAACGTAACATCATCCGGAACACGCATTCCTTTGTCGTAATAATCCTGAACTTCTTTATACAAAGCCCAAACTTGAGGAGTTTCTGCAGCATCCTTCCCCGAAATTTGAGAAATAATGCTGCGTTGATCGGAAATGATTTTTTCGAGTAATTTTATGTTACTTTCTTCGCTCATCGGTTCATCTCCATCGCCACGCATACCGACAGTTATCAGGCATTCAGTTCCGTAAGCTCGTTTAAAACCTTCTGTCCAGAATTGTTTCAAAACTTTTTTATTCGTCTGATAATTCCATTCTCCTTTTCCATATCGGCTCCATTCCACATGAGCACGCGCCATCGGTTCGTGGTGCGAAGTGCCGATAACAATGCCCATTTTGTTGGCAAGTGTGGTATTTTGAGGATCATCGTCGTAAAAAGCTTTCCCCCACATGGCCGGCCAAAGAAAATTCCCTTTCAGTCGAAGAATAAGCTCAAAAACCTTTTCGTAAAAATTATGATTAAAACCACCGAATGTGGCTCTTGTCCAACCTCCCAAAGCAGGTTCTTCGTCGTTGAGAAAAATACCGCGATAGGCAACAGCCGGTTCACCGGCAGTGTAAACTCCACGTTTTATATAAATATTTTCCGATTTCCGATCGGGAACATTTGCCCAGTAATACCACGGCGAAACGCCTATTTGTCGTGAAAGTTCGTAAATTCCATAAACCGTTCCTCGCTTATCGCTTCCTGCAATAACCAGTGCTTCGTCTATTCCTTCAAAAGGTTGCTTTACGGTTTGGATAATGAATTTTTCGCGTTTACCGGATAAATCGTTTTTATGAATAATTCCTTTGTTGATTAGTTGGTCAATATACTTGCTTTTATCAAGTGTGCCCACAATGATTTTAATCTCTTGTGTTTTTGCATCGTACGTTTGAGTCGGCTTTTTACCGGTAACTGCCAGAAAATCATTCTGCAAATTCTTCAAGGCAAATTGCGTTGCTTCGAAATCCGCAGAATCGCTCAATATCGTAAAATTCGGTTTATTCCCCGTTATCAAACCAAAAGAATTTTCATTCGCATAGGTAGATACGAAATCGGGAGCATTTTGAGCGTTTGCACTCAAAAAACCACAAAAAACCGCTATCAAAAACAAATATCTGAATTTCATTTATTTATAATTGTATAATCTTATTCGCTGAATTTGCCATTCATCAGAACCAATTCGGATATGACGTCCCTGATGAGTTTGATCGCCATTGATACGCACATATTTCCAATTGTTTCCCTGTTTGGTGGCAACGTCTGCCGATAAAATTCCGGTTGTAAAAGAGGAATCTTGTATATTTTTGAAAGTACAGGTTACGCTTGTTCCGCCAATCCAAAATTCATTCGGTGATGTTTGTATGATCACGCAACCAGCGGGCGTCCATTTTTCGGCTTTCGCTCCATCATTCCACGGGAGCGTATAAACGTGAGAAACAACGATTTGATAATTTCCCATCTTTAACGTATCGGAGGCATGCTTTTTATCCAAATATACTCCGTCCGATTGACTTCTGTTTGCAAGAAGCAAATCACTCAAATCATTCAATACCTTATAACTTTTGCCGATAGCCATTGCTTCCGAATCGTTTGCCGATTCTATAGAGAATGGACAGAATCCGAGCGACTTGTGTTTTCCAATTACATAAAAAACTTGAGCTGAATTGTCCGGTTCCATTCGAATTTCAGGAACAAAAATCGGATTGTTTAATTTATCATACATTGCAAGCCAATCTCGGAAATCGCCATGATAAATATCCGGCGATAACATATCGATATGAGGCGCTGCAGCCTGCCAGATATTCATTAAATGAGGCAGCGGCCCTCCACTTGGATATTGTCCGGGACGGTAATTTGGTCTGTTCAATGCACAATTTACATACATGGGCAACGGATAAATTGATTTTCCAGCTGCAGCTACTTTATCGGCATACACGGCGAAATTCCAAGCCATAAATAATTCATCTGTCGCTAAACTTTTTCCGAAAACGGATTCCCAATTCCCTTTTTGTTTATATCCGTTTGAAGCCCACAAATTTTCAATCGAAGAGAGTAATTTTTTTCTGTTTTTGGATAAATAATCCATTAATTCTTTTGGTACGTCTGATTGAAATGTCCTATTAGCCAAAGTGGAATAATCGCGTGCATCCGGAAGTTGTCCGATTTCATTTTCCACTTGCACCATCAAAACCGTTTGTTCTTTTTCATCGATAGATTGAATGTGTTTCATCAATTCACTAAATGCTTTGATATCTGCAGTTAAAGCTTCTTTACAGAAAGGACTTACAATTTCTGCTGGCTTCCCGTTGACATCCAACGTGCGGGGAAACCGTTTATAATCTTTTTTGATCCATTGCGGGACATAACAGGACATACTGTTTTTCCACGTCCCAAACCAGAGAAGAACAAGGTGCAGATCTTTTTCCCGTGCTTGATTGATCATGGCGTCTACCAAAGTAAAGTCGAACTTGCCCTCCTCAGGCTCGATCAATTCCCAATAAACGGGAGCTAAAACCGTATTCAGATTCATATCTTTTAATTTGCCCCAAATACCTTTCATCGTTTCCGCATCGCTTGTTGCAGAATTGCTCAATTCTCCGCCTAAAATAAGGAAAGGTTTTTCTTTCACGATCAGTTGAAAAAAGTGGTCATTCTTTTTTATTGCTGGTATTTTAAATTCTTCCGAATAGAGCGAAAATGAAAATAACAGGATAAAAAAGACAAGAACATTATATCGTTTTTTAAACAACATGGATTTTTTTAGAACAAATCAAGAAAAATTACAAAACAAAAATAATTTTAAGAAAAAAATTAAATCTTGTGAGATATCTTGAGAAAAATTAAATTGTTGAAATAAGATTCAAAAGCCGACTGGATTCATAGCGTTTTTTGAAATCCAATCGGCTTTATCTCATGAATTAATACCCTGGATTTTGATAGGCAGTCTTTTCGTCTGTTGTCATTTCCAAGCCATCAAGTTGTCCTTGAGGTATCGGACGTAAATAGTATCGAAAAGTAATATTATAAATACCTGATTCTGAATATGATTTTTTCCAATTACTCCAAATTATTAATATTACTTAAAGGCAGATTTATTAAGCAACTGATTTAAGTTGACTAACTGAATTTATATTTTACTAATACTGCAGTTCTCCCGTAAAATCGGCACTCACATCTTTTCCTGCCAAGACGTTTTTAAGATTAAATTATTCTTTATCAATGATCAATTAAATACTCGTCTTATAAGCTGCAACGATGATTAATTATATTTTTTTAATGCATAAATTGTGTCAACTAACTTACTTTTAGAATTTTTGCAAAATCTAATTTAAATTTTTATTTAAATTACCTATTCTTTACAATTTTCTCAATAAACAATTTCCCTGACATATTCATCTTAATTAGATAAATACCAACATTAAGATCAGAAATATCTATGGTTGAAACTTGATACGCAACTTTTAATAAACGCCCTTCAATATCATATATATCAAAATCTGCAATATTCTCATTTACAGTAGTTATAATATTACGTGAATAAAAAAATGGAGATTTAATTTGATTAAATGTCGTCTCATTTATTTCAGTAGGTAGTCCTATTACTTCTTTTAATTTTATGTTATCTATATAATAATCTTTAGCAGCAGTACGAAATCCAAGCTCCATCGAAAATGTTGATAAAGCCGAAAAAGTAGAGAAACTTGTAGGTATATCTCTTTCCAAAGTTGTCCAAGAAGTCAGTGAATTACTACCATTATTTGACAAATCTGCCAACGTTTGATTAATACCCATTCTCAAAGTTTGATAAGTTCCCATTCCTGTTGGACAATACACATCAAATGATATTTTTTCATAATCGCTTAATTTTTTCCCACTGGGAAGAGTTACGTTTAACTGTAGATAATGTCCATAATTTTGATTGGAAAAAAGGACCACCTGATTGCTGGTAACTACAGGATCTACTTTCACTATTGCTGTTGTTGATGAAGTTGAATTTTCTGCTTTATACACGGCATAAGTATCATCAATATTGCCAGCTTCAAAATCATCTAACATCAACCAGCCTTCCGTTACCGTACCATTTAAACTATTACTACAATTTGGATTGGAGTTGTAAACCGTTCCGTCAGTATAAACAGCATAAAGAGTAGTGTCTTGAGGAATTGCCCATGCACCAGCTGATAGCATATCGGGTGCTGAATTTGTTTCTGTAATTGAACTCCCCGCCCAACCGGCAAATGTATATCCTGCTGATGCACATTTAGCCGAAGGTGAAGCTGTAGGTAAATTTACTCCTGAACCATTTGAGGTTTCTGTTATGCTGCTTACAGAACAAGTTCCCGTACCGGGCATAAGTGTTGCGGTATATAAAATTTGCGGAGTAACTTCCAAATCACCATGGAGACAAACATTATCAACATAATATGTGGCACTTCCTTGATCATTTCCAAATCCTAACGTAAATGAATTTCCAGCATTAGCCACTACAGTTGATGCTCCTGATTGATTAAAGGCAGAAATTTTAATTTTTTGTGTACCTTTATTTGAGTTGGTTCCATTGATAAGATTTGAAATACTATGAACCTTTGTATCATTTATGTATATATCAAATTTTTTATAACTTGCACTTGAAACATACAAATCACAAAATAAAGAATCGCAATCAGAAAGGGTTTTACCTGAAGGAAGTTTAACATCAAATTTAAAAAATACATCGCCACCATTTCCAGATGAAACAGCTTTTGCTGCTTGTGTTGAGTTTGCAGGATGAGCCGCAACTGTTGCTGTTAAGTATGTCGATTTATTTACTGTCAATGTTGGGGAGGGACTGCCATCAAAATCTTCTACAACATAATGTCCATTGATTATTGTGCCATTTGCGCTTGTATTTACTTGTTTAGTAGCGCCATAACTCCAAAAACTAGCATATAAAATGAATGCTAATAATAATGTTTTTTTCATAATTGTTAATTTGAATTTGGTTATTATAAAAGTTTAAAAATTGGGCGTATAGGTCAAAAATTGATTGCATAAGTGGTTACTCTTTTTTAAATTTAGATTAGGAAATGTCATAATAAAAAGAAATTGCTACTTTAATTTTATAAATTTTTTGACAACTATTTGATCGTTTACTTCAATTTTAGTGATGAATAATCCTTGTGGAAGTGAGGTTATACTGACAGAAGAGACATCATTTGTTTTCAGAATAACTTTACCATTTAAATCATAAATCTCAACCAATTTTACTTGATCACTGATATACAAAGTATTATCATGGACATAAACGTTCAGATTATTTTCATTTAACGTATTAACATCGGATGTGATTTTTTCAACAAATACAATATCATCCAAATAATAATCACATTTATTGTAATTAATTCCAATACCAAAATCAAATGTATTTAATGTTAATAAGCTGCTTGTAAGACCGCTTAACGGAATAACTTTAAAGAGCCATGTACTGTTTGTCTCATCCCCAATCAAATTATTAACACTTAAAGTAGGAGATGCTACATCAAAATTGTTTCCTGTTGAGCCAACCAGACAATCTACAGCTTTATATCTATTTTGTGGATAAGTGGAAGTTTCACCTGAAACGGGATTGAAATATATTTTAAAAGTAATTTTTCCCATATCGTTAAGGGTTTTCCCTGTTGGTAAGGCCACACTAAGTTTTACATAGGTACGGTAATTTGTTGCCACCATACGTAATGATTTTTCACCTGAAACAGTTGGATTGGCTTGTACAGTGGCTGTTGCATCTGTGCTATAATAGCCATAAGTAGGATAAGTAGTACCTATCTCATCTGATTCAAAGTTAAATGTTGCCCCTGCAACTGCTGCACTTTGAACAACAATGGAACTAATAGAAGCACCATTATATACATTGATAGTAATACCTTTTTGCCCATATGAATCTACATAATATTCGCCATTTAATTTTGCAAAGTCTTTAAATTGAGCAATAGTAAATTCATAAACATTTTCTTCTCCAGTTGCAGAAGCTGCCTGACAAGTAAAATTATAAGCAGCATCCGCATCATTGTTATTTATCGGCTTAATTGTCCCGATTCCCCAACCGGTTCCCACATCAGGATTACTTGAGTTATTTACAATAAGTGTAACTTTTACAACTTGATTGTCAGCATAATTTTCATAATCCGACAATAATACATTTCCATATTGGTCAAATGAAATATTCCCAGCAAAAATACCCATACTCATTAGTAGAGAGAGAGATAAAATTAAAGATTTTTTCATGATAATAACTATTAAATTTATTATTAATAAAGAATATATTTTTCGGTGTCTATAATATAATCTTAACAAAGTTAGAGGCTCGTTTATATATAGTTACATCTATTTTGTAACTCGTTACATTCAATGTTAAAAAGTCATTTTTTAATTGTTTTTTATTAATTTAGTTGCTACTTTCCCATTCATAGTTTGTATTTCAAGTATATATACATTAGTCTTGAGCAACGATAAATTAAGGTTCGATATATTCTTTTTTGAGATAAGCAAGCGTCCATTTATATCATAAACATTAATATTTCCTATTATATTATTTTTTAAATAAAGCATGTTGTTTATACAGTAAAAGACATCATCGTTTGCTACAGTTTGATCAGGTACAGCAGTAACATTATAACTTGTTTTCAGCTTTAAATTATCTATGTAGAAATTGGCACTTCGAGTTCTAATCCCAATATACAATTTGAAAACATTTCCGCTTACTACACCTGATAATGGGACTGATATATGTATCCATTTGCCTAAATTCGTGTTATCGCCTGTGTTTATTTGAAAAAATGGGGTACCCGGTATGGTGTCAAAATTTACTTTCAGATATTGATTTTTATTATCACCACTTGGACTATAATACACGTCAAATTCAAAATTTGTGTAATCTTTTAAAGTCTTTTCATTTGGCAATTTATATTGCATTGCAAAAAATTCATCGTAATTACCCGGGAGAATTTGAAGTGATTTTTCTGTTGAGTTTGTAGGATTAGCTGCTACCAAAGCCTTAGCTGTAGAGCTTTCCGTCATATACATGAAATATTCTTCTCCTATTGATCTCGATTCAAAATCGTCCATAACCAAATATCCATCAGTATAAGTATAACGTTCATCGAGTGGAGTTTCTAATACTTTTGCCGGTTTGTAGATTTTAAAATTGCCCGAAAGATGTAAATAATTCAGGAAATAAAGCAATCCGTCATAATAACGATACTTACCGCTTGTTAGAGAAGCAGTAAAAAAGTCTTCAATAAAATCCCATGCTATTGCTTGATTACTTGCCAAGGCTCCTGTTGCATTACAAGCTACCAAACCTGGAGAATGATCTCCCCCACTTAGTTCTGTTCCGCTTAAAGTATATTGATTTAAATAAGAATTTACTCCTTTTGAGGCAAAAAAATTATGCAAACGATTCACTAACATAACTTCGTCTTCACTTGCTTTAAACCAAGCATAATCAACTCCCATATTCATTGCACATCGCCAAGCATCGAAAAGAAAATTAGCGTGATCACCACCTGTGGCCGTCCCATCAAAGTTTGCATAATCGGGCATCAATCCTGTTTTAGCATTTGCAAACTTTGGAAACATTTCTCTGCTTTTATTTGCCAATCCTGACCAAAACCAACGCAAAGAATCTGCCCACATACTCCATAACTGGTAAAATGCAGGCACATGATAGGATGGATCTGTATGTTTTGCCGAAGAGGCATACGGTACAAAAACAACTTGTTTTTGACGTTCGTCAAACAGGTTAGTAGTGGACGAATTTATATAAAATCCTTTACTCATACTGTTTCTTAGAATATAATTTGCTTCATTCCAATAATTGTAAATTCCCTCTCCGTCGCCCCATCTTCCTGATGCAAACATCAAAGCCATGGCAAAATATTCATCTCCGTCCGGTGCGGTTTGAGTGCTCACCGTTGCAAAATCTTTGCTTATTTGCCATGCAAAATAGCCTTTTTTCACTCCAGAAGTAAATTGCAAGCGTGTTTTGACAAATTTCCAGAGCCGGTTAAATTCAGCCTGTTTATTCATTTGCACGCAAATCATCATTCCATATGACATTCCTTCGGTACGAATATCATCATTTCCTGTATCCAAAATATAGGCTTCATCTTCTCCTACAGGATAATAAACCGCTTCGGTACTCGGATCTCCATAAAAATACCTATTCCATAAATAATCCAATTTTTTATTGATCAATGAATCCGGATAGCCATATTCTTTCAGCATATTTCGATACTGACCTGTGTAATATGCCCCTTGTGCCGGGAGAACAGGAGAATCCTTATCTACAATTGCTGTTTGAAAAGTAAAAGTTATTTTATCAATATAAGTATCGCTGGAACCATTATCAGTCTCAAGCAAAAGAGTAATGGTATTTGAACTGGAACTTAAACCCGTAATCTTAACATCTGCACTTTGGATAGACACCGTAGTTCCTGTAAAAGAAAAAGCTTTAATTTTTGTTCCATTGATATACAAAGAAACTCCAGCCGAATTTGAATTATTTGAAGCTCCGCTAATGCTCACAGTATAATGGCCATTCCCATCCTGAAAATTGTTAATTATACTTCCCTGATCCCCATTAGCATAAAGGGCAATTCCAGAAAAAGGAGATGAAATTTTTCCAGCATATTTACCACTTAATGTCATTGATTCAGCTTCAATAGTAAAAGATGATGAGAATGCATTTGTAGAGAAAATAATTAATAGTATCAAATTTAATAAAATTTTTTTCATTATACTTTGTTTTAATTTTTTCAGAAAAATCAAGTTTTTATTTGGATGTTTTTTCTCATTGTTTCGTTTCGCTACCCTTCATTTCACAATGAGAAAAAACACTATAACATGATGGTGAAACATCACAATCAAAAGGCATTAATCCCGATATTTTTAGGTTATTCTAATACTGCAGTTCTCCCGTAAAATCGGCACTCACATCTCTACCTGCCAAGCCATCGGCAAATCCTTTGTAGGCATGTTTTCTTTTATAATCTTTATCCCACAGACATGGAGCATCATTAGGCAACCAGTTGGCATGTTCGTCTGCATTATCGGAAACTCCCCATATAGTAATGCCATACCGTTGAGCAGCCGGTATATATTTTCTGTACATATCTACAACATATTGATATAATGCTGCTTGTTTTGCAAATTGATCGCTGGTTGGAGAAGCCGTTCCTACTTGAATATCAAATTCTGAAATTTTAATTAATTTGCCTGTGGCAGCCAACTTTTGAAACATTTGAGCAATTTTTGCCGTATCGGCAGAAAGACTTAAATGCATTTGCGTCCCTATTCCGTCAACTTGTGCTCCCTGACTTTCTATGTAAGAAACATAATCGATCAGTCCATCACATTTGGCCAAAGAATTTTCCAAACCGTAATCGTTTATAAATAATTTGTCGGAAGAATTTCCATATTGACGAGCCAATTTAAATGCCGTAACTGCATAATCTTTCCCCAAATAATCCTGCCAGTAAAACTCATCGGAAGCGGGCTCGGTTACATTCTTTCCACTGCGAAGTTGACCGGCATCATTCATTGGTTCATTGACTACATCCCAAGCATGAACATCATTTTTATAATGACCAACCATTTGTGAAATCCAACTTTCCATTGCTTCACCAATTATTTGGGCTTTCTCTTCAGGGGTTTTATCTAAAATTATGGGACCTGCACGTCGAGCTTTTACTTTGGCATAGCGGGCTTTTACTCCCTGAGCAGCAGTTTTCTCAACAATTTTAATATCATCAATATAGTAAGTAACATCGGGTAAATAACCCATATCAAAACTCAACTTCACATTAGAAGTATTGGTAAGTTCTACTGAAATCAAAGTCCATGTACCCGCTGCTGTTGTAAAAGCCTCGCTTGCTCCACTTCCAGTCCAGTTCATCCAAGGATATTGATTCCCATTTACTCCTCC
>Ga0208826_1000544_pt1 | contig 38550 bp, 30 predicted proteins | sample AD_UKC115_MetaG_FD_184451 | JGI IMG/M metagenome (GOLD analysis project Ga0208826, IMG submission 184451) | Active sludge microbial communities of municipal wastewater-treating anaerobic digesters from Hong Kong - AD_UKC115_MetaG (SPAdes)... | ecosystem: Engineered > Bioreactor > Anaerobic >...
CCCAACAAGATCGGTCAGTTCCGTTTCAAGAACAACTACACCCAGGGAATGGCCAAAGAGGTCACCAAATGGAGCCTCATCTACTCCAACTCCGTCTACCTCTCCATTCTCTCCCTCTCCCTTCTCTTCTCGTTTTTCTTCATATACCTCCCCCTCCGCAGGAGACGCCTCTCCTCCGGGGCCAACCACAAGGCTATCCTCTACTTCTTTCTCATCGGCCTCTGCTACATCATGGTGGAGATCATCTTCATCAAGATCTTCCAGCTCTTCCTGGGCAACCCCGCCTACTCCATCTCGGTGATCGTCTTCTCCCTCCTCCTCTCCTCCGGTCTGGGAAGCCTCTTCTCGGGGAGAATCGCCAAGCTTCTGGGCCGAAGGGCCCTCTTCACGGGAGCCTTGGTCATCGCCCTCTTCCTGACCCTCTACGCCTTCTTCCTCTTCCCCCTGGTCTCCTCCCTCATCTTCCTCCCCCTGGTTTTCCGCTTCCTGACCGCCTTCGTGATGATCGCCGTGGTCGGCTTCTTCATGGGGACCTTCTTCCCCACCGGAATCCGCCACCTCGGCGAGACCGACAGTACACTGATCGGCTGGGCCTGGGGCTCCAACTCCTTCGCCACGGTGATCGGCTCCGTCCTGGGTGTGATCCTGGCCCTCAACTACTCCTTCACGGTGGTTCTTCTCGTCTGTGCCTTGGGGTACTTCTCCGCCGGCGCCCTCTTCCACTTCACCATGAACAGGAGAGAGCCGGCCGCCTGACCATTTTTTTGAGAGGCTTGGTTCTCTCGCCCTCGGCTACCTGAAGAGGCTTTTTCCGTCCGCGAAGGGTTCCCTCTCAAGAATTTCGCGGAAGAGTCTTGACACTACCAAAATTCTTGGTACTACCGTCTCTCGATACGATCTAGTGCAGTATCTTTGTCAATGAATTAACAATATGTTCTACATCTTCTCTAGTATTGTTCTTACCAAGTGAAATCCGAATTGTTCCTTTTGCTAGTGTTTCTTCTAAACAGATGGCCTGAAGCACGTGGGATATTTCTATGTTTGTATTGTTACAAGCAGAGCCAGTTGAAATGTATATACCCATCAAATCCATGCGATGGAGAATTACTTCTCCCTTAGCCCCCGCAAATGAAAGGCTGATAAGTCCCGGAAGCTTCTGATCACCACCGTTGCGGGCAAAAGAAATATGCGATGTTTCAAGGGAATCAAGCAAAAGGTTTTCAAGACCCTGAACATAGGTTATGTTTTTGCTCATAGAAACACAGTTTTCTTTTAAGGCAGTTGCCATACCCACAATAGAGGCGACATTCTCTGTCCCTGCGCGGTTTCGACGCTCTTGGGTTCCTCCGTCAATATAGGGTAGTATATTTGTCCCTTTACGTATGTATAAGAACCCGATGCCTTTTGGCCCGTAGAATTTGTGCGCTGATGCTGATAGCATATCAACACCAAGCTTTTGGACATCCACCGCTACATGCCCTATCGCTTGTACAGCATCTGTATGAAACAACGCTCCATGCAAGTGAGCCGCTTTGCAGAGTTCCTTGATTGGCTGTATGGTTCCGATTTCGTTATTTGCAAACATGACCGACACAAGGCGTGTGGTATTTGAAATCATTCCACCAAGTGCATCCTCAGTGATGACGCCGTCCGCAGTCGGCATAAGATAGGACACGGGATAACCAAGCCGCTCGATTGCTTCACATGAATGGAGAACGGCATGATGTTCAAACGCGGATGTTATTGTAGCTCTCTTTTCGGTATCGGCAAAAGCTGAACCCTTGATAGCCCAGTTATCGCTTTCTGTACCGCCGGAAGTGAAGAAAATCTCCTCCGGCAGCACGTTGATGCATTCTGCAATAATCGCTCTTGCTTCGGCGAGGGCTTTTTTGGGTTTTCTCGCAAATGCATATGGTTGTGAAGCATTGCCATATTCATCAAGCAGCCACGGCACCATAGCTTCAAATGCTTCACTATCAAGTTTTGTTGTCGCCGCATTGTCAGCGTAAATCATATGCATGACCTCACTTAAAGAGCGTACAACCGTTTTCCTTAAATTCTTCAATTTTGATTTTCAAGTCCTCGACAGAGCAATCAAAGTCGTCAGCCAAGCAACTTAAACACGCATACTCTTTCACATTAGGGTTCAGCAGCTTCTTGTTTAATGCAATCCAGTCTTTTTCAAGAAGAGCTCCGCAGTATTTACATGTCTTATTGCTCTTCACGATAACGCTCCTTAATCTGAATATCCGGAATTTTCGCCCCTCCGAATTCTCCATAGTCAATAATTCCCAGCTGAGTTTTTATGACACCGCGCATTGATTTTGCCGGTTCCAAGCAATAAGTAACGAATTCACCTACATCTATTTTTGAAACATCGGTGGCATTTGGGAATAAGAGCTTCAAAAACCCTGTACAAATTCCCTTGATTGCTTCGGTGTCACGAGTTGCCGAATTTTCAGGCAAGTCTAACAGCTCATCAACAACTGCTCTATATACGAGTTCTTCACGAAGCATATGCATAATTTCGCCGAAGTACTCTGTATTCAATGCCCATCCGTTTGCTTTCAGGTTCTCCTTCATTTTGGGGATGTCCCAACCTTTAATAAAGCCATGGAATCTGTCAAGAAGTGCAGCTTCATGAAAAATGTCTGGCAGATCAACAAACATATTTTGATTAATGTTCATCAATTCGGAATCAATATTACCTAAAAGAATTAGCCCAGCATCGCCAACGCCTCTGCTGTCACCGACACGATACTCTCCACCTTCCAAATAGCCTTTTAGCGCTCCCTGCATTTCCAAAGTATCAGTAAATTTGATGCTTTGAACTTCGTCAAATGCTACATAGTCATATCGAGATACTAATCCTGGTGTTTTTTTGCTAATATCGTAAAACATCTTAGCTCTGGAAATACTGCCGCCACTAACAAGCCAGCCAAATTTGCTTATCTGTGCAAAAAGGTATGATTTACCGGTCTCTTTAGGCGCAAGCTCTATCAGATTGAGACGTTTCTCAACGAAAGGTAGCAACCGGCTTATCATCGTCAGTTTCTGTTTGGTGCTTGAATAGCCAGCTGGATTGTAGTCGATTGCCCTTATTAGCACATCAATCCATTCATCAATTGTAAAGTTGTTTCTGCTTTCCACGAAACAATCAAGGTCAATCGTATATGGACAAAATGGAGTAAAGTCAACTAAGCGAAAAGTGCTGTTTTTCCCGCTATCATCTAACTCACAAACAAGCTCAACTATTCCCCACACTTCGGTCGGAGATAGTAAATAGTCTCTGTTTGCCTCAATTACTGACCAATCAACGATAGCTTCACCTTTCTTTTTAGGCACCCCAAAATCAGGCAGTGAAAAAAGTGCGTTCCTTGTTGCCGTGTCAAAATCAATTTTGATTTTTGTTAAAAACCGTACAGACTGATTGTTATGAAGCAAATCTACGAGGTACTCGTTCCACTGCTCCTTTTTTGGTATGGTTCGCTTGACATACGCAGCAACCTCATCCTTATCGATCTTTCCTTCTGAATTAGAAAACCGCATAACTAGCCAGTCACGCATGTAAGATGGCAGGCTCAGAGCAGAAAAGAACTTTGAGTTAGCAGATGACTTATACACGAGCATCTCGCCAAAGTGTCTCTTCAGTTTTTCTTCGAGTTCTTTATTCACAGGAGTTGAGTCAATTTGTAATAAAGCTTCCGAAAAAGCTTTGTTCTCTGTAAATTCCATGAACTAGGCACCTCCTTGTTCTAAATATCAAATTTTTTGTTCGTTGTAAGAGGGCGTCTGATGGAAAACTTGGCTTTGCTGATTTCATCACTACCCACGAATACTATAGCGGTAGCCTCTGTTTCTCCATCAAGTGGTTTATACTTAAATATATATCCTCCATCACACTTCTCACATACTATTCGTTTACCACGCAGGAGTACAGACACGGTCTCGGTGACAGGAGCTTCAAGTCTAAACTCTATAGTTACCATCTTAGTGAAAGAGTCAATTTTAAATTCTTCGTCTTTCAGAATGACCTTATTTGTTGTTTTCTTCTTCTTTGCTTTCCTGCTTACTTTTTCAATGGTAATAACAGGAACCAGCCATTCTTCCATTGATGCTCCTCCGTGAGTTTCATCGACAGGAGCTCCTTTTTGCTCAAAGCGAGTATAGTCTGCAAAGATTAGCTTGCCATCATACTCTATAGCCGTTGGCAGGACATCAGCGATATCAGTTCCTTCGCAGTAACGACCATATTTGTAAATCGAGTGTCCCTGTACTGGCAGCTTTCGGTCGTAGTCCGTTTTGCGAACCAATACAGCCAATCTGCTTGTTCCGTGGTCTGATGTTAGAATAATTTTAGATTTTCCACTATCCATGGCATCTTCAATTTTTTCTCTCAATGTATCAAGGAAACCCATTTCTTGAATAATATTATTTGGATATTGGTTGCTTCCATGTTTCAATTCGTCTAAGTCTAACATTTTCAACAGAACATTCTTTCCTAGTAGAAAATCCTTGTTGTTTTCAGTCGTTGATGGCAAATTGCAGTATCCAACTCGATACTGTATCTCATATTTCTCTTTAGGCATACTATCCAACACATAAGCCAAATAATCTATGTATTCCGCACCCATTCCGTCAACAAATAATATGGCGCTTTCAGGGTCATATTCTTCGTTCACAAGGAAGTTTCGCGCTTTCAGCGCGTAGACAGACTTACCTTTCTCTTGTGCAATGGTTCTTACTGTTTCTATGAATTCCTCCGGTAGGTTGTCCGTTGCTTTATACCAGCGGTACTTATTGAAATAATCTTCATGAATTGCATCAAAGTCAGCCACCTCATATTCTCCATTAAACAGAAGATAATTTGCCAGCGCTGGGTATACTTTTTGCAGAATGGTGATTACCTCTTCTTTTTTTCCATAATCATAACCTTGTATCAGGCTGAATATAGTTTCTTTCTCTTTCGCCGATAAATCTGTCAAAATACGAAGAGCATTAAGTTTTGTCGTATGTTCTACGGCGGCCCAAAAAACCTGAGGGACTAGTAATTTAAGCTTGATAAGCAAGGATTTACGCTGCATGTAGATATCTTCAAAAGACGGTTTATCAACAAAATCAACAATGCTGCAAAAGATTGATTCAATGAAAGCCTCGACCGTAGAAGCTTCTTTGGCACAATTAGTTAGATAACTGCTCTCGGGTTGCAAACGAGTCCACATCCATAAAAGCCATTTTTGAAAATCCGAACTTGATTTCCATTTTTCGAACAACTTTGTATTATAGCGATTTATTGAGAGCTCTGAACAACATGCACCTTGAAAGGTTTTTTCTTTTGCAACAATTTGTGCAAGCCTGCTCCAGTCATCTTCCGTGCCGTCTGTTGGCTGGAATTGAGCTGGCAATGAATAGTGAAAACGTATCAAATCAAAAGACGTAACAATTACTTTCACATCATCGAAAAACACATTGTTTTCAAAATAAACTGCATTCGAAGTATGCAGAATCAGAGGCTTATCTGGATTCTGCTCCCAATATTGAAGATACTTCTTGAATCCGTAGATTTCGTTACCAGAGAGCTCGACATCAAGTCCTTTTTGGATGATTGTCAAAGAGTAATCTATATCTTCTCCAGTTTCAAGCAGTATGATAGAGCCTTTTCTACGAGGGTCATTGTCAGGCAGAGTATACAGAATGCTGCTCATACGGTATATGGGGATATAAATGCGACGAAGAGCTTCCGGATACTCTTTTGTAAGAATATCCAGAATAGTTGACTGCGCAATTTCGGGGTTAATCCTCAGATATTCCGAAATTGGCAATACACAAATTGAGTCAGTAGATGCTTTCATTTTTGCGATAAGTCTGCGTATGTTCGGCGTTGTATCTTCCGCATCGCAAAAATCAGATAAAAGCAAGTGACCTGAAGACATGGAAAGCAAAAGCTGTTTTACTTCTACCCACATCTCCATAGACTCCACATTTATGAAGCGAACAGGATTCAGGCTGCTTTCGGTTCGGTCTTTTCTCAGATATGCTCGCAGTTCCGAAAGGCTATTAAACTTTACCATGTCTTATGCCTCCTTCGGATTTACTTGCTCTTCTTTAAAATGCTGATGCCAAGCAGCGGGTCGTCTTCTATCAACTTTTCAAGATACTCTTGTGCTTCTTTTGCGGTGAGATTATGTAGCTCATCTCTGACTTTAGAGCGGTACTTTAACTGGTACCGGTCTGTTGCGAGCTTTTTTATAGCTCCTTTGCACATAGCCTGTTTTGAATACCACTCATAAATATCTTTACCTGCGACGGCTCTTAGAACCTCGCGCAGTCCATCAGCATCGTCTATTATGTAGGAATAATCTCCGCAAAAGAAATTGATAAATTCTTGCGTACAGGCGTCAAGGTTTTCAAGTCTCTTCAAGCATCCGCCATTGATAAAAGCGATGGCATCGTCAATGCTGCTTTCGTTTGGAAGAAGTGCAGTTTTGTTCAGAGCAGCAAACACTGTCTGTGCGACCGAAATGCTATCAGAAAAAGCACATAGTATCGGTATCCGGTGCTCCTTTGACCATTCTGACGGATTGTCGGTTTTTGTAATTATCTTCCATGACTCGAACATTTGGTGCGTCTTCATGTTCTTGCGGAAAGTTTCCAGTGTGCGCTTAATAGAAAGAGAGAATTCATCGGTCTTCTTGAACAATGTTCCCGCGTCTACATTCTCGAAAAGGTGATTGATCTCTTCCGCAGTAACATTACTGTCAACGAGTCTAAGAACAGCTGCTGCAAAAGTTTCATACTGGTTGTTGAAGAAAGACAAGAAATCATCTGCGCGACTATCTATGATATCCGCAGTTGTTTCGCGATTCACCACAGCTTCATTTTTGATAGCGTAGAACTGTTGCATAATAGGCTTTAGCGCGGGTTGGCCCTCTTGTAAAACATCATCAGGAATTTTGATAATATTGAGTTTCTCAATCAATGTTGCCTTCGCTTCCGGCATGTATTTTTGAGGGGTGCTGATAACACGGTTAATTGCACGAATAAGGCGCAAATCGATGTATAAACTGGTTATCTGGTTGTCAATATCACCCTTCTGCCAGAGATAAGAAGAGTCTGAAGAAAGCTTCTTGTTCAGCAAAGACAGATACTCATTATCTTCCAACTTTAAGCTACTTGCAATTTGGGTGAGTTCCGGTTTTTGCTCAGCAATATAGTCTACCATACCACTGCGCAAGCACTTATCTGTAACAATACCGCTCGTCACAGCATCGAGACCTGGCGTTTGAAGATACAGGGCATAAATATCTTCTGCAACCTTAGTTTTGTCACGTCCAATACGCGATTCGGGATTTACGAATTCGCAAAACAGGTCAATAAGCTGAACGAGAGGATCGCACATTTCGTGGTCATACATCTCTTTCAGCACATATGATTTGAGCGCCCAGAGTGGATAATTATTATTCGTGAGGTATATGTTTAGGCTTTTCGCGATATCGTCAATAGAATTGCGCTTGTCTTTGGCAATTTTAAATATTTCACCAGTAGTTTGGCAAAAAGCAGAATGCTCTGGTTTCTGCTTAACAATAAACTGGTTCTTAGCCTTTGGCATATCTTTTACAATGCCATAAATCAGTTCGCAGAGGTCAGAATAATTCAGTCCAACTGTGTTGTTATTGATGTCACGTTTGTAATAGCTGCTATCAGCATACTCTTTCAGCAAAAATGCCATAAGAAATACGGCTCCGGTGCATGGCAACAAGCCAAATGGCGGCTTTTTAAGAACCTTCCAAATATCAGTAACGCAAACCATGCTATTATTGGAGAACCCGCGATTAATGACTTCTTCAACGGCAATTTTCATTCTTGAAATAACATGGTTCGGTTGAGCTGTCCAATAATCTGGATTTCCCCAAATGCCGTCCTTTTCCAGAGGTGAAGATATAAATCTTAAGTAGCTGTAGTTTGCTGGGATGGATTCTTTACCCATTGCTATTTTTGCAACGACATCCTTATATCCGCTCTGCGCGAAGAGTTTATCATTGACAGAAATCTCTTCAAGTCCCGCTCCGTAGAAGGTACTGTTTATTTCTTTCAACTTCTTGCGTAAGTTGGCACCACCTGATATCGCATCAGACTGAGATGCGGATGAGTATACACGCAAAGATGATGTAACTAATGCGCGTGTCCATTCCTGAACAAGACTGTCGGTACCTTTCTTTGCCAGAATCAACTGGTCTTTTTGATTCGGGATAGAGCCAAAATACTTTTCTTTTCCTTTGCTGGTTATAAATTTCTCATAACGAGCGTCGGTAAACGGCATGGAAGAGAAATCAACGACCACGCATCTTTCCGGGAACTTCGAGTAAAGTATACGGATTGTATCACCCACTTTGCCCTGTTCCGCTTCATTTTTTGCAAACAGATAAAATATAGGGATCTGATTAGCTTCAACGGTAATGTCCGCTTCACTTCGTGCATTTGATGGTGTAACGGGGATAATGCGACAACGATATTGCAAATAATCTGTAGGAATAAACTGTTTTGTGATGTCGTACCCGGTATCAGCAATAAGCTTTTCAAAAGGAAATGCCTTCCGAGCATCTTCTTCCATTTTTGCAAGGCGGTCTTTGTCAATGAGCGCAGTGGTCATGACATAGAGTGTGCCTTTATCTGCATCTTCTATAGAACCAAGCGCTCCTTTATCAACAAGGTCGTCAAGAATATCGGAAACCTTGTTTTCTAAAGATGTACCTACAAAACAAGAACAGATATTTTTCTTTGTAGGGCGCAGCAAAGAAGTGGCTCCGGTGCGACTGGCGCTACTATTTTTTGTCTGAAGAGCGGAAAGAAGCAAGGCAACTTTTAACACTCTCATCCTGTTAATGCTCTCTGAGCTATCAGCCTTCCCATTTACAACGCAAATACCCTCATATGTGTTATAGTGGCTTGCCGCATCAGTAAATGAAGAGTCCAAATCAACGTTAAAAGCATGGAAGAAATAGTCCCAAAGGTAGTCAGCCGTTAAGAAATTCCATTTACCATATTCGTAGCCATAATGGTCGATAAACCATTTGAAGTTTGTGCGCTCTTCGTCACCTTCAATGTAGTCTCCACTGATAAATTGGAACATCGTGCGCTGGTTGGAGCTGATATCTTGTGCTATAAACTTTAGTAAATAGGCAGTATAAGGCTGCATCGGAAGCAAATTTTTGAAATCATCTTCCTGGATGCTGGAATCCTTGTCCTTTATTAAATCTGCCGTGCCGCGTTTTACAGAAAGCCACAGCTCGTCTCTTGTCTTCTTCCATTCGTCGTCCAAATCTTTCTCGTGACGCAGCGCCTGCCCAAGAAGCTTGAAAGCGGTATTTTCGCCAATGCGAATCGGATACATGCGGAATCTTGCTTCGATAATTTTACGTGCAGCTTGGTCTGCAATGAGCTGATTGGCATCACTGTGCGTAATTAAGAAAAAATAGAAGCTTGTCCGCGAAGATGCCATCGCAATTTCCTGAAGACCGGTTATGTTGTTCTGGTTGTTACGAAAATACTCGGTAAACTCATCCCACATGAACACTATTGCATAAAGGCCGTTTCCTTTACGCACATCCTCAACCCAATTGATGACTTCATCCGGAGTGACAGCCCAGTTATACGATTCGTCTTCCGCGACCTTGATGATGTTATCCAATAGGTCGAGTTTGTCTTCGGTGTCTAGATCCTCAAGGTCAGCAATCACGCCGTCAACGGAGGAATATTCCGTAAACCGCGCACGATACTTATTAAATGCCGCTCGAAAGTTAAAAGCGGAATCGGGATCTTTCAGCGTTAGCAAAATTTTATCCATCATGCTGGAAGCGCCCATATAGGAGTAGCCCTTGCTGCGCAGTGCGTCCTTTACCGATTCGGTTATGGTGTTAAACAGCTTGTTCTGTGAGTTGATATCAGCAGACGCGCTCTTATGGACAACGAGAACCTCACCCTTTGAACGCACCCCTTTTACACGCGCCAAAAGAGCCTGCATATTATTTGCAAGGAAGTATGGTTCGACGCTATCTAGCCGGTCTTCCATGATGTGCTTAATCGTAAATGATGCATAGGTTTTGCCGGTACCATAAGCACCGTTCATCCATAATGAGCGGTCTTTTGTTTCCGATCCTTTTTCCAGCATCTCGATCACGCTTGTCAATATTGTCTTGAAACTGTCATGAGGGAAGAACGACTGCCATTTGTCCGGGTACACCTGGTCGCTGTTGCGACTGAATACCGGTATGAAATTCGGGTCGACCTTTATATAGTCCTGGTACAATCTGTTTGGCATTTTTGTTCTCCTCTCAAATCAAATCGATGACATCACTTGATGACTTATTACGTACAAGGAAAATGTTGTCCATGATTCCCTTGTTGAAGTCAACCTGAATGAATTCACTGTGGTCGTTTGCCAGCCCCTGCAAGATTGCAAGCAGCGTTTCTCTGTCAGTCCCGAATATCAGCTTGGGGCTCATGGCTTCCCGCTCATCGCTATCATCCAACAACTCCGAGAGTGTGAAGCTGTAAAGACCGTCGCTGTGCTCTGCGAAGAGATACATGCAATAAAGTATAACCAACGGTTCCGGCTCTTGCCAGCCGGTCTTTTTTATTGAAATGACTTGCTTGCCCTTCATTTCACATTCACCTTGCCCAAGAAGCCAGCCAACGGGAGAGGATTTTATTGTATCCTTTAAGGCGGACAGGGCATTACGGCGCGTCCTTTCTTTGAGTTCATCACCGAGCATAATCATCAAACTATCGCTAGAATATGTTGTGTCATATTCGAGACGCCTAATATACCATGTGATAATTGGTGAAGCGTATGCCATGTTGCTGTAAAAAAGTCCCCAAATGATTGCGTTATCAGCACCAAGCTCAATTGCACGATTAACAAACTTCGCGGGTGCTTTTTTGTCATCGGTAAGCCCACTTTCTTTTCCCCAACGTTCAAAAGCTGAAAACATATCTTTTCCAAGCCGGTCATTTGCCCAGAATTCGTCCGGGTTTTCAAAATATATTTCGACCCATTCTTGTCGAAAGCCAAAAGTTCTGTATCTGTCAATGTTTTTTACATCCACGTTATTTTCGCCTCCTATTGAAATTGAACGAGCCACAATACACCCCTTCTGCGCATCCAAACACTGTCCACAATGAGCACAATTGGTAATAATTATGTCATCACTCGTAATTGTCAGTGCACCATTCGGGCACTCTGCCATGCACTTTTTACAATTTCTGCAATATGCTGTTTTGTTGAGAACATTTTTAAATAGATACATGAAACGTATTGTTTCTTTGGTTTTTATCAATGGAAAAAACGAAAATGTTGTAACATCACCATCTGCTACTGCATGAAACAGTAACGTTATTTCCTCATGTCGCAATGAATATGTATCTTTCTCAACTTCAGCGAATTCGCCAAGCGCTACCATCCATTTTTTCCAAGAATGATTAGCGTTTTTAACTATAAATGTCTCCTTCGAGAGCGTACTGATATTTGTAACTTTGTTTTCCCCAATGGAAAGCACTTTCCCTCCAGCTCTTTTTTTCCAACCGCCGTCAGTCATATATTCAGTCCATTCAGCTTCTGTAGAAAACTTTTTATTGCTTGTATCTTTAATTATCTCTATGAAAGGTGCAACTTCCATTGGGTAATTATTGTTTTGTATGCAATCGGTCCAAGCTGATGACATTGGACAAAGAATACAGCCCACTCTATTGAGCCCATTTCTGTAGGCGTGATTAAGCGGAAGCGAACGTCCAAGCAGATATAAGAACAATTCGCATGTTCCCCATTCGAGGATTGGATTACAATTAATTTGTACAGCATGCTTGTTGCCATCAGAAATCATTTCATATGTAGAGCGTGCTTCGCTTTCTTCTGCTCGTACTCCAAGGAATGCTAAAACTTTAAAATGCTTAACTTCCTCAATGGAGTAACCTCGGCGCTGTGCAAGAATTTCTTTAATTTTCATCACGGATGGAGCAGATTTGTGGACACCACAGCACCATCGTATTGTACGCGCCGGAGGCCCGATAAATTTCCATGACTCCGTAGCATCAAAATCAGTTCTTGCAGTATGCCAATTCAAGTCTGACCATGTTTTTTTTGACACTTTTACATTTTCATAGGTATCACTTAGCTCCATTGTTGTGTCGCCAAAAACGACATCAAAGGCATCGTGTGGAAGCGCACGCTGAACTAAATCGAGCATAACTACTGAGTCTTTCCCGCCGCTGAAAGCCACATAAAACATGTCAACTTTCCCACGATATCCCTCAAACACTGTGTAGATATCTTTTAGCGTTTTTTGCACAAGTCCGTTTAACAGGTTTTCACTTTTTGCAATCATGCTTTTGATATCTACCGGAACGATGTCAAGATTTCTCACGACATTTTTTATTACAGGCATGGTGTATAAGCCACCGCCTTGAGCTTCACCTACACATTCGCCAAAATATATATATCTACGTCCCTCAGCCCACATTAATGGACCTTCGCAAGCCGGAATATTCCACCCATAATTCTTGTCAAAGCCAAGAAAACGAAGTTCCTCTGCAAAAACCGGACGCACTTCTTTTGTAACCCCGATAACCTTTGTACTTAATGTGTAGCCGCCGGTTTCTTTATCCCACTCATAATTATACATGTTGTTGCCATTCCTTTAGTCGCTTTTTTAGGTTCGCTTCGTCAAACAGCTCCGGATTAGAATGCGCAAGCCGATGACAAGCAGGGCATAGCAAGAGTATATCCGTCGTGGAGATACTCATGTTTGCACGGTGCTGCGAAAGCGACACGGCTATATGCGCTTCCAAAAGAGAGGTCGCATCATCTCCATATTTTATTTCTAAATCTTCTCCACATACCACACATTCTGTCTTATGATAATTGAAGCATTCGTTTTTTAGCCGCAGAACTGTCTTATCTGTCGCTTCAAGATAATGGTGGTATGAAATTGTAAGCTGTCCGCCAATGTAGTCTTTGTATTCAGGTAATTGTGGAAAGATAATATTTGACAGTGTTAAAATGCATTCTGCTATCCCTCTCAGCTCATCTTGGTGCTCAAAATAATAACTGCACACTTCTTTTCGTAAGGCAGATAACTGCCCATATGGTTTTTTAGAATCATCAAAATTCGTGCGTAGATTATTAATTAACATTTCCATACCTGATGGGGAGCGAAAAGCCGGATTGCTGCATAGTTCGGGGTAGAAAGGTAATGAGCGCATTTTGTTACTCAAATCCGATAGAATTTCCCAACGCACAACGGAAGACTTGATTTCCTTCATTTGAAAATACGTATCCACGAGCAATATCACTTCATCTATTCTTAATGGCGGCATGCGCTTTTTCTCTGCCATTTACTGTACCTTCAACTTTCCGCTTTCATCATAGAACAAGTGACCCTCTGTCTCTAAGAATGACGGAAGCTTTGCATTACACAAACCTTGCTCTTGTAACCAATAGAACACATCTTCTTTTGATGCAAAGGGCTCAAGTTGACTTTCTTTCACAAGAAGCCGCACGATAAGAGAATTCGTGTCTTCGTCGACAAACTCGTCTCCTATATAAATATCGACTGGTGTATAAACTGTACTTGTGTTAATTCGCAGCACAGTAAGCAAATCGCCAGCCAACGCGGATACGCTCTCGAGGAAGTATGCGTTCCAAGGAACATTAAGTTCCGGGAACCAGCTGAAATCATCGATATTCTTGGAAGCGCAGTATCCTCCGCGAACATGCACTATTTCTTTAATTTGCTGTGCTGTATCAAGCACACTATCGTCATCCACCCCGGCAAGTTCTTTTCTCATCAACGTCGTTTTGCCAACACGAATGAAGTCCGGTTCTATTGACTTCATCAAAGCAAGGATTGAGAAAAAACGAATTCCATTCTTATCACAAAGGTCAATCAAATCCTCGATTTCGATCGAGTTAAAACCAGAGAGATGTTGCAACAGAACGCCGTGGTGCGTCAAATCTATATCATCGCTAAGGGAAATATATGGTCTTGAAAAGAAGAACTCTTTTCTGAACATATACTGCAGCACTCCAAAAAGGTTACCCTGTGACTCAATGTTGTTGCGAATCATGAAGTCCGTGAATCTCATCATGTATTCGTTGTATAGTACCCTTGTAGATGCCGGTGTATCACTGCAAGTTGTCAACAGAAATTTACGTTGCTGATTATAATCATTCTCGTTGATATTCAGTTGCGAGGCATGCATATAGTACCCGCCATCGAGAACAACAATGGTTTTTAGCCGTTGGCAAAGAAATCCGATGTTAATTTCTGATAGTCCGTTAAATTCCTCCAAAAGGACGCTTTTATGAACTCTTCCGCTTTGCTCTACAAAATGTTCAAACTCCGAAGCAAGGTTTACGTCGGATTCCTTTGTTATATAATCCTTGCGCATGACGAAAGGACAGCCAAGCAGCTTGAGGGCACCTTGTAAGCAATATTTGTTATTAATCTGTGTTCCGCTAAAGCGATCAGAAAAGGTGTCAAATAATTCTGTGTATGTGAGAACCACACGTGGACTGTTCTCAATATAAGCATTTATATCATCGATGATTTTTTTATCGACATCTATGTAAGAAGGATGAATGTATTTACCCCTATCAATCAGAACACCTATTTGACCAATTTTAGCATCAAGTGCCCTTGCGGTGATTTTTCCTTTATTCTCGAAAACCTCAGCGAGATAGGACATGAAACGTTTATGGTCGGACTCATCAGCAATTTTATAACCATTTGGGAATCTGGTACGCAGAATATAGTCGCACATGAAGACTACCGTAAGCCTCCCACGATGATAAAACATGCCATCACGCTTGTATGTCGACCGTAACTGCATTCGCAGTAATTCCTCCGCAACGCCATGCTTTTCTACAAGGTCAGCAATGTAATGCGGCATTTCTGATTTTTCGATAAAGGCAGGTAGCTCAGAAAGAAGCGATAACAAAGCGACATGCTCCGATTCTCTACTGAAAACAACTGCATTGAGCTGGTGCGAGAAATGATACGCCTCGCAATTAATAAGATCTTTCTTTGCAAGGAACCAAATTAATTGTGCATCGGCATCACCGATTTGCGTAGCAAGATCTTCATAGTGAAGTACCGTTTCTCCACCGAGGAAAGCATAGATTGTCGCAAGAATATCATGGTCGCTTTTTTGAACATCATATGAATGCTTCATTAATGTTGCAACCCGCTTTTCAATTTGCCGGATGCGTTCTCGCGTTACGCCTAAAATACTGGCAATCGTTTCGAGTGTTTCACCTAGCATTCTTTGCTCAATTACAAACTGCTCATTCTCTTTTTGGCTTTTAAAGCATTCTCGTATTGGCTGACAAAGCGCGGCTAGATCGCAATTCATCCATTTAACAAAGAAAAAGGCATAATTTAGAACCTCTGACATATCTCCGTTATCGTTCCAAATTTCTCGGATAAAATCCCAAACAGTTGTTTCCGAATCCAGTGAGAAGGGATAATCCTTTTGATTCATCCCTATGCCTTCTCTTCCACTATATGCCGCAATAAAGGGTTTTACCGGTAAGCTTTTTATTTCTTTCGACAAAGATCTCACATGAGCGTCAAATTTTTCTTTGAGCTCCCTCTTATACAGTTTGAGCAGGTCCTCAAAATATTTCTGAAACATCCTCATAACACCTAACACATCTGGATTCCCGCTTGCTGCAGCAAGAACAATCTCTTTTTCTATTGCCTCATACGCTGACATATATTCAGAAAAAACAGCTGTTTTACTATAGCTAAAAGAAGATATATCGGGACTTCTGCCTTGTAACATAGCTAGCACTTGCTTCCCAAAGTTAAAACTAACAGACTTGTTTACCTTCTTTTCAGGTTGACTGTTATTAGAATGCACCATAAGATTTAATGCGGAGACAATCTGCTCTATTGATAGCTTTCCCATGCCTTTATATTTAGACAGTTGAAGTGGTGAAAGCTTCAACAAGTCTCCCACAGTCTTACATGAAAGAGAAGAACCGTCTTTCTTTCTCCCAACAAGAAGACTATGGTAGGCTCTTGCACCAATATCAGATTCCAGTAATGGCATATCAAGAAAAGGTTCCCATGCAACACATAAAAGCTGATATAAAGGCACGTCAGATGCGAAACTAAAACCGGTAAATGGGATGGTATTGTTTCCCTGAATAGTCTGATGATCATCTTCACCGTTGGTTTGAACCGCTTTCTCGACAGAGATAACCTCGCCTTGTGATAGATCTGCAACTTTAGATTCATTCAGATTGTTTACTGAAATAGTATCTTCGTTTTCGTAAGGAATTATAGCATTAGTGGTTTCAGTTACATTATTCGCTTTTTCTGGTTCGGTAGTAACCTTTGAATAATTCTCATCTCCTTGTATTTCAGTATTTGCAGGGTGTTCACATGACTCAATCATCATGTGTAGTTGGTCTATCTTTCTACGGAGAATGCTAATGATTTTGTTAAAACCATTCTTCTCGTGCTTTCCGCTTTCAGAATGGAGTGTCAAGGTTAATGCGTTTAAAATCCGTTCTATAGAAAGCTTCCCCATTCCTTCATAATTAGACAGTTGAAGTGGTGAAAGCTTCAACAAGTCTCCCACAGTCTTACATGCAAGAGAAGAACCGTCTTTCTTTCTCCCAGCAAGAAGACTATGGTAGGCTCTTGCACCAATATCAGATTCCAGTAATGGCATATCAAGAAAAGGTTCCCATGCAACACATAAAAGCTGATATAAAGGCACGTCAGATGCGAAACTAAAACCGGTAAATGGGATGGTATTGTTTCCCTGAATAGTCTGATGATCATCTTCACCGTTGGCTTGAATCGCTTTCTCAACAGAGAGAACCTCGTCTTGTGATAGATCCGTAATGTTAGATTCATACAGAATGCTTACTGGCACAGCATCTTCGTTTTCGTAAGGGGCAGTACAATCTGTTGTTTCAGCTATATCGTTCCATTTGTCTGGTTTTGGAAAGACCATAGACAATACTTCAGTTCTTGGTAACTCAGTATCTATAGTTTGCCCATATGCCTCAATAAGACAGCAGAGTTGAACTACTTTAGTATAAGGAATTCGGTATTGTAAACTATATGCGATATAATCCTTTCCAGTAAGTTCGCTTCTATATCTCTTATTAGCATTTAAGCAGTATTCAAGAAAATTACTATATTCACCTTTTAGAATGTCAGAGATCAGGTAATCTGCCATTTTATTGTTTACTCCTTATCTAATTACTCATCGCTCTCCTAGTGTTAAGTCATTACACAGCTCGATTAGTTATCTTTGACGTTCAATTTTTGACAAACTCACTATTTGCTCTCGTAATCCAATTAATATAAATGTAAATCAGAACAGTCAAGGGCGTTCTCTAACGCATTCGTAAGACAGCCGTCTATAGTCATTTGTTCCTGTTTCATCTTCTTTCCTTGTTTCAATTAACCCGCAAATGCTCTCCTCACATGTTAACAATTCCTCGTAAGTGTCTTAATTTGCTGAGGTATAACCGAAATTGTGGATGGAAAAAAGAGAGCGTACCCTCTGTTTTCGCCAAAAAGCCAAATTCTGTTGGAAGCAGGAAAAAAGAATGCACTCTTGCACAAAGATACCACAGCAAAGATTGAAAGTCGATTGGCCCAAGAATCGAGGTTAACGTTGGAGGACTGCTTGAGAGAGGGTGCGCGAAATATGCTTCAACAAGCGATTGGGGAAGAGGTTAACGAGCATCTTGAGAACCACCGTTTTCTTCGAGAGGAAGAAGGAGGCTGCCAGATGGTTGTTCGCAACGAGAAAGGGCATTTGCGGTTGCTTTAGGCAGGAATGAACGACATTGAGATCCGCCTGCCCCGAACCCTTGATCGTAGGCCGGGCAACGGTTTGCCAGCGCTCTTTTACCTTCGTATATGCAATGGGTACTGACGGAGAGACCTTGTTGCCGTGCTACATCTCAAGAGAATCTCTGAAAACGACTTCAAACAGGTCCTTTCAACCTTCTTTCCCTTGCGGTTTTTGCAGGCTTTCATGGTCGTAACGATCCAGGATGTCCAAACCGCGGACAAAACGCTCCAGTACGGACGAAACACCGGCGATTTCTGCATTATCGCTTCGGGAGATTATGGTGAGGACCTGATCAAGCTTGTTCAACCGCTGTTTATTAAGAGCGTAGCCCTACTGCTTGAGAACGGAATTTGCCCATCGGCGAAAGGCGTTGCCCCGTTTTGACTTGACCCGATAGCCGATGGAAATGATGACGTCGAGGCTATAAAACTGCGTCATGCGGGTTTGGGTTTTCCCTGCGACAGCACCATGCCGACTGGTTGTCGCAAAATTTGCGACAACCACTTCTTTATCCAATTCATCATCGGAGAATACATTATTTATATGCTTTCTGATTGTTTTGTCGTCTTTATCAAACAGCAGTGCCATTTGATTTGCCGTTAGCCATACCGTGTCTTTTTCTGGCGATACGGGAACATCAAGAGAAACGGCACCATCAATAAATAGGACAATAGAATTTTCTGGCGTACTCATGGCTTCCCCGGAAGTTCTTGTGCCCTTCTCTCCCTTAATTCTCTTTGGGCTGTCAAGGATCACTGCCCTTAAGTTAGAGGACAGGCCACAGTTGACCTTCTTCGATGTCGACGAAAGCGCAAAGGAGTCGAAAGCCATGGCCCGTTCCGGCTCTCAAGGAGCCTGACAGGGACAAGGCCCATGGCGAAGCCCCGCCCGTTCCTCCCTAGGGTCACCCCTTTGACTCCCGGGAGGAACAAAAAAAGCCCCCTCCCTCGCGGGAGGGGGCCGTTCTATTTCTCTGCTTCGAAGCGATCTTAGAAGGTATACCTAGCCCCGAACTGAATCTGCCAACGGGAGTTGAGGTCGTTGGTCTCGTAGGGGTTGGTCTTGTTCTGACCGGCGTAGACGTAGTCGAACTTCGGCTTGCCCGTCTTGGCGTCGATTCCGTTGTACTTCAGCGGTATGCCGCCGCGGTAGTAAACGTACTGGAGCTTGCCCCAGTCGCTGCTGAGCATGTTCAGGACGTTCATGATGTCCAGTGTCAGCTGAAGCTTGTTCCCCTTGAGGCCGGGGAGGGAGATGTCCTGGAGGAAACGCAGGTCCATCCTGTGGTACCAAGGCTCGCGGCTGGCGTTGCGGCCGATGATGGAGCCTCTCGCTTTCCGGAGGGCCGGATCGGCCTCGATGTAGGCGTTAAGCTCTTCCCAGGTGCCTTTGGTAAGAATGATCTCATCCGCCGATTTGGGAACGTAGATGAGATCGTTGTAGTAACTTCCGTCCCCGTTGTAGTCAGTGTCGTAACGGGTGGAGTAGGGACGCCCGGAACGGGCGTTGTAGAAGAGGGCGACCTGAGTGGGATACTTCTTGGAGAAGGGAAGCTGGTAGGAGATCCCCAGGGAGATCCGGTGGCGGATGTCGAAGGCCGACCAGGTCACTTTCGGGTTGTTGGGATCGCCGTCAATATGGTTGTACTGCCAGCTGGAGAGGGCCTGGGAGCTGGTGGCGCTGTTCTGGTCCTTCGCCTGCCCGTAGGTGTAGGAGGCGTTGATCCAGGTACCCTCGGAGAAGTTCTTCTGCAACTGGAAGCTGAGGCTGTATTGGTAACCCTTGGAGGTGTTTTTGAGGAGAATGACGTTGCTGTACTTGTTGGTGATCCTGGTCTTGTAGAGAGGCCTGCCGTCGAAGGCATCGACGCCGGACTGAACCAGGTTGATGTTTTGGAAGAGGCACTCGTTCAGGTTCTTGGAGTAGATGAACTCCACGGTCCCGATGATGCCCCAGAAAAGCTGTTTGTCCATGGCGATGTTGGTTCTGAAGATCTGCGGGAACTTGAAGTTGCTGTCGCTCAGGTTGATCTCGTTGGTGGACGCCGCCCCCAAAGAAGTGGGCTGAGCGTCGGGGTCGTTGATGAAGTTGATCCCGTTCTTGCTGTCGGTCTTGGTAAGCCTTGTGAACTCGATCCCCGTGTTGGCGAAGGAGTTGGAGATCCAGACGTAGGGGGTGCGGCCCGTAAAGACTCCGACGCCTCCGCGGATCTGGTTGGAGCGGTCTCCGGTCACATCCCAGTTAAAGCCCAGCCTGGGGGAGATGAGAACCTTCCCGCTGGGGGTTTTGTCGTTTCTAAGCCCGTAAATCGTCTCCACGTCGGCGTTGTAGGTGGGATCATCGTTGAAGATGGGGACATCCGCCCTTAAACCGAGGGTGAGTTTCAGGTTGGGAAGGATCGACCAGTTGTCTCCGGCGTAGAAACCGAGCTGGCTGACGCTGAACTTGGCCGTTTTCATGGCTTCTTCGGTGTTGGAGAAGCTGTGTTCGTAGTACCAGGCCTTCCCCGCCTCGAAGAGGTCCAGGGAGTTGAACCGGTAATAACCGAAGACGTCTTTGATGAAGAGGTTGTCGAACTTGAAGAACTCGTTGTGAGTTCCCAGCGTGAAGGTGTGCTTTCCCTTGAAGATCGTCAGGTTGTCGGTGAGCTCGATGATGTCCTGATCCAATCCGTTGGCTTGGGAGTAGCGGTCCACACCGGCGTAGAATCTACGGCCAGGGGCGTAGAGAACATCGATGGAGGGAAAGGCGTTGCTGAAGTCCCTGCTCTCCCGGATGGTCGTATAGTTCAAGACCAGTTCGTTGTAAGTGTTCCGACCGAGGGCCGAGTTGAGCTGGGCGACGGTGGAGTGGGTGTTGCTGTTGAAGGTGTAGTTGTTGTCCGGGAAGCTGAAGTTCAGGCTGGAGCTGTTGTAGAAGTTGTCCTTCGAAGCGTCGACCCAGTTGTGACGAAGGGTGAGCCTGTTCCTGGAGTCGATGTTGTAGTCCATACGGACGAAGAGTTTGTTGCTGTCCTGGTTCTTGTTGAAGACATCGTAAGAACCGGCGTCGTGTCCGTACTTGTTCTTCAAGATGCTGAGGAACCTGTCGGCTTCGGCCTTGTAGCCGTAGTCCAGGGCGCTGCCGGAACCGTCGATGTAGTACTGGGTAGGCTCGTTTCTCCTGCTGAGCTCACCGCTGACGAAGAAGAAGAGTTTGTCTTTGACGATGGGGCCGCCGAAACGGAGACCGTATTGGGCCTCGTCGAAGTCAGACATCTTCACGCCGCTGGGGCCGTCGCCCACGAAGCTCTGGTTACGGCCGAAGAAGAAGACCGAACCGGTGAACCTGTTCGTTCCGCTCCGGGTGATCGCGTTGATTCCTCCACCCGTGAAGCCTCCGTGACGGACGTCGTAGGGGGAGACGACGATCTGAAACTCCTGAATGGCGTCGAGGCTGATGGGGGTGGTGCTGGCCTGCCCGCCGGGAGTTCCGCTGTCGGCCAAACCGAAGAGGTCGTTGTTTACGGCGCCGTCGATCTGAACGCTGTTGTAGCGGTTGTTACGACCACCGAAAGAGATGGCCTGATCGCTGAAGTTGTCGGCCACGTTCATCTGGGGGGAGAGACGGGTGTAGTCGGCGAAGTTCCTGGTCAAGGAGGGCATGGCCTCGATGGCGGTTTCGCTGACGTTCTGAGCCGCCCCTGTCCGGGCCGAGTTGATCACCGGGTTGGAAGCGGTGACGACGATCTCGCCCACGTCCATGGTGGCCATGGTGAGCTGGAAACGGAGCTGTTTCGTCTCCCCCAGTTTCACGGAGACGTTGGCCAGCTCCTCACTCTTGAAGCCCTCAAGGCTTGCGGTGATCTTGTAGGGTCCGCCGACGCGGACGCTGGGAATAAAAAACCGGCCGTCGTTGTGGGTCACTGTTTCGAAGTGTGTGCCCGTGGGAACATGGATCGCCACCACGGATACTCCGGGCAGACCCTTGCTCTCGTTATCGACAACGATTCCGGAGATGTCTCCCGTAGTCACACCCTGGGCGATAACAAGCCCGGGAAGGATCAACAGGAGAAGGCAAAGCAGTAGACTTCCTCTCCTCATCAAAGGTAACCTCCTATGGATTTTCATTCTTGGAATAAAAGGGTATAACACCGTTCCGTTAAGAACGCGTGAAGAAGAGCGGGGAAAAAGAGACACCCCCTGGGAGGCTTTTGAAGGGCCGGAAAAGAGCACTCTCTTTCACGATCACCGTCTACCATTGTTTCATCCCTTTCTTTCAGCCTCTCGAAGCATAACGGATTTTACATCGAAAAAAAGGCTAAGGCAACGGAAGCGGGGAAGGAAATCACCCATCCCGCCGCCTCCATTCTACTCTTCCGGAAACCCGACGCTCTGCGCGACGATCACCCTCTGCTCGGCCCTCAGGCCCATCTCTTCCCGAAGCTTTTCACGGTCAAGGCCCGCTCTGACAACCGTTGCCAGACCCCGAGAGGCGCAGAAGAGGTAGACGTTCTGGGAGACGAAGCCCGAATCGATAGCCCCGAAGAAGGCCTTCTTCTCGGGGGGAAGGTTGCCCATCCTCTTTTCGTCGGCGACCAGGACCAGGTTCACCGGAGCCTTGGCGACGAAGGGCTGCCCTCCGGTCTTGGCCCTCCAGTCCCCACCCTTCACCTTGACCAAGAGGTGACCCTGGGGATCGTAGAGGAAGAGGCCCTCCTCCATAGCCACGTAGAGGTCTATCTCCTGCCAGTTCATCGCCGTGGGAGCGGTCCTCTTCCCGCTCTCGGGACGGTTGATCCCGTTGGCGGCCCAGAGAAGGTCGCTCAGGAGCTCTCTGGGTAGAGCCTTTGTCGGCAGGAAGGCCCGTGAAGAGGCCCTCTGGGCGAGAACTTTCATGAAGGCGTCTTCTCCCTTACGGGGAGGAGGAAGTTTCTCCCCACTCGGCTCGGCAGCCCAGAGGGAGAGAACCGCGAAAGCGGAGAGAACTAACCAGAGAGAAGAGGATCGGCAAACCTTCGTCATGGACAACCTCCAGATTCTTCTTGCCTAATGATCCTCCGGTAAAGGGAGGAAGTCAAGAAGAAGGGGCTCTTCCAACTCTCCTCCCTCCTGAAGGAAGGATCCCCCTCTCCGCGAAGGCTCTCGGTTGTCTCAGGGAGGAGTCTCTGCTAAGAATCGACAAACCAGGAGAAAAAGTTGAGCCCGAAGAGAGCAGACCAAAGAGAGGGAATAGACCGCGAAGAGGCGGAAGAGGGGGGGCGGCGACTCCCGTAGCGAGCTCCCTCACCGCCCTCCCCCCCTACCCCCTTCGGTCTTCACCGAAGAACCCTCCTCTAAGAGCGTTCTTCGGGGTAAGAGGCGTAACACCTTGGCTCCCCCCGTCGTGAGGAGGGAGTGGACCTCCCCCATCCCCTCCTCGCCTACCTCGACAAAGAAGAGCTCCCCGGAGCGGAAGTAACCGAGGGAACTGCCGCCGAGGAGAGCCTCGACTCTCTCCGGGGGCGATGCCTCCACCTCAAGGAGGGGAAGAGGGGTTCTCCGGAACTCCTGAAGGGTCCCCTGAAAGAGAAGACGTCCCCCCTCGAGGATTCCCACCCTCTGAACTGTCTTTTCAACCTCCAGGAGGCGTCGGGAAGAGAGGAAGATGCTCCTGCCCTCTCTCCGGGTTAAGGAGGCCAAAGTCTCCTGGACCTCCAGGGCCCCCGCGGAATCGAGGCCATCGCAGGGCCCGTCGAGAACCAGAAGCTCTGGATCCGAAAGGAGGGCCGCGGCGAGGCCAAGCCTTCGCTTCATTCCGACGGAATATTCCCCGGTCGGCCTTTCCGCATCTCTCTCCGTCAAGAAGACGCTTCTTAGAGCCCTTTCCACATCCTGGAGTTCCCACCCCCCCAGGTACGCCAGAATCTCAAGATTCTCCTTTCCCGTTAAATGTGGAAAGAGAGAGGCCCCCTCCGGAAGGGCTCCGACCTTCGAGAGCGGCTCTTTTCCCCCCTCTCCGAGGCTCTTTCCCCAGAGAAGGATTCTCCCCTCCGTCGGAGGGATCAAACCGAGAATCATTCGGATAACCGTGGTCTTACCGGCCCCGTGGGGACCAAGACAAGCGTACGCCTCCCCCTCCTCCACTCTCAAGTCCAGCCTCTGAACCGCCTGAACCTTCCCGAAGCTTCGGCTCAATTGGAACGTCTCGATGACCATCATCTTTCTTTAACGCTAAAGTCAAGGAGAAGTTCCCTGAGCGTTTAAAAAAACGGCAGGCCTTCTCCGGCGCCGGGGTCCTCTGCTCTTTTGGGAAGGGGTTGGCCCCGCTAAATCATCTTCCTTCTGACGAAGGCCAAGGCCAGGAGAAGGGAGAGCAGGCATGAGCCCAAGGCGATGGAGGCAAAGGCCCAGGGCGAACTCTGAAGGGGAACGTGGACGTTCATCCCGAAGAGGCTGGCGATGAGGGTCGGAATCATGAGGACGATGGAGAGGGAGGTGAGCTTCTTCATGATGATGTTCACGTTGTTGGAGATGATGCTGGCGAAGGCGTCCATCATCCCGCTCAGGATGTTGCTGTAGATATTGGCCGTCTCAATGGCCTGGCGGTTCTCGATGATTCCGTCTTCCAAGAGGTCCCGGTCATCCTCGTCCATCCGCAGGAGGTTCCCCCTCTGAATCCTCTCGAGGGTCAGCTCGTTGGACTTGAGGGAGGTGATGAAGAGGACCAAGGACTTCTCCAAGAGGAGGAGCTTGATCAGCTCCGTGTTCTTGATCGCCTTCTGAAGGTTCCGTTCAAGGTCCGCCGTCTCCCGGTTGATCTCCTTCAGGTACTGAAGGTAGAGAATCGCCGAACGCATGAAGACCTGGAGAATAAAGGCGGCCTTATCGGTGAGCTGAAGGTTGCGCACGCGGTTGTCGAGAAACTCTTTCTGAAGGGCCCCTTCCTTGAGGGAGACCGTGATGATGGCCTTCTTCACGAGGATGATCCCCAAGGGGATCGTCCCGTAGGGAACCTCGTCCTCCCTGTCGTGAATGGGAATGCGCACGATCGCCAGGAGCCAATCATCCTCTTTCTCAACCCGGGACCTCTCGTCGGGGTCGAGGATATCGCTGATCACCTCGGTGGGAATCTCAAATTCCCGGCAGAGCCGGGCGATCTCATCGGGGCTGGGGGCGGTGACGTTGATCCAGCAATGGGGTTCGTAACTCTCGATAGGGGTGTAACCTTGGGGTGTCTGTTTCCAATACTTGATCATCTCCTCTCTCCTCCCCTCTTCCCTCTCGCTTCAAAAGGGAGAAGAGAGAGGGATCAGACCCTCTTTCTCCAGAGGCTTGAAGCGAGCCGGAAGGGGTGTCTACTTTGTGGTTCGTCCGGCCGTGGCGCGGTTTCCGCAGGTCCACTCATGGCTGCAAAGCCTCCTTTTTAAGATTTCCACCCTATTATAAACCAAAATTACTGGTTTAGGCTCTTCTCTCTCCCCAAAGTTTTCTATTCCCCCTCCGCCCGGCGGGAGAAGAGGGCCGCGCACTGGGATGGGGAGAGGGGAAGCCGGGGAGCCTCCCCTCTCTCCCCGTCGATGACGATGTGAACGAAGGAGGGACCGGGTTGGCGGAAGAGCATGTTCAAGAGCCCCCTGAGGGGTCCGACCTCGTGAACCGTGTAGGTGGCCTCGTAGCCGCAGGCCAGGGCCGCCTCGGCGAAGTTGACCGAACCGCTCAGAGTCGGTTGCCCGCCGGTGGTTCCGTAACACCGGTTGTCCAGGAGAAAGTGGTAAAACTTCCGGGGGTGAACCTCCCCAACCATGGTCAGAGAACCGAACCCCATGAGCAGGTTCCCGTCTCCTTCCACGACGGCCACGGGGGTCTCCGGTCTCTTTAAGGCGAAGCCCAGAGCGGTCGAAGAGGTTAAGCCCATGGAACCAACCAGGGGAAAGACGCCCTCCCCTCCTCGGGCCGCGTAGACCTCCCTGCCGATGTCTCCGTTGCAGCCGAAGAGGACTCCCTCTGGCGGAAAGAGTTCCACCAAGATCGCCACAGCCTCCCCCACCTTCACTCCAAACCTCCCCGCCCGACCAGCAGAGCGTAGAGACCCTTTTGGGCCAGAGTCTCTCTGATGGACCTCTCCTGCCCCTCCCGCCACCCTCTCTCCAGACGGGAGAAGGGGATCGAAAAAAGTGCCAGAAGCTCTTCCGTCTTTTCGCCCATGATCCTATGTTCCTCCCATCCGATGTCTTCAGGCCCCCTGTGGGAGATCAGGAGAAGCAGGGGAACCCGGTAGATCATCGGCAGGGAGCAAAGAGCCTCCAGAGAGTACCCTAAGCCGGAGTTTTGCATGTAAAGGAGAGGGCGCTCTCCCGCCAAGGCGGCCCCCACGGCGAGGCCCACCGCCAGGTCCTCCCGGGGGGCGGGAAGGTGCCTCTCCCGGGGGAGAGCCTCCCAGAGGGAGAGAAGGGGGGCCAGGAAGGTATCCGGAACACCGGTGAAGAAAGAGATCCCCTCTTCCTTCAGCCAGCAATCGAGATCTTGAGCCTTCATGGTTTTATCATACCACTCGTCCCCCTGCCGGAGAAGGGTCGCGCCGGTTTGACCCGTCAAGACCTTTATGCTAACCTTTTTCTATCTCTTAAGAGAGGGAGGCCCCCCGCTTCCCCCGGGAGTGGAACAATCTCTTCACCTCGAAGGATCAACAAAAAAATCTCTTTCCTTAAGGAGCGATAGAAGATGAAGAAAACCACCGTTTTGCGTAAGGCGATCATGGAACGCCGGGCCGTTGCCGTCCCCGGTTGCCACGACGCCTTGAGCGCCAAGGCTATCGAGAAGGCCGGGTACGAAGCCATCCAGGTCTCCGGTTACGGTCTCGCCGGTTCCTTCCTGGCCAAGCCCGACGTCGGTCTGATCAGAATGAAGGATGTTCTCGACCTCACATGGAACATCGCCCAAGCCGTCTCCATCCCCGTCATGGCCGACATCGACACGGGCGGAGGCAACGCCATCAACGCCGCCTGGATCACCGAGAGGCTTATCGCCATGGGCGTCGCGGGAATGAACATCGAGGACCAGATCTTTCCGAAACGGTGTGGTCACATGGCCGGGAAAGAGGTCATCTCCGCGGAAGAGATGGTCGGGAAGATCCGCGCCTGCGCCAAGGCCAGGGATGAACACGACAAGGATTTCATCATCAACGCCCGGACAGACAGCTTCGCGGTGCTCGGCATCGACGAGGCCATCCGTCGTTGCAACCTCAACCTCGAAGCCGGGGCCGACCTCGTCTTCATCGATGGAATCAAGAGCCGCCAGGATATCGAGAAGGCCGTGAAAGGGATCAAGGGTCCCCTCTCGGTCAACCTCATGGACGGCATCTCCGGCATGAAGACGGAACTCATCCCGATCCCCGAGCTCGCCAAGATGGGCGTGGCCCGCGTCTCCATCCCCGTCGCCTCCATCATGGTCGCCCACAAGGCCCTGGTCAGCTTCTTCGCCGCCCTGAAGGCTTCCCCCACGGGAACCCTTCCAGGACAAACCCAATGGGTCAGCACCTTCGAGGAGTACACCGATTTCGTCGGCCTCAAAGAGTACAGGGCCATGGAGAACGAGTACCTCCCCAAGGCGAGAATCGAAGACAAGTACAAAGGCGTCGGCAAGATCGTCGGCTGAAGGAGGACCCTATGGGAATGACTCTGGTTCAAAAGATTCTGGCCCGAGCGGCGGGTCTTCCCTCCGTCGCCGTGGGCGATGTTGTCGAACCCAGGGTGGATCTGGCCATGTCCCACGAAAACGCCGCCCTGGTCATCAACCAGTTCCATGAGATCTACCGGGAAACCGGAAGAGAGCCTCTGGTCTGGGACCCTTCCAAGATCGCCATCATCTTCGACCACCGCGTCCCCGCCGAGAGCTCTAAGACGGCGACGAACCAGAAGAAGATCCGGGAGTTCGTCGGCGCCCAGGGGATCACGAAGTTTCACGATATTCGGGGCGACCGCGGTGGAATCTGCCACCAGATTCTCCCCGAGAACGGGTATGTCCTTCCCGGATCCGTCGTCGTAGGGACCGACAGCCACACGACTTCCCACGGCTCCTTCGGGGCCTTCGCCTTCGGGATCGGAGCCACCGAAATGGCCTCGGTCTGGACCTTGGGAAGCATGCTCAACGTCGAAGTCCCACCCACCATCAAGGTTGAAGTGGTCGGGGAGTTTCCTCCCCAGGTGATGTCCAAAGACCTTATTCTCCACCTGATCGGCCTTCTCACCGCGGAAGGGGCCAACTTCAAGGTTCTCGAGTTCCATGGCCCCGCTATCGCCAAGATGTCCCAGAGCGCCCGGATGGTCTTGAGCAACATGTCCGTCGAGGCGGGCGCCACGTCGGGTATCGTCCCCTTTGATGGGGAGACCGAACGGTACCTGAGGGAAGAGGCCGGGTACAAAGGGGAGCTTGCCCCCCTCTACCCCGACCCCGACGCCGTTTACGACCGTGTCGTCACGATCGATGTCTCTCGGCTGGAGCCCCAGATCGCCTGCCCCCATACGGTGGACAACGTGAAGCCCATCTCCAAGGTCGAGGGAACTCCCATACAACAAGTCGTCATCGGTTCCTGCACCAACGGACGACTGGAAGACCTGGAGGCGGCCGTCAAGATTCTGAAGGGCCGTAAGGTCAGCACCTCGGTGAGGATGCTCGTTTTCCCCGCCTCCGGACGGATTTACCGCAAGGCCCTCGAACTCGGCTACGTCACGGCATTCGTCGAGGCCGGAGCCGTCGTCATGAACCCCGGTTGCGGGCCCTGTCTCGGGGTGCATCAAGGGGCGCTCGGAGACGGAGAGGCCGCGTTGGCCACGACGAACCGGAACTTCAAGGGCCGCATGGGCAACCCCAAGGGAGAAGTTTACCTGGCCTCCCCCGCCGTAGCCGCCGCCAGCGCCCTGACGGGGAAGATCACAGATCCCAGGAAAGGAGGTTTCTGACATGGCCAAAGTGGTTCTCGTCCTTGGTGACGACATTTCAACCGACATCATCTACCCCGGCCGTTACATGGCCACGGTTTTGCCTACGGAGACCCCCCAGTTCGCCTTCGCCGATTTAACGGACTTCAACGGGAAGCTCGTCCGGAAAGAGGTTGGTGAGGCGCCGGTCCTCGTGGCCGGTAAAAACTTCGGATGCGGCTCTTCCCGGGAACAGGCCGTCTCCACCCTGGTCGGACACGACCTCACCGTCGTGGCCAAGCACTTCGCCAGGATCTTCTTTCAAAACAGCATCAACCTCGGACTGAAGACCGTCATATGCCCCTCCTTGGAGGCATCCGAGGGGGATGACCTGGAGATCGGCGAGGGAGAGGTCATCAACAAGACCACGGGAAAGAGCTTCCCCCGTCTCCCCCTTCCTCCGGCGCGACAGGCCATCGTCGACGCGGGCGGGCTGATTCCCTACACTCGCAAGAGATTGTCTAACAAGAGATAACAGAGGGGTTTACCCCTCTCAGGCCCCGGCTCTTCGGAGTCGGGGCTTTTTTTATTCACCGCTCTTTCCCTCCCTGGGCTCTCTCCGAAACCGGGAGAACCCGAAGGGTTCACTCCTGAGCGAAGCGGCTCCGTATGTAGGACCCGTAGCCCCTGGAGGCAAGGCGTCTCTTCAAGTCGTTCAGGAGTATCTCCTGAGGAGAATCGGCAACGATTTTGAAGTAGGGCCCCTCGACGACCATCTGAAAGGGGTCTTCAGGGAAGAGGCTCTTCAACTTCTCCAGCCTCTCCATGGCGTACTCCCGAACCGAGAAGGCTCCAACCTGGAGCCTATAGAGAATCCTCGCGTCCACCCTCTCGGGAAGAACCGGAGGGGGTGGTGTCCCGAGCCCCCCCCCCTCCCCTGGGAGAGAGAAGGCCTTGACCGCCACTTTGGCCGTTCCAGGGCCGATCATGTCCAACCTCTTGGCCGCCTCCCGGGAGAGGTCCAGGATTCTCCCCTTCTTGAAGGGTCCCCGGTCGTTCACCGTCACCTTGACCGCCTTGCCGTTCTCCAGGTTTACAACCTCGACCTGGGTCCCCAGAGGAAGAGTGGGGTGGGCGGCCGTCAAGGCGTCCATATCGTACCGCTCCCCCGAAGAGGTCCTCTTGCCGTGGAAATCGTGACCGTACCAGGAAGCCACGCCCTCTTGGTAGAAGAGCGGAGAGGTCTTCTCCGAAAGAAGGCTCGGGCTGGAAAACAATCGGGACTCCCCCCTCTGAGAATCCGGAGCGGCGGTGGAGGCTCCCACGCTCCTCTCCTCCTGAACGTAGGAGTCCTCCTGTTGGGCAGGAGGAACGAGGAGGGGCTCCTCTTCCTTGGGGGAAGGGAGAGTCTCAAGGGATGGACGTTTTACGCAGGAGGGGAAGAGGAGGAAAACCAGGAGCAGGGCCGGAAAAAATGCCCGTCCCTTCATGCGCCTCCCTCGGGGGACCCTGCCCTCTCTCCGGGACCGGAGGGGAAGGCGTCTTTCCCGCACAGCCGGGAGGCCGCCAGGGGAAAGAGCCTCTTGGCCAGAGCCTCCAACCTTTGGGAGAGGGCTCGGATATCCCACTGGGCGTGGGAGTCCGAACGAAGACGCACGAAATGGTAGAGCTCCCTCAGGTTCATCTTGACTACGACCCTACGCCTGTGGGAGTTGGTCAAGAGGTACTCTGCGGCTTCACCGTAGCGGGCGGCCAACCTTTCATAGAGCTCTTCGGCCTTGGCGATCAAACCCCTGAACTCCCCTTCCAAGCCCACCTCCACCAGGGAGGGAGGAACCGTCACCCCCAGGGAGAGGTCGTAGGAGGAGGCCAAGAGAGTTGCCAAACGGTGGCGCTTCAGTTGGGCGAAGTTGGAGGCGCTCACGACGGCCTGAAAGGTGAGGTCCACGGCCTCGAACTCCCGAGGCGGCGTGTCGAAGAAGGCCATCTCCCGAAAGAGGTCGTCGTAGACCTCCCGCTTCTCCTCCCCGTCCAGGGAGGTCGCCCAGCCGATCAGATGTTTGACGGGGACTCCCCTTCTTGAGACCGCCAACAGGGAGAGAATCAGCTCATCCCCTCCCGAGGTCGCCCCGATGAGGGAGAACTCCTCGGTGAGTCCGATCCCTTCCTCTCTCTTGGGCAGGTGGTTCTCCAACCGCTCCCAGAGGTTCTTATCGAAGGGGGAAGGGTCGTTGAAGAGAAGGATGGAGGGAGCGACGGTTCTGACAAGTTTCCAAAGCTCTTCAGCCAGATCCTGAGCCTCCCTCAGAGGGCTCCTCTTGAGCTTTCGGAAGAGATGCTCGAGGTTACGGGCGTTCAGGGTCATGCCCAGTTGGCCCTGGGTCCCTAAGGGGAGGATGTAGCGGGCGTCCTCCTTCGCCCTCTCTTCGGCCCGGGGAAGGTCGACGAAGAGAGGTTTCAACCTCTCGCAGGCGGTACGGTAGAAGCCGTTAAGATCTTCCACGACCAGGCGGTAAGCCTCCCGATCCTCTGGAGAGAACTCCTTGGGAACCGTATAGTCCCCCTGAAGGGTGACATACCTTTGAGACTTCTCCGTGAAAGAGGCGAGTCGGAGGCTTTCAACCTCCTCCAGAAGAAGCCGGGAGACCTCCATGAGGTCGAAATTGAAGACCGAATGTTCCGCCACCGAGTGGTGGCCCATGGAGAAGATAATCTTCTCGTTGGAACGTCTGGCCTTGGCGACATCGGCGCAGGCCTGCCGCCTCAGCTCGCTCACCTCGTCAGGACTACGGCTGATTCGGGCGTAGGCGGCCGAGAAGGTTTCCGGAGTCAGGCTCTCAGGGGAGAGCCCACTCTCTTTGAGAATCTCCCAATCTACGTTGAAACCCGCTAAACGTACCTTCATTTGGACCCATTGTACCGTTTTTAGCCATGGAGAGCAACGGGAGAGGTTTTTTGAGGGCCGAGAAACTCTTCGCCAGGACGACGACCCGGCGGCCGAAGCCTATTCCGGCGCCCTTATAGCCGGAGTTATAGAGAGAGAGCGCCTTGGCCAGGTTTCCTCCGCTCATCTCCATATAGTGCTTGAGAATCTTCATTCCCAGCTCGACGTTATACTCCACCTCGTAGATTCTCTTGAAATCGATGTCCAGCCGGTCCTTCCAAACCGCATAGTGGACCTGCATCAACCCGTAGGCGCCGTTGGCGGAGTGGGCGCGCGGTTTGAAGCCGCTCTCCACGGTGATCAGAGCCATGATCAAAGAGGGGTCGAAGCCGTACTTATCGCTCTTCTCGACAACCACATCCAGAATATGGGAAAAGAGGGGATCTCGACGACGGAAGAGGTTCTCCTTGAAGCGGAGGGTCACGAGGTGGAGTTCCTTCTCCCCCATGGCCGGCTGAACCTCCAAGAGCCGTGCCTTCACGCTCTCCAGCTCTCTCTTTTGATGGTAGTATTTCCAGGCCATGAAGACCATTCCCACCAGGAAGACCCCGGCGGCGACCATGGCGGCTATCCAACGTTTTTTCAAAGGATGAATCAAACTCAACACCTCTTTGGAGAATGACACATTGTACAAAACTATGGGTGTCTCTGTCAAGCTCGCAGAGGAAAAGTTTTCTCACTATTCCGAACTATGGGTTTCTTCCAGCGAAAGGCCATTAATGACAACGGTTTCAATAGGCAATTTTTTCTTGTTATTTTTACACCGATGTAATTCCTCGTTTTTAAAAGTCTTATTTTGTCGAATCGATAGCTTACGCACTATAAAAAGAGGGGGTGCCATCACCGGGGGTGTCAGAAAAAAAGAGGAGACCGGTCAGGGAGCGACGGTCAACCGCCGCTCATGAGGTGGATCACTTCGACCCTGTCTCCCTCATGGACGGAGGCCTTTCCGTAGTCGTCCCGAGGGACGAGAAGGCCGTTGACCTTCACGATGATCAGAGGGAAGGAGAAGTTCATCCGGTCCAGAAGAAGACGAACCGTGAGAACATCCCCCTCCACCTCAACGCTTCTCCGGTTGAGTTGGATCTTCACCTCCTCCTCCTTCCCGTCGCCGGAACCTTGAGAAGAACCTCCAGCACGCGGTTTGCCTGTAGCGCCGCCACCGCGGCGACTCTCGGCCCCAGAGGGGGATCCTCCAGAGAGACCTCGCTCTCGCCGTCCCCGCAGAGGGTCAGATCACCTAAGATCCTTGTCCGAAGCCGGTTGTTTCCACCGAAACCCGCCAACCCCGAGGCGGCCACGAGGGGACGTCCCGGCCAGAGCTTCACCGCCGTCTCGATCAGCATAGCCTTCATGTCGGCCCGGTCCAAAGCCTCGACGACAACATCGCAATCCTGAAAGAGCGAGGCGATCTTCTCGGGATCAAGCTTCGTCTCCCAAGCCTCCACGACGACTCCGGGGTCGATTCGGAAGATGTTGGTCTTCAAAGCCTCCACCTTCTTCATCCCCACCTGATCCCGGAAGAAGAACTGCCTGTTCAAATTGGAGAGGGAGACCACATCGAAGTCGGCGATGACCAACCTCCCGATGCCCGCTCTGGCAAGAAGGGCGGCGCAGTTCGAGCCGAGCCCTCCGGCCCCGGCGATGGCCACGGACTTTTCCCCCAGGAGACGCCTGACGATCCGCTCTTCCACTCTCCCTCCCGGTCCGTCTCAGAAGTAGAGGTCCTTCCCTCCGTCGACGATCTTCTGAAGATACTCCTCCGTCTTGGCCCTGGTTTGGGCATCGGGAATCTCCTGGAGCATGGATTCGATAACCTTCTCACCGATTTCCCGGGTCTCCGGAGTCGAGTAGTGGACCAAATACTCCTTGAAGGTCGTCAAGGCGTTAGGAAGACAGAAGCGCTTGATGAGGCCCGGCTTGGCCAGATCCATGAAGTCTCTGCCGACCCTCCCGAGCCGGTAGCACCCCGTGCAGAAGGAGGGAACGTAGCCCATGGAGGCGATATCGTGGATCACTTCGTCCAGAGTACGGTGGTCTCCCAGGGAGAACTGGGCCCCCGCGTCCTCCTGGGAGTAACCGCCCGGGTTTGTGCGGGATCCCGCGGAGACCTGTGAGATTCCCAGAGAGAAAGAGTCTCTCCGCATCCCGGCGTCCTCCCGAGTGGAGAGGATCATCCCCGTGTAGGGGACCGTGATCCGAAGGAGGGCGATGATCTTTTTGAACTCCAGGTCGCTCACGCGGTGGGGAGGGTTATCGGCGATCTCGGAGCCCGTGGCGGGTTCGATTCTGGGCAGGGAGATCGTGTGGGGTCCTACGCCGAACCTCTCCTCTAGGTGCCGGATATGCTGAAGAAGGGCCATGACCTCGAAACGGTAATCGTAGAGGCCGAAGAGAATTCCCACGCCCACGTCTTCGATTCCCCCCTCCATGGCCCTGTCCATGGCGGTCAGATGGTAGAGGTAGTCCGCCTTGGGACCGCTGGGGTGCATGGTCTTGAAGGTCCCATGGTGGTAGGTCTCCTGAAAGAGTTGGTAGGTACCGATCTTCGCCTCTTTGAGCCGTTTGTAACTCTCCACGGGAAGGGCGGCGATGTTGATGTTGACCCGGCGGATCTCCCCGTTGGGAGGAACCTTGACCGAATAGACCGCCTCGATGGCCTTGATGGAGTAGTCCACCGCCGAGAGGCCGAGGCCCTCGCCGGAGACGAGAAGGATCCGCTTGTGTCCCTGGGAGACCAGAATCTCCGTCTCTCGCTTGATTTCTTCGATGGACAACGTCTTGCGGGAGATCTCCTTGTTGCTCTTGCGGAAGGCGCAGTAGAGGCAGTCGTTCATGCAGAGGTTGGAGACGTAGAGGGGGGCGAAGAGGACGAGCCTACGGCCGTAAATCTCGTTCTTGATAAAGTTGGCCGTCTCGAAGACCTCCTCCAAGAGAGCGGGATCTTCGAGCATCAGAAGGCGTTCGGCCCGGTCGAAGTCGATCCCCTTCAGCTGACGGGCCTCCTGCAGTATCTCCCGAACCTCGGACTTCTCGGGGGGAAGGGTGTTGGCGAGGTAAGATTCGATCTTTCCGTGGTCGATGAAACCCGTGTCCATTCTCTCTCCTCGGGCCGACCGAAGAGATTCGCAGTGAGGATGGGGCTTGCCGGATCCCCTTCTCCGTCGGCCTCATGTCTTGATTATACCGATCCTCCCACCAACAAACAAGAGAGAAGTGGGGGGGATCGAAGGGGTTCCCCCCTGGACGGCCTCAGGGAACGGGAAGGTAGCCGGCCTCGTCGAGAAGTTCCAGGGAGGTGATCGGTTTGCGCGGATGGAGGTACTCGGCGAGAAAAGCGTAGATCTTCAGCCTCGTCTTCCTGGCCAAGGGGGTATCGATCCGATCGAAGCTGTGGCCCCCCGGAGCGTCCTGGAAGATCTCCCAGCTGAACTTCTTCCCCTTCGCCTTAAGGGCGTTGATCAGGGACTCGACCTCCAAGACGTAGACGTCGTCATCGTTGGTGTTGGTATGGATCAGGAGGGGGGTCTGGAGCTTGGAGGCGTGGAAGACGGGAGAACGACGGCGGTATTCGTTGACATCCTCCCGTGCGTCCTTCCCGATGTGGTACTTTGCGGAGAAGAGCCCCCGGTATTCGTCGTCGGAGTACCCCATCCGGGCCACCAGATCGCTGACAGGAACTCCCGCGAAGCCGACCGCGTAGGCCTGGGGGTGCTGGAAGAGGTTCATGAGGGTGATGAGCCCGCCGTGGCTCCAACCTATGAGCCCGACCCGCCGGGAGTCCAAGAAACCGTAACACTCCAAGAGGGTCTTCCTGGCGGCGTCAACATCCTCCACCTCAAGCCCTCCGTAGTCCACTTGCCGGTAGAAACCCGCTCCGTACCCTGTGCTTCCCCGGTACTCCGGAGCGGCCACCGCATAACCCTGGGCGATAAGTTCCCGAACAATGTGGGTGTGGTAGGTCGTGAAGTTGGCGTGGACCCCGCCGTGAGGAAGGATGAGAAGGGGGAGCTTCTCCCCTCTCTTCATCCCCTTGGGAAGGAAGAGGTAGGTCCAAAACTTGACGGGGTTCTTGGCCCCCATGAGGGTTGGTTCATCGATTCTGGCCGGAGGCGGGCCCGCGATGAAGAGCTTGTCCACCCAGGCCACGTCGGAGAGTCTCTGGAACCAGAGGATGTCGTCGACCGCTTTTTCCAACTGGTCGAGGCGGTGGTCCAGGGCCTCCCACCTCTTCTCGTCCACCCCCCCCTTTGTCTCTCCGCCTTGGGCGCTGAGAAACACTCCCCCCATCAAGACCGTCAGTCCCAAGACCGCCAGGGCCTTCAAGAGATTCTTCATGGTTTCCTCCCGGAAGCTTCGGCTTCCTCAAAGACCATTCTAAGGGATTGAAGTGTGGAGAGCAACCCCTGGTCGCTTATCTCTCCAAGAGAGGCCTCCCGCGCCACCGAAAGAGGGCCCCTCCGGGAGAGGCCCCCGGCAAGGCCTTGATCTTCCGGGGAAGGAAAGGGTAGAATAGAGAGGTTCGAGGTGAGAGAATGAACTTCATCCATCAAGAGGGAATCGACAGAGGAAAGGTGCTCCTCTTCACCCTCAGCACCTGCATCTGGTGCCGTAAGACAAAGAGACTGCTTGAAGAGTTGAAGGTGGCCTACGACTATATAGACATGGACCTGCTAGAAGAGAACGAGCAGCAGGAGGCCGATAGAGTCCTGGAGCGTTGGAACCCCCGTCTCTCATACCCCACCCTCGTTATTAACGACGAAGAGGTCATCCTTGGCTTCAAAGAGGACCAGATCCGGACGAGGCTTGGGTAATGAAGTACCAACGGGTGGATGACGTTCCTCAGGAATCGGTGGAGGCTCTCTACGAAAGGCTCTCGGAAGAGGCAAGGGAGAGCGGATACTTCCTCAACCCCGATCGGGACTTCGCCCAGGAACTGATCCGCAGCCTCCTCTTCAACCAGGAGCGTTACGGCTATTGGGCCTGCCCCTGCCGACGGGCTTCAGGAAAGCCCGACCAGGACAGGGACATCCTCTGCCCCTGCGACTACAGGGATCAAGACCTGGAGGAGTTCGGGGCGTGCTACTGCGCCCTCTACGTCGACGAAGAGATCGCCAAGGGGCAGAGAGAGAGCCGCTCCATCCCCGAGAGAAGACCGCCGGAGAAGGAACGTAGCCCTCTCCACGAGGCGGGGGACAAACCGGGCCTCTCTCCTCTCCCCTACCCGGTCTGGCGATGTAAGGTCTGCGGATACCTTTGCGCAAGGAGCGAGCCTCCCTCCCTCTGCCCCATCTGCAAGGCCCGCAAGGACCGCTTTGAACGCTTTATGTAAGGGAGATTCCCTTCTCATGAAAGGACCTTTCGAAACTCCCCCCTCTCGGGAAGAGTTCCCTCTCTAATTTCCCCATGGATACTCCTCTCACCTACCGCCGAATCGCCCACTTCTGGTCTCCCCTCGCGGCAACATGGCTCATGATGGCCGTGGAAGGCCCCCTCCTCTCCTCAATTATCGCCAGAATGGCGGATCCCACCTTCAACCTCGCCGCCTACGGGGTCGCCCTCCCCTTCGCCATGGTGATCGAATCCCCTATCATCATGATGTTGACAGCCTCCAACGCCCTGGTCAGATCGAGAGAATCCTACTGCAAGCTACGGCGCTTCCTCTTCGCCCTCAACACCCTACTCACCCTCTCGGTCCTGGTTCTGGTCATCCCCCAGGTCTTCGAGCTGATCGCCGGTAGACTCATGGGGCTTCCCCGGGAGGTCGTCTACCTCAGCCATAAGTCGGTTCTCATCCTGCTTCCTTGGCCTGCGGCCATAGGCTACAGGCGTTTCTTCCAAGGAATCCTCGTCAGCCACAACATGACCAGAAGGGTCGCCTACGGGACCCTATTGCGGGTCTCCTCTATGGCGGCATGCGGGATCGGCCTCGCCCTCTCGGGGTGGAAGATTCCCGGAGCCTGGGTCGGGGCCATCTCCCTCTCGGTGGGGGTCACCTGCGAGGCGATCGCCAGCCGGTTCATGGCTTCGTCGCTGGTTCGAAGGATCAAGGCCACCCCCCGGCAGGAGGGGGAACCTCCCATGACCCTCTCCTCCCTGCTCGACTTCTACCTTCCCCTGGCCATGACCTCCCTGTTGGGAATCGCCACCAGTCCCATCACAACCTTCTTCCTAGGGCACAGCCGAAGGGCGGTGGAGTCTCTGGCGGTCGCCCCTGTCCTCATCTCCCTGCTCTTCATCTTCCGTAGCGGCGGTATGGCCTACCAAGAGGTAGGCGTCGCCCTCCTGGGAGAGGGGAACAAGAATTACCAACGTCTCAAAACCTTCGCCATCTTCCTCGGAGGTTTCTCTCTCCTGGGGCTGACGCTTCTGACGGCCACCCCCCTCTCCTCCCTCTGGTTCCGGAAGATCGTCGGCCTCTCCCCGAGCCTGGCCGCCTTCGCCCTGACACCGGCCCGGATCATGACCCCCCTGGCGGCGCTGGAGGTTCTCATCTCCCTCCAACGCTCCCTCCTGATCAACCGGAGAAAGACTCGAGCCATCACGGCCGCCACCGCCATCGAAGTCACCACCCTGGCCCTGATCATGGCCGTGCTCATCGGCTTTTCCCCTGTCCCCGGAGCGATCGTCTCCGCCATCGCCCTCCTCTCCGGTCGCGTTCTGGCCAACCTCTTCCTCTTCTTCCGAACCCGTTGTTCTCTTCCCGGACAGAACAAACCCGACTCTCTTCCGTACCCATAAAGGGTTTGTCCCCCGAGAGAAGAGGTGGTACTATCTCTTTTCCCTTTATCCCTTAAGGAGGAAAAAATGAAGAAATCGATTTCCGCTCTCATCCTTATGCTGTTCCTTC
>Ga0208826_1000546_pt1 | contig 38492 bp, 33 predicted proteins | sample AD_UKC115_MetaG_FD_184451 | JGI IMG/M metagenome (GOLD analysis project Ga0208826, IMG submission 184451) | Active sludge microbial communities of municipal wastewater-treating anaerobic digesters from Hong Kong - AD_UKC115_MetaG (SPAdes)... | ecosystem: Engineered > Bioreactor > Anaerobic >...
CCCTGGAAAAAACCGGCGCCTTGCTCAAGCGCGTCGAGCGCGTGTTCTCGGCGCTCGCCCAGGCGAACACGAACGACACCTTGCAACGTGTGCAGAAAGAAGAAGCGCCCAAGCTTGCCGCGCATCGCGATGCGATCTTCCTCGATCCGAAACTGTTCGCACGCGTGAAGTCGGTGTACGAACGGCGCACGCGCTTGAACCTCGATGCCGAATCGCTGCGTCTGGCCGAACGCTACTACCGTCTGTTCGTGCGCGCCGGCGCAGAGCTTTCGAAGTCGGATCAGGAAACGCTGCGCGGCTACAACAAGGAACTGTCCTCGCTGTCTACCGAATTCCGCAGCAAGCTGCTCGCGGCGACCAAAGCCGGAGCGCTCGTGGTCGACGACAAGAGCGAACTTGCCGGGCTGTCCGATGCCGATTTGTCCGCCGCACTCGAAGCCGGTCGCGAGCGCATGCTGCCGGGCAAATACGCGATCGCATTGCAGAACACGACCCAGCAGCCGGCGCTGGCATCGCTGACGAATCGCGCCACGCGCGAGAAATTGTTCCTTCGTTCGATCGATCGTGCCGAACAGAACGACGACAACGATACGCGCAAGACGATCACGCGCATCGCCGAGTTGCGCGCCGAAAAGGCGCGTCTGCTCGGCTACGACACCTGGGCCGCCTACGCGCTCGACGATGAAATGGCGAAAACCCCCGCGCGCGCGATCGCGTTGATGACCGACATGGCGCCCGCCGCCATCGCCAAGGCCAAGTCCGAAGCGGCGGAAATGGACAAACTGGCGCGCAAGGACGGGATCAAATTCAAACCCTGGAATTTGCAGTACTACTCGCCCACCGCAAAAAAGGAAGGCGGTGCGCTGCAACCTTGGGATTGGGCGTATTACGCTGAACAATTGCGCAAGCACCAGTTGCAGATCGACTCGGAACAGGTAAAGCAGTATTTCGAGCTCGACAATGTGTTGCAAAACGGTGTGTTCTTCGCCGCCAACCAACTCTACGGCATCACCTTCAAGGAGCGTCACGATATTCCGGTCTACCAGCGCGACGTTCGCGTATTCGAGGTATTCGATGCCGACGGCACCTCGCTCGCACTGTTCTACGCCGACTACTTCAAACGCGACAACAAGGCCGGCGGCGCATGGGCCACCTCGTTTGTCGGCCAGTCAACCCTGCTCGGGCAAAAGCCGGTCATCACCAACACCTGCAATTTCACCAAGCCCGCACCGGGGCAACCCGCGCTGCTCAGCCGCGACAACGTGATCACGATGTTCCACGAATTCGGTCACGCCCTGCATGGCATGTTCTCGAACGTGAAATACCCGTTGCTCGGCGGCACGGCCGTGCCGCGCGATTTCGTCGAATTCCCCTCGCAGTTCAACGAGCACTGGGCGGACGAACCCAGCGTGTTCGCCAACTACGCCAAACACTACAAAACCGGCGCGCCGATGCCGGCCGATCTTCTCGCGCGCCTGCGCAATGCCGGCACCTTCGGCCAGGGTTTCGCCACGACCGAGCAACTCGGCGCGTCCCTGCTTGACATGGCCTGGCATACCTTGCCGCGTTCGATGACGATCATCGACAACGTCGACGCCTTCGAGCGCAGCGCGCTGCACAAGTACAACGTCGACTATCCCCTCGTGCCGCCGCGGTATCGCACGAGCTATTTCGCCCATATCTGGAGCAACGGTTACGCCGCCAGCTACTACGCTTACCTGTGGACGGCGGTGTTGCGCGACGATGCGTTCTACGGGTTCCGCGAACACGGCGGCATGACCCGCGAAAACGGCCAGCGCTTCCGCAACATGATCCTCTCGCGTGGCGGTACCGAACCGCTCGACGAGCTCTACCGCGCCTGGCGCGGGCGCGATCCGAGCGTGGAGCCGCTGCTCGAGGTGCGTGGCCTCGTGCCGGACAAGCCCGGCAAGAAGAAGTGATCACCTGCTGCACCGGCGTGCCGCGCGGTCGTCGACCGCAACCGTGGGTTCGCGCGGATGCGCCGTATTCGATGGACACGACCACATGATCGTTACCTCGCCCGACGCGTTCCTCGCCGCGCTCGAACGCCTGCCGCCGCGGCCCGCTGCGCGCGCCACGGCGCAGGCGGCGTTTCTGGTCGCGCCGGCGGCAGCGGAACTCGCCGCGCAGTCGGCGCATGACAACCGCTACATGCAGATGAATGTGCCGTTCGATCCGCTGCGCGCGTTGGCTCAGCACGCCGCGCTTGCCGCTGCACTGCGCGCGGACTGCCCGGTGATCGTCTTCCCCGGCGATCCGGCAACGCCCGATGCGATGTTTCCCAACAACGTGTTCGGCACGGCGCCCGACAAATCCATCGTCGGCCGCATGCGCCATCCGGTGCGCCAGCGCGAAGCACAACGCGCCGACATCCGCACGTTCTTTCGCAACGTGCTCGGCCGCGCCGAAATCGATCTCTCGCAGCGCGACGATTGCGTCGCCGAGTTGACCGGATCGCTCGTCATCGATCACGCGCGCGGCGTCGGCTACTGCGGCCTCTCAGAGCGTTGCGACGAAGCCGGTGCGCGCGCGATGCATGAAGCCTTCGGCCTGCGCCTGACGTTTTGCTTCGACCTGGCCGCATCCGAATACCACACCAATGTCGTGATGACCTGCCTTGCCGGACGTGCCGCGATTCTCGCCGCGGACGGCTTTGCCGATCCCACCGTGCCGCACGCAATCGCCCGAGCGTTCGATGATCGCGTCGTTTGGCTCACCTCGGCGCAAAAACGGGCCTACGCCGGCAACGCGATCACGTTGTCGCTGGATCGCGTGTGGATGAGCGCACGCGCCGCCAACGCGCTGACCGATGCACAGCGTCACGCCCTCGCCGACTGGGGCTTCGCGATCGGCGCGGTGCCGCTGGACGAGATCGAAAAAGCCGGCGGTAGTTTGCGTTGCTGCGTCGGCGAGATTTATTGACGCGCGATGATCCTGATCGCGACCGCACGATGCGCGAGACAACCCCACCCACTGTCTTGGACTGACGCATGGACTCTCTGCCGACGCACCGAAGGCGCGCGCGACGAAAGCGGCGGTCAGTTATCCCTGATCTAAAACCGCTCAGTAAGCAAACTCTTTGAACAGCGGATCGACGCTACCTCGCCACGGCCCGTGGAACAGTTCGAGCTTGCGTTCGGCCGGGGTCTGGTTGGCCTCAACGTATTCGATCAGCGGCTCGATGAACACCGCTTCGGTCGCGCCGGTGGCATTCAGCTGGTTGCGGCGGGCGAGGCCGTTGCCGGCGATCTTCAGCGCCTCGCGCGCGAGGTCGCGCACCGTGCCGCCACGGAACGGGAGTTTCAACGCGTGTTTCGGCACGCCGTCGCGCAGCGCGTGGCGTTCGGCCATGGTGAAATCCTTGACCAAATCCCATGCCGCATCCAAAGCCGTCTGGTCGTAGAGCAAGCCAACCCAGAACGCGGGCAGCGCGCACAGGCGGCCCCAGCGGCCACCATCGGCGCCGCGCATTTCCAGATATTTTTTCAGCCGCACCTCGGGGAAGGCCGTGGTCATGTGGTCGGCCCAGTCTTTCATCGTCGGTTTCACGCCCGGCAGTTCGGCGAGATCGCCCTGAATGAATTTCTTGAACGACTTGCCGGCCAAGTCGATGTACTTGCCATCGCGATAGGAAAAATACATCGGCACATCGAGCAGGTAATCGACGTAGCGCTCGTAGCCGAAGCCGTCCGCAAACACGAAGTCGAGCATGCCGGTGCGGTCCGCATCGGTGTCGGTCCAGATATGCGAGCGATAGGACAGAAACCCGTTCGGCTTGCCTTCGGTAAACGGCGAGTCGGCGAACAGCGCGGTCGCGATCGGCTGCAACGCGAGCGAGACGCGGAATTTTTTCACCATGTCCGCTTCGCTGGCGAAGTCGAGGTTGACCTGCACCGTGCAGGTGCGCGTCATCATGTCGAGGCCGAGCGTGCCGACGCGCGGCATGTAGTCGCGCATGATGCGGTAGCGGCCCTTGGGCATCCACGGCATCTCCTCGCGCCGCCATTTGGGTTGGAAACCCATGCCGAGAAAGCCGAGTCGCAATTCGTCGGCGACGGTTTTCACTTCGCGCAGATGGCCGGTGACTTCTTCGCAGGTTTCGTGAATCGTGCGCAACTGGCCGCCCGAGAGTTCGAGCTGGCCGGCGGGTTCGAGCGTGATCGAGCCGTCGCCGCGCGTCAGCGCGATGACATTGGTCGCGCCGTCGACGGTCTCACGGATCGGCGCCCAGCCGAAGCGGGTCAAGCCGTGGAGCATGGCGCCGATGCCGCGCTCGCCCTCGTAGGTGGGTGGGCGCAGGTCGTCGAGACGGAAGCCGAACTTCTCATGTTCGGTGCCAATGCGCCACGCATCGGGCGCTCGGGCGCCGGATGCGATGTAGTCCACGAGCTGCTCGCGGCGTTCGATCGGGGTTTCTTGTACCGCGCTGGGTCCGGACATGGGTCGATTCACAAGCTGGAACGATACGGGGAATGGGTCCGCTCACGGGCGCATCGTTGTTTCGATGGCCACAAACGAGCGCAGAACCATTCAGTTGGGGGCGCCGCGACGGATCAAAAGACCGCAAGCCGCGCCAAAGTCTGACACGATGCCGCTCATTCTCGCGCCAGCAAGGCACTCAATGCGGCACGCGCCTCATCCAATCCGGTTTTGGCCTGCGCGGAGAACAACTGCACGCTTGCCGTGTAGCCCGCCGCCGCGATTTCCTTGCGTACCATGGCCAGCGTCTGCACCGCTTCGCCGCGCCCGAGTTTGTCCGCCTTGGTCAGCAGCACATGGCAGGCGAGGCCGATGTCGTGGCAATAGGCGAGCATTTGTCGATCGAACTCCTTGAGCGGATGACGGCTGTCGACGATGAGCACCACACCCCGCAGCGATGCCCGATCGCGCAGATAGACATCGATCGCGCCACGCCAGCGCTCACGGATCGCCTCGGGCACCTTGGCGTAACCGTAACCGGGCAGATCGACCAGACGCCGCCCTTCGGCGATGGCGAAAACATTGAGCAACTGCGTGCGGCCCGGCGTTTTCGAGGTGCGCGCCAGGCCGGATTGATCGCAAATCGCGTTGAGCGCACTGGATTTGCCGGCGTTCGAGCGACCGGCAAAAGCGATCTCGGCCCCGGTATCCGGCGGCAACTGGCGCGGCTGGGCTGCGCTGATGAGAAACGCCGCGCTGCGAAAGGGGTTGTGTTTCATCTGAATCCGCCCGTTTGACCGCCGCCAAGCGCGGCTGAGATAATTCGACGATTATGCCGTGCCGCCTCTGGCCCGGTCTCGACATCGTTGCGATTTCCCGGAGTCAAGCGTATGAGCGTTCGGTTTGTGATTGGCATGGCGGTTCTACTCTGCGCGGGTACGACGCACGCTGCGGACAAGCTCATTCTGGGTGATGCCACCGCGGGAGCGGCCAAAGCGGCCACCTGCGGCGCGTGCCACGGCGCCGACGGCAATCCCGCCAGCGCGCAATATCCCAAGCTCGCAGGCCAGGGCGAGCAATACACCGTGCGCCAAATCCAGTTGATGAAAAGCAACAAACGCGTGAATGCGGTAATGATGGCCTTCATCGCCAATCTCAGCGAGCAGGACATGCACGACATCGGCGCATTCTACGCGAGCAAGGCCTCCTTGCCGGGCGTCGCGGACAGCAAACTGGTCGAACCCGGTCAAGCCTACTTCCGCGGCGGCGACGGCAAGGATGGCGTCCCCGCCTGCATGGCCTGCCACGGCCCCGATGGTCGCGGCAATCCCGGCGCGATGTATCCGCAGCTCGCCGGCCAGTTCGCCGACTACACCCAAGCCAAGCTCAAGGATTTCCGCGATGGCAAAGGTTTTTCCGACGACGAGCACGGCAAGATCATGACTCAGGTTGCAAAACCTCTGACCGATGCCGACATCGCCGCACTCGCAAGCTACATCGAAGGTTTGCACTCGGCCGGGGCGAAGACCACGGAAGTCGCCAAGTAATCGGCCCCGACCGAATCGGGCGCGATGGCCCGAGAAGGAAACTTTTTTACCGAACATGGCGTCAGTGTTGCACCTGCTGTCGCCCGTCGACGGTTTTGCCACACTTTGCCGCAAAGGAATCCCCATGTTCGCGCGCTTGTCTGCTGCCCTGATTCTCCCGCTTACGCTGGTCGCTTCGTTCGCCCAGGCGCAGACGCTTCCCGGCGCGCCGTCGCAATGGAAAGAGGGCACGCACTACTCTCTCATCGAACCGACCTTGCCCCCGGGCGACGCTGTTGCCGGCAAGATCGAAGTTACCGAAGTGTTTTCCTACGGCTGTCCGGCCTGCAACTTTTTCTACCCGTCGGTCGACAAACTGAAAAAGGCGCTGCCCGCCAATGCCGTAATGACCTATGTCCCCGCATCGTTCAACCCGAGCGAAGACTGGCCGATGTTCCAACGCGCCTACCTGACCGCGATGACGCTCGGCATCGCCGAAAAATCTCACGATGCGATGTTCGATGCGGTGTGGAAGCCGAATGCGCCGCTGGCGATCCTGAATGCCGATGGCCGCACGTTGAAGAAACCGATGCCGACGATCGAGGATGCGGCAAAGGTCTACGCACAGTACGGAGTCAAAGCCGAGGACTTCGTCGCCACGGCGAATTCGTTCGCGGTCAACGCCAAAATGAAGCGCGCCGACGCCTTCGTCAAAGCGAGTGGCACGGAGTCGACGCCGACGCTGGTGGTTGGCGGCAAATACCGTTTCACGCCCACCTCGGCCGGTGGCGAAGACAAGGTCGTGCCACTTGCCCTGTATCTGATTCAATTGGCGGCCAGCGGCAAATAGGCCTAGCGCTCGCCATTCGCTCACTTCATCGGGAATCGCCATGATCCAACGCCTTGGTTTTCTCCTTCTCGCCCTGCTCGCGGTTTCCGCCTGCAATGGCGACAAGACGGCGACTGCCGCCACCGCACCGACCGCGACACCGCCCGCCGCCGTCAAGGCAACGCCAACGGCGGTCACGCCCGTGCGCGACTGGCAGCTGGGCGCGGATTATTTCCTCATCGATCCGCGCATTCCGACCTCGACCGGCGACAAGATCGAAGTCGTCGAAGTGTTCTCCTACGCCTGCCCGCATTGCGCGCACTTCCAGCCGATGATGGACGAACTGAAAGCGAAGTTGCCGGCGAACGCGCAGATCGTGCTGCTGCCCGCCGTGTTCAATCCGCAGTGGGAGCCGTTCGCGCGGGCGTACTACACGGCGCACTCGCTCGGCGTGGTCGACAAGACCCACGCCGCGCTGTTCGAGGCCCTGCATTCGCAACACCAGTCCTTGTTCACGATCGACGCACTGGCCGGCTTCTATGCGAACTATGGCGTCGATGCAAAATCGTTCGTCTCCACCGCCAACTCATTCATCGTCGACAGCCAGATCGCCAATGGCAACCGCCTCGTCGCTTCCTACGGCGTCGGCTCCACGCCTTCGCTCGTGATCAACGGCAAGTACCGCATCGAAATGAACAACGAGCGCAACATCGGCCCGCAGGATGTGGTCGACATCGCCCTGATGCTGGTCAAGCAGGAAGCGGCTGCGAAGAAGTGACGCGCACTGCGGTGCGCTTGCGGCAACCGCACAGGCGTCCTACGCTCGCACCGTGACCGCTACCACGAGAGATCCTGCCGAAAAACCTGCCACCATCGGCTCACGGCTGCGGTTGATGAGCTGCAATATTCTGGCGGGCGGCAGCGTGCGCAAATACCGGCACTACCTCACCGAGGGCTGGAAGCAAGTGCTGCCAATGCGCAGCAAACGCGAGAATCTCGACCATTTTGCCGGGCGACTCGCGGGTTTCGACATCGTCGGGCTACAGGAAGCGGACGCCGGCTCGCTGCGCTCCGGCTTTCTCAACCAGACCGAATACCTCGCCGAAGTCGCCGGGTTCCCCCACTGGAGTCACCAGCCCAATCGCAAGATTGCGCAATTCGCGGCATCGAGCAACGGCATGCTCTCGCGCATCAAACCCGCCGAAGTGCGCGATCACCCATTGCCGAGCCGCATCCCCGGACGCGGCGCGATGTGGGTGCGCTTCGATCTCGGCGACGACGATTTGATCGTGGTCATCGTCCATCTTTCGCTCGGACCGAAAGCGCGCGAACGCCAACTGGCTTTCATCGCCGATTTGATCTGGTCGAGCCCGCACGTCGTGCTCATGGGCGATTTCAATTGCCCGCTCGACAGTACGGAAATGACGCATTTCCTGCGTCGCACCGACCTGACTCCGGCCCACGCCGAGCCGCCACCCACCTTCCCGAGCTGGCGTCCGCGCCGCGCGATCGACCATATTCTGGTTTCGGACAAAATGGAAATCGAGAATTTGTATACCTTGCCGCATATCGCCTCCGATCACCTTCCGCTCGCCGCCGACATTCGCCTGCCGAGCGCGCTGCGTTGGCCTGCGGTTGAAGCGCGTTGAGAGGGCTCGCTACCATGCAGCCCGTCCGTCGCCCCATTCCCTGGTCGAAATCATGAAACGGTTTTTGTCGTCGTTGTCGGTAATGGTTGCCGCGTTTTTCTTCGCTGCGCAGGCACAGGCGGCCGAGGATCTCGCCCGTCGGCGCGAACAATTTTCCACCGTGTGGGAACTGGCCAAACACGATCCGACCGGCAACTGGGCGCGGCTCGCCGCGGGCCTGGAAACCTATCCGCTGTATCCGTATCTCGGCCTCGCCTCGCTGCAACGGCGGATCAAGGACGTGAAGGTCGACGAAGCCGAAGCGTTTCTCAAAGCCTGGCCCGATTCGCTGCCGGCCACGCTGTTGCGCGAAGCGTTCCTGCCGGAACTCGCAAAGCGGCAGGACTGGAAAAACTACCTCGCGCTTTACGACGACGCCACGAAAAATCGCGAACTGCGTTGTAACGCATTGCAGGCGCGGCTCGCGCTCGGCCAAAAGCTCGACTTCGCCCGAGATTTCCAATCGCTCTGGCTCAGCGCGAGCGACCTGCCCGACGCCTGCGCTGCCGCGGCGAACTGGGCGCGCAGCGAGGGCAAGCTGACTCCGGCATTGATCTGGCAACGCATCGACCTCGCCTCGGCCAAGGCCGCGCATGCCGGCGTCGTCGCCGCACTGGCGGCGCAGCTCGACGGTGCCGACAAGGCCGCCGCCGAACATATCGCCCTCGCCTTGCGCGACCCGATCGCCGCGCTCAAGCAGGCCGGCGCCTGGCCCGACACGCCGCGCTCGCGCGACGCGGTCGCCATCGCCATCGAACGCCTCGCCAAACGCGATGCCGATGCGGCGGCGGCGAAATGGGACGCGCTGCATGGTCGCTTCCACTTCGACAAAGACCAGCAAGGCCGCGCGCTGCGTGCGATCGCGCTGTACCGCGCGTCGAGCTATTCGACCGACGCACTCGCGCGCCTGAGCGCGCTGCCCGCCGACCTCGCCGACGACGCCACGCGCGAATGGCGGGTACGCTCGGCGCTCGCCGCGGGCGACTTCAAGGCGACCCTGGCCACGCTCGACAGCATGCCGCCGGCGCAGCGCGACGACCCGCGCTGGCGCTATCTGCGCGGTCGCATGCTGGCCAAGCTCGGCCGCAAGGACGAGGCGAATGCGCTGTTTCGCACGCTCGCGATCGAGGCGAATTTCTTCGGCTTCCTCGCCGCCGATCAGATCAACGCCGGCTACACGATCTGCGATGCCGAACTGGCGCCGAACGAGGCCGTCGAAACCGCGCTGCGCAAGGATCGAAACCTCACTCGCGCGTTCGAATTCTTCGCTCTCGATCGCTTGAGCGAGGCGCGGCGCGAATGGGATTTCGCCCAAACGACGCTGGATGCCGGCCAGCGCCGCCAAGCGATCTGGCTTGCAACGAAGGAAGGCTGGATCGATCGCGCCGTCTACGCATTCAATCAAGGCGACGATATGCGTCTCTACACGTTGCGATTCCCGCTCGCGCGCAAGGAACAGATCGTGCGCGATGCCAAGGCCGGCGATATCGAGCCGGCGTGGGCCTACGCGATCATCCGTGCCGAAAGCGCGTGGACCACCGATGCGCGCTCCGGCGCGAATGCCTACGGCCTGATGCAACTCCTGCCCGGCACGGCGGCCAAGGTCGCCAAGGCCAATGGACTGGACTATGCGCGCGCCTCCGACCTGTTCGATGCAGACGTCAACATCGCCCTCGGGACGCGCTATCTCGGTGAGGTTGCGGCCCGTTTCGACGGCAGCCCCTGGCTCGGCAGCGCCGCTTACAACGCAGGGCCCGGCGCCGTCGACAAATGGGTCGCCGCACGCGAGTCGCTCGATCCGGATTTTTTCATCGAGACGATTCCCTACAAGGAAACGCGCGAATACGTCTCGCGCGTGCTCGCCTTCAGCGTGATTTACGACTGGCGCCTCAACGGCTCGACCGTGTCGATTTCCTCGCGCCTGCCGCGCATCGGCCAGGCCTACGCACCGCCCAACGGCAACGCGCTGCGCAAGGCGGTGACCTGCAAAGCCGCGCAAACGAAAGTCGCAACGAACTGACGCGGGCCCTCTCCGGAGGGAGAAGCGAGCGAGGCATAATGCGCGCATGAAAACCTATCTCGTCGGCGGTGCGGTACGCGACCGCCTGCTCGGCATCGCGGTCAAGGATCGCGACTACGTCGTCGTCGGCGCCACGCCCGAGGACATGCTGCGCGCGGGATTCAAACCGGTCGGCAAGGATTTCCCGGTGTTCCTGCATCCGGCCACGCACGAGGAGTACGCGCTCGCACGCACCGAGCGCAAGACCGGGCGCGGCTACCACGCCTTCGCCTTCGACACCGATCCGAACGTGACCCTCGAAGACGATCTGCGCCGTCGCGACCTGACCATCAACGCGATCGCCGAAGACGAGCAGGGTGCGCTGATCGATCCGTTCGGCGGTGTGCGCGATCTGCAAGCAAAGACCCTGCGCCATGTTTCGTCCGCGTTCGCCGAGGATCCCGTGCGCGTGCTGCGTGTGGCGCGTTTCGCCGCACGCTACGCCGAACGCGGTTTCCGTATCGCCCCCGAAACGCTCGCCCTGCTGCGCGGCATGGTCGCCGATGGCGAAGTCGATCATCTCGTGCCCGAACGCGTCTGGGCCGAGACACAAAAAGCGCTGACCGAAAAGACACCGAGTGCATTCGTGCGCGCGCTGCGCGACTGCGGTGCGCTGCGCGTGTTGTTCCCGGAAATCGATGCGCTCTATGGCGTGCCACAGCGCGCCGAATTCCACCCCGAAATCGATGCCGGCATCCACACCGAAATGGTGCTCGACATGGCGGCGCAGCTCGCTCCAGGCAACGCGCTGATCGGCTACTGTGCGCTCGTGCACGATCTCGGCAAGGCGCTGACGCCGAAAGCCGTTTTGCCGAAGCACATCGGCCACGAGCATCGCGGCCTCGAACCGGTGGCCGCGGTTAGCGCGCGGTTCAAGGTGCCGACCGAATACGCCGTGCTTGCCACGTTCGTCTGCAAACTGCATTTGCTTGCCCACACTGCGCTGGAATTGCGAGCGGAAACCGTGCTCGACCTGTTCGAGCAACTCGATGCATTCCGCCGTCCCGAGCGTGTTGCGTCGTTTCTTCTCGCCTGCGAGGCCGACAAGCGTGGACGGCTCGGCATGCGCGAATCCGCCTATCCGCAGGGCGATTTTCTGCGTCACGCCTTTGTCGCAGCGAGCACCATCGGTGCGGGGAAATTCGTCGACCAAGGTCTGCGCGGGCCCGCGATCGGCGAAGCGATGCGCAAGGCGCGCATTGCTGCGATCGCGGCGCTTTAACGCCGCAACACCATCACCCGGAATTTTTCGCCCATCTCGCCGGGCAGGGTCAGGCGCTTGACCTGCTGCGCCAGCGCATAGCGTGCGGCTTCGTCGGCGGCATCGGCGTAGCCCTGCGCGAACACGTCATCGAGACCGTTCGCGATCAGGAACTGCGTCTGCGTGGCATGCTCGGCCACACGCAGTCCGGTCGCGTTGCCCGCACGCGCGAACGCATCGAAATCGACCCAGGCGGTGATGTCCTGCAGGCCGGGCAGGATCAAAGGATCGTCGTGCGCGCGATGACGGTAGTGGCAGCGCAACGTGCCGGCCTGGCGCGCGGCAGCGTAGTACTCGCCGTTCGCATAGCCGTAGTCGACAAACCACGCGCTGCCGCACTCGAGCGTGCGCGTCACTTCGGCGAGCCATGGATCGAGCAGCGTGCAGACTTCGGAAAAATACGGCCGCGGCGGGTGCGCGAGCCGATCGCCAAGCGCGCGTTCGACCGCGGTCCGCAAGCCGGCATCCGCGGCGGTCTCGCGCCAGACGAAACGCTCCCGCGCATCGACGCCGACGGTGCGCGCAAACAACCCTTCCTCGCGCAACGCGAATGCGCGCACCGGCAATGCGTCGATCACCTCATTGGCGACGAGTGCGCCACGCCACGGCTCCGCGGGCGGCGCGTCGAGCCATTCGACTCGCTCGAACAGATGGGCGCAACGCGTGTGCAATGCCGCACGTTGGCGCGCGCGCAAGTCGGCGCTGCGTTCGAGCAGGCGGTAGCGTGTCGGCAACGCATCGAGGTGTTCGAGTTCGAGCAGCAGTTCGGCGGCGAGTGCGCCGCTGCCGGGGCCGAGTTCGAGGATGTCGCCACCGTCGCGCAACTCCGGCAGCAAGGCCCGCGCGAGGCAACGCGCGAAGACGAAGCCGAGTTCCGGCGCAGTGACGAAATCGCCGGCGGCACCGAATTTCGTCGTGCCTGCGCTGTAGTAGCCGAGCCCCGGCGCGTACAGGGCGAGCTCCATGTAGCGCGCGAAATCGAGCGCGCCGCCGGCCTGCGCGATTTCCGCACGGATCAGCGCCGCGAGCCGCTCGCTGTGCGCGCGCTCCTCGGCGGAAGGTTCGGGCAATTCGACGCGCATGCGTGCGTTGTGGAAGAATCGGAAGTGAATGGCCGCGCAGCATAGCGCGCGCGATGAGGATGAGCGAATGGAACCGAACGCGGGTACGCGCAAAGTCGTGTTGATCACCGGTGCCGCGAAGCGCATCGGCGCGGCGATCGCACGCGCGCTGCACGCCGCCGGGTACGATCTCGCCCTGCACTATCGCCATTCGCAGGCGGAAATGGCGACATTGCTCGGCGAACTCGATGCGATCCGCCCCGGCGGTGCCTACGCAATACAGGCCGAGCTGGCCGATATCGAGCAACTGCCCCGCCTCGTCGCTGCCTGCATCGCGCACTACGGCCGCCTCGATGGACTCGTCAACAACGCCTCGGCGTTCTATCCGACGCCAATCGGCACGGTCACAACGCAACAGTGGAACGACCTGTTCGCGAGCAATGTGCAGGCGCCGTTCTTCCTTGCCCAGGCTGCCGCGCCGCATTTGAAGGATGCAAGCGGCAGCATCGTCAGCCTCGCCGACATCTACGCGCAGCGGCCGCTCGCGCGTCATCCGGTTTATTCGATGGCCAAGACTGCGCTGGTGGCGATGACGCGCTCGCTCGCGCGTGAACTTGCGCCCGCGGTGCGCGTGAACGCGATCGCGCCGGGCGCGATCCTTTGGCCAGAGTCGGGCAAGGTTTATGCCGACCAATCCGAACTGATCGCACGCACGCCGCTCGCGCGCACGGGCACGCCCGAGGAGGTGGCCGCGGCCGTGCTGTTTCTGTTGCGTGAGGCGACGTTCACCACCGGGCAAGTCCTCCACGTCGACGGCGGGCGCGATCTCGCGCTTTGACAGCGACCGCAATGAGCGCACAATGCGCGTGCGGTCGACCGACCGTCATCAGGAGGGCAGCATGGAATTCATCATCTATCTGTTGGTGGGCGCCATTGCCGGCTGGTTGGCCGGCGTGGTGGTGAAGGGCGGCGGGTTCGGCTTGATCGGCGACATCGTCGTCGGTGTCGTCGGCGGCTTGCTTGCGGGATGGCTGTGTGCGCATGTTCTGAATTTCTCGCTCGGCAGCGGCATCATCAGCCAGATCATCACCTCGGCGATCGGTGCGATCATCTTGCTTCTGATCATCCGCCTGGTAAAACGCGCGTAGCGGCGCCATCGGTTTCACCGCAAACGAAAAGCCGGGGGCTCGCGCTCCCGGCTTTTTTCTTGCACCGCTCCCCACTGCCACGTACATCAGGCAGGAATCGAATCATTGTGTAATGTCGATATCCCGGGTTTCGGGCAGGAACAACGTGCCGACGAGGCACGTCATCGCCGCGATCGCGACCGGATACCACAGGCCGGAATAGATATCGCCGGTCGCTGCCACGATGGCGAAGGCGATGAACGGCAGGAAGCCGCCGAACCATCCGTTGCCGATGTGATAGGGCAAACTCATCGAGGTATAGCGAATACGCGTCGGAAACATTTCGACTAGCCACGCGGCGATCGGCCCGTAGACCATTGTCACCAGCAGCACGAGCCAGGTCAGCAGCAACACCGTCATCGGCGCATCGACGGCGGCGGGATCGGCTTTGTCCGGATATCCCGCCGTCTTGAGCGTCTCGAACACGCGCTGGGCGAATGCCGACGACTGTTCAGCGAATGCCTGTTTGTCGAGCGCTTCGCCCTCGAAACCGGGAATCGTCGTACCGCCTATGGCGACACTGGCCACGCCGCCGGTCGGCGAGGCGGAATTCGAATACGGCACGCCACGCTTGGCCAGTATCGATTTGATCACATCGCAGGATTGCTTGAATGTGGCCTTGCCGACGGGATCGAACTGGGTCGTGCAGCGCGCCGGATCGGCCATGACCACGACGGGCGCCTTGGCCGCCGCCGCTTCGAGCGCGGGATTCACGGCATGGGTCAGCGCCTTGAATACCGGGAAATACGTCAGCACGGCGAGCAGGCAACCCGCCAACACGATCGGTTTGCGACCGATCCAGTCGGACAGCCAGCCGAATACGATGAATCCGCCGGTTGCCAATACCAGCGCAAGGGCAATGTAGAGATCGGCCAGGTTCGGATCGAGACTGAGGGTTTTCTGCAGAAAAAACAACGCATAGAACTGGCCGCCGTACCACACCACGGCCTGGCCTGCGGTGGCGCCGAGCAGAGCGAGCAGGACGATCTTGCCGTTCGCACTGAAAAAACTTTCGCTGATCGGCGCCTTTGAGGTTTTTCCTTCCGCCTTCATCTGCAGAAACAGCGGCGATTCGTTGAGCTGCATGCGGATCCACACCGACACGACCAACAGGAAAAACGAAACGAGAAAGGGAATGCGCCAACCCCAGGTTTCATACGCTTCCTTGCCGATCGAATTGCGACACAACCAAATTACGAGCAAGGAAAGGAACAGGCCAAGGGTTGCCGTGGTCTGGATGAAGCTCGTGTACAACCCACGTCGACCGTGCGGGGCATGCTCGGCCACATACGTCGCCGCGCCGCCATACTCGCCGCCGAGCGCCAGGCCCTGCAGAAAGCGCAGGAAAATCAGAATGCTCGGTGCCGCGATGCCGATCGATGCATACGAAGGAAGAGTGCCAACGAGGAAAGTGGATGCGCCCATGATCACGATCGTGATGAGGAAAGTGTGCTTGCGTCCGATCTTGTCGCCCAGACGGCCGAACACGAGTGCGCCAAGCGGGCGCACGGCAAAGCCGGCGGCGAACGCGAGCAGGGCAAACAGGTATTGGGTCGTGTCATTGAGGCCGCCGAAAAACTGTTTGCCGATGATCGCGGCAAGCGAGCCATACAGATAGAAGTCGTACCACTCGAATACGGTGCCCAGACTCGATGCGCCGATCACGCGGATATGCCCACCCGTCAGCGGCCCGCGGGCCACCCCCATCATCGTCGCCATCGCCTCTCCTCCCAGATTGCCGGTTGCGCGGTTTGTTTTTCTACCCTACCGGAAGGGCTTCACAAGCGCTACCGCAAGGCACGCGCTGTCGTAAAATCGGACGTCGTCACCGCAACCTGCCGCAAGGCGCTCGATCGAACCGGCGCGGTGCGACGCAGCCCTCTTTCACCCCGCAACCCGAAAGGATCCAGCCATGTCGAAAATCCATCCCGTGCCCGAGGCTATCGCCGCCAAGGCGCGCATCACGGCGGCGGACTACGAAACGTTGTACGCCGAGTCCGTGCAAGATCCTGCTGGATTCTGGGGCCGCATCGGCAAACGCCTCGACTGGATCACGCCTTACACCCACGTGAAAGACGTGTCCTACGATGCCAGGGATTTGCACATCCGCTGGTATCACGACGGCACGCTGAATCTGTCCGCCAATTGCCTCGATCGGCACCTCGCCACGCGCGGCGACAAGACCGCGATTCTCTGGGAAGGCGACGATCCATCCGAATCCCGACGCGTAAGTTACCGCGAGTTGCACGAACAGGTTTGTCGTGCGGCCAACCTGCTGAAAAATCTTGGCGTGAAGAAGGGCGATCGTGTATCGATCTATCTGCCGATGATTCCCGAAGCGGCCGTGGCGATGCTTGCTTGCGCGCGCATCGGTGCGATCCACTCGGTCATCTTCGGCGGATTTTCACCCGACTCGATCGCCGGTCGTGTCGCCGATTGTTCTTCCAAACTCATCATCACGGCCGACGAAGGCCTGCGTGGTGGCAAGAAAGTGCTGCTCAAAGCCAATGTCGACGAAGCCCTCACGCGCCCGGGCACGAGCAGTGTGGAAACCGTACTGGTAGTGAAACGCACCGGCGCCTCCGTGGCCATGCAGGCTCCACGCGATCGCTGGTGGGATGGCTTGCTCGCTGAGCAGAGTGTCGTTTGTCCACCCGAGCCGATGAACGCCGAAGATCCGCTGTTCATTCTTTACACCTCCGGTTCGACCGGAAAGCCCAAAGGCGTGTTGCACACGACCGGTGGCTATGGTGTGTTCGTCAGCTACACGCACGAGTGCATGTTCGATCTGCGTGAAGACGATGTGTATTGGTGCACGGCCGACGTGGGCTGGGTCACCGGCCACAGCTATATCGTTTATGGCCCACTCGCCAACGGCGCTACCTCGCTCATGTTCGAAGGCGTGCCCAACTATCCCGACGTGTCGCGTTTCTGGCAGGTCATCGACAAGCACCAGGTCACGCTGTTCTACACCGCGCCGACCGCCATCCGCGCGTTGATGCGCGAGGGCGAAGCGCCGGTGAAGACGACGCAGCGCACCTCGCTGCGCATTCTCGGCACGGTCGGCGAGCCGATCAATCCGGAAGCATGGGAGTGGTACCACCGCGTCGTAGGCGATGGTCGCTGCCCGATCATCGACACCTGGTGGCAGACCGAAACCGGCGGCACGCTGATTTCGCCGCTGCCGGGCGCGATTGCGACCAAACCCGGTTCGGCGACGAAACCGTTTTTCGGCGTGAAGCCGGCACTCGTCGATGCAACCGGAACTGTGCTGGAAGGCGAAGCCGAGGGCAATCTGATTCTCACCGATTCCTGGCCGGGGCAAATGCGCACGGTTTACGGCGATCACGCGCGTTTCATCGAAACCTACTTCAAAACCTATCCGGGCAATTATTTCACCGGCGACGGCGCACGCCGCGACGCCGACGGCTATTACTGGATCACCGGCCGCGTCGACGACGTCATCAACGTGTCCGGCCATCGCATGGGCACGGCCGAAGTGGAAAGCGCGCTCGTTGCCCACCCCGCCGTGGCCGAGGCCGCCGTGGTCGGCTGCCCGCACGACATCAAGGGCCAGGCCATCTATGCGTATGTCACGCTCAAGTCCGGGGTGCAGGAGTCCGAGGCGCTGCGCAAGGAGTTGATCGCCCATGTGCGCAAGGAAATCGGCCCCATTGCCGCACCCGATTACTTGCAATGGGCACCGGGTCTGCCGAAAACGCGATCGGGCAAGATCATGCGTCGCATCCTGCGCAAGATCGCCGAGAACGCGCCCGACCAGCTCGGCGATATCACCACCCTGGCCGACCCTTCGGTAGTAAAAAATCTCGTCGACACGCGCTTGATCCGCTAGCTGATCCGCAGCCAACAAAACGAAGTGGGTGCGTTAGATTCTGCGCGCCCATTTCGACCGAGAATCTCGACATGTCGATCAAACTGTACGGCCACCCTTTCGCCGCGTTCGTGTGGAAGCCCCTGATTGCAGCCTACGAACGCGGCGTGGCATTCGAGTTCTGTATGGTGGATCCCGACCATGCCGAAAACGCCGCGCGCATGCGGGAGCTGTCTCCGACCGGACAGTTTCCTGCCTTGGTCGATGGCGATCGTGAAGTGACGCAGTCCAATTCGGTGATCGAGTATCTGGATCGCATCGGCGATGCCCCGCCCATGATCCCTACCGATGTGGATGTCGCACTCGATTCCCGCATGCTGACGTATGTGTTCGACGCCTATGTGGCAGAGCCGATGCAAAATGTCGTTGCCGAAGCGCTGCGCGCAAGCAATGAACAAGACCTGCACCGCGTGGTGGAAGCCAAAGCGAAGTTGGACAAAGCTTATGGCTGGCTGGAGAAACGGATCGGCTCAGGCTGGGCCAATGGGCGCAATTTCAGCATCGCCGATTGTGCGGCAGCCCCGGCCCTGTTCTATTCCGATTGGGTGCACGCCATTCCCGCCGGCCCGCTCAAGGACTATCGCGCTCGATTGCTCAAGCATCCTTCCATCGCGCGTGTCGTCGATGAGGCGCGGCCCTACCGCCGTTTCTTTCCCCTCGGCGCGCCCGATCGCGACTGAAAACCTGAAATGGATGGCCGCTTGCGCTCGCTTTCCGATACCGATTTCATTCCCTTTTCCTCGCCGCCTTTGCTGAGCGACGACGAAATCCATTTGTGGATTTTTCCACATGCCGCCAACGCCGATGGAATAATCGATACCGAGCGATTCCTGCGTCGCACGCTCGGCCTCTATCTCGGCGCCGAGGCCGGGCATGTGCCCATCCAACGCGACGCCTTCGGCAAACCCCATCTGGTCGGCGCGGAGTTGCAGTTCAACCTCTCCCACAGCCGGAGCGTTCTGCTGATCGGATTAAGCCACCAGCAAGCCCTGGGCGTGGACATCGAACAAGGCGTGCGTGCGCGCCCGTACCTCGAACTGGCGCGCCGCTATTTCACCGCACCCGAGGCCGAGGCGCTCGCCGCCTTGCCCATCGAGCGCCTGCCGCACGCTTTTCTCGACCTGTGGAGCGCCAAGGAAGCCGTCCTCAAGGCGCTCGGTCGCGGCATCGCCTTCGGGCTCGATCGCGTCGGCTTCGCACTTGATGCCGTCGGTGGCGTCACGCATCTTTGTTGCCTGCATGAGGAGGCCGGCACACCCGAACAATGGCAGGTCGTCCGTCTTGCCCATGCGGGCGCGACAGGTGCGTTGGCGTGGCGCGGCGCGAACATGCAGCTTCGAGCATTTTCCGTGACCTCTGCTGCGACGCTCGCGCCCACTCGCGCGTCCTGAAGACGATGAACCGCAGCGTCGATGCCGGGCTTGGCGAACCGAATTCTCCTTCCGGCTTCGCGCAGGCGGTCGATGCGTCGTTGTTGGCACGAGCACAACATGGCGATATGGCCGCCTTTGCGACGCTTTATGCCCGCTTCGGTCGGGCATGCTACGGGCTCGCCTTGCGTTTGAGCGGCAATTCCGCGCAGGCCGAAGACCTGGTGCAGGAGGTGTTCTTGAAACTCATCGAAACCCTGCGCAGCTATCGTGGCGATGCGCCCTTCGGGGCGTGGCTCAAGCGACTCACTGCCAATGCCGCGATCGATCAGTTGCGTAAAAGCAAGCGGTTTGTCGATGTCGACCCCGACGCGATGTTCGACGGCGCCTCGGCAATGCAATCGGGGCCGGCGCAAACGCTCGACGCGCTCGCTTTGTTGCGTCGGTTGCCGCCGCGGGCCCGCGCCGTGGTCGTGTTGCATGAACTCGAAGGCCATACTCATGCGGAAATCGCAACGTTGTTCGGGCAGAGCGAGAGTTATTCCAAGTCGATCCTGTCGCGTGGATTGCAACGTCTGCACACCGTCGCCAAGCAAAGGGAGAAGTGACCCATGAACGTGGACAACGACAACATCTCCCTCGCCCCCTCCCTTCGCCAACGCATCGCACAGGCGCCTGCAGAGCCACCCGCGGATCTATGGGCGCGTATCGAAGCGGCCCACTTTCGGCGTGTTCGTCATCGACGCGTGCGTCGATGGACAGCCTGCAGCGTCGGCGTCGTTGTATTGCTCGTCGGTGTGGTTGTGGTGAGCCCGCATCGTGCATCACTCGTGCAATCGGGCGAGGTCGAAATCGATTGGCAGGCGCGCGCCGAAGCGCTCGAACTGCAATGGCACGCACTCGACAGCAAGCAGGGAACAAGCGGAACACCCACCTGGAATGCCGAACCAGCCGAAGTCGAACTGGGCGATCTGGATCGCCGCCTGCAATTGGCCTACGAGCGTGCGGCGCGCAAGAGTGAACTCGCTGCGTTATGGAAGCACCGCAGCGAATTGCTCGATTCTTTGATCCTCGCACGCAAGCAAGGCTTGGTCCTGACCCACATTTGAAAGGGGATTGCAATGTCGCGTATTGTCGTTTTTTCCATCTTGCTCGGCGCTGCCGGTGGCACGTTTGCCGCCGACACCGCCCCCGTACTCGACGCGGTGCGCAGCACCGATATGACCACATCGACCGCCACCCAACACCTGCGTGGGGAAGTGCAAAAAATGTTGACGCGAATGGGGGCTTCCGGCGCTTTGGGTTCGCACCCAGAACGACTCAACCTCGATTTCACCGTACCTGCCCGCCGCGCAGTCGATCTCGGCCTGCTCGTGGATGCGACAAGTGCTGCGAACGCGCGTGACGGTTTGCGCGTGCTCGGCACGACGCCGGACAGTACGGCGGAGCGCCTCGGTGTGCATCCAGGTGATGTCATTGTTGCGGTGAATGGCCATTCCTTGCGCGAGCTCGGCACGGACAACGAAGGGCGCGCGCTTGCCGCCACCGCCTTGAAGGCAAGTGTCGACGACCTGTCGGACGAGGCTCCCTTGCAGCTCGATGTGCGGCGCAACGGCATGTCACTCGCCTTGAACGGTACCGTGCGAAGCGTGCAGTTGCCGGCTTTGCGCGTGATGCTCGGCGCGGCAGCCACGACCGCAGCCGCCCCGCCCCCCGCCCCTGTTGCATGTGGTCACATCGGGTTGATCGACCTGGCCCCGCGTCAGCAGAAGCTGTACGGGGCGACCGTGTTGTTGGTCGACGGCGTGAGCCCTGGTCCGAGTGGGGCCAGCCGGTACCGCGTCACCGCTGGCATTCATGAGCTGTCGGTCGGCGAACGCATTCCGACCCAAGTCATGGGCATGGGCGCCCTGCCATCGCTGCGTCGAAATCAAGCGAAACCGCTATCCGTCACCGTGAAACCGAATACGACCGTGTTGATTGCAGCCCGTTTCAATGAAACGCGAGCGAGTGAGTTGAACAACGGCGGCTATTGGGATCCGATCGCCTGGAAAGAGGTCGACGAAACCTGTCCATAAGCTGACCCGTGTGCCGCGCAATCCGCGCGTCGTCGAACTTTCCTGCCCTTTGAGCGTCTGAATCTGCACTCCCCCACAGGGTCTCCACCACAGGGACGTGGTTTCTTTCCTCGACAGTCCTGCTTGCGCGAACGGCCCATGCATTATGCTCGACGCATGGATTTTCTTCGCCCGCAGCGATCCCGAACTGGCTGGCTCCTTGCTTGCCTGCTGGTTCCGTTTATCGCCTTTGCCGCTCGACCAACGCCACACGCAACCTCGTCGTCGCTGCTTCCAGCCGCATTTCGCGACACGATCGAACGTGGTATCGCCAACAAGGCCTATCACACGCTCGCGGTGGGTTTGATCGACGGCAAGCAACACGAAACGCTGTATTTCGGGCACCGGGATGGCCTCGATTCCAAACCGGCCACCGATAACGATCTGTTCGAAATCGGCGCGCTCAGCGAAATATTCACGGGCCTGTTGTTCGCGCAAGGCGCGATCGAGGGAAAGCTGCGGTTTTCCGATCCGATCGAGCGCTGGCTGCCGGCGGCATTTCCTTTTGCATCGACGCGAGCGGGCAAGATCAGTCTGCGTGAATTGGCGACGCATCGTTCGGGTTTACCCGCCCAGCTGCCCAATCTGTTTCCCACCGATCCCAACGATCCCTACGCTGGATATGCCGCGGAGGATCTGCTTGCGCTGCTTGCTCTCGATCGCTCGATCCGCCCACAAGAAAAGGCCGAGTACGATTACTCGGTACTCGATGCCGGTCTGCTGGGTCATTTGCTGGGTCGTGTTTATCGACAGCCATTGGCCGAGGTGCTTGCCCGTGAGGTATTCACGCCGCTGGGCCTCAAGCATCTGACTTTTTCCGACGATTCCGCCCTGCTGACCGGCTATGCCCACGGCATACCGGCCCCACATTGGCATTTCGGTGTGCTGGCAGGTGCCGCCGGTTTGCGCGCAAACCTTCCGGACTTGCTTGCCTTGTTGCAGCGCCAACTGACCCCGGAGGCATCGCCATTGCGCGCAGCCCTGCTTCTTACCCGTCAGGCGCAGGCCGATGGCACGGCGGATCGCATCGGTTTCGGTTGGAATGTGCGCGATTCCTCCAACGCTACGGCGACATGGCCACTCGTCTGGCGTGCGAGCAGGACCGCTGGTTTCGCCAACTTCATCGGTTTTCGCACCGATCAGCAGAGGGCGATCGTGTTGCTCTCCAACACGACCGAAGACGTGGCCGCACTTGGCATCGCCTGGCTTGCCGGCGATGCGCCGCCTTCAGCACCGCATGGCTCGTCTCCCTCGACCCACATCGATCTTGGGCAATACTCGGGGCTATATCGCCTCACCGCCGATGTCGACGCCATTGTGCGTGTCGATGATGATTCGCTCAGTTTGCAAATGTCGGGGCGGTTTCCGGTACGACTGAAAGCGGTCGATCACGATGTTTTCGTTGCCGACGACAGTAGCATCGGGGTGAGCTTCATCCGCGCGATCGATGTCGTTTCCGGTCTGATGCTGCGCATCGGCGACCATAACGTTACTGCGTCGCGCCTGAGTACGCGCGCACCGCGTCTTGTCCGTCAACCCGTTTCTGCTGGGCCTGCACAACCATCCCTGCCTTCGGATTGGCGCTTGGACGATGCGACCTGGCTACGCCTTATCGATTCGCCCCGCGGTTTGCGTGTGCAATGGACGCTGGGCGAGCCACGCGATTTGTTTGCTTACGCGCGCGATCGCTATGCAGACAAGGAAGGTTCCATCGATCTGCAAGTCAAACGTGACGCTCGCGGGCGTCCATCCTCTCTGATCCTTGATCTTGCCGGCGCACCGCGCGAAGCTGTGCCGCTACGCAGCGCCAGCACTCGAACTTCGCCATGACCAGCCTCAGCGTCAACGTCAACAAGATCGCGGTTTTGCGCAATTCGCGCGGCGACAACGAGCCGGATGTACTCGCTGCCGCAGAGGCTTGCATCGCGGCCGGCGCACAAGGCATTACTGTGCATCCTCGACCGGATCAACGCCACATCCGCCCGGATGACGTGCGCGAACTGAAGCAACGAATTGGCGATGACGTCGAGTACAACATCGAAGGCAATGGCTTTGCTGTTGCACGCGGGACGTATCCCGGCTTGCTTGGCCTCGTCGAAGAAACCCGGCCGACTCAGTGCACGCTTGTGCCAGATAGCGACGCACAACTGACTTCCGATCACGGCTTTGATCTGCGCACGGATGCGGCACGTTTGCGCCCATTGATCGCGGAACTCAAGCGTCTGGGCGTACGGGTCAGTCTTTTCATCGACATGGATGCGATCGAGGTCGAGCGCGCGGCGGATATCGGTGCCGACCGCGTTGAAATCTACACCGGCCCCTATGCTGCCGCGTTCGCGCGCGGCGATGCAGCGCGCACGCTGGCTTTGTGCGCCGCTTGCGCCGAACGAGCCCATGCGGCAGGGCTTGGCGTGAATGCCGGCCACGATCTGAATCAGCGCAACCTGGGCCCGCTCAAAGCGGCCATTCCCCACCTCGCCGAAGTATCGATCGGTCACGCGCTGATCGCAGACGCCTTGTATGCGGGGCTTGATGCAACCGTGAAGGCCTACCTGCGCATTCTTGCGAGTTGACCACTCTGCGTGGCGTCCTGCGGTACAAAAACAAAACGCCGCATCGCTGCGGCGTTTGTCTTGGAGATGCGGCAGACGACTACAGCGCCGACCCGCGGGGGGGTTGAAAACCGATCTTGGTCATCCCGGCATTCTTGGCATCGGCCATCACCGTGGCGACCAGCTGATACTTGGCCGTCTTGTCCGCCTGGATTTGCAACTCAGGCTGTGGATTCTTTTTCGACGTGACCGTCATCATCTGTTGCAATTGATCTTCGGTAACGACCTGATCGTTCCAGTAGAGCTGCCCGCTCGAACGCACCGACAACACGATCGGATCCGGCGGATTATCGATCTGTGGCGGCGGATTGTTGGTTGGCTGCGGCAAATCGATTTTGATCCGATGCGTGAGCATCGGTGCCGTGATCATGAAGATGATCAGCAGCACCAGCATGACGTCGATCAACGGCGTGATGTTCATGTCCGACATCGCGCCGCCGCCACTATTGCTACCACCTGCACTCATTGACATGATTCGTTACTCGATATCTGAAAGGGCATGCTACTCGGCATGCTTTTCCGGTGTGATGATGAAGCCCACCTTGACCATGCCCGCATTCTTGGCTTCAGTCATGACCTTCGCGACCATCTGGTATTCGGTATCCTTGTCCGCGCGGATCTGGATTTCCGGCTGGGTAGCCTGCGGAGCGACCACACGCAATTGCGCCTGCAGCGCCGCTTCGGTCACCTGATCGCCGTTCCAGAACATCGAGCCATCCTGGCGAATGGCGATCGTTACTGGCTGTACGGGCGGCGTGTCGGCCGGCGGGCTGATCAAGTTGCCCTGAGGCAACTCGACCTTGATCTTGGGCGCGGCCAACTGCGTCGTGATCATGAAGATGATCAACAACACCAGCATGGTATCGGCCAGCGGAGTCACATTGATCTCCGACATGGTGCCGCCGGTGCCACCCATACTCATCGACATGACTGCGTTCCTTTACTGCCCGCGCGAACCGCTGACGAAATAGTCGTGCAGGTCGTGGGCGAACTCGTCGAACTCGCCAAGCGTCACGCGATTGGCACGATTGAAAACGTTGTAGGCGAGCACGGCGGGAATCGCCACGCCCAGACCGATGGTGGTCATGATGAGCGCCTCACCGACCGGGCCTGCGACCACATCCATCGAGGCGTTGCCCGAGGCACCGATCTTGAGCAGGGCGTGGTAGATGCCCCACACGGTACCGAGCAGACCGACGAAGGGGGCGGTCGAACCGGTCGTGGCCAGCCAGGTCAGGCCGGTTTCAAGACGACCGCTTTCGCGAGCGACGCCCTGACGCAATGCGCGATCCACATATTCAGAGCGGTTCAGCGACTCCGCAAGACGGCTGCCCTGCGCGGTGCTGTGCTGCTCCACGGCAGTGGTGACATCGAGTGCGATTTTCGAGAACGGCTCCCAGCCGGGTTGCTCTTCGAGATGACGCTTGGCATCCGTGAGCGACTTGGTTTCGAAGAATTGTTCGCGAACCTTGTTGCCGCGTCCACGAATGCTGAACGTACGCCAGGCATTCAAGATGATGAACACGACGGAACCGATCGACATGATCACCAAGGTGACGAAGACGATATAGCCCAAGGCATCGGAGTTATGCAGCAGATGTTCGAAACCCATCTGTTGCAAGGCGGCGGCATTGCCTTGCCCGGCGACTGGTGCGGAAGCTGCTTCTTGTAACATGACCTTACCCTTAAGTTTGTGGTTCTGGAATTCCGCCGGAAGCGCCGGCAATCGTCACAACAATCAATCTGCCAAGGTGAAATCCACCGGAATCAACGCATAACCCTCGTACGGCACACCGCCCTTGCTTCCCGGATTAAACATCCAAGTCTTCGCCGCCGCAATCGCAGCCTGATCAAGTTCGCGATACCCGGAGGATTTCTCCACCGTGACTTCCTTGGGCGAGCCGTTCGTGGCGATCAGCACCTTGAGGATGACCTTGCCGGTGTGATGTTCGCGCACAGCCTGAGGCGGATACTTCGGTGGACGCATCTTGCGATAGCTGATGTCCTCGCTTGGCGCGATATCCACCGGAGCCGCCGGTGGCGCCGGTGGCGCCGGCGGTGCCGCTGGCGTCGACATCGGCGTCGCTTCCTGCGTCACCACGGGCGGCGGTGCCGGCGGCGGCGGTGTCGGCGGCGGTTTGATCTTCTCGACGATCTTCGGAGGCGGCTTCTTCGGCGGCTCCGGCGGCGGCGGTGGTGGCGGTGGCGGTGGCGGTGGCGGCTCGATGAAATCGATCGTCACGACGTTTTCCTTCGCGCGCTCCTTGGCCGTCGGCGGCTGCACGGGCGCCAACAACATTAAAAACAGAAATGCATGCAGGGCGAGAGCGCCCGCCCAGGCGATGGTACGCCGCCAATTGAAACTCGTGTTGTCCGTTTCTTCTGATGACATCAGTGCAAACCAGTTACGTAGGGAGCATCATCCCGGACGGCGGCCAGTGACAACCGCTGCCAAACCCGAAACAAAGGACGCGAATCGCCTTGCAAATTACAACAGCGCAGTCGGTATAGACAAGCTTTTTTCGTCGAACCGCAAACGAGCGGCGCGGCTTATCTCGCTACCCCACAAGCCCCGGAAGCATGCCAATTTCCACCCATTCGCGCAAGCCGCGGCGCGTCATGCGCCGAAGCTTGCGAAAAAGTATACATTTTCCGAGTTGCTCCATCCGCGCGTTCGAAACAGATCAGTTCTTCTTCTTCGGCTGCGTCGTCATCTTGACGTGCCCCGCTATGTTCAACCGCTGGTCGGCAGATTTCTGCGAATCCGGATAGGCCTTGGCCTTGGTCCAGGCTTCGCGAGCGTGGGCGACATCGTCGATCTGATTGTAGGCGTCGCCAAGCATGAGATACGCCTTGCCGGGCTCCTTGAGTCCACCTTTGTCGATGGCTTGACGGAGAACGTCCGTTGCTTCTTTGGCGCGATCGTTGCTGAGCAGCAAACTGCCACGGTAATAATCGACTTCGCCCGTCTTGGCGAAAGCAGAGGCTTTGGCGAACGCATCGATCGCCTTGGTGTCGCTGTCTTTCTCCTGCGAGTAGCCCGCGCCAAGAGCGCGATAGAGCTGGTACTGTGTGTCGTTGTTGAGGCTCGTTTTGTTCTTGTCGAGCAGCGTCTGCGCCTTGTCGAATTGGCGTCCGTTGACGTAAATCTTGATGGCCTGTTCGATCAGCTTGGCATCGCCTGGATGTTGGGCAAGCTGCTTTTCGAGGACTTCGCCGGCCTTGTCGTATTGATCCAGGCCCGCATACGAAGCCATCAGCACCTGATTCCAATTGTCGTTCTGCTTGTCCGTCATCGATTGCGCTTTCGTGATCGCATCGATCGCCTGTTGATATTTGTCGAGGCGATAATAATCATTCGCCTGCAGTGCGTAAGCCTCGGCCTTGCCGCCATTGGTGGCTTTGAAGTATTCGTCGAGCGTGACGAGCGAATCCTGGTATTTCTCGCTTTGTTGCTGCAAGTTCGCAATGTTGAGCAGCAAGGTGAAGTGAGTGTTGTTCGGCAAGGCGTTCATGGTATAGGCCTCGCGCCACGCCTTGATGGCACCGTCGGTGTCTTGTTTATCGTAGGCAATCTGCCCTTGCGCCTGGGTCGCGAGCGCGTGGGCGTAGTTTCCCGCGCCCGTATCGTCAATGATTTTTTGTAGCAGGGGCGCAGCGACGTCGGCCTTGCCGTCGTTGAGTGCGTCGAGCGCCTTTTGCAGATCTCTCTGTACGGTTGTGGACTTCATGTCGCTTTTCGGATCCTTGCGCGTTGCGTTCGGATAAAGCACCTCTTCCTTGGGTTTTTTGTCGGCGTGGACACTGCCAGCCAACACAAGCAAAGCGGCAAACGCGGCAAAAAGTATACTTTTGCTGGTGCGGTTTTTCATGGACCCTCCCTTACGACGTGTGTTTTTTGAGCGCCACCGTTGCGGCGCGGTTTCTGTATCGCTGCGCGGCTATTCTATGCGCAAAAGCGTTAACGTTTCGATGCGGTTTCAGCGCGGCGAAACTCATACGTCGAGGTTCGCGACGCGCAGTGCGTTCTGTTCGATGAAATCACGCCGCGGCTCGACGACATCGCCCATCAAGGTCGAAAAAATCTGGTCGGTGGCCACGGCATCTTCGATGCCGACTTGCAGCAACCGGCGGGTTTCCGGATTGACGGTGGTTTCCCACAATTGTTCGGGATTCATCTCGCCCAGGCCCTTGAAGCGCTGGATCGTGCGTCCGCGCTTGGCCTCGTCGAGCAACCATTGTTGGGCCTGGGAGAAGCGGGTGACCGCCTGACTGTGAGTGCCGCGCCGAATTTCGGCTCCGGGCTGCATCAAGTTCGCGAGTTGTTGCGCGAGGTCGCGAATCGGCTTGAATTCCGAACCGGCAAAGAACGCTGCGGGCAAGATTTGCGTCGTCGCCAAACCGTGGTGGCGACGTTCGATCGTCAATGCCGCAGGATGTTCCGCCGTCGCCGCACGCACCTGGAGTCGATAGTCGGGTCGCCCCAAACCGCTGGCATTGACCTTGGCGCCGATCGAACGCAACCAGACTTCGAGCGTACTCGTGTCGTTCCACTGATCGGGCGTGGGTGGCGCGATATCGAGCATTGCGTCAAGCACATTGGCATCGCAGCGCGAAGCAAGGCGCGCGATCTGATCCTGCGCTGCCTGATAATCCAGCATGAGCTTTTCCAGCCCCGCGCCCACGATCGGTGGCACCCCTGGCGCGTAATGCAGCTCCGCGTTCTCGACTGCGTTGGAGACCAGATACGTATTGAGCGCAGCGTCATCCTTGAGATACAGCTCTTGTTTGCCTTGCTTGAGTTTGTACAGCGGCGGCAAGCCGATGTAGATATGGCCACGCTCGATCAATTCCGGCATCTGCCGGTAGAAGAAAGTCAGCAGCAGCGTACGAATGTGCGAACCGTCGACGTCGGCGTCGGTCATCAAGATGATGCGGTGGTAGCGCAATTTGTCTGGATTGAATTCCTCCTTGCCGATACCGGTACCCAGCGCGGTAATCAAGGTGCCGACTTCAGCCGAGGACAGCATTTTGTCGAAACGCGCTTTCTCGACGTTGAGAATTTTGCCTTTGAGCGGCAGCACGGCCTGCGTTTTGCGGTTTCGCCCCTGCTTGGCCGAACCACCTGCCGAGTCGCCCTCGACGATGAAAAGTTCGCACAGGGCGGGATCTTTTTCCTGGCAATCGGCAAGCTTGCCGGGCAGACCGGCAATATCGAGAGCGCCCTTGCGTCGCGTCATCTCACGCGCCTTGCGCGCCGCCTCGCGGGCACGCGCCGCGTCGACGACTTTTGCGCCGATCGCGCGGGCTTCTGCCGGGTTCTCCTGCAAAAACTCCTGTAACTTCTCGTTTACGACACTCTCAACGATACCTTTGACTTCAGAGGAAACCAGTTTGTCTTTGGTCTGCGATGAAAACTTCGGATCGGGCACTTTGACCGACAACACGGCGATCAAACCCTCACGCATGTCATCGCCCGCCAGCGCCACTTTGGCGTTCTTCTGCAAACCCGAGGCTTCGATGTAGTTCGAAATCGTGCGCGTCAAGGCGCCACGAAAACCTGCCAGATGCGTACCGCCATCCTTCTGTGGGATATTGTTGGTGAAGCAAAAAACCGTTTCCTGATAGGCGTCGGTCCATTGCATCGCCACATCGACCGTGGTGCCTTCGTGCTGCGCCGAAAAACAGACAACCTTTTGATGCAACGGGGTTTTCAGTTGCGCCAAGTGTTCAACGAAGGAACGAATGCCGCCCTCATACTCAAACACATCGTGCTTGTCGCTGCGTTCGTCGATCAGTTCGATCTTGACGCCGGAATTGAGAAAGGACAATTCACGCAAACGCTTGGCGAGAATATCGTAGTGAAATTCGGTGTCGGTGAAGATCTCCGGACTCGGATGAAAGCGCACCGTCGTACCGCGCTGCGCGGAGAGACCGATTTGCTTGAGCGCGTAGAGCGGCTCACCGAGGCGATACTCCTGCTCGTACGCGTGGCCGTCGCGATGAATCGTCAGACGCAAATGGTCGGACAAGGCGTTGACGACCGACACACCGACGCCATGCAACCCCCCGGAAACCTTGTATGAATTGTCGTCGAACTTGCCGCCCGCGTGCAGGACGGTCATCACGACTTGTGCCGTCGAAATGCCCTCTTCGGGATGGATATCGACCGGGATACCGCGACCGTTGTCCACGACGCTGACCGCACCATCATCATGGATCGTGACGATGACTCGGTCACAATAGCCTGCAAGCGCCTCATCGATCGAGTTGTCGACGACCTCGAACACCATGTGATGCAAGCCGGTGCCATCGTCGGTATCGCCGATGTACATACCAGGCCGCTTGCGCACCGCCTCAAGGCCCTTGAGAACCTTGATGTTGCTGGAATCGTATTGGCCTTTGGGTTGATCGTCGGACACTTCAGACATGGGTGTTGACTCGTGATGGGTGGCCGGCCAGCGGTAGGAATCCCGGGCAAAGACCTATTTGCGAATTATATCATTGCGCAGACTTGGCCTTGTTCCACGTGGAACCACCGCTGCGGCGGGAAACGCGCGCGTAAAGCGTCCGGGATTTCCGTGCCGCTGAGCAGGATTTGCGCGCCGCTTTCGATCAATGTGCCCAGAGCGGAGGCCTGGTGCGCCACATCCAACTCCGAGCAAAGATCATCGAAAACGATGATCGGGCTTTCCCCCCAACTTTCCTGAAACAGCCTCACTTGCGCCAGCAGACAGGCAATGGCGCACAGCTTTTCCTGCCCTCGGGATAGTTGCTCCGGGCTGGGTGCGTGCGCAAAGGCGATCATCCAATCCGCCCGGTGCGGGCCGCGCGTGGTGTGACCCAGCGCTCGATCGCGCTGCCGGCAGTCGTGCAACGCCTGTTGCAAGGATATCGATCGATCCCACCCGGGGCGATGTCGCAACACCGCCTGACCCAATTCAGGTAAATGTTGTTCGAGAACAAGGGAAAGCGCTTGCCCGAAACGAGCAAGATACGTTTCGCGCGCTTGAGCCACGGGTTCGGCCGCGTCGGACAGCTCGCGATCCCAAAGCGTCAATTGTTCCTCGTCCCCGTTTTGTTTCAACAACACGTTGCGTTGTCGCAATGCGCGCCGAAAGCGGCGCATTCGTTCCGCGTGGCCATGTTCCACGTGGAACACGCCCCAATCCAGAAATCCTCGCCTGCCTTCCGCCCCCCCCGACACCAAGGCGTGACTCCCAGGTTCGAAACACATCACCGCGGAAGCCGCAAACAGTTCTGCCAGTTTGGATGAGGATTCGCCATCCAGCCGTGCCACCCATCGCCCCGCCTCACGCAGCATGCCGAGCTGACGCAGACGCGACTGGCTGCGAATACGCGCAAACAACGCCAACGATTCCCCTTCCCGTTGTTGCAGGTGTTCGGCGGCATGGGTGCGGAAACTTCCGCCACGCGAGAGCAAATAGGCGGCTTCGAGAACGCTCGTTTTGCCGGCACCATTGGGGCCGACAAAAACATTCAACCCTTCCGCCAACACCAGTTCTGCCGAGGTGATGTTGCGTAGGCCTCGAATGCGCAACTCAGCAAGGTGCATGGTGTAATTCCGATTGCTTGCTGACCGTTGTTTGCCACCTGTCCCGGCAAGGCGTGGTTTGCCTCTCATCCGATAACAGCATCGGATGTGCGCTCAGGACGCCACGGCAGAAAAAAGAAACCCGCGTGATCGCGGGTCCTTCATCCAGGAAAGCAGCAAACGCCATTTCGCAATCAAAGGCGCAGCGGCATGATGACGTGCCGAGCCAGCTCACTCTCCGGCAAACGAAGCAGACAACTGGAATTGCCGTCACGCAGGCACATCAAGACTTCCTCGCCGCCCAGCGCATTCAAAGCGTCGAGCAAATAATTGACGTTGAATCCGACACTTAGTTCGGTAACGCTGGTTTTTGCCTCGATTTCCTCGACTGCTTCTTCTTGCTCCGGATTATGCGCAATCACCCGCAATTTGTTGGGGCTGACCTCGAGTTTTACGCCGCGATATTTTTCGTTGGACAGAATTGCGGCGCGTTGCAACGCACCGCGCAACGCTTCGCGCTCGACGCGAACTTCCTTGTCGGCACCGATTGGCACCACGGCCTCGTAATCGGGAAAACGACCGTCGATCAATTTTGAGGTAAAAGTGACATCGCCCCGTTTGACGCGCAAATGGGCACGACCGAATTCGAGTTCGACCACACCATCGCCGGCTTCGAACAGCCCTTGCAATTCGAGCACGCCCTTGCGGGGGATCAGAATCTGACGCTTCGCCGCGACCCCGGCGTGCAACGGGGTTTCGACCACGGCGAGGCGGTGGCCATCGGTTGCGACGCTGCGCAAGGCTTGCTCGCGCAGATCGAGCAAAAGTCCGTTCAAGTAGTACCGCACGTCCTGCTGCGCCATGGCAAACGCGGTGCGATCCATCAAGCCCTTGAGCGTCGCCTCTGGAAGACTGACGCGCTCGATCAATTCGATATTTTCGATGACGGGAAATTCGCTCGCCGGCAAGGTTGCCAAGGTGAAGCGACTGCGACCGGATTTGACCTCGACGCGCTCACCCACAAGTTTGAATTCGATTTTGCTGCCATCAGGCAATGCCCTGCAAATGTCGAACAGTTTGCGGGCCGGAATCGTGATCTCGCCTACCTCGACCTGGTCGGCTTGCGTCGTGGCCGCCATTTCGACTTCCAAATCCGTTCCCGTGAAGCTGACCTGCTGGGTCGAGGCGACCACCAAAAGATTGGCCAGCACCGGCAGGGTTTGTCGCCGTTCGACGACGCCGACAACCTGTTGCAGGGGTTTGAGGAGCACTTCGCGCTGAATGGTAAACCGCATGGGTCGATATCCTTCGGAATCGCAGCTTCTGGTGTTGAACAAAGATAGAAAAACTTAGTTGCTGTAGGCGTTGTGCGTAACCAGAATAAGCGTGTTTTATTTTTCTATTTCAAATAGATAGCTTGTTTTTCCTGCCGGGATATCTGCCCGTATCCCGTGTTTTCTTCCTGTGGATAAGTGGGCGAACCCACGGCGGGAAAAATATATCCACAGGATATCCTATTCCGTCAGCACACGAAGCAATTTTTCCCAATCCTGACGCAATTTTCCATCGGTCGCTCGAAGATCGCGGATCGTCTTGCAGGCATGCATCACGGTGGTGTGATCGCGCCCGCCGAAGGCCCGACCGATTTCCGGCAAACTGTGCTCGGTCAACTCTTTGGACAACGCCATCGCGAGCTGTCGCGGTCGTGCCAGGGAACGGCTTCGGTTCATCGACAACAAGTCGGACAACCGCAGCTGATAATGCTCGGCGACCGTCTTCTGGATGTTCGACACCGTGATGGCTTGTGCGTGCACGGTCAGCAGATCGCGCAGCGTCTCCAACGCGAATTCCGTATCGATCGTTGCTCCCAGAAAATTGGCGCGCGCGACCAGCGTGTTGACGGCGCCCTCGAGGTCGCGCACGTTCGAACGCATGCGCTTGGCCATCAACTGCGCGACCTCGATCGGCAACTCGATGCCTTTCGCCTGCGCCTTGGTGAGCACGATTGCCGCCCGTGTTTCGAAATCCGGCGGCTCGATCGCGACACTCAAACCCCAGCCCAGGCGCGACTTCAACCGTGTTTCCAGGTTGTCCACTTCTTTGGGAAAGCGATCGCAAGTCAAAATAATTTGTTGTTTGCTGTCGACCAAGGCGTTGAACGTGTGGAAAAACTCTTCCTGTGTCGTGTCCTTGCCAGCAAAAAACTGGATATCGTCGATCAAAAGCGCATCGACGACGCGCAAACGGCGTTTGAATTCGTCCATGCTTTTTGTGCGCAGCGCCTGAATCATTTCGTTGACGAATTGCTCCGAACGCAGATACATGATCTTGGTCTTGGGGTTGAGCGCGCGCATCAAGTTGCCTGCGGCATGCATGAGATGCGTTTTGCCCAGCCCCGTTCCGCCGTAGAGCAGAAGCGGGTTGTAGGCGCGGCCCGGATTGTTCGCAACTTGCATCGCGGCGGCTTTGCCGAGTTGATTCGACTTGCCTTCGACAAACAGATCGAAGGTGTAGTGCGGATCGAGATTGGACTCGGGTACTTCACCTTCGGATACGGCGGGGGCGCGAGCAGGCGATCCCGGACGCGAGGTCTTGCGTCCGCTTGAAACGGTCGTCTTCGCCAGCGTGCCGACATCGAAACGCAACGTGACGGGTGCGCCATGAAGGTGCGCCAACACCTCGGCGATGCGCGATTGGAACCGCTCACGCACCACATCGAGCGTATACGCGTTGGGAGCGAGCACGCACAAACCGCCCTCCACGTCACTCGCTTGCAGCGGCGCGAGCCACGTGTGCAGGTCTTCGACACTGAATTCGCCCTCGAGGCGTTCCAGGCAACGGCGCCACAAATCGGTCATGCTTTTCGAACTTCCACGATGGCGGTCCAAGCGGCGTTCGCTCGAACGGCCCGGCAGTCTACGCCGTGGCGGGATTCCGCGCCATGTGGGAAACGGCTCCGCGCTTGATCGCTATTTCGAACTCGTGCTAGCGTGAAATTGGGGTAATACAACGGGGTAATGGAATATGTTTAGTCAGACTGGGGATACCGCACGCAACTTTCGTACGCTTTCAATTTTCACGCTGCTGCTGGTGGGTGCCTTCGTGGCAGTCGCCGTGGACGAATCACCGGCCCAACCCACCTCCAATTCACCGACGGCCGCGACGGCAAGTTTTGCAACGCCGGGCTGGCATCCGCCATTGCGACCACCGCAAGAGTTGGCTGCGATCCAATATGCGAATGGACTTCCCGCCGGCGAAGGTCCGTTTGTTGGCGGTGCCTTTGCCCGACCCAAACTCACGGCGCAGGAACTCGACGCCTATTGGAAGAGCGTCACCGACGCGCTGCCCAAGCCGCGCAAGCTGTCGCAAGTGGGCGAACTGCTCTTCGACGCTCGCGGCGACAGCAACGAGCTGATCGTGCAGACGGACATCGCCAATCCGGGCTTCCTGCGGCTGCTGACTCAACCGTTGGCGGAGCAATTGACCACCTCGCGCCTGGAAGACCTGATGGTCCATGGCATCGAATCGGGCGATGCACGACTGGCCACGAACCTGTTCGGCGCCATCGATGCGCGCTACGTGATCGACGACGAACGCCTGGACAATGCTTCCCGCGCGGCTTTGGACGTTGACGCTCCCGAGGAGCGCCTACATCGCGCCATCGTGTTGCGCTATCCGAGCGTCGATGCTGCGGCTTCTGCGAAGGGGCAACTGCGGTCGGTCCTCGGCGACGCTACCGTTGAGACGAACCGAAAAATAACGTTCTCCTACACCCCCAACGACAAGTACTACGCGAACAGCAGCAGTAGCAATCCGTACTACGTGGCCAGCAACGAAGCGACGTATCAGTGGGGTCTGCAAGCGATGCGCTTCCCGAGCGCTTGGGATACGACCTTCGGCTCGGGATATGTCGGCATCGTCGGCTCGGTGTCGTGGGGGACCGCGATCTATGTGCCCGCGTATACGGATTGGCGACCGCCCTTTGCGACCACCCCCGCGCACACTGACTATAAGCCAAACCCGCCAGCGGATCTGCAGGCGAACTATCGCCAGCAGTTTTCGAAATACCTCTCCGGAGACACGACCAACGAACCTCACGATACGCATACCGCCGGCATTGTCGCTGCGACGACCAACAACAACCTCGGCGTCGCCGGTGCATGCCCCAACTGCAGTCTTGCGATGATGCAGTCCGTGAATCACGCCGATATCGCTCCGGGAATTCTCGGCCTGGTCCGGCGAGGCGTCTAGGTGATCAACATGAGCTTTGGTGACTGGGATACGAGCGCGGACCCGGATTTTTCCGCCATTGGCAACGCACTTGCCGTCGCCAACAGCCGAGGCGTTCTGCTTGTCGCTTCGGCAGGAAACGCGAAGCAGTCCTCTCCGGATTTCCCTGCCAGGGACGCGCGCGTGCTGTCCGTCGCCGGCGCGCAGCTCGTGACGCCCAGCGCGCCCACCTCGGGGTGGCAGCCGTGGATACAGATACCCAGCGCATCGGCGGGGACGCTCGAATCGGGAACCAACGGCGCCGACGTCAATGGCGTGACGGCACCCGCAAAACGCATCGTCTCGACGCTCAACGACGGCGCGGGTGATGGCTACCGTTTGCTCCCCCTGACCAGCGAAGAGGCGTCCTGCACCGACAAAATTGTCGCTGCAATGAAGGGGGACGAGTCCGGCGTCAATGGCGATGGCTACGGCAGCTGCACGGGCACGTCCATGTCCGCGCCCTTCGTAGCGGCCCTGGGTGGAATCCTGCGCTCGATCTACCCGGCGCATCCAGAGTCGGACGTCCGCACGTTGATTCTGGATAACAGTGATTCGCACCCGTGCACGAGCACGAAAGGGTGTGGCATGCCGAACGCGACCACCGCAGTGACGAGCATGGTCGGAAAAATCACGAACCGCCTGACCCCCTTGTATGCCTTCGTCAGCTCCGGGAGAAAAGATCGTTTTTACACCATCGTTCCGCAAATGGCGGGAGCGGCCTTCAATGGGACGCTGCAGCCCAACAACGCCTGCAACCCGGGCAGCTCCGATCCGGCCAGCGTGACGACATGTGAAGGGACGGCAAGTAGCTACTCCGCGCTCAAATACACCCCCGAGGGTGCATCCCTCAATGACGCGTACAGCATTCCCGGCGTCACGACCTATATCTCACCGGGGTACCCCATTTCGAATGTTCCGCAGGCCCAGGTTTGGGTGTTCACCACGCCCAAGAATCCAAAGAATGCGGCCGATCCCCTGGTTCCGCTGTATCGTCTGTCCTGGAAATGCGGCGACACGACGTCCACTCCACCCGCGGTATGCACGAGCACGCCGCAGCACATGGACGTGACCTACACCGCCGACTCGGCCGGCGTCACGGCCTTCAAGAGCTTGGGCTACAAGCTCGACGGCATCGAGGGATACATCTACCCCAAGACCAGTCCGCAACCCTCGGGCACCGTCAAATTGATGCGCAAGTACAACCCGACGAACGACGACCACGCGATATTTCCGGAATCGCAGCTGACGTACATGCAGGGCATCGGATACACCGAAGATACCGGCAGCGATTGGGTGGGCTACGTCTATCCCAATACCAGCGGCACGACGCCCGCGATCCTGTAGGGGCGACCATGAAACGACTCCGGAAAACATCTGGCGTGAGCGGATGGATGCGCTTCGCCTCGAGCTGTGCGTTGGCAATGCTCTTGTCTCACTCGATGGCCGTCGACGCGCAATGGCTCTTGCCGCCCTATTTTGAGTTTCAACAACAGGCAGCGGTGACGACACCCTCTTGCGCCAAGACGCCGCAGAGCTTTGTCCAGTTGTCTTCGCTTGCGGCCTACAGCTCGGCGTTCTTGCGACAGGCCGACGGCGGCAGGATCGTTGCCGGCCGGTTCGACGCAGTTCGTGCCTATCCGCAGGGCGAATGGGCTGCCCGTAACGGCGTCGCGCGATACCAGTCCGACGGCAGCCTGGATACCCGCTGGAACGCGGACGTACGTTGCGACGGCTCGACGCATTCGGGGTTTGTGCGAGCTCTGGTCACCGATTCCGCCGGCAATGTCTACATTGCCGGCGCGTTCACTTCGCTGGGCGATACGCCACGCCGGAATCTCGCTCGCCTGAAGCCGAACGGCGACGTCGATGCAACCTGGCAGGCAGATGTCGAAGGAGAGGTCTTCGCGCTGGCGATGGATGCCCAGGATCGACTCTTCGTGGGCGGCGCTTTTTCGCGCATCGGCGGCGTGGACCGAGGCCATCTGGCGAAGATCGTGAATGGGACGGTCGATACCAATTGGAAGCCCGTCGCCTCCGTTCCGGTCGGCGCGTTGCTCGCCGACGATACGGGATCTCTCTATGTGGGCGGGATCAGCTATCAGCTCGCTCCCGGAGTACCCGGTTTGCTGGCGAAGTTCTCTCGCGAGGGCAGCGGCACCACCGATCCCCGTTGGACGATCGCGATGCCCGACTCGAGCGCGATCACCACCATGACGGTCGACACTCAAGGCTGGCTCTATGTGGGCGGCTACTTCTCTCGCATTGGAAACGAGCCCCGATCCAGCATCGCACGGGTTTCCCTCAGCGATGCGAGCGTCGATCCATCATGGATGCACCAGGTGACGGACGGATTTCCCGACAAGAATCAATGTCTGATCGGAATTCCGCATCCTTCCGGTCCGATCCCTGTCCAAAGCATGGCCGTCGCGGGCGACGGCGCCGTTTTCGGTTGAGTCCCTAAACTGCTGTAAATCCGGTGGAGAGTAGCCACCGCTTCGCTTCGGTAAAGTGACGTTGCGACACGATCATTTTCCCGAGGAGACGAAGCGATGGCTGGATACGAGGTTAACGTAGGCGCGGATTTGCTGCCAGGGTTGTTGGGCGGTCAGGACGGATTGGCGAA
>Ga0208826_1000548_pt1 | contig 38421 bp, 34 predicted proteins | sample AD_UKC115_MetaG_FD_184451 | JGI IMG/M metagenome (GOLD analysis project Ga0208826, IMG submission 184451) | Active sludge microbial communities of municipal wastewater-treating anaerobic digesters from Hong Kong - AD_UKC115_MetaG (SPAdes)... | ecosystem: Engineered > Bioreactor > Anaerobic >...
GGCTTCTTTTTTCCCTGAAGGGCGAGGAATTTGTGTCAGGCTGTAAAAATTTTCCCAAAGTTGGTGCGGTTGAAGCTGACGAATATCATTGCTGTTCATAATCTGGTTATTTTTAGAGTTTTATAAATTTCGAATATTTATTCCAATTTTTTAAACTACAAATATGCTCAAAATTTTCAGATAAATGAACACTTGAAGAGATTTTTTACAAATATTGAGAATGAATTCAGAAAATGAAATTTTGAAACTTCTTAGGTTTTTAATCGGATAATTTGTTTTTTAAACATACCACAAGCAAAATCCTTCGACGGATCGGAAACTTTTCATCTATAAATGATTTTATTGCCGAAAAGGGATACAATTCCTGAAAAATTTCCTTAATTAAAAGCGAAGATCTTGAAGGATTGGGAAATATTTGGTAATTTTGCTCCGAATTTTCAAGAATAAATAAACCAAGTTTTATGCAAAATAAATTTAAATTTGTCAGTGCAGAAGAAGCTGCAGGTTATGTTCAACACGGAGATGTAATAGGATTTAGCGGATTTACGCCTGCAGGTTGTCCGAAGGCTGTACCTGTAGCAATAGCCAAACGTGCAGAATCTTTTCATGCCGAAGGAAAAGAATTTAAAATTGGCATGTACACCGGCGCTTCAACCGGCGTTTCGGTGGATGGCGCATTGGCAAAAGCTGATGCCGTTTTGTTCAGAACTCCCTACCAGTCGAACAAAGATATGCGCAATGCCATCAATGCAGGGAAAGCTCCTTATTTTGACTTGCATTTGTCCACTATGGCGCAAGAATTGCGTTTTGGTTTTTTGCCAAAACCAAAATTTGCCATTATTGAAGTTTGTGACTGGAATGAAGACGGCGAACTGGTTTTGACAGCTGGCGTAGGTATTTCACCAACCATTGCTGATTTGGCCGATCATATTATTTTGGAATGGAATCATTATCATCCCAAAGAATTGAGAGGTTTTCATGATATTTATCAGCCTCTGGATCCGCCACACCGCAGAGAAATCCCTGTTTATAAACCATCCGACAGAATTGGTTCGGAAATACTGAAAGTAGATCCATCCAAAATTCTTTGTATTGTCGAAACCAATTTACCTGATGAAGTTTCTGATTTTGCTCCATCGGATGAAGTTACTCAGCAAATTGGCAACAATGTAGCTGCTTTTTTGGCCGGCGAAATTCGTTCCGGAAGAATTCCACACGAATTTTTGCCTGTACAGTCGGGAGTAGGTAACATCGCCAATGCTTTACTATTTTCTTTGGGTAAAAATGAAGATGTTCCGCCATTCGAAATGTACACTGAAGTGATACAGGACGCCGTCATCGAATTGATGCTCGAAGGAAACATAAAATTTGCCAGTGGTTGTTCGCTGACGGTTACTAATCCGGTACTGCAAAAGATATACAAAAATCTCGATTTCTTCCGCGACAAGCTGGTGCTGCGTCCTCAGGAAATATCCAATAATCCCGAAATGGTGCGTCGCTTGGGATTAATTACCATCAATACGGCTCTGGAAGCCGATATTTATGGGAATGTAAACAGTACTCACGTGCTCGGTACTAAAATGATGAATGGTATTGGTGGTTCAGGTGATTTTACACGCAATTCGTTTATTTCTATCTTTACCACTCCTTCTACAGCCAAAAACGGAAATATCAGCAGTATTGTTCCGATGGTTTCGCATGTTGATCACACCGAGCATTCTGTAAATGTGCTGATTACTGAATACGGAATTGCCGATTTACGCAAAACAACACCTACAGAAAGAGCTGAAATTATTATCGAAAATTGCGTTGCGCCCGAGTATAAGCAAATGTTACGCGATTACCTTGCCATTTCCGGATCGAGCCATACACCCAACAATTTAAAAGCTTGTTTTGGTATGCACATTCAGCTGGAAAAAACAGGTAGTATGTTGGGTACCAACTGGGACGACTTTAAGTAGCTGATAACAAGTATTTTCAACCAAAAATATTTTTAAAAAGAGAAACTGTTTTTTTAACGAAGTTTCTCTTTTTTTTAAGGTGAAAAACGTGTGGTCAATAAAAATTCTAATCCAATCGTTTGAAATCAGGAAATTATTGATTTCCTTTGTAAAGTTTTTTCTGACAATTGTTATTTTCTTCGTTTTTATTCGGTAATGAGAAATGGTTCGTTTTTTTTTGAATAATTTTTTTGTCGGTAAATTCTATCCATTTTCTAAATCAATTATTTCATATCCAAACACACATTATTTATGAAACAATTTTTTAAGTACACACTGGCCACTATTTTAGGTGTAATTTTAGCAGGCTTTATTTTAATAGCCATTCTTTTTGGAATTGCCGGCGGCATAGCTGGACAAAAAAGCGCTCCGACCAAATTAAAACCCAACTCTGTTTATGAGTTGAAATTGAATGGAGTTTTGGTAGAACGTTCGGAAGAAGATCCCTTTTCCGTAGCCTTAGCACAAGCGCTTGGAAATGAAGACAACCTCACCATTGGTTTGAATGATGTTCTCAAGAATATTGAAAAAGCCAAAACCGATGAAAATATAGCAGGCATTTACCTCAATTTTGGTACCTTATCGGCCGGATATGCTTCGATGAAAGAAATACGGGATGCGCTGAAAGATTTTAAGAAATCCGGAAAATTCGTTGTTGCTTATGCCGACAATTACCTGCAACACGAATATTACCTGGCTTCCGTTGCCGACAAAATTTTACTGAATCCTCAGGGAATGCTTGATTGGAAAGGTTTAGCTGCTGAAGTGGCTTTTTATAAAAATACGCTGGATAAATTGGGTATCGAAATGCAGGTAGTGAAAGTTGGAACTTTTAAATCGGCCGTTGAGCCTTATGTGAATACCAAAATGAGCGATGCCAACCGTGAACAGGTTACCGTTTACCTCAATTCCATTTGGAATACTTTGCTCACCGAAGTTTCTGACAGCCGAAAAATTCCTTTTGAAAAATTAAATATCTATGCGGATGAAATGCTGACTTTTCAGCCTACAGACAAAGCCAAACAGTATACTTTGGTCGATTCGCTTGTTTACCAGGATGAAGTCGATTCCATTATCAAAGGCTTTTTAAAAGATTCTACTGCCAGCATCAATTATGTAGAACACGATGCCATGTGTAAAGTTCCCGATGCTTCGAAATACGATCGTAACAAAGTTGCCGTACTTTATGCAGCTGGCGGAATTGACAACGGGTCTGACGGAATTCAGTCAAAAAAACTGGTGAAAACCATCAACGAAATTGCAAAGGACAATTCTGTAAAAGCTGTGGTTTTCAGAGTTAATTCTCCTGGAGGAAGTGCTTATGGTTCCGAACAAATTTGGCATGCCTTAAGTCAGTTGAAGCAAAAGAAACCATTGATCGTTTCAATGGGCGATTACGCTGCTTCCGGTGGCTATTATATTTCCTGTGTAGCGGACAGTATTGTGGCTCAGCCAAATACAATTACGGGTTCTATCGGTATTTTTGGACTTATTCCTAATATTGAAGGCTTGGACAAGAAAATCGGATTGACTTTTGACGGAGTAAAAACCAACAAAATGAGTGATGCAATAAGTATTAATCGTCCTTTCAGACCGGAAGAGAGAGATTTGATGCAGAATTACGTGAATCGTGGTTACGAATTATTTGTAAAACGCTGTGCCGATGGGAGAAAAATGTCAATAGAACAAATTAAAGCCATAGCCGAAGGGCGCGTTTGGACAGGAAAAGATGCGTTGGGAATTGGACTAGTCGATAAATTGGGAACGATAAACGATGCCATTGCTATTGCAGTAAAAAAAGCCAAGCTGACTTCCTATGAATTAAAAGAATTTCCCAAGATAGAAACTTTCAGTGAAAAACTCATGAAAGAATTGTCGGATGGAACGGAAACACGCATTGAAAAACTGAAACTGGGAGAACATTATCAGATGTTCAAAACGTTAGAGCAACTCGATAAAATGGATGGGTTACAGGCTCGTTTACCTTATGATTTGATAATCAGATAAATATAAATACAGTTTTCTTTTTTCAAAAGAGGCAAAGCCGGGAATCGGTTTTGCCTCTTTTGCTTTTTCGGAAATAAGCGCTAAATTTGTAAAAAGTTTCTGCAATATTTTTCCATGCGGAACGTGTGCTTGAACACCACGTAAAAAACAAGATGTATGAAAAAACAAGTTTCCGTTTCTTTTATGTTGTGCGGTTTGCTGTTTACCGTTTGTCTTATCACCGCCAACATTGTTGAGCAAAAATTGATTGCTTTAGGCCACATTGAAGCCACTGCCGGCTTGCTGATTTTTCCCATTTCCTATATTGTGAACGACTTGATTGCCGAAGTTTGGGGCTATCGAAAAGCTCGTCTGATAATTTGGAGCGGATTTGCCATGAATTTTCTGGCGGTAATCATTTTCAGGTTGAGCATTGTCATTCCTCCTTCGCATAATTTTCAAAATCAGGAAGCTTTTGCGCTGATTATGGGAAATACTTTGCGCATAACGATTGCGAGCTTTGTTGCTTTTCTTGTTGGCTCGTTTCTGAATGCTTTTGTTATGAGCAGGATGAAAATTTTACAGCATGGTCGCCATTTTTCCCTTCGGGCTATTGTTTCCACCCTTGTGGGAGAAGGATGCGATTCGCTGGTGTTTTTTTCGCTGGCATTTGCCGGCGTCATCCCAACCGGCGACTTGTTTCTGTTAATGCTTACTCAGACTGCTATGAAAACAGGTTATGAAATTGTTGTTTTACCGCTGACAAATTTTGTGGTTAACTGGATGAAGAAAAAAGAAGAAACAGACGTATTTGATTACGATATCTCCTACAGTCCGGTTAAGCTCAAAGAAATTTAATTTTCCACTTTCAGAACTTTCTGATTTGGAAATTTAGTGCGTGAAAATTGAAAATTATCGCTTAATTTTGTCATCAAAAATTTTTTTAAAAGTTAAAAGGAATTGCCAAAAATTATTATAGACAGTAATATCCCTTATATTCAGGGAGTTTTGGATCAAGTCGCAGAAGTTCGTTACTTGACGCATCAGGAAATTAATGCTGATGCTGTTCGGGATGTCGATGCTTTGATAGTCCGTACCCGTACCAAATGCAATGCAAGTTTGTTATTGGGATCTAAGGTGAAATTTATTGCTTCTGCCACCATTGGTTTTGATCATATCGATGCCGAATTCTGCATGACAAACGGCATTACATGGACCAATTCTCCCGGCTGCAACGCCCTTTCCGTGGCGCAGTACATGGCGTCGGTATTTAGTTTTTTGAAATACAATTTTTTTGATTTGAGGGGGAAAACTTTAGGCGTGGTAGGCGTTGGTGCTGTAGGTTCTAAAATTGTGAATTTGGGCAACTGCTTCGGGATGACTGTGTTGCAAAATGATCCGCCTCGAGCAAGAAAGGAAGGCCATGCTTCTTTCGTTTCGTTAGCAGAAATTTGCGAAAAATCCGATATTATAACCTTTCATACGCCTCTCAATTTGGAAGGTGAAGATAAAACCTTTCATTTGGCCGATGAAAAGTTTTTCGATATGCTGAAAAAAAAGCCGGTGATTGTGAATGCCGCTCGTGGTGAAGTAGTTTCAACGGAAGATTTGTTAAAGGCTTTTGAAGATGGAAAAATTTTGGCGACAACAATCGATTGCTGGGAAAACGAGCCCAATATAGACGGCAGATTACTCGAAAAATCGGCGCTAACCACTCCCCACATAGCCGGATATTCAGCTGAAGGAAAAGCCAATGCTGCGTCGCAATGTGTGCAGGCTGTCAGTAAATTTTTCGGACTCGGATTGGACAATTGGCAAGTAGAAAACTTACCTGCTCCTTTTGCTGTGGATTTGACTTCGGTAAATTCGCCTGAAGATTTTTTTCTGAAAACTTATTGTATTGTGGACGAGAGCAATCAATTGAAATCGGCGCCACAAGCGTTTGAATATCAACGTTCTCATTATCCTTTTCGCCGTGAGCCGGCAGCTTATCTGTCTCAGCTGAAAGAAGATTTTCAAAACAAATTGACGCTACAGTTTCCTCTCTTTTTCAAATAATTTTTTACCTTTGAATGCCGGTTCGGCAGTGTAGCTTTTTGAAGATAATCAAAAGAAAGTATTTTCTTACAAAGGAGTGGATTTTCGAGATTCTAATCCGTCTATTTTAGAGTTTTTTTTTGATTTAGCATTCATCAAATGGCTCAATTTCAATTTTTTTTGATTTGAAATTAGCATTTACATCAAGAAATTTTTTTGTTGTTTTTGCTGTTATTTTGCTATATCCACATGATTTGAAAATTCTTTTTATGAAGAAACTTTTTGTTGTTCTCTCTGCCTGTTTTTTGGCTTTCAACCTATTTGCCCAGACTCCAGTTGATAATTTCGTTTATCATCCTTTTTTGAAGAATGCCAATATAAGTCTTTTGATACGCGAAGCCGGAAAAGGGAAAGTAATGGGACGTTACAATGCCGATAAAAGCATTATTCCGGCTTCAACGTTAAAACTTGTTACGACGGCTTCGGCACTTGAACTGCTGGGCCCCGATTTCAGGTTTCAAACCAAACTGGAAATTTCCGGCAACATAACCCATGAACATGTTTTGCAGGGAAATGTGATTATCAAAGGCGGTGGCGACCCGACGCTGGGTTCGGAATTTCTGGGAGATAAGAATTTCCTCGACCAATGGGTGTTGGCCATAAAGCAGGCAGGCATCGATAAAATTGAAGGTAAAATTATTGCTGATGCAAGCATTTACAACGAAGAAGGTGTCAGTCCCTTCTGGACATGGGAAGATATGGGAAATTATTATGCTCCCTCCATTTTCGGAATTTCGTATCTCGACAATACTTTTCGTTTGTTTTTGCGTTCCGGGTCGATGGGGACTACACCTGTCATCCTCCGCACTGCCCCCGATTTGCCGGACATGGTGATAGAAAATCATTTAAAAAGTTCAAAGATTGCTTTCGACAGTGCTTATTTTTACGGGATGCCCAATTCCAATTTGCGCCGATTGTATGGTGAAATTCCGGCCAACAGGGCAGAATTTGTGGTAAAAGGCGACATTCCCAATCCCGTTTTGCTGTTGGCACGCCGGTTTTCCGAAAGGTTGGCAGAAAATGGTATTACAGTGCAGAATCCTCCAGTCTCCGAATTTTCAACGCCTTTTGATGGCCGGGTGATTTACACCCATTTTTCTCCTCCATTGAGAGATATTATCAAGCAAACCAACGAAAGGAGCAACAATCATTATGCAGAATGTCTGTTTCGTTATTTGGGTGTGCGAGAGGGTATTCCCGTTACAGGCAGAGGTGGAGTAAAAACCATACGCAATTTTTGGCAATCGAAAGGACTATCTGTAAATCAGTTGTTTATGTACGATGGTTCTGGACTTTCGCCCATGAACGCGGTTTCGGCTGAGTTTTTTGCGGAATTGCTGGACTACATGTATTCCAAAAGTGCTTTCAGCAAAGACTTTTTCAACTCTTTACCCATTGCAGGCAGAACCGGAACACTTGTTTCGTTTTTATCCGGAACGCCATTGGAAGGAAAAGTTTTTGCCAAAAGTGGAAGCATTGAAAGAGTGAAGTGTTATGCAGGTTATGTACAAAAAGGTGGCAAAACCTATATTTTCGCCATTATGGTCAACAATGCACGTGGAACTTCAAAAGCTGTTGCACAAAAAATTGAAGAGTTGTTGCTGTCGGTTTTCAAATAAATAGCCGGTATCATGCAGTTAGAAAACGGTTTTTTTACTCCTCAGACTGTATCGACCAATGTATTGTGTTGGAAGATGTTGAAGGAGATGGACATTCCCGAAGGATTTGTTGTTGCAGCTGATTTTCAGACCGCCGGGAAAGGACAGGCCGGAAATTCTTGGGAATCAGCTTACCGAAAAAATCTGCTTTTCAGTTTGGTGCTCTATCCGCATCATGTTCCCATTGAAGAACAGTTTCTTATTTCGCAAGCGGTCAGCGTGGGTATTAAAAATATTTTGGATACAATCTCAGACGATATTACCATCAAATGGCCCAACGATATTTACTGGAAAGACAAAAAGCTGGCCGGGATATTGATTGAAACTTCCCTTTTTCGAAACGTAATATCGAAAGCCGTAGTGGGTATAGGTTTGAATGTCAACCAGACCCAATTTCTCAGCGACGCACCCAATCCCATTTCTCTGAAGCAAATCACAGGTAAAAGTTATCACCGAAAAAAACTGCTTAACGAAATCCGTACATCTATTCTGGATGTTTACCTACAATGGATGCCCGATAAAATCAGGAGTGTTTATGCTCAATCATTGTACCGAAAGGATGGATATCATCCCTATCAATCGGCAACAGGAATTTTTTGGGCAAAAATCAACCGTATTTATCCGGACGGAGCTTTGGAACTGGAAACCGAAAAAGGAGAAACAGCCAAATATTATTTTAAGGAAGTGAAATTCCTTTAACCCAGATTCAGCATTAGAAAAAACACGGTTAAAACTAATTGTAGTCAGTCTATAAAGTTCAGAATTTAGCCTAATTGTTTATAATGAATAAGTTAACGTGAGTTCGATAGTACAAGCAATTATGATAAGGTAATAAGGTTGATGAAAAGGAAGTATTCACCTGTTACGAAGGTTAGTTGTGTCAAATAAGGTCTTTATATTCAGAAAACGAATCCTGTTATTTTATAAAACCTTAGTAACGTTAATCAACAACAAGAATAAACCTTATTATCTTACTAATTATCATTTTTTTATATGATTAAAACAGGTAAATCTTTATACCGAACTCACGTTAAGTAATATAGTTCATTGAGTTGCAGAAATGATATTTGAATGAGTAATCTGGGTTTAACTGGTTTTTATCGATAATATTTGAACCGAAAAAGCAAAACATTTCCAAAAGCAGATGTTTTTCTCTGATGCAGGTGTTTTGAGAATGCCACTTCGATGGCGAACGAGATGGGAAAAGTATTTGAAGAATATCCCCACTGGCAGAAAAGCAACAAACATGGTATAAAAATCAGACAAAAACTATACGAAGTGCTCATTCACTCAGGGAATACCGACAGTAAAAAAATTTCGGAAACTGTCAGTTTTTTTCTGCCTTTTGCCCGACGTGAAGCCAAAACCCTGCGTCCGTTGGCAGTGGTCATTCTTTCACGAAATCCATGTTTGTTTCTTCTTTTTCTTTGCGAAGGTTGAAATGTCCTTTTCATCGTACTTGGTATTTGCTGTTGTTTTCTTCCAGATTTTTAGACTACCGAAAGAAAAAAGAGACGAGGTTATTTTGCACGAACTGCTGCATCTGAAATATCCCAACCACGGGAAAATGTTCACCACCCTGTTGAAAACCTATGTCGAGAAAATGAATGGATGAAAATCAACAAATAAGCAGATTTCTTTATAGGGAATTTTTTTAGTTCCAACCGGAATTTTCCCCTGCCACGGGAACCCGAAAATTTTTTGAACAACGCTCACCTCGCTGAAATAAAAAACCCTGCGATAAACAGGGTTTTACGGCTTGTCGACGATACGCCGTTTCCGGACGTTGTTGTCCCTCCGCCGGAGGCTATTGGCAACTCCTTATCCGCATCACCGACTATTCGAATACAGGTCAAAATACATGCCAAATTTCTTTTGTTCCCGCCGATTTGTAATTAGTGGTTTGCTTGTTCAAGCAATCATATCAGCATTATGTCTAATCATCCTTTCCATCATAAATCATTAATTGCAAAAATTTTCAAACAACTCTTTGCGTGAAAAAGATTGTTTGCCCGTTGCAAATCTTATTATTTCATTGCTGATATTCATTATTGAATTAAGACTGCAAATGTAGATTTATTTTTTTGAATTAAGTTCTTTCAAATTCATTGAAATATCACTCAAAACTCTCAATGAAGCCCAAATTGTCAATGAACCTAATAACACACTTACTGTTGTTACAAATCCCATTGGGTTAAAAATTAAATCTTTAGTATATGTATATTCGGGGTTCTGAACCATAACAATCGTAAATAAACAAATTAGAGTTCCAATAATTCCACCGATTAATATAATGGTTGCAATAACTTTTAATGTTTTTTCTGCAGATAAATTTACTTCCTCAATTTCATCGCTATTTGTAGTTTCAGAAACCTCATCAATTACTTTTTCTTCTAATGAATTATCCATAATATATTTTTTTTAGAATTCCTGCTCTAACGGCTTTGCAGGTCTTGCCTTTTGTCGTTGCAAAAGCAGTAAAATTGTGTTGTTTTTATACTTGCAGGCAACGTCTTATTTACGCAATAAACATTTAACATTCATAAATATAAAATTTAAAACTTACGTAAACTACTTTCGAGCTCATGCTTGATGTCGAATGATAAATTACTTGATATCAATAGAATAAACTATGGTTCTTTTTTAAGGCCATTTCATTACCTTGTTTGTTTCCATCAATTTTGGGTTTACTTTACCATAATCTTGACAAATTTATACAATAATTTCAATTATTCAAAACAAATTAAAAAAATCTTTATTATTCCATAAAAAACAATCCGAGAGTCAGCAAATCATAATTAGCTGTCAGGTTACTCACATTGCTCCCGCCGATTTGCAATCGGTGGTTTGCTTGTTAAAGCAATCATATCAGCATTATATCTAATAATCCTTTTCCTCCGGCATAATCAACAGCACTGCTGTAAACATATTGCTCGGCGCGAAATACAAGTCCTTCTTCTACAGGATTATTATGTAAATAATCCAACTTTTGATTTATGACGCTGTTATTCCACAATTCTATCGGATGATTGTCTGTCGCCCAAAAATGAATTCCTTCTTTTGTTAAAAATTTTTCCAACAACCATTTTTTTCTGCTTTCTTGTAGATTCTCTTTTATGGCTGTTATTATTTTCTTGCTTGTGAATTTTTTAAAATCACGCATTATATCTTGCAAAGCATAACCTTTTTTAGCTCTAATTATTAAATGAACGTGATTGGTCATTATACACCATGCAAATAATTCTAATCCTTTATCCTTTTGACAAAATGTTAGACTATCTACGATTACGTCTTTATACTCGTTTCTTGTAAATATATCAATCCACTCCTTCACAGCAAAACTTACAAAATAAATTCCTTCAGGATTATAAAATTTATAATTTCTGTTCATGTCTATGTGTTTCCTTGTTCCTTTTTATGCTCTCGTATTCATTTTTACATTTGCTCTTTATTTTTTGCTCTACAGACCAAACCACCGATTACAAATCGGCGGGAGCGGGGGCGTCATTCCCAAAATAGCTTTGAGCTTTTGATATGTTTGCTATCAAAATAAAAAGAACAATTATTAATTTTGCTTTCATTGCCATAGTCTTATTTAGTTAAAATCATTCGTTTCGTATCCACTTCATTAGTAGAATATAAAGTTGAAAGTTCTTGTCCACCGATATGATTTGAACCTTTTGCTCCCGCCGATTTGCAATCGGTGGTTTGCTTTTTTAAGCAATCATACCAGAATTATGTTTAATCATCTTTTCCTCATAAATCATTTTTCTATAGCCTGAAAAAGGGGATTTTACGCCCAAGCGGTTGGCACTATGGTTAGTTGCCGATTTCGAAGCAATTCCATATCAAGATACACCGAACTTTGCTAATAGCGAAAACCTTGAAACTGGCACTGAAACAGCAATTAACTTTAGTGCGTGTTATGTGGTGTTATTTCATAAATGTCTCGTCAATAAAAAATAATAATTCTTGATTTGCTTCAATATATGTATTGTTTAATATATTCTTTGCTGTATTATATCCACCCATATTGGGCTTAGATGCAATTTTATAAATATCTTTTGTCTTCCTTATATCTAAACTATTTCTATAATCGTATATTTTCACTGCATATGCTGTTACTGCATTCCATTTACCTTCAGGAATTACTCCATATGAAAAATTGCCACCTACACTTCCAATACCAACTTTTACATCTGCTCCAAAAGCTGCGTGAAAGGCTGAAATTGCAATTTTAATTGTAATTCTATTTTTGAGGGGGTCTTTGTAGTAAAAAGTTGAATTCAAAATATTAACTGTTGCAGAAGAATATGTTATTTTAATAAATTCAGTCAACTGTGAAATTATATTTTCAGAAGTACATTCAATTTTAGATTCTGGGGTCAATATTCTTCCATCAAATACGACTAAATCAATAGTGTCTTTTTCAAGAAATCCTTGTCTCGGTGTCGGAATTTGGTCTTTTGGACACCAAACGTATAATTTCTGAGCGAATAAATTACTCGTTGACAAAAGAAGTGCAATAATCAATATTTTTGTTTTCATATTATTTTGATCTTTATTTTGGCTTATTTTATAATACCCCATAACGTCTTCTTTACGCAATAAATATACAACATTTGTAAATACAAAATTTAAAACTTACGTAAACCCCTTTCGAGATTATGCTGGATATTGAAAGATAAATTACATGATATCAATAGAATAAACTATGGTTCCTTTTTTAAGGCCATTGTTTCATTACCTTGTTTCTTTTCATCAATTTTGGGTTTACTTTACCATAATCTTGACAAATTTATACAATAATTTCAATTATTCAAAACAAATTAAAAAATCATCAGTATTCCATAAAAAAGTAATCCGGAAATCAGCAAATCATAGATAACTATCTGGTTTACTCACATTATTTAAAGGTATTCGTAATTGCTTTTGAAAACTCGGATTCAGCTGTTTGGACTTATAATGATTATGATTTCGGTCGTTCTGTTCTGTCTTTATCCTCAACAAGGACGAAAACGCAAATCCATCCCAAGCGGCATTCTTTCTCCCATTTAAGGAAATATTTCCTATTTTGCCGAAAACTTTATTGGGAAGAACAAATCTTCACAAAAAACAAACCTTTGTAAGCATATGGATATTTTATTTTTTGTACCAAAGAGGTTCCTATTCGGAAAGACACATCAAAAATTTCTGTTGACAAGCTGACGAATAAAAATTGGCGAGCATCTGCGGAAATGAATAATCAGCGAAAATGGGCGGGTAAAAAATTGATAACCTTTCATCTACAACCAACAAATAAAAACTCTTTCATGAACGCTTTCAAACGTTTCTCTGGAAAAACCAAATAAACAAATGGGAGGAAAACAACCGGTTGCTTGTTTCCATTTTTACATAACCGAAACGCTATGCCGAAAAAGGTGAAATTTTCATAAATTGTGTATTATACATGTTTTTCTTTCTACTTTTCCTCTTCATTAATCTCTTCAAAATCAACGTACTCTCCGTCTGTTTTGTCGAAAATTTTTTTCTTCTTTTTTGATGAATGGGTAAAAATGGAGTTGTCTCCTTTTGGATGGTTGCTTTTTTTACTTTTTCTCCCAAAACTTAAAAATGAACGAATGAATCCCAATACAAAAAGCAACGAGAGGACACCAATGAAGACAATGAGAATCAGTATGGAAAAAATCAGATGCATAAGTTGAATTTGAATGATTTTAAAAAACAGCTTTTGCAACCCGTTTCACACTTTGGGCTGCCATTAAGCTGTAAAAATGAATACTCGGCACGCCATGAGCTTTCAAATCGGCTGCCTGTTTGGTGCACCATTCCACGCCAACTTCCGTAGCTTCCGCATCGGTTCTGCACTTGCGAAGTTCAGCAGCAAATTCTTCAGGGATTTCGGTATGGAAAATCTTTGGCAACACAGTGAGTTGATTCATTAAAGTTATCGGTTTGATACCCGGAATAATGGGTACGGTGATGCCCATCTTCCTGCATTTTTCCACAAAATCGTAATACTTGCGGTTGTCGAAAAACATTTGGGTAACCAGGTATTCAGCTCCACCATCCACTTTCATTTTGGTATAATACAAGTCCGATTCGGTATTGGGCGATTCCTCATGCCTTTCGGGATAGGCTGCCATTCCGTATGAAAAAGGTTCTGCCGGCGGTGTTTTCATTTTACTACCATCAAGAAAAATGCCTTTATTGAAGTTGTTGACTTGTTGCTGAAGGTCGGTGGCATGCAAATGTCCCGTTGAAACAAATTCCTTTTCATGCTTGGCTTTATCGCCTCTGAGCAATAGCAGGTCGGTGATTCCCAAAAATTGCAGATCGATAAGTTCATATTCAATTTCTTCCTTTGTAAATCCACTGCAAATCACATGCGGAACAACTGGAATTTTGTATTTGCTTTTTATGGCGGCAGCAATAGCTACCGTTCCGGGTCGTCGACGAACATCAATTTGCTCGAAAAGTCCCTGTTCGTTTTGTTTAAAAACAACTTCGCTCCGATGGGTTGTAATATTGATATATTTTGGATCGAATTCTCGCAACAAATCGATGGTTTTAAATACAGAAGCTATTCCATCGCCTTTTAGCGGTGGTAAAAGTTCGAAAGAAAAAGCCGTGGATGGCGAACTTGTAATTTTGTCAACAATACTCATACAATCAGGAAAAATAAATGATTTAACATGTCTTATCGTAAAATCTCAGGACAAATTTACGGGATAATTTTCAATTTCCACGCATAAGAGTTCAAAAACAAAAATTGAATTCCTTTGGTAAAAGGAGATTCATTTCTCAGCAATTAAATTTTCCCATAACCAATCGGCTTTAATTCAAAATCAAAAAAACACGGAGGAATCCGTTGCACAAAATTTTAAATGGAAAGTTTATCTATTCCTTTCAGCGTGTTGGTCAATTTCATTATAAAAATATAGGTAATGGGAATGAGCGAAAGACCGTTTGCCCAAATCAGCGGGCCGTCTTTCAACATGATTCCGTAAACGAGCCATAGTGTAATACACACTACAACAATGCAATACATAGTGAGTGAAATGCTGTGTGTATCTTTTGTCCTAAAAACTTTTATGGCTTGCGGAAACTGGTTGAGTACCGACAAAAGAGAAGCAAGTGAACCTACAATTTGAAGTGAAGTCATTAGAATAAACGTTTAAATTAATTTGAAGGCAAATTTAGTAAAAACAAATATTTTTACTTAACTTTGCAGTCAAATTTTACTGGTGGAAAGATTTGGGATGCTTGCAACCACGAAAAAAAATGCTAAAATTGCGAACAATTTGTTTTCTTCTTTTTTCGACTGGCCTACATTTTCCCCTCTCCACTTCTGGTAGAAAGTTAACGAAATCATTAACAAATTATTAAAAATCATGGCTTATTTATTTTCATCTGAGTCCGTTTCTGAAGGACATCCAGATAAAGTTGCCGATCAGATATCGGATGCCTTACTGGATAATTTTTTAGCCCTTGACCGAGAATCGAAAGTTGCCTGCGAAACTTTGGTAACCACAGGTCAGGTAATTATTGCCGGAGAAGTGAAAACTACTGCTTATGTTGATGTGCAGTCAGTGGCAAGAAGAGTAATCAATAAAATTGGCTATACCAAAAGCGATTATATGTTTGATGGAAATGCGTGTGGCATCCTTTCGGCGCTGCACGATCAGTCTCCCGACATCAATAGGGGCGTTGAACGTGAAGATCCTATGGATCAAGGCGCCGGCGACCAAGGCATGATGTTTGGCTATGCCTGCAACGAAACGGCTAATTTAATGCCTATTGCTCTTGATTTGGCGCATGCTCTTGTCAGTGAACTTGCAAAAATTCGTAAGGAAGGGAGTCAAATGACTTATCTTCGTCCCGATGCCAAGTCGCAAGTTACCATTGAATATGACGACAACAATCGTCCGGTGAAAGTACACACTATTGTGGTTTCTACCCAACATGATGAGTTTGTTCAAGCTGACGAAAATAAAAGCCAGGAAGAAGCCGACAACGAAATGATAGCCGTCATTCGCCGGGATGTTGAAAACATTCTGATTCCGCGCATAAAAAATCTCGATCCTCAATTTGCCGAATTGTTTAAAGATGATTTCATTTTGCATGTGAATCCTACCGGAAAATTTGTTATCGGAGGTCCGCATGGTGATACCGGCTTGACAGGAAGAAAAATTATTGTGGATACTTATGGAGGAAAAGGTGCACACGGTGGAGGCGCTTTTTCAGGCAAGGATCCGTCGAAAGTTGACCGTTCTGCCGCTTATGCAGCCCGACACATAGCCAAAAACATGGTAGCTGCCGGTGTGGCGGATGAAGTGCTGGTTCAGGTGTCGTACGCTATTGGTGTTGCCAAGCCGATGAATTTGTATATCAATACTTTTGGTACTGCAAGAGTGAATTTGAGCGACAGCGAAATTGCCAAAACAATAGAAAAACTTTTCGATATGCGGCCAAAAGCCATTGAAGAACGGTTAAAACTTCGAAATCCCATTTATGAAGAAACGGCTTCTTATGGTCACATGGGAAGGACCCCCGTGGAAGTAAAGAAATATTTCAAAGATGGAAATGGTAATGAAATTTCACAAATCGTGGAGCTTTTCACATGGGAAAAACTGGATAAGGTGGAAGAAATTAAAGCTGCTTTCCATTTACAGTAATTTCGACATTGTGGTCCCTAAATAAAAAAACGTCCCGTAGTTCAAATTTCGGGACGTTTTTTTTGATCGAATTGATCAAATTTCAATTTATTTCTGAATAAGCACCCAAGCATCGGGGAAGCGGTCTTGCAATTCGTTGATACGGGCATGTGCCTGATTGTAATCGTTGTAGGAATTGATAAGAACTCGATACATTCCCTGTTCATTCACCACAATGACTGCATTGTTTCCTTCACTGTTGAGTGTTCGTTGCAGCCCTTTGGCATTCGACTGATTTTTAAAACTTCCTACTACTACATGATACCTGTAGTTCATGGCTGCCTGATTGGTTTCACCATCGGCAAGGCTAAAACTTTCTTTACGTGTAATTTCCGGTACATTGGTTGTGCTACTTGCTGAAGTTTGACTATCAGAAGGCTGAGTAACGATAACGGGAGCAGTCGTTTTTGCTTGATCAGTGGAAGAAGTAGCTGCTTTCGTATTGGCTCCTGGAATTTCGGCAATTTTCTGTTTCGATTTGCAGGCGGGAAGCGCAACAATCAGAAGTGATGAAAGAAATAAAACCTGAATAATTTTCTTGGATTTCATGATGAACTATTTTATTTGATTAGTCTTGATAGATTCCTGTTATTTAATATGCAAAGATGAAAAGAAAAAAGTAGATAAACAATAGTCATTTAACACTTTTAATAAAAAATTGATGAGTTGGTGCGAGACTTTCTCTTTTTGATTTCTTTTTTTGAGTTGTGTTGGTTTTATACAAATGAATCTTTCGATTGAAACAGATGAAAAGGAAAGTTTTTCAGATAAAAAATGGCAACATCCTAAACAAAAGAAATGTTTTGTTGTTATAAAAGTAAAAAACGAAAAGAATCAAATTAGTACTAACCATAAAAAAATTTATTATGAAATTTCAATTGCCCGAATTACCTTATGCTCCTAATGCTTTGGAGCCGGTTATCAGTGAAAGAACCATCAGTTTCCATTACGGGAAGCATCATCTGACTTATGTTAACAATACCAATAATCTGGTTGTGGGGACAGAATTTGAGAATTCCGATTTGGAAACAATAGTAAAAAAAGCAACGGGGCCACTTTTTAATAATGCCGCTCAAATCTGGAATCATAACTTCTATTTTTTGTCGCTGACACCCGACAAGGGTACCAAACCAAGCGATAAACTGCTGAAAGCTATTGAAGCCGAATGGAGTTCGCTCGATAACTTTAAGAATGAATTTAACAAAGCAGCAACAGCTCTTTTTGGATCGGGTTGGGCTTGGCTGGTAAAGGATAACACAGGGAAACTTTCGATTGTAAATGAAAGCAATGCCGGCAATCCAATGACAAAAAATTTATCCCCCATTCTCACTTTTGACGTTTGGGAACATGCTTATTATCTCGATTATCAGAACCGTAGAGCCGATTATGTGGCAGCTTTATGGGATTTGGTAAACTGGAGCATTGTTTCAGACCGATTTTGATGACTGCTGAAAAGGAACTACATTTTTTTGTAAAAACCGGTTTTTTAAAAATAAAGCCGGTTTTTTCTTTGTGCATAAGTATTTAAGGGTAACTTAAAAAGCAAATAAAGTATTCGTTTTGCTAAAAAATCATAGAAATCATTTGATTATTTCTTAAATAAATTATCTTTGCATTGCAATTTATATTGAAAGTAGTTATGTTTTACACCGTTATACTAACATTGTTTGTTGTTTTTATCTCCATTCTGTTATTGGGATTTCGTATTTTTTTCTTTAAAGATGGAAAATTTCCCAACATACATATTGGAGGAAGCCAAGCCATGCAAAAAAGAAAAATTGGTTGTGCCACAACCCAAGACCGGGAGGCTCAACAAAATTTGGATAAGAAAATCAATATTACTCATTTAGTGAAAGAAATTTCTGATCAAATAAATTAATAGAAAATACCAGCCGGATATGAAAAAATTCTTACTTATTTCAAACGTCGTTCTGTTTATTGCCGTAATTGTTCTGTTTATTCTGTTCTTTCATTCAAAGTCAACTTGCACCGAAAGTTTCCCATTGGCCAAAAGAGACACGCTTAATGCGCATAATTTGCCCATTGCCTACATCAATGTCGATTCATTGCTGTTGAAATATCAGTTTGCAAAAGATGCCAACGAATCTTTGATCAAAAAGCAGGAAGATTCCCGCTTAACCATTAATTCGAGGGCTCGGGAATTGCAGGGAGAAATGAATGAATTTCAAAGAAAGCTCGAGAACAATGCTTTTCTCAGCCGAGAACGAGCCGAGCAAGAACATACCCGTTTGCTGAAAAAGCAGCAGGAATTGCAAAATTTGGATGGACAGCTCACTCAGCAGTTAATGCAGGAGCAACAGAAAATGAGTGAAGAATTGCGCGATACCATTAATGCTTTCTTGAAAGAGTATAACAAAGACGGAAAATATCAGCTTATACTCAGCAATACCGCCGGCGATAATATTCTCTTTGCTGCTAAAGGATATGATATTACCGACGAAGTGGTAAAGTTGTTGAACGAACGATGCGCACAGAAAAAGAAGTAAAAAATACTATCTACTTAATTATCAAAAAAATATCCTACGAAAGTAGGATTTTTTTTGATTTTTCCACAGAGTCAATCTCGAGAAGACTGAAATGAAAAGGAAAATTAAATTTCGTCTTTGTCAGCAACGATAAACTTTCAAGCAAAGATCCGTTTATTTCTTTTTCATCTCTTCAATGATTTTCATAGTGTCTGATGCAATCATAAATTCTTCATCGGTTGGAATTACTGCTACTTTCACTTTTGAGCCGGCAGAACTTATAAGTGCTTCTTTTCCCCGAGCTGATGCATTTGCTTCTTCATCAATTTCTACACCAAGATAAGTCAGTCCTTTCATTATCTTCTGTCTGGTTGAGGCCTGATTTTCTCCTACTCCTCCCGTGAAAACAATTAAATCTACGCCATTGAGGGACGCAACATAAGCCCCGATATATTTTTTTATCCGGTATTCATACATGTCCAGAGCCAATTTTGCTCTTTCATTGCCATTGGCAATGGCAGTTTCAATGTCGCGCATGTCAGAGGAAATGCCCGAAACACCCAATACGCCGCTATGTTTATTGAAAAGGGTGGACAGCGCAGAAGGCCCTATCATTTCTTTTTCCATAAGAAAAGTGGCAATTCCCAAATCTACGTCTCCGGAGCGGGTGCCCATCATCAAACCTTCCAATGGTGTAAATCCCATGGAAGTATCAATTGATTTTCCGTTTTCGATAGCCGTAATTGAAGCTCCATTTCCCAAGTGCACCGTAATAATTTTTGTCCGGTTGTAATCCATATTCAAAAATTCGCATGCCCGATGTGAAACGTAGCGATGGCTGGTGCCATGAAACCCATATCGGCGAATGCCGTATTTGGTGTAAAGTGAATAAGGAATGGGATACATGAAGGCATATTCCGGCATTGTTTGATGAAAAGCCGTGTCGAAAACTGCTACTTGCGGAACAGTTGGCAATAATTCGCTTATAGCGCTTATGCCCGCCAAATTTGGTGGGTTGTGCAAAGGAGCAATATCGATGCATTCTTCTATTTTTTTGATCACTTCGTTGGTAATCAGAACGCTCGAATTGAACTTTTCTGCGCCGTGAACTACTCGATGTCCCACTGCATCTATTTCTTCCAGCGATTTAATGCAGCCATGCTTTGCACTGGTAAGAACTCCCAGTATGTATTCAATAGCTGTTTGATGTTCCAGCACCTCACCTTCCAGAATCACTGTTTGATGATCTTGACGGATATGTTTCAGAAAAGAGCCTTTCATTCCGATTTTTTCTACTCCTCCCGAACCCAGTACTTTGTTGTTTTCCAAATCGAGCAATCTGTATTTTACGGAGGAACTTCCGCAATTCAACACCAAAATTTTCATTTTTTTCTCCCTCCTTATTTTAAGATATTGCCGGATTCATCATATTCGTAAAATCCTTTGCCTTTTTTTACTCCAAAATGTTTTGCTCGTGAAAGACGCAACAAAACAGGTGAAGGTTTGTATTTCTGATTTCCGTATTCCTGATAAAGATTCTCCATGAGTTTGACAATTTTTTCGATTCCCATTTGATCGGCCGTTCTGAAAACTCCCAAACGATGACCAAAACCGACGGTAAGAACTTTGTCTATATCTTCAACGTTGGAAATTCCTTCCATTAACATCTCACAAGCTTCATTTAGTTCAATCAAAAACAAACGAATACTCACCAGACCTGCCGATTCGGCAACGGCTACGTATTGATGATTGATCAAACGCGCAAACTGACAAATTTTTTCGTAAGTTTCGTCGGAAGTATAAAGTCCTCTTACAATTTCGATTATATTTGATCCTGGAACATTGGAAAGGAAATGAAGGCCAATGCAACGTTCCTTATACTGCAATTCGGATGCAAGTTCGGTGATAACGACAGTGGAAACATTGGAAGCAATAATGGCTTGAGGAGACAACACTTTTTCGAGTTGAAGAAAAACTTCTTTTCTTTCTTCTACGTGTCTTTCACCCGTTTGGTCGTCGTAGCGGACCGCTTCAATAACAAAATCGCAACCGGTAAAATCTTTATATTTTGTTGTTCCCTGTACACGGCTAAGAGCAATTTTTTTCTCGTTTTCGGTCAATCCCCAGTTCTGAATTCTTTTGTTCAATTTTCTTTCAATCCGGGTGAAAGCATTGGCAATTTTCTCTTCTGTAGGTTCCAAAAAAACAACTTCTATTCCGTTAAGCAAAGCAATGGTAGCAATAGCGCTTCCTTCGTTACCACAACCGACTACTCCGATTTTTGAAAACAAAGTACGCCGGCGGCTTCTTTTACTCAGACCATATTTTTCTATTGGTTCAATAATGGGTTGTGACATAATTTTTTATAACGTGTGAAAAAACTTTATTTTATGGCCAAATTGGCAGTAATGGCAATCATATGAACAATATCTTCTACCGAACAGCCTCGTGAAAGATCATTGACAGGAGCTGCCATTCCTTGCAGTATCGGTCCAACGGCTTCTGCCCCGCCAAAGCGTTCGACTAATTTGTATCCTATATTTCCCGACTGAAGATCCGGAAAAATCAATACATTTGCTTTTCCTGCAACCGGACTTTCTGGCGCTTTTCGATGGGCAACCGATGGTACAATTGCTGCATCCGCCTGAAGTTCCCCGTCAATAAGAAGTTGGGGTTCCATTTCTCGCGCAAGACGGGTGGCTTTAACCACCTTTTCGACCAATTCATGACTTGCACTGCCTTTGGTGGAGAAACTCAGCATGGCTATGCGAGGCTCTATTCCGGCAACTTGGCGAGTTGTTTTAGCCGTACAAACTGCAATTTGAGCTAATTCTTCAGCTGTTGGATTGGGATTGACGGCACAATCGGCAAAAACAAATAAACCGTTTTCACCGTATTGAGGAGTTTTGGTAAACATGAGGATTGCGCCGGAAACGACCTGAATGCCGGGTAACGTTTTGATTATTTGAAACGCCGGACGAAGCACGTCTCCCGTAAAATTCCGAGCTCCAGCAAGTTCGCCGTCCGCATCTCCGTTTTTAATCATCAGACAGGCAAAATAAAGCGGATTTTTCGTCAAGTCTTCAGCTTCGCGGTAAGTTATGCCTTTGTTTTTTCGGATGTTATACAACAAGTCTGAATATTCTGATCTTTTGGAACTTGTTTCAGGATCAATAATTTCAGCTTCAGAAATATAATTCAAATGCAAATCGGATGCTGTTTTCAGTATTTTATCCTCTTTTCCCAATAAAATCAAGTGAGCAGCCTTTTCTTTTAATATTATGTCGGCAGCCTGCAAAGTGCGAATTTCATCACCTTCGGGCAATACGATTCGTTTAATATTTGCTTTTGCACGCTCTAATATTTTATTCAATAGATCCATTTTTGATAAATAATCTTCTCTAAAATTTGTGTAAACAAAAAAATACTTTTTTACTTTTGAGCAATACAAAAGTATCCAAAAAAAATGGAATTGCAATGTAGAGATGGCAATTTATAATTTTTTATTTTTGCTTAGCAGTTGAATTTCCTTGTCAAAGAGATTATTCTTCAAAAAAGCAGAAAAAATTTTGTTCATTTTAACCATTTATCCAGCCACTCAAAGAACGTACGCTGCCATAAAATTCCGTTTTGTGGTTGCAACACCCAATGATTTTCATCAGGGAAAATGAGCATTTCCGCAGGAACACCCCGCAAAACAGCAGCATTGAAAGCTGCCATAGCTTGTGAAGCAAGGATGCGGTAATCTTTTTCTCCATGTATAATCAGTATTGGCGTATCCCATTTGTCCACTGTTAAATGTGGAGAGTTGGCATAGGAACGACGAACAACGGGATTTTTTCTGTCCCAGTACGGTCCGCCTAAGTCCCAATTTACAAACCAGAGTTCATCGGTTTCAAGATATTGTTGTTCGAGGTTGAACATACCATCGTGGGCAATGAAAGCTTTGAATCTTTTGTTGTGATGCCCTGCAAGCCAATATACCGAAAATCCTCCATAGCTGGCACCCACACAACCAAGTTTGTTTTTGTTTACAAAAGGTTCCTTTGCCAATGCATCAATGGCAGAGAGATAATCTTTCATGTTTTGACCGCCGTAGTCGCCACTGATTTCCTCCAGCCACGCTTTACCGAATCCGGGAACGCCTCTCCGATTGGGAGCAACAATAATGTACCCGTTGGCAGCCATCAGCTGAAAATTCCATCGGTACGACCAAAATTGACTGACTGTGGACTGTGGACCTCCTTCGCAGTAAAGCAAAGCAGGATATTTTTTTGTCGGATCAAAATCCGGTGGATAAATCACCCAAGTTTGCATTTGTTTCTTATCGGTTGTTGTAATCCAACGTTCTTCAACTCTTCCCATTTTGAGTTTTGATAAAAGTTCCTTGTTCTCAAAAGACAATTCTGTCTCTTCACCTGTAGTTGGATGAATGCTGTAAATCTCATCAGGTTTGCTCATGGAATGTTTCACACCAATCAGACCATTTTTTGCTTCAGCTACAAATTCATAGTCATGGACTCCATGCGTTATGGGTACAATTGATTTGTTTTGCAAATCGGTTTTGTAGATTTGTGTTACGGCGTGCCAGCAACTGACGAAATATATAGAGCGACTATCGGCGCTCCAAGAAAGGGCATTGCAATTCTGATCAAAACCTTCGGAGAGATCATTTTTTTCTCCGGTTTGAACATTCATTACGAATAAACGATTTTTATCAGATTCGTAACCATCGCGTTCCATGCTTTCCCATATCAGCCATTTACCATCGGGGGAAAACTTTGGATTGACATCATAACCCAACATTCCTTCAGTTTTATTTTCGGTTTTTCCATTTTCGAGATAATAGAAGTAAATATCCGAATTGGTTGAAAGTGCATATTCTTTCCCTGTTTTTTTACGGCAAGTATAAGCAATAATTTTTCCATCGGGACTCCAGTCGAGCTGTTCAATTCCTCCAAAAGGTTTCATGGGACATTCATAAGGTTCTCCTGCCATGATGTCCTGTTCATTTTTTAGTGCATTATTTTTAAAATCGGCGACAAAGGGATGAGGAACAGTTTCAACCCATTCGTCCCAATGCTTATACATTAAATCGGTAACAATTCTTCCTGTGGCTTTTGGTAAATCGGGATATTTGTCGGCAGCTGTTTTACCGTATTTTACGTCGGCGATAAAAAGTACTTTCGATTCGTCGGGCGAAAAAAGAAAACCATTGATACCGCCTTCGCGATTGGATATTTGTTTACGTTCACTTCCATCGATTTTCATTGTCCATAACTGATTGCTTCCACTTTCAGAAGAAAGGAAAGCAATGTGTTCGCCATCATTCATCCATCGGGCTTCGGCTTCTTTTGTGGCGGTGTGGGTTATTTGATGCTTGTTTGTACCATCTACGTTCATGATGAAAAGTTCCGTATTTCCCTTGTTTTCAGGAATACTGTAATATGTAACGCTGTAAAGTATTTTGGTTCGATCAGGAGAAATCTGAACACCACCCACTCTTCCGAAAGACCACAAAACTTCAGGCGTCATGCGTCCATTTTCAATTTTGGGAATTTGTTTCCCGATTACGGAATTATTTTCCTTTTCGGCACACCCTGCGCCAATAACGGCTATTGCCATAAGAATTGTTTTAAATTTCATGTGTTGCTAATTGTAATTTTTAAGAGTATTTCTGAATACTTCATACAAAATTTCACCTCAACCACAAAAGTAAATAATTTCCGAATATTTATGGATATTTGGCAGGATTTTTTGATTGAATTTTGCTGTTCGCAAAAATTTTTATTGCAATGTTTTTCCCTTTTTTAGATTGATTTTGTTAGCCCTGAGTAGATAATAAAATTTTCTGTATTTAAAAAGCATTAATTATTAATCAAAAAGATGTATCTTTGTGCCGTTTTTTAATAAAAATATAAACGTAAACTTATGAGCTTGTTAAGTACAGTAATGGGGGAGTATGATGAACCTCAGAAAATAAAATCGCTGGGTATTTATCCTTATTTTCGTCCTATCGAGTCAGAACAGGATACAGTTGTTACCATAAACGGAAAACCTGTATTAATGTTTGGTTCCAACAGTTATCTGGGACTTACCAATCACCCGAAACTGAAAGAAGCAGCCATCAGGGCAATTGAAAGATACGGAACGGGTTGCGCCGGTTCACGCTTTTTGAATGGGACGCTGGACATTCATATTGAATTGGAAAATCGTCTGGCAAAGTTTGTTCATAAAGATGCTGCTTTGGTATATTCCACCGGTTTTTCGGTAAATTCAGGTGTAATTCCCTGTTTGACAGGAAGAAATGATTATCTTATTTTTGACGAACGGGATCACGCTTCTATTATTGAAGGAAAGCGTCTTTCGTTTTCAAAACAGTTTAAGTTCCGCCATAACGATATGAACTCGCTGGAAGATGTACTTAAACGTTGTGATTATGATCGAATAAAGGTGATTGTAGTGGATGGCGTTTTCAGTATGGAAGGCGACATTGCCAAATTACCTGAAATTGTAGAACTTTCAAAAAAGTACAATGCTTCCATTTATGTGGATGAAGCACATACGTTGGGCGTTTTCGGAAAAACCGGAGCAGGTATTTGCGAGCATTACGAACACACCAATGATGTAGATCTAATTATGGGAACTTTCAGTAAATCGCTGGGAACCATTGGTGGTTTTATTGCTTCAGACAACAATATTATCAACTATTTGAAACATAATTCCAGAACGCTAATATTCAGTGCATCCATTACGCCTGCTTCTGCTGGATGTGTGCTGGCAGCTTTGGATGTATTGGAAGAAGAACCGTGGAGAAAAGAAACACTGTGGAAAAATACAACCCGTGCAAAAGAAGGATTTATTAAGGCAGGTTTTGAGATTGGCCCAACCGAATCACCCATTATACCTTTGTATGTGCGTGATAATGTGAAGACCTTTCAACTGACCAGTTTATTACTGGAAGAAGGAGTTTTTGTGAATCCGGTTGTTTCGCCAGCTGTTCCCTCTGAAGATACACTGATTAGATATTCGTTGATGGCTACCCACACTTTTGAACAAATTGACGAATCGATAGAAAAGATTACAAGAGTTGCACGAAAATTGGGAATTATTGAGTAATTAAAAGGAAGTTTTTTTCAAGAAATTGTAAATAGGATGTACCAAAGCTTTTGATATATCCTATTTTGTTTTTTCAGATTGAGAATGTCGGAAATTTCTATAGATTATCAGAAGCCTTGAGGCGTGAAAAAATTTCAAGCAATTATTTACTCAAAATAAAATCACATCTTCTATTCATCCTATAAGCTGTAGGAGGTTGGGGAATTTTCCCCATCCCGTTGGAAATAATTCTCTGCGGATCAATGTTATGAGTGAAAACCAATTCCGCTTTCACGCGATTGGAACGTTCCTGACTTAATCTTCTGTTGTATTTGTTACTTCCTACATTATCGGCATATCCTCTAATTTCTACCAATAAGGTTTGATCGGAGTCCAACTTTTCAGCCAGTTTCTCAATTACATATAATGCTTCTTCATCCATGTTTGTTTTGTCAAAGTCGAAATACACGGAAGCAAAAGCGCATGGTTTATCTTGTGTTATACTTCTACCCCAAAAATCGACACATTGATTTTTGGGCGAATTAGGCTCTTTATCTCGGTTGTCGGGTACTCCATCTTTATCTTCATCTTTTGCCGAAGCCCTCATATATTGAATATCTTTAGGGTAGATTTCTTTGGTTTCCGGAATTACTTTTATTTCAGGAATACCCCTACCGTTATAATCGATGTAAAGTCCTTTTGGTGTATTGGGTTCCCAATCTCTACTATTGGGGACACCATCACCATCATCGTCCGGTCCCGGTTGCAAACTCAATTTCAACTTATCCAGTTCTTGAGCCAGCGAATCTGTTTTGGTGTTTGCACGATTTGCTAAAGTGAAAACATCTCCTAAAGTAATTCTTGTTTCGTTGTTTCGGATATGATTTTTATTTTTTGCTCCAATTTTCCAACGTAATGAAAGAGCTGTTAGTGCTATATTGTCGTTGGTAACGCCTTTAAAGTTATATCCTCCGGCTTCTTCTTTCAAGTTGGTACCTTCAAAGTTATCTTTGTTTTGCAAACGATACTGAACTTTTGCACCTATAGCAAGTTGTGACGAGATATTATACTCTATCAAACCTCCTACTGGAAAAACTGCAGCCCATCCATCCCTTACTTTGTCAAACTCAACGCCATTTTTATACAATGTCGAATTGTAGTAGGCAACTCCTGCTCCTGCAGTAGCATAAATATTCCATTTGGAATGGTTATTCTCATTACATAAATTAAGCAAATTCAACGAAAGGTAAGGCGTGAAATGAAATACATCTGCGTTGAATTTTTTGGCAGCATCCTCTGCAGAAACGGGAAGATAAAAAAATTCAGTTCCAATGCCCCAAAAAGGGGTAAGTGTAAGTTCGGTTGAAAGTCCCCAACTTAATTTGGCTATGGAATTTGGAAAAACATCATTGTAATTTTGATTGTTATCTCCATCAAAATAATTTATTCCTCCATCGATTGTCAGTGACCAGCGTTTGTAGTCCTTTGACTGTCCAAAGAATGAAACGGTACTTGACAAGAGCAAACAGACAATAATAAATCTTTTCATAGCAATAAGATTGAAATTGTTAAAAATCCATATTACTTTTGAACTTAATATCGCGAAGTAATTGTATTTCTGACAGATTAAGAATAAATTATGCAAAACTACGAATTAATATTAAAATTACAAAAAAATCAGATAATTTTTTCAAATAAACTCTATCTTGAACCCAATGAAACATAAATTAAAAAATTCATCGACAGGATAAAACAGATGAATAGCTTATTAAAAATAGTTGAAAATCTTATATAAATAGAGAAAATTATTTATTCATATCCTAAATAAAAAAATTATAGAACAAATTTTTTTAAACTTTAATAAATACACAATCAAACATTAAAAAATATTATTTATATTTGGAATCGAATTTTTTGTAAATTCTCCCATTTGAAATCTTAAGTCTTTCGTTGCATGAAGAAAATGCTTTGTCTGTTATTGATTGCAAGCACAGCATCACAAGTTTTTTCTCAGATTTCTTCAGTTCTGCCGGTTTCTTCTTCCATTGCGGGTACATCCGTAGCCAATACCGGCGTTAGATCCGAATTTCAAAATCCGGCCATGTTGGGCTATGCCGAGTTCAGTGAAATTGGAATTCAACATGAAAACCGCTTTGCACTTTCCGAATTGTCCACCAACAGCTTTCAAACTCTTTTGAGTACCAACGCCGTGAATGCTGATTTTTCCTTTTCTTATTTTGGCTATTCATTGTACCACGAAATGATGGCAGGTTTGGGTTTCGGAAGAAACTTCTCTGATAAATTTGCATTGGGCGTACGGTTCAATTATTACATGGCATATTTTTCTGCATCCAATTCTTATCGCGGAGCTTTGTTGCCCCAAATAGGATTGTCCTATCGATTTTCTTCAATATTCAGCTTGGGTTTCAGTACTTTCAATCCTTTTCAGACCAACATAAAAACAGATTTTACACAAAAAAGAATTTCTTCCATTTTTAGTTTGGGTACCGAATATTATTTTTCTCCCGAGTTGGTTTGGCTGACTCAAATTGACAGGGAAATCAGCAGTAATTATCGTTTGGCTACAGGTTTTGAATATCAAATACTGCAGCAAATTTCGCTAAAGTTGGGAGCTTACGACGCAGGTTATCTTGTCCCGTGTGTAGGATGTGAGATGAGTTGGAATCATTTTGTGCTGAATATTAATTGCGAGTTGCACCCTTTGCTGGGGGTAAATTCTTTTGCCGGACTTCGATATGTTTTTTCTCGATAATTTTTAAAATTCCCGTTTTTATCATGAATCGCTTTGCCATAGTTGTATGCTGTTTGCTTTTCCTTACCTTAAATGTAGCCGATGCACAAGATGCGTCCACAACTATCGATCAGACAATAGCCGATATTTTTGAACAATGGTCTGAAGAATCGGAACAAGTACCCGATTATCAAACGTTCTACGAGGAATTGCAATTTCTCGCTGAAAATCCCATCAATCTGAATCAAACTTCGAGAGAAGAATTAAGTAAAATGCTTTTTCTTTCGGACATACAAGTGGAAAATATTCTTGCTTATCTTTATCAATACGGGCCGATGGAAAATATTTATGAACTTCAGCTGGTAGAGGGGCTCGACATGACGGATATCAGACGAATGCTGCCTTTTGTAGTGGTAAGAAAGGGAAAAACTACTCCGGACAAAATATATCGCTATGATGTATTGAATTACGGGAAAAATGAATTGTACCTGATGTTCAACAGAGATGTGGAAACCAGACAAGGATATCGAATGATTGTTTCTACAGTGGAAGATTCAATCAGTAGGGGAAAAAATTATCTTGGTTCTCCATGGTACCATTCTGCCAAATATCGTTTTCATTTTAAGGACAGGATTTTGGCCGGATTAACTTGTGAAAAAGATGCCGGTGAATCTTTTTTTGGTTCCGCACACAAAGGTTATGATTCCTATTCGGGCTATCTTCAAATGAATCGGTTCGGAATTTTCAAAACCATTGTTTTGGGTGATTTTAGAGCCAATTTTGGTCAGGGTTTGGTTATGAAGTCAGATTTCAGCATGGGAAAATCTTCTTATGTCCTCAATGTTGTATCCCGAAATGAGGGATTGAAAAAATTCAGTTCGACGGACGAATATAATTATTTCAGAGGAGGCGGAGCAACAATCCAGTTAACAGAGAATTGGGAAACTTCCTTTTTTTATTCCAACAAGATGATAGACGCCGACACAGCCGGAGGTTTTTTTTCGAGTATTTATAAAACAGGGTATCATCGTACCGAAAATGAATTAATTAAAAAACATACCATTCGTCAGCAGGTAGCAGGTGGAAATATTTCGTGGCGATTGCTTTGGCTGCAAACCGGATTTACCTTTGTTCACACGATTTTTGATCGAGCGCTTTTTCCTGAAAAGACAACTTACAACCGTTTTTATTTTTCAGGAAAAAATCAAAATACAGCAGGCTGGAATTACCGTATCCACTGGCAGAAGATGAACTTTTTCGGTGAAGCGGCTGTAACAAATAATTTTCATCCGGCTTTTTTGAACGGATTCACTTTGTCGCCCATTTCTCTTGTCAATCTGGTGGCTGTTTACCGATATTATTCTCCCGATTATGATACTTTTTATGCTTCCGCGCTTTCCGAAACTTCCCGGATAAACAATGAAAGTGGTTTGTATGTTGGAGCCGAAATAAATCCGGTAAAAAAATGGAAAATTTCTGCTTACGCCGACAGTTATCGTTTCCAATGGCCAAAATATAGCATTGATGCGCCTTCGGTGGGAAAGGATTATCTTTTTCAGACCGATTTTGCTGCCAGTCGCCGGTTGTCAATGTATTGGCGATTCAGACACAGCAATAAACCGGCCAACATTTTGCAGGACAGTTCAATTATGCCTGTTATAGAAATAGTTAAGAAAAATTCTTTGCGTTATCAGTTGAGTTATTCTTATGAAAATTTCAGTTTCAAAACAGTTGCAGAAGGAAATATGGTACAAAAAGGGGGGAAAGCCGGTTATACCTACGGATTGACTGCCTATCAGGATTTGACTTACGCATTCGCATTTTTACCACTCAAGATAGATTTCAGATACCAGTTTTTTGATGCTGTTGCCTACGAAAACCGCTTGTATGCTTACGAAAAAGATGTTTTATATGCTTTTTCTATTCCGATGTATTATGGAGCAGGCAGCCGTTATTATCTCAATTTGAAATATGAACTCAACCGGCAGTTTTCACTTTGGTTTAAAATAGCTCAAACCGTATATGCCGACGATCGTGAAGAAATTGGCAGCGGCAAGGAGAAAATTTTTGGTAATAAAATAACAGATGTGAAATTTTTACTGCGTTGCAATTTTTAAAAAAATTGAGTTCCGCTGCTGAAAATTTTTTCCGGGTTGCAGTGAAAATACTAATTTTGCAGTTTAAAAATTGGTTTTATGAAACCATTCATAAGTTTGCAAGATGTTGAACCATTAATTTATGCTACTCCCTTTCGTGCTCCACTCAATTGGCAAATGAACGAAGGAGAAATTTGGAGTATCGTTGGAAAAAATGGAAGTGGAAAAAGTTTTCTTGCAAAAGTTATTGGAGGAGAATATAATCTTAGTCAAGGAAAGATAACTTATTCATTTTCACGTGAAGTAGATTGTGGAAACGACAGCCTGTCTCCAAAAAAACCAATCAAAATTATTTCTTTCAATTCTATTTTTTCTGTTGCCGATTTTAAGGGAAGTTACTATCAACAAAGATTCAACAGTGCCGAAAACGAGTTATCTCCTCTTGTTTCCGATTTATTTCCCGAAAATGTTCGATTGCAATTAAAGTCTGTTTTTGAAACGCTAAATATTGAAAAAATTTGGGATCGGAGGTTGTTGCAACTTTCCAGCGGAGAATTACGAAAATTGCTGATAGCAAAAGCGTTGAAGGACAAGCCGCGTTTACTCGTTTTGGATCATCCTTTCAGTGGCTTAGATGAAACTTCTCGCCATCAGTTGGATGAGTTTTTTTATACACTGGCAAACGGGAAACTTCAACTGATTTTTATAGTTCCCTCTCGAAAAGAAATGCCCGCATGTACTTCGCATATTTTACAACTTGAAAATGGGAAAATTGCTTATTCAGGCAGTATTTCATCATTTTCAGATGAACCTCCATCACTAATGAAAGAACCGTTAACTGTTGACTGGCAAATTTTTCCCGCTTCGCTTTCTGATGGCAGTGAAGAAGTAGTAAACATGAACGATATAGAGATATCATACGGAAATCGAATCATCAACAGCCACATCAATTGGCATATCGCAAAAGGAGAAAAATGGGCTTTACTGGGCCCGAATGGTTCGGGTAAATCAACATTATTGAGCTATATTTTTGCAGATCATCCACAAGCGTATAGCAAGGATTTGCGATTGTTTGGCAGAAGGCGCGGCACAGGGGAAAGTATTTGGGACATAAAAAAACGGATCGGTTTTACGTCTTCTGAAATGCATCTATATTACAGACAAAATGTAAGTTGTTTAAAGGTAATTACTTCAGGTTTTTTTGATACGATTGGTTTATTTAGGCAATGCAGTGAAGAACAAATCAATATTGCCGAGTATCTACTGCGATTACTTCAAATTGGACATCTCAAAGACCGTTCGTTTTTAAATATATCTTCCGGTGAGCAACGGTTGGTGCTTTTTGCCAGAGCTTTGGTTAAAAATCCGGAACTGCTCATTCTCGATGAACCATTCCACGGTTTGGATGATGAAAACAAAAGCCGCTGTATGCAGATTATTATTTCTTACTGTTCGCAAAACGATAAAACATTGATTTTCGTAACCCATCAAAAAGAAGAAATTCCTGCAAACATCGAACATTTTATGTTGCTCTGATTCCACTCAGATATAAAACCATATTCTGTCTTATCCTCGATTTGGCTAAACAAAACAAGAGAGATAAAATCCCCCTTGTTCTAAAAATTGTACCAAAAATTAAGAAATGAACAGTAAAATAACTTTCACTGGTTATGAACCTGTACTATTCTTTTTTTGCGCTGATTTCAATGTAAGCTAGCGATTGACCTTTTCTTACTATCTCTCCCTGTTTTTTCTCAACGCTTACAATTCTTCCATCACAAAAACTCCTGATTGGTTCCCATCCGTAGCTGGTTTGAATTGTGCAGATGATTTCACCCTCGTGAACGATTTTTTCATTTACAGGTTCCATTGAATGGTCAATAAAATCCAATTCCCATAGTACACGGCCGGTAGCCGGAGCTATTACAGGTTCTGCATTGGGATGCATCAATGCCCGCAAATCGGGAAGTTCAATACTTTGTTTGTTCAATTTTTCTTTGATAGCATTTTCCAGCTCGACTTCAAAACGTTTCTTGGCATCTCCCGATTTGTAATCTCGATATTGTCTTTCATGCATGGCAAATTCAAAAAGTTCCTCATCATCTTTTCCTCTGTCCCATTCTTTTTCTTCCATTTCCTTAATGAAACGAGGTAATTCGTCGGGATAATTGTCTTGTGGATTTCCATCGTAAAACTCGTAATTGTGTTTTTTTGCCAGAGCAATGATTTCATCATCCAATTTTCCCGGAAGTTTACCGGCTTTCCCCAGAATCATATCCCAAGCATTTTTATCGATTACACTCCATCGAGGTTGTCCCTTGATGAGTGAAAGGATATTCATTAGAGCAATATTCTTTACATATTGGCTGAAAGGAGTAACCAGCGGAGGATTTCCCAATTTCGGCCAAATGTATTTCACTTCTTCAAAAAGCATGACCAGTAATTCGTCGAGACTCAATTCTTTTTTGTTGTGTTCTTTCAAATAGGAATTTATTCCCGCATGAACGCCTTTCAAGTCGGCCATTAATGAACCCATCATACCACCAGGCAATCCGCAATCTACCAGCAGCGAAGTCATGAACCGGTTTCGTTCGTCAATAAAGTAACCAAGAAATTCATCAATAAAGCTTTGTGTAAGCCGTCTAACTTCCATGTAAGCTTTCATGTTGATGTCGGGTACTTTGAATCCGGCATCCTTTAGCATAGCCTGAATGGTTATGACATCGGGATGAGACATTCCCCACGAAAGCGGTTCCATTGCCACATCCAGATAATCGACACCTGCTTTGGCGGCTTCCAACATGGAGGCAACAGAAAAACCAGGACCTGAATGCCCGTGATACTGAACCGGAATTTCGGGATGAGAAGTTTTAATGGCATGAACGATTTTCCCTATGGTAGCAGGCCGACCAATTCCCGCCATATCTTTCAGACAGATTTCACTTGCACCGGCAGCAATCAGTTGTTCTGCCATGTTGATATAATATTCGGCCGTATGAATTTCCGAATAAGTGATACATAGCGTTGCTTGCGGTATCATCCCTGCTTTTTTTGCCCATCCAATGGATGGAATAATATTTCTGACGTCGTTCAGCCCGCAAAAAATGCGGGTAATATCCACACCTTGTGATTTTTTTACTTTGTACATCAACTGTCTTACATCGGCGGGAACTGGATTCATGCGCAAACCGTTCAAACCTCTGTCCAGCATGTGGGTTTGTATGCCGGCTTCGTTAAAAGGTTTTGTAAAAGTTCGGACCATTTCATTGGGGTTTTCTCCATACAGCAGGCATACTTGCTCCGACGCTCCGCCATTGGTTTCTACTCTTGCAAAACAACCCATATCGATAATGGCCGGAGCAACTTTTGCAAGTTGATCTTTTCTGGGAACATATTTTCCGGAGGATTGCCACATATCCCGGTAGACCAAACTAAATTTAATTTCTTTCATTCTTCTATGATAGTTTAATATTCATTGTTCAATTTATGTAAAAATTTTAGCTCTCTATTTCGTAAAAAATTGATTTACTTTGTTTTATATAGAATGCCTTGAGCTTTTATTTTTTGTGCAAATATGAGGATAATCTTTTACAAATAAAAGAAATTAAAGAAATATTTCTTTAATTATTTATAATTGTTTTTCCTTGTATAAAATCTTCATTTTAAGTTAGAAATAAAAAGAATTTGCTCAATTTTTACGCTAAATTGTAAGTCTAAATTAATTGAGCACAATTTTATATGGATTCAATTTTTCTTTGTTTTTGACTTTATTTTTAAAGAAGAGTTTAATGTCTTTTTGAGTTTTTTCTGCACAGAAATGAAAAACAATCTGAATTTTCTTTATTTTGTTGATAATTAGAAATTAAAGTCAGTCGAAAAGTTTTTCCTTATCTGATAAGTAGAATAATGAATTATCACAAATTGTATGTTCGAGTTTGGATGCATGAGTTTTGAGTGTTTGGTTTTCAAGTAGTTGAAAAAAAATTTGAAATTGATTACTTTGTCCCGTGAACAGAAAATTGTTGAGGTTGAGATTAGTGAATTTTGAAGTTCAAAAAGATAGCATTTTCAAAACTGGTCATTAAACAAACTACTTGAATGAAGTTAAATGATTGTTCTGTTTTTGTAATCGTTTCTAAGAAAAGAATTTATTTACAAAAGGATGTGGAAACTTTAAATACAATTACTTGATTATTTAGTAAAATAATTTAATGAATTTTTCGGGAATTACTAATTTCAAATTTTCCTGTATCAATGTTTATGTACCGATGTGCACTACGGTCAATGCCAGACGGAAAATTTGATAAAACCATTGAATTTGGCAGATATTAATCCGAATAAATGAAAAGAAAACCGTATTTTTGCATGAAAAACAGATATTTCCTTTTTAAGCAATATTTTTTAGAGAATTAATGCATCTTACGCTGAAATAATTTTTGTGAAGAGCCAATTTGATTTTAAACAACATGAAAACAGTTTGCATTTATTGTGCTTCCAGCGAACTAATAAGGAAAAGTTTCTTTTTGGTAATCGATGAACTTGCCAAAAATTTGGTTGCGGCGGGTTATCAGATTGCTTATGGTGGCGGTTCACGAGGATTGATGGGACAGTTGGCCGAAAGCACATTGCAATCGGGTAGGAAAATTATTGGAGTTATTCCCCGCTTCATGTGTGAAGAAGAATGGAATCACAATGGCCTGTCGGAATTGATATTGGTTGACACCATGCACGAAAGGAAAGCCATGCTTGCTCAAATGGCTGATGCCGTAGTTGCGTTGCCGGGTGGTTGTGGAACGATGGAAGAATTGATGGAAATCATTACATGGAAAAAACTGGGTATTTTTACTAAACCGATTGTAATTTTAAATATTGAAGGATATTTTGATGAATTGCTGTTAATGTTGAAAAAAGCTGTTTCAGAAAATTTTATGCGCCCCGAGCATCAATCTATGTGGCAAGTTGTAGATCGTTCGGATAAGGTAGTTGAAGCCATTACTACTGCTTTGCAGTGGAATTCTGCTGATCGCCGATGGGCTGTGATGTAACTTTTTTAAATTTTTTATGTTTCAACTTGATACAACACATATTGTTAATACTGTTTCAGCATTATCTACTGATACTGATTCGGTAAAAACACTTACCCCAACATCTTCAGTTTTTAAAGTTTCAGGTATTCCTATTGATACCTCTCATACCGATTCTCTGATTCATTTCGATACTATTTCTCCGATTCAGGTTCCTTTTCAAGGTTTTCAGGGAATTCAGCATCCTTCAACTCCGGCAAATCAGGGATGGCTATTTTTTTTGCTGTTGGGATTATTCTTTTTGCTGATTTTTTTTCTTATCCGTTATCCTACTTTTATTAAGGATACCGTACAGTTTTTTTTGAAAAGTTATGAACGTGGACGCAACATGAATGAAGAACAGTTCAATGTTGCGCCTCTTTCCATGGTTCTTTTTTCGTTGGGAGTGGTAAGCCTGTATGCCTTCTCGTTTTTTTATAAGCCGCCTGAAACTTTCGAATTGCAATCCTATGGATATTTTCTCGTTATAACAGCCGCCTTTTTTATTTTTAAATGGTTGACTATCCAGCTGATAGGTTTTGTCTTTTTTGATAAATCCACTTTTAAATTGGCAAAATTCAGTTATTTCAGATTGTTTTTCCTGTTGACAATTATATTGTTTCCTTTATTGACACTTCAGGTTTATTTGCCTAATTCAAGTAATTGGTCAAGTATAGTTACAATTTTTTTGTTTATTGTTGTCTTTGTGGGGCTTATAATTAAATTTTTTCAGATTTTTTCAACTAAATTTGTAGCTTTTTTTTACATTTTTTTGTACCTTTGCACCCTAGAAATTTTGCCATTGATTTTACTCATAAAAGCTTATCAATGGATTATCTAAAACGTTCAATCTTAAAAAGTTAAAGCATTGAAAATAAAAAGAATACTTGTATCTCAGCCACAGCCTTCCAGCGAAAAATCGCCTTACTACGATATCAGTCAGAAATATAATGTCAAAATTGATTTCAGACCTTTTATCAAGGTAGAACCTCTTTCGGCAAAAGAATTCAGAGCGCAGCGTGTATCCATTTTGGATCACACCGCTATTATTTTTAATGCTCGTCATGGAATAGATCATTTTTTCAGGCTGTGTGAAGAAATGCGTATTACCGTACCGGAAGATATGAAATATTTTTGTGTTTCGGAAACAGTGGCTTTGTATTTACAACGTTATATCCAATATAGGAAACGTAAAGTTTTTTTCAGTCCGACCGGCAAAATGACCGATATGATTCCTCTTTTAAAAAAGCATCCGGATGAAAAATATCTGTTGATAACTTCTGATGTTCAGAACGAAGAAATTACGACGATTTTGAATGAAGCCAAAATTCAATACGATAAAGCTGTGATGTATAGAACGGTCAGCAACGATTTTGAAGGAGAAGAGTTGAATTACGACATGATAATATTTTTCAGTCCGGTGGGTGTTGCTTCCCTGTTCAAAAATTTCCCCAATTTTGTACAGGGTGATATTCAAATCGGATGTTTCGGAAAAACTACAGCACAAGCTGTACATGATGCGGGTTTGAGACTTGATCTCGAAGCTCCGCAGCCGGGTTTGCCATCTATGACAATGGCGTTGGAACATTTTTTGAAAGAAAATGCCAAAAAGGAAACAAACAACAAAAAAATCGAAAAATAAAAGAATTTGTTTTTAAAATACTTATCCCGAAAGTAAATGAAATTTTTTTCGTTACTTTTGGGATAATTTTTTTGTGTAAATGAACAGAACAAGATTCTTATTTCCCAAATCCGAACGATTGAACAGCAAGATTAAAATAGATCGCCTGTTCACGGATGGAAAAGCTTTTCTGGTTTATCCTTTGCGAACGGTTTATTTTATTTCTTCTGAAAATCCTTCCGAGCTTGAAGTTTTGATTTCTGTTCCCAAAAAAAAGTTTAAAAAAGCTGTTCATCGTAACCGTATTAAACGCTTAATACGCGAAGCTTATCGTTTGAACAAAAACGAACTTTGTAATGTTGTTATTTCCGGAAATCTGCAAATGCAAGTTGCATTTGTTTATGTTGCAGATAAGGAACTAAACTTCCATGAACTGAACGACAAAATGAAACAGATTTTGGATCAGTTGAAAAAAATAGCTTCTGAGCAATGAAAAAATTCTTTCGATGGTTGGTATTGCTGCCGGTCTATTTTTACCGGTACAGTATTTCTCCGCTTTTTCCGCCAAGTTGTCGGTACACGCCCACCTGTTCGCAATATACCATCGATGCGGTAAAAAAATATGGCGTTTTCAAAGGCGGTTGGCTTTCAGTGAAACGCATAAGTCGTTGCCATCCTTGGGGAGGCAGCGGCTACGATCCTGTTCCCTGAAGGTACACTAAAATTTTATTATCAGCAATATTCAGCGTTTTTTTACCTTTCCCGTTTTCGTGTTTCTTCTTCTTTTTTCCTTGTTGAATGATTTGTAAGTTTCAGTTTGTTTCAAATCAGAAAAATGGTATCTTTG
>Ga0208826_1000550_pt1 | contig 38291 bp, 40 predicted proteins | sample AD_UKC115_MetaG_FD_184451 | JGI IMG/M metagenome (GOLD analysis project Ga0208826, IMG submission 184451) | Active sludge microbial communities of municipal wastewater-treating anaerobic digesters from Hong Kong - AD_UKC115_MetaG (SPAdes)... | ecosystem: Engineered > Bioreactor > Anaerobic >...
CATTCGGATGGCGATGTGGCGATTCATGCGTTGTGCGACGCCATTCTCGGCGCACTCGCGTTGGGCGACATCGGCACGCATTTTCCGCCGGACGATGCGCGCTGGCGCGATGCCGACAGCCGCATTTTTCTGCGCCACTGCGCGCAATTGATGCGCGAACAGGGCTACGCGCTCGGCAACGCCGACATCACCATCGTTTGCGAGCGGCCGAAGGTCGCGCCGCATGCGCAGGCGATGCGGGAACATCTTGCCGCCGATCTCGGTGCCAGAGCGAACCAGATCGGCATCAAGGCGACGACCAGCGAGAAGCTCGGCTTCACCGGTCGCGGTGAGGGTATCGCCGCGCAGGCCGTGGTGTTGCTCGTGTCGAACTAAACGCATGACCTCGCTTCCTTTCGCGCACGGCGGCGCGCCATTGACCGGCATGCTGCGCACCACCCCTGAGGATTTCGTCGTCGACGAGGAGCTCGGCTTCGTCGCCGACGGGGCGGGCGAGCATGTTTTCCTGCGGGTCGAGAAACGCGGCGCCAATACCGATTTCGTCGCGCAGGAACTGGCGCGCCATGCCGGCGTTGCCGCGGAGGCGGTCAGCTATGCCGGATTGAAGGATCGCCACGCGGTGACACGACAAACGTTTTCCGTGCACTTGCCCGGGAAAAAGCCGGAGCCGGATTGGTCGGCATTGGCGCACGCCGAATTCCGGGTGCTCAGTGCCGCGCGTCATGGTCGCAAACTCAAGCGCGGCGCACTCAAGGGCAACACGTTTTCGATCGTGCTGCGCGACGTCGTCGGCGATCGCGATGCGGTCGGAGTCTGCGTTGCCGCGATCGCCGCTGCGGGCGTACCCAATTACTTCGGCGAGCAGCGTTTCGGGCGCGGCGGCGCCAACGTCGCGCGTGCACTCGCCATGTTTGCGGGTCGTCGCGTGCCGCGGCACGAACGCAGCCTGCTGCTTTCTGCGGCGCGCTCGCATTTGTTCAATGGCGTGCTGGCTGCGCGCGTCGAAGGCGGAACCTGGCGCACGCCGCTTGCAGGCGAGGTGTGGATGCTGGCCGGCACGCACAGCATCTTCGGGCCGGAGGCCATGACGCCGGAGTTGCAGCGGCGCTTTGTCGACGGCGATATCGGCCCGACCGGGCCGCTGTGGGGGCGAGGTGCGTTGCGCAGCATCGATGAGGTTGCGGCCATCGAAAACGCCATCGTCGCGCCGCACGTCGCGCTCGCGGCAGGGCTCGAAGCCGCCGGCCTGAATCAGGAGCGCCGTGCGCTCGTTCTGCATCCGCAGGAATTCACCGTGCGCTGGTTGTCGGATCGCGACTTGCAACTGGGCTTTTCGCTGCCCACAGGCGCTTACGCCACGACCGTGCTGCGCGAGCTGTGTACCTGGCACGCCCCCGTATTGCGAGCGAACGAGTCGGATTGAACGGTGTGCATCGCCGGCTGTCGGCGCGGTTTGCCGGGAACGAGCGGGCGGGAATCGGGATATCGCTGTCGACGTCACATCAGCCTGCAAGCAGAACGACGACGGCGCCCGTGCCGCCCTGATTCGCTTTTGCCGAGGCGAAAGCGAGTACGTCTGCGCGGCGACGCAACAGGCCATCGACCAGGCGCTTGAGCACTGGCCCCTCGTTGCGCGAGCGCAATCCTTTGCCGTGAATGATCTTCACGCAAAGACGGCGTTCGCGTCGGCATTCGGCAAGAAATTGCGCGATCGCTTCGCGCGCCACGGTTTGGGTCATCTGGTGCAAGTCGATTTCGTCGGCGACGCTGAACTGGCCGCGCTTGAGCTTGCGCAGCAACAGCGGCGAGTGGCCGTCCTTGAGATGGCTGAGTTCTTCGCCAACTTCGATCAGGGCGGGATCGATGGCCGAATCCATCAGTTCGCTCGGCACGCGCGCCTCGTCGAGTCGCGATTGCACCGGCTCGGGCGGCGGGCGCGGCCGTTCGCATTCGGCGGCGACTTGCTTGACCTGGCGAACGCTGCCGATCGACTGGACGAACAAGTCGTGATCGTCAGCGCTGACGACGGACGCGCGCCGTTTCATCGACGCCGAGGCCGCAGTTGCAAATGTCCGGCATCGAGCAGCGCCTTGAGCGTTTCGCGGGCCGATGTGGTGGTCATCAAACCGGCGAGTTCGCTCCCGTCGATTTCGCGCTGCGCGGCAAGGCATTGCGCCAATGCACGCGGGCAGCTCCACGCGTCGCCGGCCACGAACAACTCGGCCGTACGGCCATCGCTTCGCCACGCGATGCGACTGAACGGATTGCGCAGCACGGTCGATGCGGGCAAGCGCTTGTGCAGGGCCGCAAGGCCGATCTCGCGTCCCGGTGCCGCGATCACCTGTGCGCTGCGGTAGCGTGTGATGAAACGTCCGAACCAGGTGGAAAATGTGGATTTGTCTACATTGGAAAAATGAGGCAACGCCTTGCGCACGCGCGCGAGAGCCGCCGCGTCGATCTCGCCGCTGGCTCGCGCGGGGGCAAGGTCGGGATCGATATAGCGCTGGTTTTCGCTCAGCGGCTCGGCAAGAAACTCGGCGAAGTCGAACAGCAGTTCCGCACGCGAAGGCGCACGCATGCCGACCGAGTACGTCGTGCATTCGCCGAACGCCACGCCGTCGTGCGGCACGCCGGGGGGCAAATACAGTACGTCGCCCGGATCGAGCAGCCACTCGTGGCTTGGTGCGAATTCGCGCAGCAGTTTCAATTCGCTGTCGTCGCGAAATGCTTGCGGCGCATCGGGTCGTGCATCGATCTTCCAGTTGCGATAGCCGATGCCCTGAATCAGGAACACGTCGTATTGATCGACATGCGGGCCGACGCCGCCGCCGTCGGTCGCATAGCTGACCATGATGTCGTCGATGCGCCAGGAGGGAATGAAGCGGAAACGTTCGAGCAGAGCGGCCACGTCCATATCCCACTTGTCGACGTCCTGCACGAGCAGGCTCCAGTTGCGGCGACCCAGGCGGGCGAAATCGCGCTCGCCGAACGGGCCGTTGCGCAACGTCCAACGCTCGCGTTTGGTATCGCGCACGACGATGCGCGAAATCGCGGCATCCTCGCAGGCGAGGCCGGCGAGGTCTTCCGGCGTGAGTGCGGCAACGCCATCGGCGAACATGCCGCGGATGAGCAAGGGGCGTTTTTGCCAATAGTCGCGCAGGAAACGCTGTGGCGACATGCCGAGCGGCTCGCGGGTTGTCGCCTGTGTTTCGATTGCGGGTGCTGCCGCAGGACGATTCGCAGCGCGCTTCATGCTGCCCACCGTCGACTGGCGGCGGCATTGCGGTGGGACTTGCGCTTGTTTCCCCCGATTTCCGGCAGTTTGTGTCCGACTGCGACGAGTGCCTTGATCGCCGGCATGATCTCGCGCCCCAGATCGGTCAGGGCATATTCTGCCGAAGGCGGCGACGTGTCGAGCAGGTGGCGCGTGACCAAACCACGAAGCTCCAGTTCGCGCAACCGCGCGGAAAGCACGCGCGCGGAAATCAGCGGAATGTCGTGACGCAATTCGCCGAAGCGACGAGCCTCGCCGGAAAGCGCCCAGATCACGTTCGGCGCCCAGGCGCCGCGCAGCAGCAGCATGCTCTTGGTCAACGGGCAGAAAGGCGGCGGATCGACTTTGCTTTTGCGCAGCGGCAGGCCCATGTCTGGTTACTCGGTAGTTCGCAGGTATCTTGCGGGATATCGGATTTTATCAGTAATTTCAGGTTATGTGGTATCCAAACGTAACCAAGTGGTAATAGGATACGGCGATCCCGATCGCGACAGCTACGCGGCGGGGGCAACAACCGCATCGCAAATCAACACAGGAAAGCATCATGAAACTCTATTTTTCTCCGGGCGTGTGTTCGCTGGCGCCGCATATCGTCGCTCGCGAAATCGGCTTGCCGCTTACGCTCGAAAAAGTCGATCTCAAAACCAAGACGACTGAAACGGGCGCGGATTTCACGAAGATCAACCCGAAAGGTTCGGCGCCGGCACTCGAACTGGACAACGGAGAGGTGCTCACCGAAGGCCCCGCCATTTCGCAATACCTGGCCGACCTCAAGCCGGAGAGCGGCATCGCGCCGCCGAACGGCACGTTGGCACGCGCGCGCTTGCAGGAGATGTTGAACTACATCACCAGCGAGATACACAAAACCTACAGCCCGTTCTTTTCGTCGACCACGCCGAAGGAAACCTTGGTGGAGCGCGAAGCGTATTTGCGCAAGCGCTATCGCTACATCGAGAACATCTTGGCACAACGGGAGTGGCTGGTCGGCGACAAATTCGGGCCGGCCGACGCGTATCTGTTCGTGGTAACGAATTGGGCGCGCGGACTCAAGCTCGACTTGACGGAATTCCCGGCGTTGCTTGCGTTCCAGAAACGCGTTGCCGCGCGTCCCGCCGTGCATGCGGCGATGCTGGCGGAGGGGCTGGTCAAGGCCTGAGTTTGGTGGCCACGGTTTTGCGAGCGAATAAAGAACATCCGCTTGCAAGTCGCGATCAGATGCCGCTTGCCAGCGATTGCGCGAGCCCGATGTAACTGGCCGGAGTCAAATCGAGCAGGCGCTGTTTGTCCGCCTCGGGCAGGGCGAGGCTGGCAATGAATTCGCGCATCGATGCGCGCGTGATGCCTTGGCCGCGGGTCAATGCTTTCAATTGTTCGTAGGGTTCGGGCAGGCCGTGGCGGCGCATCACGGTCTGCACGGCTTCGGCGAGCACTTCCCAACTCGCGTCGAGATCGGCGGCGAGACGCGCATCGTTCACCTGGAGTTTGCCCAGGCCGCGCAGCAGCGAGTCGAGCGCGATCTGGGTGTGGCCGAACGCGGTGCCGAGCGTACGCAGCACGGTCGAATCGGTGAGGTCGCGCTGCCAGCGCGAGATCGGCAATTTTTCGGCAAAGTGACCGAGCAAGGCGTTGGCGACGCCGAGATTGCCCTCGGCATTCTCGAAGTCGATCGGATTGACCTTGTGCGGCATCGTCGAGGAACCCACTTCGCCGGCCTTGAGCGCCTGCTTGAAGTAGCCGAGCGAAATGTAGGCCCAGACATCGCGGCACAGGTCGATCAGCACGACGTTCGCACGGCGCATCGCATCGGACAGCTCGGCGATGAAATCGTGCGGCTCGATCTGGGTGGTGTAGGCATTGAACGCGAGGCCCAGCGATTCGACGAAACGCTGCGAGAGTGCCGGCCAATCGACCTCGGGATAGGCGATGACGTGCGCGTTGTAGTTGCCGACGGCGCCGTTGATCTTGCCGAGAATTTCCACGCCCGCGATCTGCCTGCGCTGACGATCCAGGCGCGCGATGACGTTGGCGAGTTCCTTGCCGAGTGTGGTCGGCGTCGCGGTCTGGCCGTGCGTGCGCGACAGCATCGCCAGCGCGGCGTTCGCCGTGCTGAGCTCGCGCAGCTTCGCGATCACGCCGTCGAGCGCCGGCAGCAGCACGCCGTCGCGCGCGTCACGCAGCATCAGTGCGTAGGCGAGGTTGTTGATGTCCTCGCTGGTGCAGGCGAAGTGGACGAACTCCTTGGCCTTCGTCAGTTCCACATCGTCGCCGATGCGCTGCTTTATGAAATATTCGATGGCCTTGACGTCGTGGTTGGTCGTGCGCTCGATGGCCTTGACGCGTTCGCCGTCGGCGACGGAAAACCCGTCGGCGATCGCCTGCAGTTTCGCGCGCGCCGCGGTGGAAAACGCAGCGACTTCACCGATGGATTTCTCGTCGGCCAACACCTGCAGCCAACGCACTTCGACGAGAACGCGGCGTTGCATCAGGCCATATTCGCTGAATATCGGACGCAGCGATTCGACCTTGGCGGCGTAGCGGCCGTCGAGCGGCGACAGGGCGGTGAGCGTGGAGTGGGTCATGGCAGGTCCGTGAAAATCCAATGTGTATGATACCAGCCGCGGTGTAGCCTCCCGCTCCGAAGCCACGCCTCGTATACCGGTTCGGTGCGATTATTGAAGGGGGTCAGGTTCACTTACTCTTGCCGCATGCGTGAGTTGGGTGGGCGATGAGTCGGTCGGATACCCGCGAAGCATTGGATTTTGGCTTCGACCATTGCGCGAAAGTCGTCTCGAGCCAATGACCTGCCCGGCAAGCCTCGTTGCGCTCGGGCGCTGGCATTGAGGGATTGGCTGGTCGAGGACAACGAGGCCAAACGACTATTGCCGCATTGATCGAGCGCTTCTCGGTTCCGGTTCGATCCGGCTTGATTTCATCCTGTGTCGGCGCAAACTCGCATTCAGCACATCGGACGAGAGCAAGAGAGGTTTGGCATGAGCGAGTTTCGCATCGAACACGACAGCATGGGCGAACTCAAGGTTCCCGCCTCGGCGCTGTGGGGCGCGCAGACGCAGCGCGCCGTCGATAACTTTCCGATCTCCGGCCTTGCCATGCCGCGCGAATTCATCCGTGCGCTGTGCCTGATCAAGGCCGCCGCGGCGCAGGTCAACGGCGATCTCGGGCATTTGCCGAAAGTCAAAGCGGTGGCGATCGGCAAGGCGGCCAACCGCGTCGCGGCGGGCGAATTCGATGCGCAATTTCCGATCGATGTGTTTCAGACCGGGTCGGCGACCTCGTCGAACATGAACGCGAACGAGGTGATCGCGCATCTCGCTTCCACGCCCAGGTTGAAAATCCATCCGAACGACGACGTCAACAACGGCCAGTCGTCGAATGACGTGATCCCGACCGCGATCCACGTCAGTGCGGCGTTGTCGGTCAGCGAAAAGCTGCTGCCCGCGCTCAAGCACCTGCGCAAGACGATCGATCGTCGTGCGAAGGAACTGAGAAAAGTGGTCAAGACCGGCCGCACGCACCTGATGGATGCGATGCCGGTGACCTTCGGTCAGGAGCTTTCGGGCTGGTCGGCGCAGATCGTATCGAACATCGCGCGCATCGAAAATGCACTCGCGCGCGTGCGCGCGCTGCCGCTCGGTGGCACGGCTGTCGGCACCGGCGTCAATGCCGATGCCCGACTCGGCCCGCGCGTCTGCAAGGCGTTGAGTCGGGCCACCGGCGTGCGTTTCGTTTCGATGAAGAATTTTTTCGAAGGCCTGTCCTCGCAGGATACCGCGGTCGAGTTGTCCGGCCAGCTGAAGACCCTGGCCGTGTCGCTGAACAAGATCGCCAACGATCTGCGCTGGATGAACTCCGGCCCGCTCGCCGGCATCGGCGAGATCGAGTTGCCGGCCTTGCAGCCGGGCTCATCGATCATGCCGGGCAAGGTCAATCCGGTGATTCCGGAAGCGGTGGCGATGGTTGCGGCGCAGGTGATTGGCAACGATGCGACGATCACTTTCGCCGGCGCCAGCGGCAATTTTCAGCTCAACGTGATGCTGCCGGTGGTTTCGTATAATTTGTTGCAAAGTATAGAAATTCTCGCGAATGCCTCGCGTCTGCTCGCTGATCGTGCGATCGCCGGATTCCGCGTGCGCACCGAGCGTATCCGCGACGCGCTGGCGCGCAACCCGATTCTCGTCACCGCATTGAACCCGGTCATCGGGTACGAAAAAGGGGCGGCGGCAGCAAAGCGGGCCTACAAGGAGGGGCAGCCGATTCTCGATGTAGCGCTGGAGGTCACGGGCTTGCCACGCGCCGAGCTGGAGAAACTGCTCGACCCCGCCGCATTGACGCGCGGCGGCGTGCACGGCGGTTCCAGCGGCGGATAAATGCCGCCATTGTGAGACGTTCGTCACGAAATCGGGCGGGATCAGGCGCGTGGGAAGCGAAGGCATATTCACGCGACTGCGGCGCGGCATTAAAATTCCGCTTCGTTAGTACAGGGGCTGAACCATGTCGTTCAAAAGAATTTTCGTTGCGGTTGCGGGGTGCTTGTTGGCATCGGGGGCGTTGGTTGCCCAGGAATTCGCCATTCCCGGCAAGGATTTCGAATCCGGTGCCGCCGACGCCAAGCTCGCCGAAATCGCGCGTCAGGCCGCGGCCAGCGGCAAGAGCATCGTGGTAACGACGCCGCCGTACTGGCAGGCGCGCGCGGCGAGTAAAATCCGGGCCGCAGCGCCAGGCGTGCAGGTCAAGACCAGCGATGCCTTCTTCGAAAACGTGCTGATCCGCGTGGTGGATGGCGACAAGACAGCGAAGCCGGAGTTGGCTGCCAAGCCTGCCGAAGCGAAGTCGGAGTTGGCCGCCAAGCCCGCCGAAGCGAAGCCGAAAGCGGCCGAGCCGGCGATGCAACCAAAACCGACCGAAGTGACGGAAGCGGTGAAACCCGCCGCACGCGGCGAGGCGAAAATCGCCGACGCATCGGCGACGGCCAAGCCGCAAGTTGTTCCCGCGGAGTCGATCAAGCCTGCAGCGTCGCACCACACCCCGCCGCCAGTTGAAACCCGGCCCGTCGACGCGACGCCAGCGGTCCAGGTGGCCACGATCGCGCCCGCGCACCATCCCGGCATGGCGGAAAAACCGAAGTCGACAGGTGCCGAAATCGCGACGACCCAGCGCGCGTTCGAGAACCAACTCAATCTCGGCGCTCCCGCGACGGGAACGCTTCGCCCCATGCAATTGCGCAAGGGCGATGAAATCTTCGTGCATGGCCCGGTGCGCGCCGTGGTGAGACGGGATCGTGCCCGCTCACAACTGTTCTGGATCGACGGCGATCTTCAAATCGATCGAGTCGAAATCGTGAAGACCGGGACGGACCGTTACCGCGTCGACGAACCCTTGCGCGATGTCGCCAATCCGAGCCTGCGCGCTATGCACACCGAGCCGCGGATTCTCGCAACGATCATTCCGGCAGGGCGGGTTCGCGTCGACATGGAGAAGCACTTCAACGATGCCAAGGCGATCACGGCGAAGTTGCGCGCAGAGGATTTGCGCTATGGCGACCTGTTCTACGTCTATCGCAATCATGCCGTGATTTTCCGCCGCAACGACCTCAACTTCGATCGTTACTGGCTCGATGGCGACATCGATCTCAATCAGGCCGGCGTGGTCAAGGAAGGCGACGCTTACCGCATCGTCAGCGAAAGGCTTTGATTGCGGCGAAGACGGAATCGAACGGATGAGGCGAGTCGGGGACGCGGCTCATTCGTTCGACGCGAGTCGGCGAACTCATTTTGCGCCGTCGCAGTGAGCGATTTCGTGGGCGCTGATCGTCGCGTAAGGCCGAAATTGCGGCAGCGCGGCGGCCAGCGATTCCTGGGCGATACGCGCTTCGGCAAGTGCCTTGCAGAGTTGCGTGGCGGCAGCATCGACCTTTGCCGCTTTCGCGTCGATTTCCTTGTCGATGGTATCCGGGTCTCCGTTGGCGAGGCCTTTGGCCACGCTCGTGATGGCCTGTGCGCCCGTGGCGATGCCTGCCTTGGCGGTCGTGAAGGCTTGTTCGCGTACTGCCAGTGCGACGACGTAGTAGCGTTGCAGCAGTATTTTCTGTTCCGGCGTGGTGGATATCGATTTGCCGGCAATGGTTAAACGGCCGGTCGCGTCGATCGTCGCATCCGTGGCATCGCGCGCATGCACCACGAGCACGCCGTTGTCGAGGCCGAAATGCGTGAGTACCGATCCCTCGTCATCGCTCGACGAGCATGCGCCGAGATACATCGTGGCGGCGAGCAGAAGTACGGCATGATGAATTTTCATGGTGCAGCCCTTGGTTGCGGCGATCAACTGTAGGCCTCGGTGCGCTTGCGACGGAAGTACACCGCTGCGGCAATGAAACCGATGCCCGCGGCGGCGCCGAGCCACAGTTCAGGCGAACCCAACGCGTCGAAAATGTGACCCCAGCTCAGCACCGAATTGACGATGTCGAATTTGTCCAGTTCGATGTCGTTGCCGTTGCCGCCCGTGATGGCACGCAACGTGCCGTTGCCGCCGACGCCGAGCCAGCCACCCGGTACGATGCCGAACAGAATACGGCCGACGATGTTTTTCCAATACCATGAACTCGGGATCGACAATTGTCGCAGCAGATCGGTGAAGGCGAAGATGGTGCCAAGACCCAGCGGCACGGCGACCGCCCAGAGGAAGGGTTTGGAGCGCGCAAACGCGGAGCACAGCAGCAACCAGCCGATGGTCGGCAGCGCCCAAAGCGCGTTGACCGGAATCAGGCAGACGAGCTTGATCCACATCGACAGCAATGGTGCCGGGTTCCACAGTAGCGGCAGTGGATTGACCCCGTGGATGCCGGCGTAAACGCTGAGCAGAATCAGGACGGCGATATGCATCGCGATCAACGCGGCGATGGCAAGCGTTGGCGCCATCAGCGTGGCCGAAACGGCCTTGGACAGGACGGTGTCGAGATCGGAAATCGGCAGCGATTTCCAGAACAGGACGCTGCGGTCGCGGCGGTCGTCGTAGAGCGCACCGAGCAAATAGAAGAACACGACGAAAAATTGCGTCGCCATGATCGGAATCGACATGCCCATGAGGCCCGCATTCAGTCCGGAATTGAACGTCGCGATCTGCTCGTGCGTCATGCTGGTCGAAATGCGGTCGAGGTTGAGATTGCCGATATTGATGCCGTGACGCACCGCAGTGGTTTCAGCGACGATCATGCTGAGCAGCAGGATTGCGACCATCACGCCGCCAGCGATCAGCGGCGCCCGGAAGAAGCCGCCACGTTGTTCCCAGTATTCGCGCTTGAGGAGCCAGAGAAACGTTTGCATCGGATTCGATCGGGTCGGCAGAGTGGGCGCGTTCATGCGTAGGTTCCTTTCATCGTCGCGACGAACAGATCGGCAATGCTGGGTTTGTGCAACTCGCCGAGTTCGGCCAGACGTGCCTGCGGCACGCCATCGAACAGGAAAATCGACTTGCCGAAAATCTGGCGTTCGTTGAGCGGCGCCAATGCGCGCGCGGCTTCGATTTTGTCCGGCCCGACCATGACTTCGGTATAGCGCTCACCGATTTCGTCCATGCTGGCGTTGACGATGAGCTTGCCGTTCCGGATGAAAATCAGATCGGTCAGGATATGTTCGATTTCTTCGACCTGGTGCGTGGTGACGAGAATCGTTTTCTGCTCGTCGAAATAGTCGTTGAGCAAGTTCTGGTAAAACTCTTTGCGATAGAGGATGTCGAGCCCGAGCGTGGGCTCGTCGAGCACAAGCAGTTTGGCGTCGATCGCCATCACCAGGGCGAGATGCAGCTGCACGATCATGCCCTTGGACAATTCGCGCACACGCTGTTTCGGTTGCAGTTTGGTTCGCGCAAGAAATGCCAGGCAGCGCTCGCGCGAGAAGCGTGGGTGCACGCCGGCGACGAAGTCGATCGCCTCGCCGACGCGCAACCAACGCGGCAATACGGCTACGTCGGCGATGAAACACACTTGTTGCATCAGCTCGCTGCGCTGCGTGCGTGGATCGAGGCCGAGAACGGACAGCTCGCCGTCGTACTCGGACAAGCCGAGGATGGCCTTCAGTGCCGTGGTTTTGCCGGCCCCGTTCGGGCCGATCAAGCCGACGATGCGACCGGCGGCGATGTCGAGATCGACGTGATCGAGTGCGACCGTGGTGCCGTAGCGGCGGGTCAATCCGCGGGCGCGAACGATCTGCGGAGAACTGGCGCTTGCCTCATTCATGGGATGTGCCGTTTGCATTCGTGGTGGTGGCTGACAGGGTGGAAAGGTCGAGTCCGAGACGGGCGAGACGATCTTTCAGCGCGGGCCATTCTTCGCGCAGAAAACGTTCGCGTTCGCTGCGCAGCAAGGCTTCGCGCGCGCCTTCGGCAACGTACATGCCCAGGCCGCGGCGCTTTTCGACGAGGTGGTCGTCGACCAGTTCCTGATAGGCCTTGGATACCGTAATCGGATTGAGCTGGAAGTCGGCCGCGACTTGGCGCACCGACGGCAGTGCGTCGCCCTGCCGCAGAACCTCGTCGAGGATCATCGCCACAACCTTGTCGCGCAATTGGCGATAGATCGGGGCATTGTCGTTCCAGGTTACGCTCATGGCGGGAAGCACTCGCTTACTTGTGGCTGCGGGTCAGAATCTTGCCAAACGAATAGTAGGGCATGTCCAGGCGCAGACGGTGCGGGTCGGTGACGACGCGGGCGAGGAAACCGTGTTCGTCGTTGTCGTCGACCTCGGCCACGGCGGTCGCGCGCAGGGCGGTGGCGACCTCATCGGCGCTCGGTCGAATGACGATCGGCGCCAGGATCTGAATGCGGTCGCCGGGGTCGATGCGGGCGGCGAGGACTTCCTCTTCACTGGCGCGCACATGGACCGTCGCCAGAACCGGCGTGGACGATGCCATGGGGAGGGCGAGGGGTTCGGCGACATCGGGGCGAACCGTTATGGTGCCCAGGCTGACGACCGGGAGCGCAGGCATGGCGCGAGGTGCGAGCGATACCGGGCTCGAATGCAAAGTCGCTGCGCCGAGAATGGCGGCACATGTCAGCGCCAGCAGGCCGAGTCGGATGAGGGGAGTGGATGTATTCATGATCATCTCCGTGGTGACGTTGTGAGTCGATGAAGTGGTGTTGTATGTAACTATAACACTAAATCGAAAAATGTCAACTCTCTTTGAACAAAAAAGCCTCCGCGGTTCAGCGCGTGTTATCAACCATCTGATTTATTTGAAAATTATCGCACCAACAAAATCGTTGCCTGCAGGAGTCGAGCGATCCTGCAGGTACGGTGGCAGATTATTCAGGCCGTTTCGACTTGCTCAAGTTCGCGCTGTGCGGCCAGCCAGGCTTCCTCTGTGGCCCGGATGTCGGAGGCCAGCACGTTGGATTGTTGGCTCAGTTCGAGCAGCTGCGCGGTTGATGTGTCGGCATAGAGCGTCGGATCGGCCAGCTTGGCATCGAGCGTATGCTTGTCCGCATCGAGCACGGCCATGCGTTTTTCGAGGTCGGTGAGTTTCTTGCGCAGCGAGCGCTGCAGCGCGCTGCGTTCGCGGCCGTCAACGCGGGGCGGATTCTCTGCGGGTGCCGCCTTTGCGCGTGCGTCGGCGCGTTCGCGACGCTGGTCTTTCTTGCTTTTGCCCGCCGCGGTGGTAACGACGTCGACCGTCGCATCCTGTGCGTTGGCACGCTGCACGACGCGGGCATAGTCGTCGAGGTCGCCGTCGTAGTCGATGACGCGCCCACCCCCGACATGCAGCAAGGTCGTGCAGCAGGTGCGGATCAGCGCGCGGTCGTGCGAAACCAGCACCAGCGCGCCGGTGTAGTCGTTGAGCGCTTCGGTCAGGGCCTCGCGCATGTCGAGGTCGAGATGGTTGGTCGGCTCGTCGAGCAATAGCAGATTGGGTTTCTGGTAGACAGTCAGTGCCAGACACAGACGCGCCTTCTCACCGCCGGAAAATGGCGCGACCGGTTCGAGCGCGCGGTCGCCCTGAAAACCGAAACCGCCAAGGAAATCGCGCGCACCTCGTTCGCCGAGTGCGCGGTCGAGTTCGAGCAGGTGCTCGACGGCGGTGGCGCGCGCGTCGAGCTGTTCGAGTTGATGCTGGGCGAAGTAGCCGATCTTGAGATCGCGTGCGGCGACCAATTCGCCCGCCAGCGGTGCAATCTGCCCGGCCAATACCTTGATCAAGGTCGATTTGCCTGCGCCGTTGGCGCCGAGCAGGGCGATACGGTCGCCCGGCACGAGGTTGAACTTGATTCGATCGAGCACGATCCGTTCGCCGTAACCGGCGGCGACTTCGTCCAGGCGCAGCAGCGGATCGGGCAGGGCGACCGGTTCGCGGAACTCGAAACGGATGCTCGATGCGGCGCGGATCGGCGCGATGTCGACCATGCGTTCGAGTGCCTTGATGCGGCTTTGCGCCTGGCGCGCCTTGGTCGCTTGCGCGCGAAAGCGGTCGACGAATTTTTGCAAATGCGCGCGTTCGCGTTGCTGCTTTTCGTACATCGATTGTTGCTGCGCGAGGCGCTCGCTGCGTTTGCGCTCGTAGCCGGTCAGGTTGCCGGCGAAGAGTTCCACCTGTTGATCGGCGATGCTGAGCATGTGGGTGGCGACGGCATCGAGAAACTCGCGGTCGTGCGAGATCACCAGCAGGGTGCCGGTATACTTTTTCAACCAGCCTTCGAGCCAAATCACCGCGTCGAGATCGAGGTGGTTGGTCGGCTCGTCGAGCAGCAGCAGGTCCGAGCGGCACATCAGCGCCTGGGCGAGGTTGAGGCGCATGCGCCAGCCGCCGGAGAAATCGCGCACGTTGCGCGATTCGTCGCCCGTGGCGAAGCCAAGTCCGTGCAGCAGCGCGCCCGCACGCGCCGGCGCGGCGTAGCCGTCGATCGCGAGCAGGCGCTCGTGCAGATGCGCTTGGCGCAGACCGTCGTGGTCGGCTTCGGCAGCGGCAAGGTCGCGCTCGATCTGGCGAAATTCCATGTCGCCGTCGAGCACGTAGTCGAGCGCAGTGGCGTCGAGCGCTTCGACTTCCTGCTTGACCCAGGCGAGGGTCCAGTTTTTCGGGCGCTCGAAGTGCCCCGAATCCGGCTGCAAATCGCCGGCAACGAGGGCGAGCAGGCTGGATTTGCCCGCGCCATTGCGCCCGCTGATGCCGCAACGCCAGCCGGCGTGCAGTTGCAGGGTCATGGATTGGAACAAAAGCAGGGGGCCGCGCCGGAGCGCGAGATCGTCGAAACGCAGCATGCGGCCATTTTACCCGAAGGCGGCGGGCAACTCGAACATGAATGAAGTGCGGCGGGTGGGAACCGAGCCGGAAAAATGCTGTCCAAGCGCCCGACGTTGCCTTCGGGATGGCGGAGACGCACAATACAACGTCATTTTTGCCCCGGCCCTGCGCGAAAGGGATTGCCTTTCGCCGCGAGGCGCATCCCGATGACATCACCCGATTCCCTAGGAGTTTTCATGACCCAGTTTCTGCGCAAGTCCTTGCTCGCCACTGCCGTTGCGGGCGTGCTGTCTTTCTCTGTTGCGGCATTTGCCCAAGCGCCTGCGGCCAAGCCGGCGGCGCCTTCGGCCAACAAGGCCGCCATCGATGCCAAATTCAAGAACGAGAAGGAAAAATTCGGCTATCTCGTCGGCACCAAGGTCGGCGAGAATCTGGCGCAGATCAAGGGCGATGTCGATCAAACGGCGTTGATCGCCGCGCTGCAGGACAGTCTCAAAGGCGCCAAGGCGAAGCTGACTCCCGAGGAACTCAACGAAGTCAATCAGGAGTTCATGCAGAAACTTCAGGCCGAGCGCACGGCGAAGGTGGCCGATGAGGCGAAGAAAAACCAGGCCGAAGGCGATGCGTTCCTGGCCAAGAACAAGGCCAAGGCGGGCGTGAAAACGACGGCGTCTGGATTGCAGTACGAAGTGGTCAAGGAAGGCACCGGGCCGAAGCCGAAGGCCACCGATACGGTCAAGGTCGATTACGTCGGCACCAAGATCAACGGCGAGGAGTTCGATGCGTCGGCCAAGCATGGCGGACCGGCGACGTTCCAACTCAACGGCGTGATTCCGGGCTGGACCGAGGGCGTGCAGTTGATGACGGTCGGCTCCAAGTACAAGTTCTACATCCCGGCCAAGCTGGCCTACGGCGAAAACGGCCCGGGCCCGATCGGCCCGAACGCGACGTTGGTGTTCGACGTCACGCTGCTCGCCATCGAGCCGCCGGCGCCGGCCGGCAACGACAAGTCGATCCAACCGGTCGAGAAGCCCAGCGCCAAGCAATAAGCGTCGGTTTTGTTTCGACAAGAAAAGGCGCGGGCATCCGCGCCTTTTTCGTGGGCGCAGCTGAACGCGGAACCCGCAGGCGGGCATGCTGGCCGCCCACTTCAAATACAATGCGCACTCCGGCGAATACGTGTTTGGATCGAGGCAATGAAGATCAGTATTTTTGGCACAGGGTATGTGGGCCTCGTCACCGGGGCGTGTCTGGCCGATGTCGGCAACGAGGTCGTCTGCGTGGATATCGACGCGGCCAAGGTTGCACGTCTCGATGCCGGCGAGATTCCGATTTACGAGCCGGGGCTTGAGGATCTCGTCGCCACGAACCGCGCGGCATCGCGTTTGCGCTTCACAACCGACGCGCAAGCCGCGATCGCGCACGCCGCCATCATCTTCATTGCCGTTGGCACCCCGCCCGGCGAAGATGGCAGCGCCGATCTCTCGCACGTGCTTGCGGTGGCGCGGACCATCGGGCGCCATCTCGATCGCCCCGTCGTGATCGTCAACAAGTCCACCGTGCCGGTCGGCACGGCCGATCGCGTGCGCGAAGTCATTGCGCATGAACTGGCGGCGCGGGGAGCGGAGGTCGCGTTCGATGTCGTCTCCAACCCCGAATTTCTCAAGGAAGGCGATGCGGTCAAGGACTGCCTGCGCCCCGACCGTATCGTGATCGGCGCGTCGAGCGCGCGCGCAATCGAACAGATGAAAATCCTGTATGCGCCGTTCAACCGCAATCACGAACGCATCGTGCTGATGGATGTGCGCTCGGCCGAGCTGACCAAATATGCCGCGAACGCGATGCTCGCGACCAAGATCAGCTTCATGAACGAAATGGCGAACATCGCCGAGCGTGTCGGCGCCGATATCGAACTGGTGCGCCACGGCATCGGTTCGGATCCGCGCATCGGCTATTCGTTCATCTATCCCGGTGCCGGCTATGGCGGCTCGTGTTTCCCCAAAGACGTGCGCGCGCTCGAACGCACTGCGCGCAGTCACGGCTATGAGGCGCGCCTGCTCGGCATGGTCGAGGCGGTCAACGATGCGCAAAAAGAAAAACTGTACGAATTGATCGTGCGTCATTTCGGTGGCGCGCCGAGGGACAAGACGATTGCTGTCTGGGGGCTGGCGTTCAAGCCGAACACCGATGACATGCGCGAGGCGTCGAGCCGGCGCTTGTTCGAGCAATTGTGGGCGGCGGGCGCAACGGTGCGCGCTTACGATCCGGAAGCGCGTGAGGAAGCGCAACGGCTTTTCGGTGTGCGTCCCGACCTCGCGCTCTGCGCCAATGCCGACGAGGCGTTGGAGGGAGCGGATATCCTCGTCGTCGTCACCGAATGGAAAATTTTCTGGAGTCCGGATTTCGCCCGCATCAAAGCGCAGCTGAAGTCGCCCGCGATCTTCGACGGACGCAACATCTACGAACCCGCGGCCGTCGAGGCCGCTGGCATCGCGTATTACGGTATCGGACGCGGACGCAGCGTGCGCCGCGAGGTGGGGTCGCAATGACGGCGCCGATCGAGGATCGTCTGACCGATCTGGAAGTGCGTCTGTCGTTTCTCGACAGCACGGTACAAACGCTGGATGCCACGGTGGCGAATCAGGATCGCGCCCTGACCGAGATGCGGCGTGCGCTCGAACGACTGCGCGACGAATTGGTCGGCCTGCAGGTCGCCGGTACCGACGCCCGTGACGAACCGCCACCGCCACACTACTGAAAATTCTGCAATACTGATTCGCCTTCGCGCGGGTGTCGCGAGGCGTACAACGAATGCATCCAGATCATGTCCGAATCGCTCCGCGATCAACTTCTGAAGTCCGGCCTCGTCAAGAAAATCAAGACGCAGGCTCCGCCGGCGCACGACAAGTCCGGGCATGGCACGCGACCGCCCAAACCGCCGCAGGCGGCTGCGTCGGCCAAGGGCAAACCCACGCCGATGCACGGCTCGGCGCGTGAGCCCGATCTCGCCCATCTGTACGCGCTGCGCGCCCGACAGGAAAAGCAGGAGCGGGATGCGGTGCAGCGCGAAGCCGAACAGGTCGCGAAGGAAAAGCGCGAGCGCAAGCAGAAGTTGACGCAATTGCTCGCCGGCAAGGCGCTGAATGCGGCTGATGCCGATGTGCCGCGACACTTTCCCCACGGCAACAAGATCCGCCGGATTTATTGCACGCCAACGCAACTGGCCGAACTCAATCGCGGCGAACTTGCCGTCGTGCAACTCGCAGGCCGCTATCTTCTCGTCGTGCGCGATATCGCCGTGCAGGCGCAGGCGATCGACGAGCAGACTCTCGTTTTGCTCTGCGATCCGAGCGCGCCCACCGAGGACGATGTGCCGGCCGATCTGGTCTGGTAGTTCGGGCCGATGGCCGACGCGTTCGCGCGCGCGAAGTCGGCAGCGTTGCGATCAGGGGGACAGCGGTTCGATCGAATCCACGCGCAGGCGGCCCAGCGTGTTGAGACCGGCGTAGAAATGCCAGGGATCGCCCTGGCCGACCGACAGGGCGATGTGCCCCGCATCGAACCCGTGCAGGGCGGCATCGTAACTGCGCCAGCGGCCATCGACGTAAGCCTGCGCCCAGGCGTGCGGCACGAACACGTTGGTTTTGCCCGCATAGTGCTCAATGTAGACGAGGCCATCGACGACGCGGGTGGGAATGCCGAGCGCGCGACCGAGCGCCGCGAGCAGCACGGCGTGCTCGGTGCAATCGCCTTCCGGGTTCTTCGCAACTTCGAGTGCGGACGCGTAGCCAACGCTCAGATCCTTGTTGCGAATGAACGCGCGCACGAAGTCTTCGAGATTGCGCATTTTCGTGGCGGGAGTATCCGCTTTGCCGGCGCCCTCGTGCGCGAGGCGAACGACTTCGGGCGCGGTGCTTTGCAGCCAGTCGTTCGCTTGCGTGTCGACCGCCGTCGGCGGGGGCGTGCGTGCGGGCGATGTGGCGGTGGCGCCGAGCGGCGCGATGCGCAGCTCGATCCGGTTGTTGCGGGTGAGCACTTGTTGCTCATCGGTGGTGGCGAACGTCAGTGGCTCGCCGTTCGAATCGGTCGCGCTGACCGCGAACGCCAACCCTTTGCGACGGTCTTGTTCGCTCAACGTCCGTGGCGCAGGCAACATCGTGTGCAGCAACAGATCCGGCGCCTGGTTGGGTGCGGTCGCGCAGGCTTTCGAGCAAGCGAGCATGGTCAATTCGTAACCCAGCATCGGTATGAGCGCCTTGCGCGTGCTGAAGGTCGAGTCGATCCATGAGACGGTTTTCGTCGGTGCGCCGCCCAGTTCGACGATTTGTTCGAGGCGCGTGAGCGTACTGCGGCCATCGGGGAGCACCACATTCTCTTGCGCGCCGACATGGGTGTCGACTTCGACCGCTTCGAGGTTTTCCGCCTGGAAGGCGATCGATTTGAAACGGGTTCCGGGAGTCAGGCCATGCGATTTTTCGGCCAGGCGCAAACCTTCTGCGAGCAAAGCGCCTTGCGGCCAATCGAGGATGCGCGTCTGCGCGACTCCGCCGATTTCACTCGTCGCTTCGAGCTTGCCGTCGGTGCGGACGATGCCGCGCTGCACGTTTTCTATCCCGGAAATTTTGCTGCGGACCTCGAAACGCAGCGGTTTGCCGGCGATCGTTTCCTCATCGATTTCGCGCGTGCTCATGCCGATCTTGAGGCCGGAGCGCTCGATTTCGATCTGCATCGATTGGGTCGTGACCACGTGCTCGCCCTGCATCGAGCGCGTGGTTTGCATGTGCCCGATCTTGTGGCCGTCGAGCAGCACGCTCATCCAGACATCGTCGAGCGGCTTGGCGTGGGCGAGCGTAGCGAGCGAAAGCGCGAGCAGGGCGAAAATGGGGCGCAGCATGGCGGAATTTGCATGAAACCGGGCGCGCAGGATACCCGACCCGGCGAGCGCGCGCCGGGCTTTCGCTATACTCGAACGCATCGACCTACACGGATCGCGCATGAACGATACGACCCATTACGCCGTGTTCCTGTTTCCGCAGGCAATCGAGACCCTGGGGGCGGTGATCAAGCCGTATCTGACCGATGGGGCAACCGTCGGCCCGCACATCGTGTGTTCGGAAATCGATACGACCGGGCCGTTTTTCACCCTGACCGTGCAAGGCAGCAACGCCGAAGGCAAGGCCGTCGAGGCGGAGCTGATGCTGCCGCACGCGTTCGTTCGCATCGTCGTTTCGTTGCACAGCGACCGCGAATTCGGCTTCGGTGCGCACGAAAAAGTCGCGCCCTGAAGGATGCGGCGCCATGGCGCCGCATGGCGAGCGGCGGACGCGTTACGCTGCGGCCGTCCAGCCAGCGGGAGTCAACAATTCCAGCGGGCGAAAGCGGGTTTTGTAGTCCATCTTCGCGTGGTGCTCTATCCAGTAACCCAGATAGACATGCGGAATGCCGCGTGCTCGGGCGAGTTCGATCTGACGCAGGATTGCGTGCGTACCGAGGCCGCGCGAATCGCAGGTGGGATCGAAAAAAGTATACACGGCGGAAAGGCCGGTTGCCGCGATATCGGTGACGGCAACGGCGAGCAGCTCGCCGGCTGCGTCGCGCAGTTCCAGAAACCAGGTCGGGCTCCACTTGGTGTAGAGAAAGCGGCTGAAATCCTGCGGGTCGGGGTCGTCCATGCCGCCGCCCGCATGGCGCGCATCGAGATAGCGGCGATACAGAGTGAAGTATTCGTGGCTGTAGCGTGCCGGCGCGACGATCAGGGACAGATCGGCGTTGCGCTTCAGGTTGCGTCGCTGGCTGCGATCGGGCCGAAAATCGGCGACGGGAACGCGCGTCGGCATGCAGGCGCGGCACTGCGGGCATTGCGGGAGATAGACGTGGCCGCCGGCACGGCGATAGCCGCGCGTCAACGCGTGCGCATAGATGCGTGCGAGATGCGGCGCGGATGGATCGATGACGAGATTCTGCGCGGTGCGCTCGGCGAAATAGCCGCAAGGGTGCGGCAGGGTCTGAAACAAGCGGATGGTTTCGGACTTCATGCGCGCAGTCTACATCTGGCGCGGCCTTGCGCCGCGCAAATTGCGCAACGCGTCGATGTTGGCGAACAAAAAAGTGCTTTGCCGTCCTGGGCCGAGAAACCGCTTCCGGGTTCACGCTGAAAACGACGGCTAAAAAAGCTTGATGACGCCGAGCCAGTTCAGAATCAGGAACATCGCGACGACGACCAGCAGCGCGGTACGCACGCTCCAGGCGAAGCGCAGACGTCGCTGTTGCGGCGAGCGCTCCTTGCTGCGCGCGCGTTCGAGGTCTTCGGCGTAGCGCACCGGCGGTTCGATGCCGATTTCGCGCAGCATCGCACGCGCGCGGGCCTTGTCACGCGAATGCACGACCCATACCTGTGCCCAGGCTTCGCGGTTGGACTTGCCGCCGTAGCTCGGCCCCTTGTAATCGTGACCGGCATAGTTGCTGCGATTCTCCACCGAAGTCTCGATGCCGGCCTCACGCAACAACGCAACGACGCGGTCGATGTTTTCGTTGCGCGCGGATGTATAGATTTGCCTCATGCGAAAACGATGCCGTTCGGAAGTCGACGATGGAAGTGGCGTGATTCTGCAATCAGGTTTGATGGGTGTCCAGTCGCATCATGCCTTCCTGTATGGTCGAAGCGACGAGGCGCCCATCGAGAGAAAATATCTGCCCGCGCGCGAGCCCGCGGGCGCCTTGCGCGGTGGGGCTGTCGAGCGAATACAGCAGCCATTCGTCGGCTCGAAACGGGCGATGGAACCACATCGCATGATCGAGACTGGCGAGAATGACCTTGCCGCCGGCCCACGAGATACCGTGCGGCAACAGGGCCGTGCCGATCAGGTTGAAGTCCGAAGCGTAGGCGACCATCGCGCGGTGCAGGGTAGGCGAATCGCCGACGCGATCGATCAGGCGAAACCAGATGTGTTGACGAGGCGGCATCTTGCCCGGATTGAGGTCGTCGCGCGGCTCGACATAACGCAATTCGAACGGCCCCTTGCTGCCGAACCAGCGTTGCAGCTTTGGTGGAAGTTTTTCGAACTCGTTTGGTGGCAACGCATTGCGCGGCGGCAGCATATCGGGCCGTGGTACGTCGGGCATGACGTCCTGATGTTCGAAGCCGGGTTCGTCGATCTGGAACGACACGGTGCAGTTGAAAATCTGCTCGCCGTGCTGAATCGCGATGACGCGGCGCGTGGAAAAACTATTGCCGTCGCGCGTGCGCTCGACGTTGTAGACGATCGGCGCGCCGATGTCGCCGGCACGCAGAAAATACGCATGCAGGGAGTGCGCGCCGCGTTGCGCGTCGACGGTTTGCTGCGCGGCCGACAAGGCCTGACCAAGCACTTGGCCACCGAACACGAAGCGCGTGCCGATATCGCGGCTTTGGCCGCGAAACAGATTGTCTTCGAGTCGCTCCAGACCGAGCAATTCAACCAATTCGGCGACGACGGGGTTGGGCATGCGGACTCCAGGCGAAAACGAATCCGCATTGTAGCGTAGCGGTGCGTCGTCACGCGCCGCATCGGGTCAGGGATGCAGGCGGGCGAGCCCCGAGGTCGGCACGATATCGCTCCACGGAAACAGCGGGCCCGGATCCTGACGCCGGCGCAACTGGATTTTCGGATCGTCCTTGGCCGGCTCCAGTCGTGTGTCGAGATCTTCGTGGCCGGCGATATAGCGCAAGCTCGGAATGTCGTGACGCAGCTGCGCCAGCAGCGCGAGCAGGGCGCGAATTTGTTCCTTCGTGTACGCCACTGTGAACGCCTGATGGCGGCTGTCGCCCCAATGCGGATAACGGCCAAGGTTGAACATCTCGATGCCGATCGAGCGCGTGTTCCAGTCCTTGGTGTGGTTCGCCACACGATCGTCGGCGACGAAGCGGTACACCTCGCCGGCTTCGGTAATGTAGTAATGACCGCTGTTGCCGGTGCCCTTTTCGGGATAGTGCACGCGTTCGCCGAATTCGCGCGTCATCGCCATGTCCGGCAGTTCGGTGCAGTGAATCACGACGAGATCGATCGCCGACAGCAGTCGGCGGTTGAGCCTGGTTTCGTAAGGCAGCGGCCAGTCGTGGATGGCAAGCTCGGGCGGCGGAGTAGCGAAAGGCATGCGCGCAGTCTCGCATGCGTGGCGATCGCCCGCCAGCGACGTGCGATAATCGCGTCATGAAGCCCTTTCTCATTTTGTCGCATGGCCTCGAAAGCGGGCCGGATGCGACCAAGGTGGCCGCGCTCGCGAAGGTCGCGGCAGCGCGCAACGTGAGCAACGTGCGACCGGATTATCGCGATCTCGACGTCGGTCGCGATGTGCGCGGCATCGATGCGCGTATCGCGCGCCTGAAATCGCATGCGCCGGTCGATGGCCCCGTGGTGCTCGCCGGATCGAGCATGGGCGCATTCATCTCCGCGCTGGCCTCGACCGAACTGCATTGCGTCGGCTTGTTTTTGATCGCACTGCCCGTCGTCATCCCGGGTTATGCGCGCCCGTTGACCGCCGCCAACGTGCCGACCACCCTTGTGCATGCCTGGGACGACGAGCTGTGTCCGGTCGACGCAACGATCGATTTCGCGCGCGCGCGCGGCGATGCGATCACCGTGTTGCGCGACGACCATCGCCTGAGCCGGCATGTCGATGTCATCGCCGAGCAATTCCGTTTGTTTCTGGAGCCTTTCGCATGACGTCGTGCGCCGCAGACGGGCGCGCATTTTTCGCGACCTGCCCGAAGGGGCTGGAATACCTGCTGGTCGACGAACTGAAAGCGCTCGGCGCCATCGATGTGCGCGAGGCGCTTTCGGGCGTGCATTTTTCGGGCGGGCTCGATGCCGGCTATCGCGCTTGCCTGTGGTCGCGCCTGGCGAGCCGGATAATGATGCCGATCGCGGAATTTGCCGCGCCCGATGGCGAGGCCTTGTATCGTGGCGCGTTCGACATCGATTGGTCAGCCCATCTCGATGCGCAGGCAACGTTCGCCGTCGATGCGGTCGGCAGCACGCCGGGCATCACGCACACCCAGTTTGCCGCACTGCGCGTCAAGGATGCGATCGTCGATCAATTCCGCGAGCGCGACGGCGAGCGTCCGAGTGTGGATACCGACGCGCCGGCGGTGCGCGTCAATCTCGTGCTGCGCCGCGGGCGCGCGATCGTGAGCCTCGATCTGGCCGGTGCGCCGTTGCACCAGCGCGGCTACCGGCTCGGCAAGGGAATGGCGCCATTGAAGGAAAACCTCGCCGCCGGCATGTTGTTGCGCGCCGGTTGGCCGGCGGTGTACGCGGCCGGAGGTGGTCTGGTCGATCCGATGTGCGGCTCGGGTACGTTGCTGATCGAAGCCGCGTTGATGGCGGCAGACATCGCGCCCGGGCTGCGGCGCGATTATTTCGGCTTCCTCGGTTGGCGCGGTCACGATGCGACATTGTGGAAAAAGTTGCACGACGAAGCGCAGACGCGTGCGCGCGTCGGCGCGCAAGCACTGCGGTCGGTTTTCTTCGGCTTCGATCGCGATGCGAACGTGCTGCGCGAGGCGGTGCACAACGCGCAGTACGCGCAGATGTCGGGATTCGTGCATCTGGGCAAGCAATCGCTCGACTCCCTGCGCTGCCCGCAGGAATTGACGGCGCCTGGGCTTGTCATCTGCAACCCGCCCTATGGCGAACGCATGGGGGGCGATGCGGGATTGGTCGATCTGTATCGCTTGCTTGGCGTGAAGTTGAAATCCCAATTTCCAGGCTGGCGCGCCAGCGTGATCACCTCGGACGAAGCACTCGCGCAATCGATCGGATTGCGTGCCGACAAGAAGTACAAGCTGTACAACGGCGCGCTCGAATGCGTATTCCTGAATTTCGAGATCGCCGCAAGCGATGCACCGAAGCCGGAGCCAAAACCGTTGTCCGCTGGCGCGGCGATGGTGAAAAACCGCATCGAGAAAAACCATCGTCATCTGCGCAAGATCGCGGCACGCGAAGGCGTGGAGTGCTGGCGTGTCTACGATGCCGATCTGCCCGAATACGCCGCGGCGATCGACCTCTACCGCGAACATCCGCGCGATGGCGGCGCGCCGCTGGACTGGCTGCACGTGCAGGAATACGCCGCGCCGGCCAGCGTCGACGAAAATCTCGCGCGCACGCGCCTGCGTGAGCTCGTGCGTGCGGCGGGCGAAGCCTTGAACGTGCCGCGCGAACGCGTTGCGCTCAAGCAGCGCCGCCGTGGCAAGGGCGGCGAGAAATACGGCAATCTCGATCATCGCGGCGAATTCATCGAAGTAGGTGAGGGCGGCCTGCGCTTTCTCGTCAATTTGTGGGACTACCTCGATACCGGCCTGTTTCTTGATCATCGCCCGTTGCGTGCGCGCGTGCGCGAACGGGCGCGCGGCAAACGTTTTCTCAATTTGTTCTGTTACACCGGCAGCGTCAGCGTGTACGCGGCGGCCGGTGGCGCGATGGAAACGACGAGTGTGGATTTGTCGCAAACCTATCTGGAATGGGCGACGCGCAATCTGGCCGTCAACGGCTTTGGCAACACGCGGCACAAGCTGGTGCGGGCCGATGCCGCGGCCTATCTCGCGCAGCACTCGGCGATGTACGACGTGATCTTCGTCGATCCGCCCACGTTCTCGAACTCCAAGAGTGCGGCCGATTTCGACGTGCAGCGCGATCACGCACGCCTGTTGCAGTTATGCGGCGAACGCTTGCTGCCGGGAGGCACGATTTTGTTCTCGAACAATTTCCGCCGCTTCAAGCTCGACGAAGCGGCGCTTGCGGCGTTCGACATTCGCGACATCGGCGCGGCCACGATTCCGTTCGATTTCGCGCGCAACCCGCGCATTCACGGCGCGTGGGAATTGACGAAAAAACCCCTTCGTTCAGGTTGACTCCGGCGCGCAGGGGGCAAGGCTGAACGGTTCAGGCAAGCGCGCGATTTTTTCAGAATCGATTCAGCCGGCAAATCGCAGCATGGGCCTGCGATCGATCGGATCGCTTCGGCAACGGTTGGAGTCCATATGAACAGCAGCAAGCGTGGTTTTCGTGCGATGGCTTTCGGCCTCGTCGCCGCAGCCGGGCTCGCGAGCGCGTCGATCGCCTCGGCGCACGACCATTTCAGTCTCGGCATCAATCTGCCGGGTTTGAGCGTCGGTATCGGCGGCCATCACACTTATGTCGGCGTGGGCGGCGGTTACTACGGCGGTTATGGCGGCGGCTACTACGCGCCGAGCTATTACGCCCCAACGTATTACGCACCAACGTACTATGCCCCGCCGCCGGTGTATTACCCGAGCTATCCGGCGTACTACAGCGCGCCGGTGGTGTATCGCTCAGGCTACTACTACCGCGGTCGCGGTTACGAGCGCGGCTATGAGCGCGGCTACCGCAACGGCTACTACGACCGCGGCGGCTATTACAACCACAACGGTTACTACGGGCGCTGAGCGCACATTCGGCGAAAAAACGCATCGGTTCGCCGCGGGATCGAGCCCCCGCTGTTTCGGCAGCGGGGGTTTTTGTTTGTCTGCGGGGCAGAAATTCGACCGTGTTGCGAAACGCGGTCTCGGCGTGTGCGTGTCGAGCGGGCTGGCCGACACCCCGCAGCCCCATTATGATGCCGCCTGGTCTTGCCATCGGATTTCCAGTGACGTCACCCACTCCTTCATCCTCTGCCACCGGTTCGCAGGCGTGGCTGTTTTTCCGCCAGTGGTTGAAGAATCCGCTTGCCATCGCCGCGCTGGCCCCCTCCGGCACACAACTGGCCGGGCGAATGACGGCCGAGCTTCCGCATGGTACGAAACGGGTGATCGAACTGGGCGCCGGGACCGGCGTGTTTACGCGCGCCATGCTCGACAGCGGCATTGCCGCCGAGCAGCTTCTCGTGGTCGAATTGAACGAAGAACTCCACGGCCATTTGCGCGCCCAATTTCCGACCGCGCATGTCGTCTGCGGCAACGCCTGCGATTTGTCGAGCATCGTGCGCGACGAAAACTTCGCCGGAGCGGGCGAGGTCGATGCCGTCGTCAGCGGCCTGGGCCTGCTCAGCATGTCGCGCGATTTGCAGCGCTCGATCATGCGCTCGGCCTTCGAGGTGCTCGGGCCGGGAGGCAGTTTCATCCAGTTCACCTACTCGCCCATGCCGCCGCTGTCGCGCGAGGTGCTCGACGAGTTGGGCCTGACGGTGCGGCGCGGGGGTTTCGCCTGGCGCAATTTGCCGCCGGCAACGGTGTTCGTGTTTTCGCGCCGATAGTTTTTTGACCCTTCCGGAACGCACGGGGGCGAGGCGATCCATGGCCGGCCTTTCCGAAGTGGCCAAACCTCGCCTCGTCGGCGGATAATCGGCGGCCTCTCCCTCCGAGATTCCGCCATGAATGCTCCTACCCGCATCGATACCGCCCGCGTCATCCACCCGCCGCGCGGCACGCAGCTTTCGTGCAAGAACTGGCTGATCGAAGCGGCGTACCGCATGATCCAGCACAACCTCGATCCCGAGGTGGCGGAAAACCCGGCGGAACTCGTCGTCTACGGTGGCATCGGTCGTGCCGCGCGCAATTGGGAATGCTTCGATGCCATCCTCAAATCCCTGCGCGAATTGAATCCGGACGAAACCCTGCTGGTGCAGTCGGGCAAACCGGCCGGCGTGTTCAAGACGCATGCGGATGCACCGCGCGTGTTGATCGCCAATTCCAACCTCGTGCCACATTGGGCGGCGTGGGAGCATTTCCATGAATTGGATAAAAAAGGACTGATGATGTACGGCCAGATGACGGCCGGCTCGTGGATTTACATCGGCTCGCAGGGCATCGTGCAGGGCACGTATGAAACCTTCGTCGAGATGGGGCGGCAGAGTTACGGCGGCAGCCTCAAAGGCAAATGGATTCTCACCGCCGGCCTCGGCGGCATGGGCGGCGCGCAGCCGCTGGCCGCCTCGCTCGCCGGCGCGTGTTCGCTCAACATCGAATGCCGCCAGAGCAGCATCGACTTCCGCTTGAAGACGCGCTACGTCGATGAGCAGGCGAACGACTTGGACGACGCGCTCGCCCGCATCGAAAAATACACCAAGGCGGGCGCGGCGAAATCCATCGCCCTGCTCGGCAACGCGGCGGAGATTTTGCCCGAGATGGTCAAGCGCGGCATCCGCCCCGACGCGGTGACCGACCAAACCAGCGCGCACGATCCCGTTCACGGCTATCTGCCCGCCGGCTGGAGCGTCGAGCACTGGCTGGCCGAGCAAAAAGCGAAGCCGGACAAAGTGCGCGACGCGGCGAAAAAATCCATGCGCGTACATGTCGAGGCGATGCTCGCGTTCCAGAAAATGGGCATTCCCACCTTCGACTACGGCAACAACATCCGCCAGATGGCCAAGGACGAAGGCTGCGCGAACGCGTTCGATTTCCCCGGCTTCGTGCCGGCCTACGTGCGTCCGCTGTTTTGTCGCGGCATCGGCCCGTTCCGCTGGGTGGCCTTGAGCGGCGATCCGGAGGACATCCGCAAAACCGATGCCAAGGTAAAAGAACTGATTCCCGACGATGCGCACCTGCACAACTGGCTCGACATGGCGCAGGAACGCATCAGTTTTCAGGGCCTGCCTTCGCGCATCTGCTGGGTCGGCTTGGGATTGCGCGACAAGCTCGGGCTTGCCTTCAACGACATGGTGCGCAAGGGCGAGTTGAAGGCGCCCATCGCCATCGGTCGCGACCATCTCGACTCCGGCAGCGTGGCCTCACCGAACCGCGAAACCGAAGCGATGAAAGACGGCTCGGATGCCGTATCCGACTGGCCATTGCTCAACGCGCTGCTCAACACCGCCAGCGGCGCGACCTGGGTGAGCTTCCACCACGGCGGCGGCGTCGGCATGGGCTACTCGCAACACGCCGGCGTCGTCATCGTCTGCGACGGCACGAAAGAAGCCGACGCCCGCATCGCCCGCGTGCTGTGGAACGATCCCGGCACCGGCGTCATGCGGCATGCGGATGCGGGTTATGACATCGCCATCGAATGCGCGAAGGAAAAAGGGTTGAAGTTGCCGATGGTGTGAAAGCCGGAGCGGCGTTAGGCTATGATTCAAGCAAGTCAAGAAGGTTTCGGGTGGGCGAACATGACGACACAAGACATGCTCAAGCAGGCGCTGCTACTCGATCCTGCGCAACGTTTTGAGCTGGCCGAAGAAATTCTGCATAGCCTCGACAAACCCGACTCGACAATCGACGCCGTCTGGATCGAAGAAGCAGGAAAGCGACTTGCGGCTTACCGTGCCGGGAAGACGAAAGGCATTTCTGCGGAAGACGTATTCGGCCCCCTGTGATGCGGTTGCTGGTTTCGCCAGAGGCGCGCCTCGAATTCGAAGCCGCCGAACGCTACTACAACCGACAGATGCCAGGCCTCGGCGCCAGTTTTCGTGTTGAAATCCGAGACGCGCTGCGCCGCTTGCGGCAATGGCCGCTCGCATTTCCGGTTGAGCGCGGTGACATCCGGCGACTGACCGTAAGCCGTTTCCCGTACAAGCTTTTGTATTCCATCGAAGCGCACGGCATCTATCTCATTGCCGTGGCGCATCAGCACCGCATGCCCGACTACTGGGCTGGTCGAGGACAGCATCCTTGACGGCTTTCAACGAAGACTCCCGCGTCAAGATTCCCGCATTGCTGCATCTGACGCGGCTCGGGTACACCTATCTCTCGCTGAAGAACGCCCGCTGGGATATCCGCAACAACATCGTCCCGGAGCTGTTCGAGGAAGCGGTCTTGCGCATCAACCCCGAACTGGGGCGCGAAGGTGTGCCGACTCTGCTGAACGAAATTCAGCTCACGCTCGGCGGCAACGACCTGGGCCGCAAATTCCACCAGCGCCTGACCGCACGCTCCGGCACGCGACTGATCGATTTCGACGATCTCGACAACAACACCTGGCACGTCGTCACCGAGTTGCCGTTCGTGAATGGCGAGGACGAATTTCGCCCGGACATCACCTTGCTGGTCAACGGCATGCCGCTGGCATTCATCGAAGTGAAGAAGCCGATGAATTCCGGCGGCGTGCTGGAAGAACGCAAGCGCATGGATCGCCGGCACGCGAATCCGAGGTTTCGGCATTTTTTCAATCTCGTCCAGTTGATGGTGTTTTCCAACAACATGGACTACGCAGACGGTCAGTTCGAACCGGTGCAGGGCGCGTTTTATGCCGCCTCGACCTACGCTGAGGCGAAGTTCAATTATTTTCGCGAAGAACGGGCCGCGGAATCGAGCGCCGCCGTAAAGCCGTTGGATGACGCGATCGAGGACGTCGTTCTTGCCGACACCAACCTTGTCAGCATCAAGGGTACGCCTGAGTTCGAGCGCAACAAGGCCAACGACACGCCGACCCACCGCCTGCTGACCTCGCTGTTCAGTCGTGAGCGGTTTGTCTTTTTCCTGCGCTATGCCTTCGCCTGGCTGGACGAAGAAGACGGCATCCAGAAGCACGTCATGCGCTACCCGCAGCTGTTCGCCACGCTCGCCATCGCGGATCGGCTGGACGCCGGTGTGCGAAAGGGCATCGTCTGGCATACCCAGGGCAGCGGCAAGACCGCGTTGGCGTACTACAACGTCAAGCACCTGACGGACTGGTTCCAGCAACGCAAGCAGATTGCGCGCTTCTACTTCATCGTCGATCGTCTGGACCTGCTGACGCAGGCACAGCGCGAGTTCACCCTGCGCGGGCTGGTCGTGAACGTCATCGACAGTCGCGATGCCTTCGCTCGCGACATGAAGAAGACCGCGGCGGTGGACAACGATCGTGGCGAGCCGGAAATCACCGTGGTCAACATCCAGCGGTTCGCGAAAGAGGATGACGTCGTGGCTGCCCGCGACTATGCGGTGAATATCCAGCGCGTGTTTTTCCTCGACGAAGTGCATCGCAGCTATAACCCCAAAGGCAGCTTTCTGGCCAATCTCGAACAATCCGACCGCAACGCCATCAAGATCGGCCTCACGGGGACCCCGTTGATCGGCGACCAGCTACAGTCGAGGGCGCTGTTCGGCGACTACATCCACAAGTACTACTACAACGCCTCCATCGCCGACGGTTACACCCTGCGCCTGATCCGTGAGGAAATCGCCACGCGCTACAAACTTCAGTTGCACGAAGCGCTGGCCGCCATCGAAGTGCAGCACGGCAGCATCGAGCGCGAGGCGCTGTACGCGCACCCACGCTTTGCCGGTGCGATGCTCGACTACATCCTCGACGACTTCACGCAAGCTCGCGTGATCCACGGCGACGATACGATCGGCGGGATGGTGATCTGCGACAGTGCCGAACAGGCGCGCGAATTGCACCGTCAATTCCGCGATCGGATGGAATCGCGTCGCAGCATCGCCGTCGCCGAATCGGCCAATGATGCCGTGTACGGGCGACTCCGCGTCGCAGAGGCGCCGCCGTCGTATGCGGGAAATCCGCTCACCGCTGCGCTGATCCTGCACGACGAGGGCGACACGGACGCGCGCAGACAGCAAGTGCAGGAGTTCAAGCGTGGCAAGGTCGACCTGCTGTTCGTCTACAACATGCTGCTCACCGGCTTCGATGCGCCGCGCCTGAAGAAACTCTACTTCGGCCGCGTCATCCGCGAGCACAGCCTGTTGCAGGCGCTCACCCGCGTCAATCGCCGCTATCGGCAGTTTCGTTTTGGCTACGTGGTGGACTTCGCCGATATCCAGCGCGAGTTCGACCGGGCCAATGCCGACTATTACGCAGAACTCACGCGCGAACTGGGCGACGAAGTCGAGCATTACACCAACCTGTTCAAGACCCAAGACGAGATTCGCGCCGATATCGATGGCATCCGCGAGGCGCTATTCGACTATTCACTGGATGACGCCGAACTGTTTTCGCGGCAGATCGGCGCGATCCTGGATCGCGACAAATTGCTCGCGGTCGTCAAGGCGCTCGCCAGCGCGCGCGAGCTGCACAATCTGATTCGCCTGGGCGGCTACACGGAATTGGTCGACCTGCTCGATTTCCACAAGCTGCGTCAGTTGCATGGCGAAGCGCAAAATGCGCTGGCGGCATTGAACCTGAAACACCAGCTTGAACATGCGCAGGACACATCGGGCCTGCTCAATCAGGCGCTGGAAGACGTGATCTTCAAGTTCGAGAAGGTTGGCGAGGGCGAGCTGAAGCTGGCCGATGAATTGAAAGACACCCTGCGCCGCACGCGCGAGGCGCTGGCCGCCACGCTCGATCCGCAAGACCCGGCGTGGATCGCCCTGAAAAAGGAACTCGAGCGCTTGTTCAAGGCCAAGAAGCTCAGCGAAGTGAGCCAGCAGGAGATGCAGGCGAATATTTCCGCGCTCGGCGCCATCGAGCGCGGCGCGCGCGACAACAACCAGGCCAACGCCAACCTCGCGGCGCGCTACGGCGGCGACGCCAAGCTGATGCGCGTGCACAAGCGCCTGCTCGAATCGCACCGCCTCGGCGACAACCAGACCCGTCTGCATGCGGCGCTGTCGGGCGTGAAACGCGCCGCCGACAGCGCCGTACTCGGCAACCGTCAGTTGCTCGGCAATCCGGATTATTTCGAAAGGCAACTCATGCCCATCGTCGTGCGGTCATTCCGCGACGCCCAGCCGCCCGGCCCGGATGCCGACACCTGCCGCCTGATCAACCATCTGCTCGCCAGCGAATACCTCAACGAATCGCAAGGCCGTTTGCCGTTCGCCTGAGCGCGGATCGACCGCGCTGGCGGTGCGGGGCAGGGCATGATAAGGTCGCATCGCAAATGCTATGCGAGGAGAAGCCCGCATGAAAACCGCCACGTTGCCGCCGCTGCGGGTCGAACCCAAATTCCGTCGGGCTGCCGAAGCCGTGCTGCGCGAGGGCGAAAGCCTTTCCGGGCTCATGGAGCAATCCCTGCGTGGTGAAGTGCATCGTCGCCGCATGCAGGCCGAGTTCATCGCCCGCGGGCTGGCCGCGCGGGAAGACGCCAAACGCACGGGCGTGTATTACACCGCGGACGAAGTCCACGCTGAACTGCGCAGCATGCTGGCGGAAGCCGAGGCAAAGAACAACGCCAAGGCCAAGGCCAAGGCCAAGGCGTGACCCGGCGTGTCAGTTATGCGCCAGCGGCGCGGGCCGATATAAAACGGCTGTATGCGTTTTTGCTGGAGCACGATGTCGCGGCGGCACGCCAGGCACTGGCAGCCATCATCAAGGGTACGGACCTGTTGCGGGAATTTCCGTTCGCCTGCCGCAAAGTGGACTCCACCAACCCCTTTCTGCGCGAGATGATCATCCCCTTCGGCGATGGCGGTTACGTCGCCCTGTACGAAATCGACGATGAGCACACGCTCACCATCCTCGCCGTGCGCCATCAACGCGAAGACGACTATCACTGACCCCAACCCATGAACTCACCCAGTTATCAGCAACAGACGCGCGACCTGATCGATGGCCTCAAAGCCGTGTGCGCCAGCAACGGCCTCGGCAACGACGGCAACGAATACAAGATCATCGTGCAGACGTTCTTGTACAAACTTCTGTGCGACAAGTTCGCGCACGAGATGAAACGCATCGAGCCCGCGCTCGTCGAAGCGAATGACTGGATCGCGGCGTGGCAGGCCATGCCCAAAGCGCGGCGCGAAATGCTGGAACTGCAACTGCCCGCCGACGTGCCGCGCCTCGCCGCCGCGCAGCTCATTCCCAGCCTGTTCAACCGCCAGGCCGAGCCGGGCTTCGCCAAACTGTGGGACGACACCCTCATCGCCATCGCCACCGCCAACCACGACATCTTCGCGGTGCGCACCGACGACAACGAAAAGCTGCCGCTGTTCGATCGCTTGAGCGAATACGTCACCGGCAGTGCCGAACGCAAGGACGGTTTCGTGCGCGCGCTGTTCAACAAGCTCGCGGCCTTCAGCTTCGAGCGCCTGTTCGAGCAGAAGTACGACTTCTACGCGGCGCTGTTCGAATACCTCATCAAGGACTACAACAAGGACAACGGCGGCAAGTACGCCGAGTACTACACCCCGCACGCGGTGGCCACCATCATGGCCGACATCCTCGTTCCCGCGAGCGAACGCGGCAAGGTGAAAAACGTCACCTGCTACGACCCGGCCAGCGGCTCCGGCACGCTCTTGATGGCGCTGGCGCACGCCATCGGCGAGGGCCGCTGCAGCATCTGGTCGCAGGACATCTCGCAGAAATCCTCCAGCCTGCTGCGCCTGAACCTGGTGCTCAACAAGCTGGTGCACTCCATTCCGAATGTGATTCAGGGCAACACCATCTTGAGCCCCGTACACAAGGAAGGCAAAGCGCTGCGGCAGTTCGATTACGTCGTCTCCAATCCGCCGTTCAAGATGGATTTCAGCGATTTCCGCGACGAGCTGGACAGCGACGCCAACGCCACCCGCTTCTTCGCCGGCATCCCCAAGGTGCCGAACAAGGCCAAGGACAAGATGGCGATCTACCTCTTGTTCATCCAGCACATCATCGCCAGCCTCAAACCCGGCGGAAAGGCCGCGGTGGTGGTGCCCACCGGCTTCATCACCGCCGCCAGCGGCATCGAGCTGCGCATCCGCCAGAAGCTGGTGGAGGAAAAGATGATCGCCGGCGTGGTTTCCATGCCCAGCAACATCTTCGCCACCACGGGAACGAACGTCTCCATCCTGTTTCTCGACAAGAGCGCACACGACGGCGTGGTACTGATCGACGCCTCCGCGCTGGGCGAGAAGGTGAAGGAAGGCAAGAACCAGAAGACCTTGCTCAGCCACGCCGAGGAGCAGCGGATTGTCGACACCTTCAATGCGCGCGAGGCCGTGGAGGATTTTTCGGTGGTGGTGGGGTACGACGCGATCGCGGCGAAGAACTGGTCGCTGAGTGCTGGGCAGTATTTCGAGGTGAAGATCGAGTACGACGCGCTGACACCGGCGGAGTTCGCGGCGAAGGTGGCGGGGTATCAGGCGAATCTGGTCGGAATGTTCGAGCAGTCGCGGAAGCTGGAAGGCGAGATTGCCAAGGCCATCGGAGGCTTGCGGCATGCGTAATCGGACGCCCGCAGAACTGCCGTCATCCGAAAACCCGCCGTCATTCCCGCGAAAGCGGGAATCCAGCGACTTTCAGCCTGCCGAAGAAGCGACACTGGATTCCCGCTTTCGCGGGAATGACAAACAAGGTTGCTCGCGTGTAGAACTACAGGAGCGTGCGTTCTCCGATCTCTACGAAATGAGCTCGGGAATATCCAGCACTCCAGCGCAAGCCGGACACGGCACGCCATTTCTCTCTTTCTCGACCGTGTTCAACAACTACTTTCTGCCGGACGTGTTGCCGGATCTGATGGATACGTCGGAGTCGGAGCAGGAAGCCTATTCCATCAGGGAAGGAGACATCTTTCTCACGCGGACCAGTGAGACGGTCGATGAGCTGGGAATGAGCTGTGTGGCGCTCAAGGATCATCCGCACGCCACATTCAGCGGCTTCCTCAAGCGACTCCGCCCAACCTTGGAAGGTCAGACAGATCCGAGATTCATGGCGTTCTACCTGCGCAGTCCGTTGTTCCGAAAGACCATGACCAACAATGCCGTCATGGTGCTGCGTGCCAGCTTGAACGAGCAGATTTTCTCGTACCTGAAGCTGTTGCTGCCGGACTTCGATACGCAAACGCGTATCGGCGAGTTCCTGTACCTGTTGAACGCCAAGATCGACCTCAACCAACGCATCAACGCCGAGCTGGAGGCGCTGGCGAAGACGATCTACGACTACTGGTTCGTGCAGTTCGACTTCCCCGACGCCCACGGCCGCCCTTACAAGTCCAGCGGCGGCGCGATGGTCTGGAACGACACCCTCAAGCGCGAGATTCCGGCGGGGTGGGCGGCGCGTGCCTTGTCCGAACTAGTGCGGGTATCTACCGCATCTGTCGAGCCCGGCGCCGAAGTCGACAGAATTTTCAAGCACCTCAGTATTCCGGGCTTGGACTCTTCCGGCTCATTCTTGATCGAACGCGGTGGTGATATCGGCAGCAACAAATTCTCGGTTGCCGCATGCGACCTGTTGGTGTCAAAACTCAATCCTTGGTTCAGTCGTGTCTTTGCCGACACTGGCTACGATGACCTCATTTGCTCGACGGAATTTGTCGTGTGGCGTTGCGCCACCAAAACGGTACAGGCATATCTGCACTCCATTGCGACAAGCGCGCGTTTCATTGCTTACTGCGCAGGATCAGCGACCGGCACGTCAAACAGCCACAAGCGCGTCAATCCTCAAGTAATGATGCGATACCAGGTGCCTTACGCCGCGTGTCAAGCAACGGCGTTCGGCGAACTTGCTGCGCCTATCCTTGAACAATGCATCCGCAACACACAGCAAAACCGCGAACTCACCCGCCTCCGCGACTGGCTGCTGCCGCTGCTGATGAACGGCCAAGTGCGCGTGGCATGACCATCCTGCGCTGCACCGCCAAGTTGCTCAAACGGTTGAAGCAGCCGACCAAGCCGCCGGAGCCGGCGCCGGCATCGCAAACCAATCCGCTCGGCGAGTGGTACGCCGATATCGATTTCTGGCACGGCAAGCCGTTCGTGGTGATGTTGAACGCGGCCACCGGGGCGGTGCTGGCGTTGAACGGCGACGCGGCGGGCTTGCGTCGATTGGCCGAGCGCGCCGTGGTGCAATTCGCGTCGTTGTGCGAGCACCTGAGCGTCCACGGGCCGGGGGTGGACGCGGAGTTGCGCGGCTTCGATGCGGGCCTTGTCTTTGCCGCCACGCGCGACCGCAGCCTGTTGGGCACGCTCAACGAGCGCAAGATCAGCCTTTGGATGCGCTTCGAACGCAATGGCTGCTCGCTGGCGGAAGCCGCCGCCTTCGAGTGGGATGGCATGTTCAAGCACCGCGATATCGGTCGCAACACGCGTTTTGGCATGGACTACCATCGCCCGCTCGACTTGCTGCGTCAGCGGCTGGCGGCATCCGCGCAGATCATCGAATTTCCCGCCGCGCCGACGGGCCGCCTGCATTGATCGCAAGGCGTGCGCGCCGACCGCGCACGCCGCTTCAACCCGGAATGTCCACCTCGACCAGCTTGCCGAGCAGCACCAGCGATTCCTGCCAGCCGAGGTAACACATCTCGGCGGGAATCGCATCGGGGATGCCTTCCTGCACGATGTCCAACTCGGTGCCGCAGGCCACGGCGCGCAGGGCGATCGTGGTGATCATCGTGCCGGGCAGGTTGGGGTCGTCGAAGCGGTCGTCGTGGCGGATGCGCTCGTTCGGCACCAGTTCCAGATACGTGCCGCCGAAACTGTGGCCATTGCCCGAGGCGAAGTGGGTGAACGACATGCGATAGCGCCCGCCGACGTTCGCGTCGAGTTCGTGCACGGTGCAGGTGTAGCCGTTGGGCGCGAGCCACTTGCAGAGCGCGGCGGCATCGAGGAAGGCGCGGTAGAGACGCTCGGGCGGCGCGCGCAGAACGCGGTGCAGACGAATGGTGTGGGGCATGGGCGTTTCTCGTGGTTTGCGGAAGAACCGTTGTTGCGATTCTCGTCGAAATTCAGTACGACACAAGCCCTCTCCCTTCGAGTTTGTTCGGGGGGGGGCGAACTTGTTGCCGCTGCATGTCGATGCGATGCAAGCCCTCTCCCCCGAGTTTGCTCGGGGGAGAGGGTTTGGGTGAGGGGGCGCTGTTCGCTTTGCGCATGGGGCGATCAAAAGCCCCCCTCACCCCAACCCTCTCCCCCAACGAGGAAGCCGTTGGAGGAGAGGGAGCCGAGGCTGTCGCCGCTGCGTGTCGATGCTGTACAAGCCCTCTCCCCCAACGATAAAGCCGTTGGGGGAGAGGGAGCCGAACGTGTTGCCGCTGCGTGTCGATGCTGTACAAGCCCTCCCCCCCGAGTTTGCTCGGGGGGGAGGGTTGGGTGAGGGGGCGCTGTTCGCTTTGCAAGCGTGACGATCAAGAGCCCCCCTCACCCCAACCCTCTCCCCCAACGATAAAGCCGTTGGAGGAGAGGGAGCCGAGGCTGTTGCCGCCGCGGATCGATGCGAATCGGAACGTGTCCGCGCGCGGCGCATCCGATGCTACCATCGTGTCCGATTTTCCCACTGCGAGGAGAGACGTATGAGCAAGGGCATGAACCAGAAGAAGCAAACCAAGAAGGCGCCCGCCAAGTCGTTGAAGGAAAAACGCGAGGAGAAGCAGGCGAAGAAGGCCGCGCGCGGTTGATAGGCCATTTCGAACGGCGGAGGCGGTGCGCATGACGATGATGAAACGAATTGGGATGAATGCCGTTCGGCGATCGGATTCGCAGCGTGGGCGGTGGGCGCTGCCGGGCTTGTTGTTGGCGCTGGCGGCGCAGACGGCAGGCGCGGAGCCAACGCTGCCGGTCAGTGCGGATGCGCTGCCTGCGCGTGTCGAACAGGTGCGCAAGCGGTTTGACGTGCCCGGCATCGCGATCGCGATCGTGAAGGACGGTCGGGTCGTGCTGGAACAGGGTTTCGGTCTGCGCGAAATCGGTAAGCCCGATCCGGTCGATGCGCATACCTTGTTCGCGATCGCCTCCAATACCAAGGCGTTCACGGCGGCATCGTTGGCGATGCTGGCCGACGCGCAGAAGTTGTCGTTGGACGATCGCGTCATCGAACATCTGCCTTGGTTTGCGATGAGCGATGCCTACGTGACCCGCGAAATGCGCGTGCGCGATCTGCTCGTGCATCGCAGCGGCCTCGGTTTGGGGGCGGGCGATATGCTGTTCTGGCCGGCGACGACCTACACCACCGAAGAAGTCGTGCGGCGTTTGCGCGATGTGCCGTTGAAAACG